>Ga0187846_10002325_pt1 | contig 10477 bp, 9 predicted proteins | sample TC_taG_FD_161473 | JGI IMG/M metagenome (GOLD analysis project Ga0187846, IMG submission 161473) | Biofilm microbial communities from the roof of an iron ore cave, State of Minas Gerais, Brazil - TC_06 Biofilm (v2) | ecosystem: Environmental > Terrestrial > Deep subsurface > Cave > Wall biofilm ... | reverse complement strand
TGCGCCCCCGGATCGAGCAGGATTCGTTTGTCGAGAAAGCGCCGCTGACTTTCTCCCGACATCTTCATCAGCGGCAACTCAGATTCGAGAATCGCCTGGTAGAGGGGTTGCAACCCAGCTTCTGCTCTCGCCCGCGTAAAACCTGAATTCAATCTGCCAAGAATCGCCAACCAATGGTCTTTGCGATCTTCGAGCCCATTCCAGTTCGGCGTCATCTGCGCTTTCATCGTGATGGGAATGAAGACGTCAGGCAACTGACCGATTTGCACGCCGGCAAAGCCATCGCGGGCCACACCGACGATCGTCAGCGCCGTTCCATTCACAATGAGTTGCTTGTTGAGGATCCCCGGATTGTTGCCATAGCGGCGCGTCCAGTAACCGTAGCTCAGCACGGCAACCGGATTCGCGCCCGGCGCAGTTTCGTCTTTGGAAGAGAAGACGCGGCCGAGATCCGGCCGCACGCCGAGCACCTCGAAATAATTCCCTGAAACGAGTTCGCCGTTCGCACGCTCCGTTTGCCCTTGCCCAGATACATTCAACGAAAGCGGAAAGCGCGCCAGCATGCCGGAGAAAACCTGATTCCGCTCGCGCAAATCCTTGTAGGTCGGGTAGGAGAACGACGCCGCATCATCGAGATCGTTCCACGTATGCCCCGGGTTCGGCCCAGGCGAACGCAAGATCGCAAGCTCGTTGGGCCGCTCGACCGGCAACAGGCGAAGAAGGACCTTGTCGGTAAGAGAGAAAATCGCAGTATTCGTCCCAATCCCCAAGGCCAGCGTGAGAACCGCGACGACCGTGAAGCCGGGGCTCTTGAACAACATCCGGAGCGCATAGCGCAAGTCTTGAGCCAACGATTCGATCACACCAACCTCCGCTCGGCGCATCTTGCAAGCCACAGACCGCGGCGAGTCAATTGGAAGCAATTAGAAGGATTAGGTTTAGCGTTGCGGCGCGCTGCCGCTCCGGCTCCGAGGTGGCCGCTTCTGAGACGTGCTTGTCGCTGAAGCGGACACCCGTCATTGCCAAGGCGAAGCGACCCATTTGGCAGGAGCATCAGCGTGAGGCGGCGGCTGTTCCCGCCAAAACCTGGGAAAATGCGGCGCGGCTTTCGAACCGTAAGGCGGGCTCGTTGCGATGCAAGAACCAGCGGTCGAGAACAACGTGCCGTGAGAACCAACGACTAGTCAATACCAGCCGGCCAAGAAAGCTGATCGCACGAGAGGGAAGATACCGGGCGATGCTCGTTGCCCAATCTTTCCCTGATTCCCCGAAACGCGACTCGAGCAGAGTGCGATAAGTCTCCGTTCTTGCCCGGCTGTAGTTTCCCTCGGCGTCAACAATAGTCTTCGCTGCAAGCAACCCCGATTCGATCGCCGGCCGGATCCCTTCGCCGCTCTGCGAATACGCCAGCCCGGCCGCGTCCCCAATCAGCAGAATGCCGTCGCCGACAGGATTTCGTTTCGTCTTTCCGTATAAGAGATAGGCGTGCCCGAGGATTGAGGAAGGCAAATCAAAGCCAATCTTCCCTTTGCTTTTCAAAAATTCCAGAAAACTTGCGACATGTTTTGGCAGCGCATGCTCGTCCAGCCTGCCGAGTCCGATGTTGAGAAAGTTCTGCTTTCGAAAACACCAGCCGTAGCCGCGCATGTCGGAGCAAAAATAAAGCTCGGGGATCTCTCCACGAATCGAGCACGCCTGGCGCTGCGCAGAATTCATCTCGAATTCGGCTTCCTGCGCGGCAACGGCGATTTCTGCGCGCGCATTCGCTCCCATGAAGCGAGCGACAGGACAGAAATGGCCTCCGGCGCCGACGACCAGCCGGGCCTTGATCTGGCCGTTGACAATCCAATCGTCGCCCGATCGCTCGAGGCTGGCCAGCGGCCACTCTTCGAAAACGCGTGCCCCGCAGCGCTTCAGCAGGTAATCATCAAACTCACAGCGGCGAATCCCGAAGCTGATCGGACTGCCGTAATCCGTTTCCACCTCCGGGCCGCCCATGCGGCTGGTTCGAAATCCGGTGATCGGCTGGAAGACGCGGCCACGCGCGTATTCGACAGAATCAATTTCCAGCTCATCGAGGACTGCCGGAGTGATCCAGCCGCCGCAAACCTTGTCGCGAGGGAAGGCGCGTTTATCGAGGATGGCAACATCCAGGCCGGAAGCCCGCAATTTCCAGGCGCAGGACGAGCCCGCCGGCCCGCCTCCGACAATTAAGACATCACACGAATCCATGCGGGTTCCTGTTCGGCAAGCCTGTCTTCGGCGTTTTCTCCGATGAACTTTTCCTTGGCGTAAAGATAAGCGCGAGTCCACGGAATCCGCCGGCAGTTGGGACGGGCAAAAACAATCTGAAACAGTTGCAGGGCGCCGGTGCGAAAGCTGGCCATTGATCCGGCCAGATAGAGCCGCCACATGCGGACAAATTGTCCGCCAAACATTTCCGACACGCGCCCGGCGGACTTCTCAAACCGGCTGAGCCAGTGTTCCAGCGTTTTAGCATAGTGGAGCCGCAGATTCTCCACATCGAGCACGGAGAAGTCCCACGGCTCGAGAACTTCGAAGGCTTGGCGAAGTGACGGCGCATAAGCGCCGGGAAAGATGTGCTTCCGCGTCCAGAGGCTGAACGGCCGCGGCTGGTTGCGCCCGATGAAGTGCAGCAGGCCGCGGCCGGAATCGTCGAGGGTGCGGTCAATGACGCGTCCCAGCTCTTCGTAATGTTCCGCGCCAACGTGCTCGAGCATTCCCACGGAGACAAACACATCAAAGCGCCCGGAGATATTCCGGTAATCATCTTCAATGAATTCCACCTGATGGCCCAGCCCTTCTTCTTCCGCTCGGCGGCGGGCATAAAGAATCTGCTCGTGCGAAATGTTGAACGCCTTGACGTTGACTCCGTAATGCTTGGCCATGTGCAGCGCGAGGGCGCCCCACCCGCAGCCGGCTTCCACAACGCTTTCTCCCGGCTGGAGCTTCAGCTTGCGGCAGACCAGGTCCAACTTGGCAAACTGCGCTTCTTCCAGAGTTGCGGAGGGCGAGGGAAAGTACGCGCAGGTGTAGACCAGTTGCGAGTCGAGCCAGAGCTTGTAGAAATCCAGCCGCAGGTCGTAATGGTGGTGAATGTTTTTGCGGGAGCCGCGCAACGTGTTTGCTTGCGCCCGATCCAGCCAGCGCGACACCAGCCGGGAATACGGATTGCTTCGATGGTTCTTCGACATCGCCCGGCAAATGGCCTCAAGCGCGGCAGGGAGGTTTCCCTCGACTTCGATCAGCCCTTTCGCGTAGGCATCGCCGAATCCAACCTCGGGATTCAGGACCAGCTTGGCGAGGGTACGGCGATTCCGGACGATCACGCTGGCCACGGGTGCAGCCGCGGCGGGCGCGACTTGCTCCTCACCTTTTCCGAGAATCACTCGGACCGGCGTTTCGCCGAGCCAATGATGAATTTTTTTCATGAGCCATTTTTCGATGGAAGCGGAGCGAAGAAGGGTTGACATGGCGCCTAGCCCCCTAGAGGTTTCAGTGCGGGATAAGGGATGGACTATCCGCCAAGACATATACTCCTTTAGGCCCCCTAATTTCAACTCAGCCTCGCTTTTTGCCCGGTTTTTTATCCGCTTCGGAGGACTAGAACCAGCCCTCCGCTTCCTTTCCAGAAAACTCAATCTAGTTGGCGAGTAGAATCCTCTATCTCCATTTGTTTTCAATAAGTTGATTTTTCGTGACTGTAGGCTCGATTGGCGATTAGAAATGGGCAAAACCGCTTTGTTGCGAGCCACAATCCTTGGCGAATTGCGGCCCGCGCGGTTCATTTCGGGTTCTCTTTGAGGGCTTCGACTTTTTCGGCAGGCCCCTCGGCCTCATTTGACGGGGCAGCTGTTTTCGCTTCAGTTTCGGGCGTAGCAAGGGAGTCTTCGGAAATTCCGGCTCCCGCTTGCTGCGGGCTCGCGGCGATGCTTACGTGAGTGACGATGACGCGTTTGGCCGGCTCGACCCATTCGCCTTCGTTGTTGATGCAAGCGAAGGCGCGCACCGCGGAGACGAAGCCGCCGGGTGTGACGACCTGAATTTCATGAGCACGCTCAATAATGCTTTCGAGGGCGTAGCGAGCGTTTCGCCGACGCTCAGCGAAAAGCCCAAAAGCGCGGACATGGCGATAAACGGCAGACCAATCGCGAAGGCCGAATTGCGTGGCGATCTCCTCGGGACTATGCCAGTGGAGGAAACTTTGCTCGATGGCGTCGCGTTCGGGGTGGGAGCAGATGGAGCAATTGCGCTTATGACGGCCCAAGCTCACCGGACGATCCACGGCGAGGGCACGGCGCGCCGCCGAGGTTGGCGAGAAGAATGCCGGATCCAGGCGCGCGATGAGTTCCAGCGTGGAATCCGGGATCGCGTTCGAGTCTGCAATGTTTTTAGTCATGGCTTTTCAAGTCAGGGTAGCAACGATGGTGGCAGGATGCAAATCGAGGCGGTGTAAGGAACTAGTACTGAAGGGTACCGGCATACATGTGGATGTATAGGCGACGCAGGCTCCTCCTGCGGGCCACTATTCAGCTTTGGGTAATTCCCGCGTTAAGGGAGGCTGAAGTCCGCGTGGTTCTGGTGGATTCAGTCGAGGCTGGCTCGCGACCAAGACAAGGGCTAGTGAACGCAGCACGTCCACCAGATTTGGGGATCCCAATAATTGTAGCAGGTATTCCACCACTGATAGTGTGTGCAGCCGTCAGGCCACTGACGCCAGACTTGGACAAAGCACCCATTCACTTGCCCATTCCACGACTTGAATGGTCCCGGATGCGGGTTCAAGCACCTCCCGCCGCATCCCGCCTGTGGATGTTGGCTTTGGAGTGAAGCTACCCTGAAAAGGTAGGTTGCCTCCGGGAGACCTAATGGCAGCGTGGCGACAAGTCGAGGTGTTAGGCTGTACTCGCGGGGTTGGACGATTGCAATAGCGCCCGCTGCCTCGGCTGCCATGCTCGAAGACACTGCGTGAATGGGCTTCGAGCCCTCATCGATATTGAGGCTTAAACGACCTCCGCTTGTGTTTCCCGGCGAAGGCTGCAGGGGGATTTTCGCCAAGTCAGCAATCCAGTGGGTCGCTGCGGGTATCCTAGTATCGGACGAATAGCGCGTGACCGATATCGCCCCGTCGCTGTTATAGTAGTCGACAACGAGACTTCCGGTCGTGTTTTGCCACACCGTCGCCTCGGTCTTATCCCTGTCGTTGTAGTGCCTCTCGGCTAGAGCTCTCTCGACATCTCTCGACAGTGCGGCATAAACTTCGTTCCACATCATATAGACCTTGATACCAGCAGCAATGACAATCAACACTGCGAGACAATAAAGAGCAAACGGAGGAAGCGGCACCTCACCAATCCATGGAATTTTAACTCCCCTCCATCGGTCTGGCTTTGGATCCGGGCCTGCTGCTCCGGCGCCTCGGGCAACGGGGTTGGGTTGGTTTTCCATTTCGCCCCTCCTGGAGATGCTAAAGTGACACGATTCTATATCTTATCGTTGATACTAACAATATAATTGATAATTATCTATTACTGAATGACGGTGCTGTTTTTATCGTGGCTTTTCAAGTCAGGCTAGCAATGACGGCGGCAAGATGCAAGACCAGCACGTGTAAAAATTTGGGGAGAGCTGGTGACTGGGAAGACCAACCGTCTCAGCGCATGGGCGTGCGGATGCTCTTGCGCGGAGAGTCGCGCTGGGCAGGAGGCTTTTGAAAGCCTCTTACGCAGCGCCAGCTCATTGTTTCTTGAGGGTCAGCGTTTGCTGTGTTGCTTGAGTGGCGACTTGGCCTTCAAATCTCGGAAACGGTCCCATTGAAAGGGATGAAGTGAAGTCTTCGTCTCGCTTGCTAATGACCTCAGTTTCATTTTCTTTTCATGTAGAGCGAGTTAGTTTCACTCCCAACTCGACCAGCATGTGTTGATGTAGCGGACGTTGAACTCGCGGCAGACGTTAGGTATTTTCACTTTGCGGGAATCTTTCCCCGCTAAAACTTCTTGTGTTACGACTGTATTTCCTTCCGACAGTGCATGAGCTATGACCCAGGGGTCTGCCTTGCTTAGAAAATCTGCCGCGAACGGATCGTTATACGTCTTGCGGACATAATCGGCCACATCGTTGAACAGGTCTTGTACGTTCTGGTCTGGCATCACGAAGGAGTCAGTACGCTCTCTGGCCCACTGAGCTAACTCGTCATCGCCAGCGACCAATTCATCGTGAACTACGATTGAGCTTCCGACTCTTCCGTGCGCAGCATGTTCGTCCAAGGCTTCCCAAAATCCAGGCGCTATCTCGAATCCATAGTATCCGTTCTTAGCTTCGATGAAGACGTTAGAATCTAACCAGTAGTTTGGCACGCTGATCTCTATTCAAAAATTCTTTGGGATATTTTGTTCAGTGTGTCGACTCTTACGCCCAATAGACTGGCAGCGTCCCGCCTTAGGACTTTTCCTTCAAGCGCAGCCTCGACAAGTGCCTCTGTGAATCTGCGGCTGTTGCGAGCCTTCAGCGTTCTATAGAAGTTCCCGCCAGACTCGTCTTCGACTCTCTATGTGCGCGCCCATTTGCTAGCTTCGTGTTGAAAGAGGCGCTCATACTGCTGGTAGGTAATTTGGTCCAGATTGAGTGCCTGTAGGAGCACCGCGACCGTGCTGACCTTGAACTCTGCCGATAGTCGCTGAATGTTTCTGGTGACATTCTCTGTCGTTCGCCACCCCGCAAGAAACTCGGCCCTTGGAATCAGGACCTCCGCTGCTACATGATTACAGAATCTTTCTATTTGGTTGATCTGCTCGGATGCGCGCCTCTTGAAATCTGGATTCAATATTCCGCTTTCGCCTATCCAGATATGTGCCAGCTCATGTGCGAGGGTAAATATTTGCGCAGCTTTGGCGTCGCGGGCGTTGATGAGAATTGCGGGTGCAACTGGGTCTGTAAGTACAAAGCCCCTGAATTCAGTGACAGAGAGTTTTCGATGAACATTGCTCCCGACAATTCCGGTGCGAAATACCAAAACTCCCAAGTCTTCGATGGCGTGAATGAGCGTCCGAAGAAAGTCTTCCCACGTAAGGGCGTGCGCACGTAATTCGGCTGTGATGCCAACCGTCTCCCGAATATCAGCGGCAGCCCTATCTACGGGCGTGCGCAGGTTGAATCTTCCGACAAAGTCGAGTGCCTTGTTGCCTCGTTGCTGAAGATATTCCTTGTACCAGTCCTGTTTCAGTATGGCGTTCTGCAACACCTCAATGAAGTCGGCACTCGGAGTTTGTTGCAATTTGCCGTCTACAGTTCGTAGATCGGGCAGATCGATTCGGGTTTCGGGGGGTTCGGAGAGAAACAAATAGCCGAAGGGAATGCTTAGGACGGAGGCGAGGCGTTGTGCTTGCCTAAATGTGGGGTGGGTGCTTCCTTCTTCCCAAGATTCTACCTTTTCTGGTTTTACGTTTACCCTATCTGCTACAGAGTTGAAGGAAGCGCCGATCCGGTCCCTAGCCCATTTTACGATCTTGGCAGAAATAAAAGCCTCTTGCGTCAGCGCCATTATGCAGCCTCCCCGTTGCTAGATACGCATTGGACCGTCCGCGTGAAATGGGTGCCACGAGCATCACTGTCCGAAAGGTTGATCGCCTTTTTCGGAACACGCTTGCTTGCATGACCTTTGTGTGGCGGGAGCGCCATCTTACCGCCTTGCTGTCTCCAGGTTCGGTAAGCTACATCCGGTCGCACGTCGGTGCAATTAAACATTCCAGAGGGACTCGCGCTTGAATGACCTTTGAAACGTAAAATGACCAGGACCCGGGGCCGCGCTCGAATGGTGTACTCCACGGTGAGCTACGGCAGTCCTATGATCCCCCGGAAGCGAAATGTCAAGCGCAGGAGCAGGGCGAGGAATGGCGTGTTACCAGGCCCGAGCATTATCTGGTGGGCATGCTCGCTTTAGACGCTAGAATTTTCTGACGAAGTACATCTTCCTCTTCGAGCAGCGGCCGGAAATTCTTCTCCCAAAATTCAACCTGGTATTCCTCTGGGACTGTCGCCATCTGCTTGGCTACAAGCACTTGCTTCCGAGTTACTTCGATGTCCTGGCGAATCAACTCAAACATCTGCTCATCCCAAACCAGCCATTCCTCCTGCTTGCTCCCGTGCAACTTCTGAATGTTGAGAGGCCCTCTCTTTATGTCTCTTTGTTTGGCTTCGGAGATTATGCTAGTAAAGTGTTGCAGTTTGGCGTCAAACTCGGCGAGTAGAGGGTCTATTTGTTCGTAAGCATCAATGTAATCCTTCGTGGTTTGCAGATCGCGACTCTTGATGGCCCCGATCTTGGCGGCGACTGTCTGGAAATCGTTCGTCCCCTCTTCTACCTGGGCGGTGAGCGTGCGGTCGTTGCCGTTTTGGATGCCGAATGTTATCGCGACGGAAAGCGTGACCGTGAACAGGGTGCCCAGCACTAGCGTCACTAGCTTATGCTTTTTGACATTAGGGGGCGTTGTATTCAGCTGGCGTTCAAGAATACCTTTCCAGGATGCATAGGGCCACCATGCGAGGAACATGAGGCCAATGACGGGGGACAGAGGATTCTGGGGGTTCGACGCTTTCGACGTCGCTTCAACTTCGAGTGGGGTCACGGAGTTGCTAAACGCCAAAAACGCCAGTGATCCCAGGCTAAACGTGAGCATAATTGTCCCCGTGAAAAGCGAAATGAGGTTCCATCCTTTTACCAACCACCACATCCCAATCGCTAAAGCAATCAATCCGGGTACCGCCAGATAGCCCACTCGCTCACCGTTTTGTTGGGCGGTAGGGCTCAGCATCGATGACCCCACTGTGGCGAGAAAGAAAACCGCAACGGCCAACCCTCCGACAATGAGGTTCAGCCAGCGGGGCTGGGTCGAAAGCCTCAAGAAGGGTGAAAACAGCATGCCGAAAACGCTCATCGCAGCGGCAACGAGGAATGCATTGAAGTTTGACGACACAGCCACGACGAAAAATAGACAGCCTCCCAATGCCATCAGAAAGAGTACCCTCAGCGATGGCCACATCTTGCCGGGAATCGTTCGCAGGTAATTGTAAGTGCGCGATGCTGTTTCACTACCAACGAGCCATGCCAAGGCCGCGCCCAACATCAGCATCCCAAACGCTTGGTTCAACCGTGCGCCCGCAAGTAAAGCGCTGCCAGTCATCACCAGCGTGATGAAGAGAATCGCTTTGTGTCTTCTGTTCAGCATTGTGGACAAGGGTGAGGGCAAGGGCACTCGGTGTCTGACATTACCGATTCTGGCAAATGCGGATGATAACAATTAGCGGTGGGGCGGGCAAGGACGGCCCCGAAGTGTTCCTGCGTGTCTGTGACGTGCCATCTCGGCATGGCGTTGCCAGTTAGGTTCGGCACCACGGCGCAGCGCCGTTCGGTGGTGCGCGGGCGATCTAGCGGGGAATTTTGTTTTGGTTCTTGTTGACCTAGCGATGAATCGCTGGGGCATCTTAGACCTTCCCTGGCGGAAGGGCTTGCGCCGAGGCCCAGGAAGAGGGTGGAAGCAGCAAAAGGGAAGAGCAGATTGCTTACGCGTCACAGGCGAGACCTTCGGCTTCGTTCCCCGACTCGCGCCGGGGCAGGCACCAATGACAGCGTGAAGAATTTGCCGGCTTCCCTCGGGCCGCGTTCGCGGCCTCCCCTCCTCTTCGCATCGGGGCAGGCCCCTCACTCAACTCGGGGTAAACGGGATAAAGGAAACCGGCGGTACAGAAACAAAGGCTGATTGCCTCAGGGCGGAAAGAGTCTGTATGAGAACTAATTTAATTTGCCCTCAGCGGCTAAAGCCGAATAGATGTGACACGACTTACGGCACGACTGAAGTCGTGCTCTGACAAACATGCCAGCTCGCACACAGGCCTGGAAGCTCCATTTTTGAAGGCTTCTGTTGTCGGAGCTGAAGCTTCGACCCCCAACGGCATTGACAGAGTGCGTTTTCTGGCGGGCGGGAAGAGTGTGGCGTGCTACAAGTCACTGCGCGGCAGGAATGGACGAGCGCGGACATGAGTGTCCGCGCCACAGTACAGCGGGAAGGCTGCGCCACCACAGATCAAAGCGAAGAGAGATCTTTTGCTCGCCTGCCGAGGCTCCCACGATTTCATCGGGGCGGGCAGGATGACCCATTAAGGATCTGTCGGGCAGGCTCTGAGACGCGCAAAACGCGGCACGCGAAAGGCTCTCAGCCTTCGAATACCACGCGCCTTCAACGTTCCCTTCTTGTCCTCTTCTTCCTCGGCCAACGAATATGGATCTCACCGGCTCGCGTGATGGCAGCGACAAAAGATGAAGGGAACCGACGGCAGATTCTCTGCATTTTGCGAAGGGCCGCTTCGAGAGCCGCGGCCATCTCATGCCCCGACATGTTGCCAGACGCAAAGACAAACTCGCGCACCACATTCTTTTCCAGGGCGCGCTTCTCAAGAAAGT
>Ga0187846_10002324_pt1 | contig 10479 bp, 7 predicted proteins | sample TC_taG_FD_161473 | JGI IMG/M metagenome (GOLD analysis project Ga0187846, IMG submission 161473) | Biofilm microbial communities from the roof of an iron ore cave, State of Minas Gerais, Brazil - TC_06 Biofilm (v2) | ecosystem: Environmental > Terrestrial > Deep subsurface > Cave > Wall biofilm ... | reverse complement strand
GTCTTCTTCTCCCAGGACCGCTTGGGACTCAACAAGCGCCGCTTCCGCATGTACAAGTTCCGCACCATGGTCGCGGATGCGGAGGAGAAGCAAGCTGAACTCGAGAGCTTGAACGAAGCTGATGGCCCAGTCTTCAAAATCAAAGACGATCCGCGCGTCACCCGCGTGGGCCGCTTCCTGCGCAAGTTCAGCATCGATGAGCTGCCGCAGTTCTGCAATGTTCTTCGGGGGGACATGAGCCTGGTCGGCCCCCGGCCCTTGCCCGTCCGCGATTACCGGGGCTTCGATCAGGACCGCCAGCGGCGGCGCTTCAGCGTCCGCCCCGGACTCACCTGCCTGTGGCAGATCAACGGGCGCAGCTCGGTTTCTTTCGAGCACTGGATGGAGATGGATATGGAGTACATCGATCAGTGGTCCCTCTGGTTGGACCTGAAAATCCTGGCCAAGACCATTCCCGCCGTCCTCCGCGGAACCGGAGCCGCCTGAAATCTGCAATCTCAAACCACTGGATTTTTTTGCGATTAGAGAAGGGCTCAAGCGTTTGTTTTGAAGGAGTTAGGCAAGGTTCTAATTCTTCGTATTTGCGAAAAAAACTGGAGACGAGCGCGAGCACTTTCAACTTCTACTCATGGCGCACCTCAATAACCCTTTCGACGACGCGCAGGATCCCGCAGTAACAAGCATGGCCGTCCGCACACCTCCCGGCTGCGCGCTCACACGAGAGAATTTACTTCGCGCGCTTTTCAGGGCTCTGGACCAGGAAGTGATCCGCTATTGCGTGCTGCATTCGTATGAAGGACTGCCACACGAATTGCCGAGCGACCTGGACATGGCAGTCCATCCTGCTGATGTAGCCAGGGTGCATGCGGTGTTTCGAAAGCTGTGCGACGACGGCTACAGACTCGTGCAACGAATCAATTACGCCGTCAGAGCTCACTGCTATGTGTTCACCTGGTCCGAGAGAGGAAAACTTAATTCCCTGTCGGTGGACATTATGGACGAACACTGCAGGGGCGGTCTGATTGTATCTTCCGGCGAGGCGCTCGTTGCGGGACGACGGAGACGAGGAGAGTTTTGGATTCCTGACCTCCCGGTCGAGTTTTCAACTCTCCTCGCAAGGAAGACGCTCAAAGGGACAATCCCAGCCCCCCAGGAGCGCAAGTTGAAACACCTTGTGGAGAAGCTCGGTCGCCGCAGAGCAGAGGAAGTGGCAGGGAATCTCTTCGGCAGCGCCTGGGGAAGAAAAGTGGTCCATGCGTGTGCCTCCGAGTCTTTGTCGAGTACGCTCCTTTCTCTCAGGACCAGAATTCGTCAAAGGAATTTTGCGCAGAATCCGGTGAGTGCAATTCGATACATGTTCGGCGAGACGCTGCGTCTGATCGGGCGATGGCTCCGGCCGACTGGTTTGTTCATCGTCGTACAGGGACCCGACGGGGTAGGAAAAAGCGCGGTGATCGATGAGTTGATCTTGACGCTTTCCCCTACATTCGGGAGATGCCGGACGTTTCACTGGCGACCTGCGTTCCTGTTTCCAGAAAGAGAATTTGGGGTGGTCCAGGAGCCGCATAAGCGGCCGACGCGTTCGGCGGGGGTATCGGTCGCGATTCTCTTGGCGCGCTACCTGGACTATTTGCTGGGGTATGTATTCGTCGTCCGGCCGTTTCTGGTGCGGACAGGCCTAGTGATCTTCCACCGCTACTTCGACGACGTGGTCATCGATCCCAAGCGGTACCGCTACGGAGGGCCACGGTGGTTGGCGCAGTCGTTGAGCTTGTTGGTGCCAAAGCCCGAAATGACGCTGGTGCTGGATGCGCCTCCAGAAGTGACAATTTCGCGGAAGAGTGAGCTTGACGAAAAAGAACTGCGGCGGCAAAGGCAAGCCTATCTGGAGATGGCGGAGAAAAGCTCTGGCGGGCGGGTGATTGATGCGTCGCGCCCAATCGAGCAAGTGTGCTGGGATGCAGCGTGGAGGGTCACCGAGTACATGGCACAGCGCTTCCGAGACCGCTCGGGTTGGTGGCCGCGGCCGGCGCCAGCGAGCCAGGGCCAAATGACGCGAACTTCGCCGGAGGAAGTTCTGGAGGACGTGCTGCGCGGTTCGGCGGAGAACTCCGCAGATTTCACGATTCACTCGAATGGAAACGGACACAGGCCGAGCGCAGGTGAAGCGTCGTGGAACCATGATTTTGTTGTTCTGCCCTCGCGCAAGTCGCCGCGCCTATTACTGCCGGTGGGAGACCGGGAGATAACGCTGCGGGGATTACAGGTGTATACGCCCTACAGCCCCGCGGCGCGAATGGCGAAAAATCTTTTGGCGGGCGCCGTGCGGCTGAGCTGGCAAGGAATAGGGCTCGACCGCGTCTCGGTGAGTTCTTCCGGGCCGCTGCCGCTGGAAGATTTGGTCCGCGAAGTCACGGGAGAAGCACGACCGGCATTCGCATTGCTACTGGGGACTCCGGGGCGATACCGGAAGGCAACCATCCAGGTGATGCGGGCCAACGGAGAAGTCTTGGGATTCCTGAAGATTCCGCTGAGGCAACCGGCCGCGGAGCGAGTCAGGAACGAGGCAGAAATGCTCCGGCGGCTTTCCGAATATGACAGCCTGCGAAGCCATGTTCCGCAGATCCTTTACGCGGGGGAATGGGGAGACAGATATCTGCTGTTTCAGACGGCCAATCCAGGCCGCGCGGGAGGGACCAAGTTCGGATTGTTCCAGGAGAAATTCCTGGAGACGCTGTGGAGCGTGGATGGCGTGGAGAAGCCAGGGGAAGCGCTTGTGGAGGAGACGGCGCGGCGCTGGCGAGAGGCGCAAACGCCCTTGGATTCCAAATGGAGAGAATTAGGAGAAATAGTGCTGGAGCGCGCAAGAGAAGAGCTGACTGGGCGACAAATCCGTTGTGGGATAAGCCACGGCGATTTCGCACCGTGGAATACCCGCGTGGACAACAGTTCTCTATTCGCTTTTGATTGGGAACATGCCGCCATGTGCGCGCCAAACTTGTGGGACGTTTTCCACTTCCAGGTGCAGGTGAACAGCCTGTTGCGGCCGCGAAAGCCCAGCGATCCCCTGCAGGGCCGATCTGCGGCGGAGAAAGCGAGTCTCCTCTTGTTTCTGCTGGATTCTGTTTGCCGGGTGGTGGACGAAGAGCCGGAAGCCAAGGATGCCATCACCTACCGCAAGCAGCTAGTGCTCCGGGCATTATGCCGAGCGATCCCACTTTAGCGCCAAGGACGGATAACTGACCGTGCGTGTGCTGCTTTCAGCGTATGCGTGCGAGCCGGGAAAAGGCTCCGAACCAGGAATCGGTTGGAACTGGACACGGCAGATCGCGCGATTCCACGAAGTATGGGTGATCACGCGCGCGAATAATCGTCAGGCAATTGAGACGGCACTTTCCAAGGAGCCCATCCCGAATGCGCACTGGGTATATTTCGACCTGCCTCGTTGGGCCCGCTTTTGGAAGAAGGGGCGCCGCGGCATACACGCGTACTACTACTTGTGGCAAGTGGGCGCCTATTTTGTGGCTCGCAAGCTGCACGAGAAAATTGGCTTCGACATAGGGCACCACGTGACAATTGGGAACTGCTGGATGCCCAGTTTTCTGGCACTCCTCCCTGTGCCGTTCGTGTGGGGCCCTGTCGGCGGAGGGGAACCGCTTCCCCGAGGATTCTGGCGGGGTCTCAGCGTGCGAGGGAAGGTGTTTGAGGTTCTCCGAGTATTGGCTCCTGCAGGCAGTGAGTTGACCAGGTTTGTCAGGCGAACCGGGAAGCGCTCGGGCTTAGCCCTGGCTACGACATCTGAGACGGAAGCGCGGCTTAAAGCGATTGGCTGCGGAGACGTGCAAATCTGCTCGAACTCCAACCTCCCGATGGAAGAAATCTGCAAGCTCGCGGGGCTTCCTACGCACGACGGTGTTCCGTTCCGGGTGATGAGCATTAGCGACCTGATCCACTGGAAGGGGACATGGCTTGGGTTGCAGGCATTTGCGGCGCTGCACGCCCGCGTTCCGGACAGTGAATACTGGATCGTGGGCAACGGCCCTGAGCGAGAGCGACTACAAGAGCAGGCCCGCGCATTGGGAATTGCCGAAGCCGTGGTCTTTTGGGGAGAGCTGCCGAGAGAGGAAGTGCTGCAAAAGCTCGGGTCCTGTGACGTACTGCTGCACCCCAGTCTGCACGATTCGGGCGGGTGGGTCTGCCTCGAGGCGATGGCTGCGGGTCGCCCCGTGGTCTGCCTTAGCCTCGGCGGCCCCGCTCTTCAAGTTATTGAAGAGACGGGGATCAAGGTGGAGGCGATTTCGCCGGAGCAAGTGGTCCGCGATCTCGAAGGCGCGATTTGCAGACTTGCGGCCGATCCAAAGCTTCGCGCGCGCCTGGGCAAAGCGGGCCGGCAACGCGTGATCGAGCATTTCAACTGGGACAGGAAGGGTGAATTCCTGCAAGGAATCTACGAGTCCGTGGCCGCTGCGCCGAGCGGTTCAAAGATGGCGCGAGATTGGGACTGGGGAATGGGGCGTGAGGACACGAGAAGTATCCAGCCTGGGCGGGAGTAGCTACAGCCAGCCATGATTGGTGAAGCTGAACTCAAGACGCCGTTTGGGGTGACTGCGCAGCGGGGTGCGGTCAGCCAGACGCGGCCGGTATTCCGATGGGTAGTGTTGACCCTGATTTTTTCACTCCTGTGTTTCCGCGAGTACGACTCCCCAGACGGTCTCCGATTGGCGATGTACGTTGACGCCTGGGGTGGATTTCGACCCGTGGATTTGCTGGTGCTGGGCCTTGTTTACCTGCACGTGCTCTGGATTCTGGCAACGCGGCAGCGGCTTCCGAAGGTTCCGCGCACGCTGAAAGGGCCGACACTCCTGTTCCTCTCGGCACTCGGAATTTCCTTTTTTTACGGTCTCTACCGACACGGGACGCACGTGTACTTCGACTGGCGGAATATCTTTCTGGGCGCAGGTGTGGCGGTGGTCTTCGCATGGTGGATCAAGACACCGTCAGAGCTGCACGAGGGGGTACGCATTTTCTGTTTCGTGATGGGGCTGCTGGTTCTCTACATCTTGGGAGCGTACGCAGTCGGAGCGCACAGCGTGGAAACAGTTATAACGGGCGTTTCAACTCCCCTTTATGACGGGCCCACATTGAGCGCCGTCGTGCTCCTGACTCTTTTCGCCTTTCGGTACGCGCCGCAAGAGAGGTCCTCCCTCCTGAGGATTTGGTGGTTGATTGCCGGGTGCACAGCATTCCTCCTTGTAGTGCTGAGTTTCCGCCGAACTTTCTGGGCCGAGTTGGCGATTGGAGTACTGATTCTGGCAGCGCTTCAGAAACAGAGGCGCTTTGCGGCATTTGCGTTGATCGCGATTGTTGCCGCTTTGGTTGTGAGCCTAGGTGGTAAGCGTGTTTACGAGCGGGCAGAGAGCATGGATCCCTTTGTTGAAGGGGAGCGGGAATACACAAACTCAAACGAAGACCACATCAACGACATACTCGACGCGCTCGATCAGGTGAAGGAACATCCGCTTCTGGGAATCGGGCTGGGCAAGACGTACCCGACGCCGCGGCTAAGCGGCTGGAAGGAAGAATCGTGGGAAGTGCACAACGGGCTGCTGCACGTGTGGCTGCTCTACGGCATGCTGGGACTGGCGGCCTACCTGTGGTTCCATGTGCGCTTGTTCCGCTGGCTGAAGCGACTTCAAGGTAGGCACCCTGATTCTGGAGTGCGGGCATTTTGCCAGGCGGGGTTGGCATGGATGATCGGAGAGTTTCTAGTAAGGCTGAGTTTCGCTCCGTGGCCTTACGGGGCCCTTCAATCCGATGTGGCCATCTTTTTCATTATTGGTAGTGCTATGTCTGTGCAGCGACTATGGATGCAGGCGGGTTAGAACCACGGGGGCAAAGAAGAATCAACTCAGGTGACAGTGAAACGGGTGGTATGGGATTGCTGGCCAGATCGCAAGGTGCTAGAACGCAACTACTGAGGAATTCTCTTTTCAACTGTTGCGCCTGGGCAACGACGGTGGGGGTGAATTTCGTCGCGATCCCGATTGTCATCCGGTGTCTGGGGGTAGAGGGATTTGGAATCTATGTCCTTCTGACTGGCCTGTTCGGCTATTTCGGTCTCCTTGATTTCGGGTTTTCAGATGGCGTGATCAAGTATGTCGCGCACCATTTGGAGCTCGGCGACCACAATTCGGTGGCCCAGTCTATAAAAGCGGCACTCCTCGTGCAATTGATCGCCGGTACCGTAGGTGTTGTGACCATTTGGGTGTTCAACGGTCCATTCGTCCACTTGCTGCATGTTGGTCCCGCCCTATTTAGGGCGGCCTCTGTCGGTCTTTACGTGAGCTCTATAGGTTTCCTCGCCAAGATGCTTCTTAACACTTGCAATGCGGCGCTCAAGGGTTTGCAGCGTTTCGACGTTCTTGCAAAGCTAACGGCGGGGTTTTCGGTGTTAACAACGATCGCCGTGGTCTTGGCACTTCTCGGGGGCGGGCGACTGCTGGCGGCGGTCACTATTAACGCTGTCATGATTGTGGCGAATCTAGCGGTCGTCCTCGTGTTCATTTTCCACTACGTGCCGAGCTGTCGGCTCTCCTTTCTTGTCGCGCGGGAACATTTCCATACCCTGTTTGGCTTCGGTGCCTATGTTTTTGTGTCACGTATTGCGAATGCGCTGAATTCCTACTTCTTGCAGGTCGTTGTTGCTGTAATTCTGGGACCGGCTGCGGTGTCCTATTTGGCCGTGCCGATGAAGCTGACCTCGACGCTGGAAGGCGGCTTCAATAGCTTGATAGGAGTCATTTTTCCTCACGTTAGTGCGCTGAAGGCGCAAGGAAATACAGAGTCACTGCAAAGGTTGTATTCGGCGGCTTCGAAGTATGTGGTGGCTTTGAGCACGCCGGTCTTCCTCTTATTCATTCTTTTTTCCAAGCAGATCCTCGCGGTCTGGCTGGGCGCGGAGTTCTCTGCCAGGGCTTGGCCCGTCCTTACCATTTTGAGCTGTGCGTCCCTTCTGGGCGTTTGGACCATGGTGCCTGCGAACATAATTTACGGGACAGGGGACACGAAAGTTGCTGCACTCTTTGGGTCTGTCGTTGCTGCGGTGAACCTGGTTTTTTCGGTTCTCCTCACGATGCGCTACGGAATCATCGGGACCAGTGCCGCAGTGTTGATCACCGCGACACAGGGACCCATTTTCATTTGGTATGTGACGAGCCGCGTGGTAGGGGTTTCGCCCACAAAGTATTTCGAACAGGTTTTCGCACTCCACATCGTTCCGTCTACGGTGTTCTGCCTTATCAGCTTGCGCATCATGTCTCTGGCCAACGGGATGGCATCGCAGAGCTCATTGCTTGCGCTTGTGCTAGGGGGGGCTCTAAGTGCGCTTTACTACTCTCTCCTCGTGAAATTCCGGTTCGGGTCTCTGGGCGACTGAGGCGAAGTGTCGGATTTCGTAGTGAGCGTCAACTACAAGTCGTGGACGAGAGAGCCCCACATGGGGACGAGTTCACAGTGTTGCGCGCAGCTTCCCCGATGCCTGGTTTGTGGTGGTCAGACGGCGAAGCGCTTTTCGAAGGCCTTCCGGGGGTCGAATATAAGTTACTTTATGTGTTTGACTTGTCATCACCTAACGGCAGGGGAGACCAGCGAGAATCCCGTCTATGGCGGGGGAAGATATTTCGAAGAGGTTGACACTGGGTGGGAAGGTCGGAACAGGAGGCTCCTGCATTTCGTCCGATTTATCACGCGGCTGCCGGGAATTCGCCTTTTCGCAGGAAGCGCGATGCTGGATTTCGGGTGTGGGATCGGTCGCTTGGTTGAGGATCTGAATCGCGCTGGGTTCAACGCTTTTGGTTTTGAGCCCTTTCCAGAGTCATCGGTATTGCCGGATCGAGTATTTGCCGACTGGAGCCAGGCGCGTCGTACCATAGGGCAGCTGAGTCTCGTCACGTGCATCGAAGTTTTGGAGCACCTCCGCGACCCCGATAAAATCCTTGACGACATTTCTAGCGTACTGATTTCTGCCGGGTATCTTCTCATTTCCACTGAGGTGTACAAGAGGGGTACGCATAAGGAAGATTGGTACTACCTCAATCCCGCAGCAGGACATGTTTCCATTTTTAGCGAAAGGTCACTCCGGGCTCTGCTTCGCAGGCACGATTTCGAGGCGATCTTCAGGATCAATCCCAGCCTTTGGTTATATCGAAGGGTTGCAAGTGTCCCCAGGAGTCTTGTGGAGCTCGGATATTTTGCGGTGTCGCAGTCACGGGTGAAGCTCGGTGTGCGCGTGAACTACCGGAAACGTGGCGAGAATTCCAGCGACGACCAAAGTCGGCTGAAATTGAAGGCCTAATTACGAGGATGCAGCGAAATTGAGAGTCGGCCAGAAGGTCGGAAACCTCGTCCGGTGGGCGGATAAGCGTTTCGGACTTGTGGCGTGGTTGGTAGGCGAGCCGCGTCCCCTTGCGGGCGGGTTCGACGTTAAGGGGGAGAAATCGCTTGACTGGGGCTGGGTGTGTGCAAACTTGCCGAGGTCTGCGGATCGGGCTCTCGATGTCGGCTGCGGGGAGTCCCCCGTTGTACCTGCAATGCTCACTTTGGGGTACAAGGAGGTGGTGGGGGTCGACCTGCAATTTCCGTTGGACAAACATCTGAAGGGGCCGCATTTCATCCAAGGGGACTTCAATCGGCTTTCGCTCGAGCCCGGTTTCGATGTGGTCGTGGCGTGCTCCACCATTGAGCATATCGGTCTTTCTGGAAGGTATGAATCCACCGAGGAGATCGACGGGGATTTGAATGCCGTCCGAAAGATCCGGAGCCTTCTGAAGAAGGACGGGGTTTTCATTCTCACTGTTCCTGCGGGGGAGGACGGGGTTTACAAGCCTTGGCACCGAGTGTACGGCCGGAAGCGGATGGGTCAACTGCTCGAAGGGTTTCAGGTCGTCAAAGCGCAGGGCTATGTTAAAGAGCCGTGGGGGCCGTGGCGAAAGGGTGGAGTGGAAGAGGCTATTGAATTCCCTGCGACGGCAGTCCGCTACGCGCTCGCACAGATGGTTCTAAGGGTTGTATCCGACTGATGCGAATGAAGCGAGCCCAAGACAAAGCCTATAAATTAGCCAAGGGGCTAGTGAAGTCGGTCTACGCGTCCACCGTCCGCAGCCTCTACGGTCATTCGAGATCTCCGGCGTCAGAGTTTAATGGGAACATGAACATTCTCGTGGTTCGCACCGATGGGCTGGGAGATTTGCTGCTGGCGACCCCAATGCTTAGACATTTGAGGAGGTCATTTGCGCAGCATCGAATCACTCTACTGACGCGCGAGGAGTGGCTAGAGGCTGTTGAGACTTGTCCTTATGTCGACGAGCTCATTTCGTGGAACATCAGGAAGTACAATAAGAATTTGTTTTACCGGTTGAGGTTTATTCACGCACTGAGAAATCGGAGGTTCGATTTGGCATTGTATCCTGCCTACTCGCGGGAGCGCCTAATTGACGAGGTCCTATGTTGCTGCCGGGCAGCACGAAAGATCGGGTTCGACGGGGACTTGGTGAACATTTCGTCTGAAGAGAAAGCGCGGAATGATTCCTATTATACAAAGCTAGTTGAGCCGAGAGACGAGGATGTTCTGGAGCTTGATCGAAACCGGAAGTTCACCGAGGAAGCCACGGGTAAAATGATTGAGCGAGAAGACTTTCAACCGGAGATGTGGCTGAAAGGATCAGATCGTGTAGCGGCACGAAGGCTGCTAGCGGAGGCAGGCCTGAATCCGAGCCGAGAACTTATCGTCGCTCTTTTCCCCGCGGCATCGGTAGGAAAGAAGTTGTGGCCAGCTAACCATTACGCTGAGTTGGGCGACAGGATCGTCCAGCGTTACGGCGCTAAGATCCTCATTTGCGGGGCCGTGTCGGACTCTACTGTGGCCGCTGATGTCCAGTCACAGATGCGTAGGCCGGCCCTCAACTTTGCTGGTAAGACAAGCCTACGAGAATTGGCGGCTCTCTTCGAAGCATGCGCTCTGTACATAGGGAACGATACCGGTCCGCTTCACATGGCGGTCATCCTGGGCATCTCGACGCTGGGCATTATCGGCGGGGGACAGTTCGGGCGTTTCTACCCATGGGGCGATCCGAACAGGCACCGGATAGTGTTCAAGAAGATGGACTGCTACCACTGTAACTGGCATTGTATGTACGACACGATTCGCTGTGTTCAGGACATCAGTGTGGATGACGTCTGGCTTGCAACTCAGCGGATTATGGAGGAGGTCGTTCTTCCAGAGCGACAACGACGTGTTGCAAGCTCTGAGAGCGGAGGTGCTTCGCTAGAACTCCGGTCGTGACACTCGAAAAAGCCAGGCGATGAGCGCAAATCCAAAAATATCGGTGGTGACGCCGTGCCTGAACATGGGGAAGTACCTCGAGGACGCGATCCTGAGCGTGGCGCGGCAGGGGTATCCGAACTTCGAGCACATCGTTGTGG
>Ga0187846_10002323_pt1 | contig 10480 bp, 5 predicted proteins | sample TC_taG_FD_161473 | JGI IMG/M metagenome (GOLD analysis project Ga0187846, IMG submission 161473) | Biofilm microbial communities from the roof of an iron ore cave, State of Minas Gerais, Brazil - TC_06 Biofilm (v2) | ecosystem: Environmental > Terrestrial > Deep subsurface > Cave > Wall biofilm ... | reverse complement strand
CTTCGCGGCCACCTGCGATAGCGCCAGCTACCGCCTTGAGATCGATGTGTCGGGGCACGTTCGGAGGTTCGCGAAGGTGTCGAGGTCTGAAGGCGGCAGCTTCGCAGCCGCACTCCAAGGCGGTCGCTGCGCTCCCGCAGCCGAAGGTCTTCAATGGCGCTGAAGGATAACGTCCAGGCTGTCCTTTCCCGCGTCGGGAACCAGGAGTGGTTTTTTCAGAGGCTCCTCGGCGAGACGCTCGAATGGCCGGTGGGAGCAGCTCAAGACGTCGATGACCTTGCTTTCTCCTGGTCGGCTGAAGACCTTCGGGCGGCCGATCTCGAACGTAAAGTTGTCGAGGGCGGCATCTGGCAGATTCAGCCGCTCGCTCACGGTCAGCCTTGGGGAATGTTTGTCCTGGAATTCAAGAATCCTGAAGCTCTGGTGGCACGTCGCGGCATGGCTGGCGTCCTGCGGACGGTTCTCCGGGGCCTGGTCGCATCGCGGCGGAAGGCTGCCGGTTTACCTTCATGGAAGCGCGAACACCTGCTCTTCATTTGTACGCATGGCTGGGAGCATTTCCGCTTCGCTTACTTTCGGTCCAAGCCTGAGGACCCGCAGGCGTCTCGGTTGGCGACGTTCGGCTGGGGGCCGGGCATTTCTAATCGGACAGTTTGTGAATTTAACCTTCCTCCCCTCTTGTGGCCAGAAGACCCGTCGAACGGCGAGGCGTGGGTCAGCGCTTGGGCCAAAGCCTTCGATAAGGAACCGCTCACTCGTGACTTCTTCAAGCGCTTCGACGATGCCCTGGAGGCGATTAAGAGCGACCTTGAACACTATCAGAAGCTTACGTCAGCGGAAGCTTACAGCCAGGCCCAGTTGCTGCTTGAACGGCTCATCTTCCTCTATTTTCTCCAAAACCGCGGCTGGCTTAATCAGGATGGCCGCTACCTTCCAGACAAGCTGAAGGAATACATCACGAAGCCGGAAGCTTTCAGCTACTACACTGAATTCCTCGATAAGCTGTTCTGGACGCTTGCTTCGGCTCCTGGCTCGGGCGCGCGGCTACCCGGTATTCCCTTCCTGAATGGTGGCCTGTTCGACGATGACGAGTTCCGACAACCGGCAGAAACGCGGAAGGCGAACCCCCCGCTCAAGGTGCGGAACGCCACCTTCCGTCACGTTTTCAGTGAGCTTCTGGAAGCCTTCAACTTCACCGTCACCGAGGATACGCCGCTCAATCAGGAAGTTGCGGTTGATCCGGAGATGCTCGGCAAGGTATTTGAGTCGATCATTCTGCACGCCGAAGCGGCTGACCCGGACGCTATCGCTCCGGACAAGCGCAAGGCCACCGGTTCCTACTACACACCCCGTATTGTGGTTCATTTCATCTGCCGCGAGGTGCTCTATCAATACCTGCTGGCACATTTGCCGAGCGACGCTCCCCAGGACGGCTGGACCCCCCGGCTCAAAACGCTGCTCGCACTGGACGCCTCGGACGGAATTAACGACGAGAAGCGCGACCAACTGAGGCAGACCCTGACGCCGTCCCAGGCTATCCACGTCTTAGAGTTGGTCAAGCCTCTGCGTTGCTGTGATCCCGCAGTTGGTTCGGGCGCGTTTCCCGTTGGTCTCATGCACGAACTCGTTAACCTACGCCGTCTGCTCGAAACGGTCGCCAACGGCTATGTGGACCCGGTGCGCAGAGACGGGGCCCAATGGCTGCACGACACCAAAGCCGATCTTGTGCAGAACTGCCTGTTCGGCGTGGACATTCAGCAGCAGGCCATTGAGATCTGCAGGCTCCGGCTGTGGCTCAGCCTGGTAGTGGACTATGACCTTGGCCTCGATCCGTTCACCGCCGAACGCAGCCAGTTCAGCCGTGCCATCGAACGCATCTCCCAGCTTCCCAACCTCGAAATGAACTTCCACCGTGGCGACAGCCTGCATGACCACATTTCCGGTGTCCCGGTGGTGATCTTACCTAATCGAGCTTCCCGATACTCAGAGGAGTTTAAGGCCATCGGCAGGCTCGGCGAAAAGCTCCACCAGGCTAAGCGCGCCGAAACCAAGAAAAAGCTCCGCGTGGAAATCTTGGAAAAGCGCCTTGAGCTGAGCGGGAGGATTCTGGAAGACGAAATCGCCGCACTCCGAACCAACGACTCCGCCTTGGATACGCTATTCGGCTTGAGCGAATCCGCCGCCGAAAAACGAAAGCGCAACCAGCAAGAACTTGGGAGGTTGGAAGAGGCACAGAAGAAAGTCGCCCGGGACCGCGATGAACTCGATCGTCTGCGCACTCGGGTTTACGACAGCCAGTTTTATCCAAAGCTTCGCAAACTCGAAGGCGCTGATTTTGATAGTCCCTTTAACTTCGCCTGGAGGCTCGACTTTCCCGGCATCTTCACCGGAAACGGCACCGGATTCGACATCATTGTGGGTAATCCGCCGTTTGTAACGGCGCGCAACCCGGTGAAGCGTGAGCTTTGGCGACAGCGTTGGCCGCGAGTTTGTGAGGGACTATACCACATGCTTTGCCCTTTCACGGAGCTGGGGTTCGAACTCTTAAAGGTTGGAGGAGAGCTCGGCTTTATCGTCTCTAATGCCTTCGCCAAGCGAGACTTCGGTCGTCCGTTCGTCGAAGATTTCCTCACCACAATGAACATCCAAAAGATTGTGGACTGTTCAGGACTCTTGTTTCCCGGTCACGGCACTCCGACCTGTCTCTTGTTCGGGTCAAACCAGAAACTCGCTTCATGTTATGCGGTCCGCGTTGTTGCGACAATGCCAGGGGGAGGCGACCTGCGTACCGCTCCAGAGGAAAGCGTCCTGTGGCATTCGATCGCAGAGCACCACGCCGACGATGACAAGGACGGCAAACCGTGGCTGTCCAACGCGGCGCCGGCTCGAACCTTTCACCAACTTTATGAGGATTTTCACATCGCTGTAGCAGACTGTAGCTCTCGGAAACTGCTGCAACATCCGAGCAATTTCGCATTTTTCGACTGGCCGGTGCTCGGCCAGATCGAGGAAGCAGCGCCCGCGGCACTTGCGGACTTCATAGAGGACGAGGTGGGTTTCTGCACGAAGACTAATGCCGACGACGTTTTCTTGGTTTCCGCCGATCACGCGCGTCGCCATTCTCTTCCGGCGAGCCGCCTCTTTCCGTACCACCAGGGCGAGGAGGTCCGGAACTGGTGGGCAGAAATAACAACTCTGATTCTCCTCACCTACGACGAGCGTTGCCAAATCTTGAACGAGAAAAAGCTCGGCGCGGAGGTTCTGGCCTATCTGCGTCCGTTTAAGAAGACGCTTGAAGAGCGACGCAGTTTTGGTAACAAAACCTTCAAACAGCTAGGGTGGTCTTGGTGCGCGTACGACCGAATGAATGCAAACAAATACTCTACGAACCTGTTTCTTACGTTTCCTTTCATCGCCACCCACAACCACTATGTCTTCGTTAACGAGCGGCGCGTTTTCGGCCGACATCCGCAGGTGATCAAGTTGCCTACTCCAAGCGGTGCGCAAGTGCATCACGCAATCGCTGCGCTGTGTAACTCCAGCGGAGTCTTATTCTGGCTTAAGCAGGTTTGCTTCAACAAGGGTGCCGGTGAGGATGAGGAGCGAGATCGTTTCGAGTTTGCGGGTGGCAAGGTGCAGCAGTTGCCCGTGCCCCAGGCGATTGCGGACGGCTTGAAAGGCCAGAGCAACGCACTGGCGGATAAGCTCACCGAGCTTTCGCAAGCCTGCTGGGAGCGCGGGCAGCAAATGCCTAGCCTTGCCCAGAAGAAGCTTTTCGAAAAGCCCGGCGAGGCCTATCACGAATGGAATAGCTCACTGCCCGGTTACATCCCGCCAAATCGTGAGCTCGGACCGGCGTTTGAATCAGCCGACTCACTTCGGGCGGGATTCCGCAAGGCGCAAGAAGTCCGCGAATGCCTACGCACCGAGATGATCGCTCTTCAGGAAGAGATGGACTGGCTGGTCTACGCCGCCTATGGCCTGCTTCCCGAGAACCATCCCGCAGTTTGCAGCGAAGCTGCCTTGGAGTGCGGTAGCGCAGCTACCGCCTTCTCTTCTGCCTCCCTTCGCTCGGGTACTGGGGGAGCGCAGCTTGCAGGTTCAAAGGCGGGAGCTGGCGCTCCCGCAGTCCAAGGCGCTGACGCGCCACCGCCGCTTGATCGCGAGGAGCGTCCCTTCCGCCTCTGGGCGCAGGCCGAGGGTGACTACGCCAAGGCGCTCTCGCTGGTCCCCGGCGACTGGCCGGAATGGCGCCAGAAACTATGGAGGGCACGCCTCGCCGCCATCCGGGACAACGAGCACATCCGCCGCATCGAGCAACCGGTCTATAAGCGGCGTTGGGATGAGCAATGGAAGGTGAAGAACCAATGGCGCTGCGGGGCGGTAGCGTACGCCGCCGAATTCACCGACGCCTTCGAGTGGTGGCTGCGTGAGAAGGCCGAATGGTGGCTGGAGCACAAGAAGGCCGGCGGCCCTGTTGACCTCGAAGAGTGGGCAGGCGCCTTGTGGAAGGACGCACGAGTGCCGGCCGCGTGGGAAGTAGCCGTCGAGAACTACGCCTTACTGCAGAGTGAGAAAGAACGCGAGAAGTCTGAACAGCAGATCCAGCCCCTGCTGCCGATTGCCTCCAAGTCCGACTTCCCAAGCTTTAGGAAGAGATTCAAGGAAATCATCGACGAGGAAACTGTCCCGGAAGGTATCCCCTGGGCTGTTCCTTATGACGACCTGGAAAAAAAGAAGGTCAGAGTCCCAGCCAAGGTCCGCAACGTTCGCGGCAAGCTCAACGTCCCCCGCGAGCGGTTTCACCTGCGGAACAAGACCCAGTATCTCTGGGCCGGCCTTAAACTCCGGGAGTAAAGAGTCGACGATACGGACGTGGTGGGCGTTTGGCCGAGCGCCTTCCGCACCACACCCGCGTGGAATCGGTGGCCGTACACTCATGTTGCCAACAGTGTGCCCCTTTTTTCCCTTTTGTTTTTCTGGTGGTGCCTGGGTGAGAAAGTACCGAAACTTACCCTTTTTCCCTTGACACGCCCGCAGGCGGCACGGTAAGGTGTAAATGGCATCAGATGACTCGCTTTTGAGCTTCTGGTGACTATTACCATGGGCAGCACACGCTGCCGGAAATGGACGTAGCATGCTATACCCTTCCAAAACCATCGAGTTATTCCCCAAAGACACCGATCATTGCAAACGGCTTAAGGACCCTATCGAGAGCCATCTGTTCCACCTGGAAGCATTCCTCCCTTTTTCCGAGGCAGTTAAACTCGACCCGGGTAACGCCAACGTTCGACCCTTTTCCGAGCACAAGAAGCCTTTCCGCGACATGATTGACACGGTTGAGAAGGACCCGGGTTCCTTCCACCTAAAGAATCGCGGAATCACTTACCTGTGCGAAAAGTTTGAGTACGACAACTCCAAACGCATTCTGCGCCTGACCGTTCCCCACATTCCCGCTAAACAGGTCCAGGATCCTGAGAATGACGAGCCGAAATTTGGCATCGCAGACGGAGGCCATACATTTGAGGTCATCAGGCAGACCGTTGCAAGAGCTAACGAATTGATGGAGCAGGAGGGTTGGAGAGAACCTTCCGTCCGTGTTCATTTCATGGCCGGAGATGCCATCGAGCTCGAGCTTGAGCAAGTTGTTGAAGCCCTAAACACGTCATCCCAAGTCCAGCAGTACACGTTGGATGAGTACCAGAACAAGTTTGATGAACTCAAGGACGCTCTCCAAAAGACCGGTTTCGACACCAGCCTGATTGCCTTCAGGGAGAACGAGGATAGAGAATGGGATGTTAGGGAAGTTGTCCAGCGTATGGCTTGCTTTCTCAAAGACCGCTGGAAGAACACCCAGCCGGCTTCCATGTACCGCTCGAAAGGCAAAGCGCTCGACCTGTACACCAACGAGTCCACTAAGAATGAGTTCAAAAAGCTGTTTGATGTTGTCCGGGATGTAATCACGTTTCCGGAATTCATTCAGTCAGAATTCAGCCAGGGGGCCTCGGTGAAGGGTAAAAGGTTCGGAGGGCTGAGAGCCGTGAAGACTCTTAAGAAGCCCTATATTCGTCCGGGAACCGACTATCCCACTAACCACGAGATGGACTTAGCCGCGTCTCTTCCGCTCGCAGCAGCCTTCAGGGAGCTGCTGGATCTGAAAGGTGATCGGTATTGTTGGAGGGTCCCACCGACAGAGGTCTTCAAAAGATGCGCCGAGGATCTGTACAAGGCTCTCGCCAGCAAGAGTAGAACGGCAAAATCGGTCAACAGCCTAGGCTCCGACACTGAGTACTGGACCCAGGCATCAAACATTGTCCTGCGCACGAAGGACGAGATGCTTGCGGCCCAGAACGCTAACTGACGAAGAGCTGCACTACCAGCCCCGGCTCTCCAAGGCCGGGGCCTTTTTTCCCATTGAAAGATTATGGGCACTAGCCTCTATTTCAGCGAGCGTGAACGCGGCACCGAACCGCAGGATCAGCTAGAAGTCTCGCAGGCATTCTGGAGCGGCTTAATCGGCCTCATACAAGCACGGCTGGCCGACGGAACTTTTGCGGAATCCTTTCCTCTAACCTGCTTCGAATCATCCCTGCCGGTGGACTGCAACACCGAGGCCCTGCAACTCGCTGTAAAGGGTGAACACCCAGAAATACCCTGGCCGTTACTTGCGACTAGTACTGTCCCTCCGACGCTTGCGATTCTTGATCTTGTTGAGTTCTTCCACCGCCACGTTTCGCGACCTATGCAAAAGTTCTATCATGACTACGGGCGCCATCATCATTTCCTGACCTTCGACCGACAAATCGGAAAAGCCGAATACCGCGAGGCTATCAATTCTCTGTTCCGCCGAAATCGCCACCCGTATGAGATCAGAGAAGACGGAAAGGTCCACCGGCTACCGCTCCCAGTGCTAGCCCAGGTACTCTCTTCGGTGCAATTCAGAACAGGCGACGATGGGTTGAACCAACTGCTTAATCAGGCAGTTGACAGATTCCAACATCCGCGCCCGGACCTTAGGAAGGACTCTTTGGAAAAGCTCTGGGATGCCTGGGACCGACTCAAAACCCTCTATCCTGGAGACAAAAAGGCGAGCACAGAAAACCTTCTAGCGGCCGCCGTGGGTGATCCAAAATTTCGGAGCAGGATTGAAACCGAAGCGCGCGAACTAACGGATCTCGGAAACAAGTTTATGATTCGGCACGCAGAAACAGACAAAATTCCAATCACTAGCGACCGCCAGATCGACTATCTGTTTCACCGTCTCTTTGCTCTAATGTGGCTTCTCCTTGGGGAAACCGGAAGATTATCTTAGTTAGCCCCATCGCGCCAAATCCACACCGAAGCGCACTTTCATACGCGTGCTCCGATCCTCGGTGTTCTGGTTTCCAGAGGCCAGCCGAGCCCGGCGATAAGACCCTGATGGACGCGCTTGTGCCGGCCGTCAGAGCGCTGCGCGCCGAGGCGGAAGCCGGCAAGACCGTGGCAGAGGCCTTCCACGATGCAGCTGGCGCCGCACGATCGGGAGCGGAAGCGACACGAAGCCTCACAGCCCGGTACGGTCGGGCAAAATTCCTGGGCGAAAAGACACGCGGGCACCAAGATCCGGGGGCTACCTCTGTGAGCCTCATCTTCGAGGGCTTCAGCACCGCTTTGGAGGAATCCCAGTGATTCGACGAACACTGCGCCACGCCGTACATCACCGATTACTTTAGCAATATCCGTCCAAAGTTGGTGGACACCTTCGAGGTGAAGCTGTACCAGGAGATCCTGCCGAAGCTTTTCGGCGTGGCCATCGGATGACCCTTAACGACCGTGTGTGAAACGACGGGCTGCCACGCCTCTCAACGAGAGGGTTCAAAAGAGACAAGTCGAACCAGGGCCAGGCGACCGAAAGGTTGATGTGAGACCGCCGGCTGTTGGGAGCGACGTCCATGGCTGCCTATTTTAACCTGTATATCCTCGTCTCTTGTCCAATACCCTGTACCTTCCAAACGGAATAATCCCATCCGTCCCACAAGGGCTCCACAGAGCCAAGCGTCTGAGCCAGGTCCGCCACCCGATCGCCCCGCAGCAGCAGGAGCCAAGGAGAGCCTGATGCGTTGACCAAGGCTGCTAACTGGGAAGAGTCGATCAGAAGGGGGCTCCCGTTTATACGTGTTGTGGGAAGCCCCGCCACGTTGTTGCTTTGAGCAACACCTTCGGGGCCAGGCGTTCCTGCCTGGCGAACTGAGTGCCATCGCAGGGCCACATAATTGCTGGTCAGTTCGCTCGCGCCTTGGGTAACAAGACCCACCGGACGCCGCAAGTAGAAGGGCAGGCCGGAGCGGAAGTAATAGTATCCATAAACAGGCAGGTCTCTTTCGGGGCTTTGGAGAATGGTCCGGGCAAGCTGGCGACTGGAGGAACTGGCGGAATAGACTTCCAGCGGTACAACCCAGCGGGCAATCAGCAACGGAGTTGTCAGAACCAAGATCGCAAAGGCCACAGTGGACAGGGTGCCAGGCCGGAGACGTGCCGACAAGTTTCGGCCTAGAACGCCCAAGCCAGCCAGCATCAGACCGGCAAAGAGAAGCGCCGGCCTGATCAGCGGCATCAGCGCGGGCGGCAGCTTCTTCGTCGCGAGGAATTGTAGGTTGTGAGAACGGAGCAACTGCGGGGACAGCGACATCAGCAAGCCCAAGGCCACGAGCGCCGCGAACCCAGCCGTTAGCCAGTCCGGCCGACGATCCAATTCCTCCATATCCACGTCAGCCCAGACATGAGCCATTAGTATACTCAGCGGGATCGTTGCTGGCAGAAAATAGCCCGGAAGCTTGGAGCGGGAAATGGAGAAGAAAACAAAGATAACTGCCGCCCAGGTGAACAGGAAAACAGAAGACTTGCGGTCTTCCCTCCTGAGTTCCCTCCAAGCTCTGAGTCGCTTCCATCCTGCGAAAAGCAAAAAGAAACTCCAGGGCAGGCATCCCGCGAGGAATACGGGAACGTAGTACAGAGGCCCGCCGGAGCGACGGGCCTGGCCCGTGGCAAACCTCAGCAAACTCTCCTGCCAGAAGGCGTACCTAGGAAAGTCGGGGTTGCGGGCGGACACGGCGACAAACCATGGCAGCGCCGATGCCAGGAAGACAAGCACCCCCAGCCCCCAGCGCAGTTTTCGCAGGTCTCGCAACCTACCGCGCAGAGCCAAGTAGGCAGAGATGGAGAGCAGAGGAAGCAGAAATCCCACCGGACCTTTGGTGATGGCCGCAATGCCCATGGCTGCGAAGAAGACCACGTCCCGCCACGGATGTTTGAAGTCCCCCGCTTCCGCTAGCCAGTAACTCACCATGGCGACAGTCACAAAGAAGGTGAGAGGCATGTCGAAGATGACGTTGCGAGCAAAGATGATCACCAAGGGCGAAGTGACCCAGATCAGGCCGGCTCGGAGCCCCGTCCTCTGATCGAAGATACGGCGGGCCAGGAACCAAACCAGCAGAGAAGTTGCCAGCGCCATGAGTGCCGACGGCAACCGTGCCGCCCATTCCGAGAAGCCGAAGGCCCTGAATGATGCGGCCACAAGCCAGAAGAAAGCCGCAGGCTTATCGAGATAAGGGAGTGTATCGTAGTGGGGAGTGATCCAGTCCCCGGAGTCCAACATCTCACGGGCCACTTCGGCGTTTCTACCCTCGTCCGGCTCCGTCAGTGGTAAGCGTCCCAGGCCAACAAAGAACACGCAGGCGGCGACGGCGCAGAGCAGTAGCACTTGACGAGTCGAAGCTTGAGCCATGGAAAAATTCAAATCAGAAGTCAGAAGGGAAGCTGGCCGTTGGGCGGTTTTCATTCTGACTTCTGACTCCTAACTTCTGGCTTCTGGTTTCTGGCTTCTGACTTCTGACTTCGGCTTTCCACTACTTCTAGGACACCGTCGAAGTTGATGTAATTTTGCTTCATCCAGCGAACAGCCAGAACATCACCCAAGCCCTTAACCAGGCGTCCCCATGTGGCATACTTCGTCCTGCCGTGGAGGCGGGGGCGGTGGCTGACGGGCACCTGTGTTACCCGGAAGCCCTGCATCTTGAGCAGGGTGGGCAGGAAGCGATGCATACCTTGATACAGATCCAGGCCCTGCAGGCACTCGCGGCGGTATGCCTTCAGCGTGCAGCCGGTATCGACGATCTCCTCACTCGTGGCCCAGTTACGGAATCCGTTGCCGATGCGGGAGGTCAGGCGCTTCCACCGTCCATCCTGGCGACGAATTCGAACGCCGCACACCGCATCCCAATCCTTGAGCATTTCCACCAGCCGGGGAATCTCCGCCGGGTCGTTCTGCAGGTCACCATCGAGCGTGACCACCGCCCTGCCTTTGGCCATACGGAAACCGGCCGCCATGGCAGCCGTCTGGCCGAGGTGGCGACGGAAGTGGATGATGCGGACGCGAGGGTCGGCCTCCTGTACCTTTCTTAGAAGATCGAGGGTTCGATCAGCGCTGCCGTCGTCCACCAGC
>Ga0187846_10002322_pt1 | contig 10486 bp, 12 predicted proteins | sample TC_taG_FD_161473 | JGI IMG/M metagenome (GOLD analysis project Ga0187846, IMG submission 161473) | Biofilm microbial communities from the roof of an iron ore cave, State of Minas Gerais, Brazil - TC_06 Biofilm (v2) | ecosystem: Environmental > Terrestrial > Deep subsurface > Cave > Wall biofilm... | reverse complement strand
GCCGGTGGAGGAAGCGCGAAGCCCTGCGGCGCACCCTGGAACGCCGCCCCGATCTCCTGAACGAGGCGGTGCTGGACGACGAGGCCCGCGGATTCTTGAGTGACCTGCGGTCTCGAAAAGCGTAGCCAACCGGGTGTGTACGGGCGCGCTTGTGAGGCGCGCGACGCGCGTGTTATAATGCGCTGTCACCGCCGCGGGGAGGAATGGGCATGGAGAAACTCATCTCGATCGAGCGCCAACAGATGAAAACGGCCCTCCCGCCCTTTCAGCCCGGTGATACGGTCCGCGTGCACATGAAGGTGGCCGAAGGCGGGCGCGACCGCCTCCAGGCGTTCGAGGGCGTGGTGTTGGGTCGCCGCGGCGGCGGCGTCCGGGAGGCGTTTACGGTCCGCCGTGTCGCCCACGGGGTCGGGGTGGAACGCACCTTCCCCCTGCATTCGCCGCGGGTCGAGAAGATTGAAATCCTGCGAAAGGGCCGCGTCCGCCGGGCCAAGCTCTACTATCTGCGCCAGAAGATCGGTAAGGAGAGTCGGGTCAGGGAGAAACGGTAGGCCGGGTTCGTGGGCTCGCTCAGCATTCCGACGATGATTTTGGGAGTTTCGGCGCTGCTCGTGGCGTCCCGGATCATCGTCAAGCGGACCTACCAGATCCCGCCGGTCGTGCGCCGGTCCATTGTTGAAACCCTCGACGCCTGCATTTTCGCCGCGGTCCTCAGCCTGGTCATCATCACCTTCGTCGTCCAGGCGTTCTATATTCCGTCGGGCTCGATGGAGCCCACGCTCATGATCAATGACCGCATCCTGGTGGCCAAGTTCCTCTACCGGTTCGAGCCGGTCGCCCGCGGCGACGTGATCGTGTTCCGATACCCGTTGAACCCGCAGCGCGACTTCGTCAAGCGTGTACTCGGCCTGCCAGGAAACCGCGTCCGGCTCAACGAAGGCGTGGTCTACGTCGATGACACGCGGCTCTCCGAGACGGGGTATACCATCAAGCCAGACTTCGGCAACTATGGCCCGGTTACCGTCCCCCCCAGCCAATATTTCGTTCTGGGAGATAATCGCAACAACAGCGAAGACAGCCGATTCTTTGGGTACGTTCCCCGTGCCAATATTATCGGCAAAGCCGTCTTCATCTACTGGCCGCCCCAGCGGATTGGATTCGTCCACTGACCTCCCCGGCGTCAGTGCGCGGTGGACGGGCAGGGGTCTATGGTCCCGCGCGCGCTGACGGTCCTCGAGATTGCCTGCCGCCTCACCCAGTATGGCCGTCTGCCGGAGCGCCTCCTTGCGGTCCTGGGACGAGACCGCCGGGTGTCCGTCCGGCGGCTGGCCAGCCGGTACCAGAGGATCCGTGCCGCCGCCCGCGCGGAAGCCCTGCGCCTGCGCGCGCTTTACACAGAGGAGCGCCGGCGTGCGCGGCGCTGGCAGGTGATCGCCGGTGTGGATGAGGTCGGCCGCGGCCCCCTCGCCGGCCCGGTCTTTGCCGCAGCCGTCATCCTCGGGCCGGGGCGGGCGATCCCCGGCCTGAATGACAGTAAGCGCCTCCCTCGCGAAGAACGAGAGCGGCTCGATCGGGAAATTCGCGCGAGTGCCCTGGGTGTCGCCGTGGGCGAGGCGTCCGTGAAAGAGATCAATCGTCTCAATATTCTCAGAGCCACGCGGCTGGCGATGCTGCGGGCCGTCGCCGCGCTAGTCCCGCGGCCCGGGTTTCTATTGATCGACGGGCGCGAGCGCCTGCCGGAGCGGGGCCCGCAGGCGGCGGTCATCAAAGGAGACGCCTCGTGCGCCTGCATCGCGGCGGCATCGATCATCGCGAAGGTGGCCCGGGACCAGCGAATGATGGAACTCGATCAGATGTTTCCCTCCTACGGATTTGCCCAGCACAAGGGGTACGCGACCACCGATCACCGCGCCGCGCTGGCGCGCTACGGTCCGTGTCCCGAACATCGGCGCGCCTTCCTCCGCCCCGACCAGCTGGCGTTGTTCAGCCTCCCGTGACGGCCTGCGGCGACACGCTTTCGCGCGTCCCCACCGCCGTGGCGCGGAGCCGGCAGGATGTGGCGCGCCTCGGGGAAGCGGCAGCAGTCGCCGCGCTGCGCGATGCGGGGTACAGCATTCTGGACACGAACGTCCGTTTACGGCGCGGGGAGCTGGATGTGGTGGCGGAAGAGCACGGGGTGATCGTGTTTGTTGAAGTCAAAGCCCGCCGCAGCGCCCTCTATGGAACGCCCGCCGAGGCCGTGACCGCCCGCAAACGCCGCGCACTCGTGGGTCTCGCCGCCGCCTATCTCGCGCGACGCGCGCTCGCCGGACGACCCTGCCGGTTCGATGTTGTCGAGGTGTGGTGCGGGCGAGATGGGCGGCCCGCACGCGTCGCGATCATCCGCGACGCCTTCGGCGCCTGAGGGGTGTGGGGGTCTGTCCTTCGCATGCTGTCGAGAAACGGATTCGAACGTGCTGAGCCTACGGCGTGAGCCAGAACGCCAAGCCAGACCCCCACACCCTGTCCAACCATCATCGGACCCACGCGATGATGCACTAACAGAGGAGGAAGTTTCCACTGTTGGCGAGAACAGAGAGGCCCGAGCGGCGCATCGGCACATCGTCGGAACCGGATTCGCACTCTTCGTCGCACCAGCCGACGCACACTCGGAGGATCGTATGAGCCGCGATGAAATCATCGCCACGCTGCTCTCCTACGGCGCTGTCACCCTGATCCACATGATCGAAGACCTTGAGGCCGGACGCGTGCGGCGCGTTCATGTGCCGCCCATTCCCGGTGATCGCACATTTGGACGTGAGCTGATTGCGTTCTTGCGCAGCCGGGGAGCGGAGGTGGAGTTTTCCGTCGCCCCGGTGCGACCGCACCACCACCAGGCCGGATAGGGACTGCCCGCCGCCATACGTTAATGCGGGACGAACTGATCAGGCGGGAGACGCCGAAAGGGACCGTGCGGGTCGTCGTCGCGTACGCTCGTGTCCGGGGGGGAGGGTGGTTGTGGATTGCCCGGCGATCCTCTTCGGGGCCGATCATGGGCCAGGGACGCGGGGGGACGCTTGCGATCGTCCGGGCCGCCGTCGAGGAGTGGCTGGAGCAGGAGGCCGCGCAGCTGACAGGCTAACGGCCCGCGCCGGTGCGCGGTCTCAACACCCCGGTCCTCGAGGTATGGTGACTCCAGAATCTATGAAACGATAGGGGGCCAGCGGCCGGCCCACGGCCGCGCCGCCTCGAACGCCGCGGCCGCCCGCAGCACGGAATCCTCCGCCCTCCACCGGCCGACGATCTGGAGTCCGACCGGAAGGCCGTCGTCGGTCCAGCCCGCCGGCACCGAGATGGCGGGGAGACCGGTGAGCGTGATCGCGTACGTCAGCAAGAACCAGTCGATATATGTCTCTACGCGCTTGCCGTTGATTTCGGTGGGGTAGTCCGTCTCCACGGGGAACGGGCGCACCGCGACAGTCGGCGTGAGCAGCAGATCATACCTGCCGAAGAAGGCGCGGACGCGATGCCACAGCGCGGTGCGCGCCATCTCCGCGCGTCCCCACTGCTCGGCGGTGCGCGCCATCCCCTGCTCGATGTTCCAGACGAGATCGGGATTCATGCGTTCGCGCCACCGGGGCAGCAGATCGGCATACACTGCGGCCATCCGGGCCGCGCGGGTCGTATGAATAATCTCCCGCGCCCCGGCGAAATCCGGGTGCGCCTCCTCGACCGCGCATCCGAGACCCTCGAATGCGGCCGCCGCTTCTCCGGCGACGCGGGCCACGTCCGCATCCACCGCCTGGAGGCCGAGGTCACGGCTCCACGCAGCCCGCCAGCCGCGGATCTCCGGCCTCCGAGCCGCCCCGACCCACTGGTCGGTATCCACGGGAATGGAGAGGGGCGCCCGCGGGTCCGGGCCGGCGATAACGGACAGCATGAGCGCAGTGTCCAGCACCGTTCGGGCCATCGGGCCGGCGATCGAGAGGGCGTCCCACGCCATCGGGGTGGGGTAGATGGGGACGATCCCGGGCGACGTGCGGAATCCGATGACTCCGCAGAAGCTCGCCGGGATGCGGAGCGATCCCCCGAGATCGCTGCCCTGCGCCAACGGGCCCATGCCCGTGGCCAGCGCGGCCGCCGCGCCGCCGCTCGATCCCCCGCAGGTGTGGCTGAGCTTCCACGGATTCCGCGTCGGACCGAACACGGCGTTCTTCGTGTTTGCGCCGGCCCCCAGTTCCGGCGTGTTGGTCTTGCCCACGATGACCGCCCCGGCTCCTCTGAGGCGCTCGACGATCAGCGCATCTTCTGCCGGGACATGGTCGGCGAAGGCGAGCGAGCCGAACGTGGTGCGGATGCCCCGCGTCGGGGTGAGGTCCTTGATCGAGACGGGAACACCGTGCAGCGGCCCGAGGGGTCTGCTGTGCATCACCGCCGCTTCGGCGGCTCGGGCCTCGTCCCGGGCCTGATCCGCCACGACGGTGCAGAAGGCGTTCACGGCCGGGTTCACGCGCTCGATCTGTGCGAGGACCGCGTCCGTGACGTCTCGAGGGGAGAGACGCCGCTCCCGGATTGCGCGTGCCAGTTCGGCCGCCGAGAGATAAGAGAGATCGCGGTCCACGGATTCGCCTCCGCGTCCGCGGTCCGGGACTATAGGCGGGTCGTGCGCCGGCCGCTCAGGTGAGCGGGGTGCGCTCGAACATCAACACCGAGTAATCCAGATTCTCGGCTTTGACCCCGACCTGCCGCAGCATCGCCATGACCTGCGCGCGATGGTGCACCTCATGGAAGAGGAGTTGGCCGGCGATGCCTCCGGCCGTCGTGCGGATGCGCATCGGTGGCGCGAAGGCGCGGGCCACGTAGGTGACGGGGCGCGCGGGGTCACCGAGGCGGCTCAGGGTCTCGCGCGTGGCCGGCGCCTGGCGCTCCCACGCCGCCACGAACGCCTCGGACTCCGGATAGCGCTCGACGGTGAACGGATTGTCTTGGGGGAGATAATCCTTTCCCCCGATCCGCTGCGTGTAGCCCCATTCGGCGGCGGCCGTGTGGACGAGCGTCGCCCGAATCGAGCCCAACCCGATGGGGAATGTCTGCGTGTAGACGGACGCCGGCTGGGAGCGGACCCACTCCAGGAGCCGCCGGCGGGCTGTCAGGAGGTAATCGAAGAGGGTGACGCAATCGATCTGTGATGTGGTCATGCCCGCACTATTCCGCCCCAGCCCACCTCCTCCTGCACCGCAGAGGACTCCCGACCGGTGCTGGAAAAAAGGACTCAGCCGCGAAGAATTCCAGAGGTGCTCGCGGAGAGTCACACGCAGAGGGGAGGAAGGGTATGCGGTTGATAAGCTTTGAGACGGCCTACGGCGCCCGGTTGGGGGCCGTGCAGGGGGACGGGGTCGTCGACCTCAATGCGGCCTACGCAGCACTCCTGGCTTCCCGAGGGACTCCGCGCGCGCGCGAGCGGGCCCGCCTCGAGGTTCCTCCGGACGCCACCGAGTTTCTCGCCGAGGGGGCGAAAGCACTCGAGAGGGCGGAGGATGCGGTTGAGTTTGCCCGGGTCAACAAAGACCGGGGACTTCGGTACGAGCGAGGCGACGTCCGCCTCCTCCCGGTTGTTCCCCATCCCCCCAAGATCATCTGCGTGGGCCTCAACTATCGGGACCACATTGAGGAGACCGGGGCCAAAACTCCCGCGTACCCGGAGTTCTTCTCGAAGTTCGCCTCGTGCCTGATCGGCGCGGGTCAGCCCATCGTGATTCCGCGGGTGAGCCCGAATGTAGACTACGAAGGGGAGTTCACCATCGTCATCGGTCGGGCTGGGCGCTACATTCGCGAGGCGGACGCGGACGACCACGTGGCCGGATATACGATCTTGAACGATACGAGCATCCGCGACTACCAGAGACGGACGAGCCAGTGGCTCATCGGGAAGACCTTCGACCGGACGACTCCGGTGGGGCCCGAGCTCGTCACGCGAGATGAGGTGCCCCATCCCCAGGCACTCCGGCTCGTGACCACAGTCAGTGGCCGGGTCCTTCAGGACTCCAATACCAGCAGGATGATCTTCTCCCTCCCGCGCATCATCGCCGCGATCTCCGAGGTCCTCACCCTCGAGCCGGGCGATCTGATCGCGACCGGAACTCCGGCGGGTGTCGGCGCCGTCCGCAAACCCCCGATCTGGCTGCGGAACGGAGACCGGGTGGCTATCGAGATCGAGTCGTTGGGCCGGCTCGAGAATCCCGTGCAGGATGAGGCGGCATCCGCGGACCGACACGCGGAGGCTGAGCGTCGAGCCGAAAGGCGGTGACGCCAGACCGTGGACGCCGCAGAGGGCGGGCGCGTGATCGTCGTCTGCGGCGAAGCCCTCGTGGACATGACACCTGCCCGATTCGGACAGGCGGAGGGATATCTCCCTCGCCCCGGTGGATCTCCCTACAACGTCGCGGTAGCCCTCGGCCGCCTCGATGTACCGGTCGCCTTTCTGGGCCGGGTCTCGACAGACGCGTTCGGCCGGCTGCTCCGGCAGCATCTCGTAATCAACGGAGTGGATCTGCGCTACTTGCGCGAGGGCCCGGAGCCCAGCACGCTCGCGTTTGTGCACCTGGCCGGGGCGGAGCCGGAGTTCACCTTCTACGGGGAAGGGGCGGCGGACCGGCAGCTCCGGCCAGAGGACCTCCCCCCCGCGTTCCCAGGGGACGTTCTCGCGTTGCACGGCGGCTCGATCTCCCTGGTCCTCGAGCCCATCGCCACGACGCTCGATGGTCTCATGCGCCGAGAGCGCAAAAAGCGTCTGATTTCGCTCGATCCCAACGTCCGGCCCGGGCTGATCCGGGACCGGGAGGCCTATCGTGAACGCCTTGAGGATTGGGTCGCGTCCGCGGACCTCATCAAGGTGAGCCGCGCCGACCTGTCCTGGCTCTATCCGAAGCAAGACATCGATCAGGCGGCCGAGCGATGGCGGAGGATGGGGCCGGCGCTCGTCGTGGTGACGCTGGGCGCGCAGGGGGCGCAGGGCTTCGCCTCCCACGGCGCCGTCCGCGTTCCGGGCATTTCTGTACGCGTCGCAGACACGGTGGGGGCGGGCGATGCGTTTACCGCGGGTCTCCTGGCGTGGCTGTTTCACCACGGCCGGCTCACGAGAGGAGAGGTGGAGCGCCTCCCGGAGGCCGAGCTCGCGGGCGCGCTGGACTACGCCAACCGGGTAGCGGCCCTCACATCCACACGCGCCGGTGCAGATCCGCCGCGACGTCGGGAGGTCGAGTCCGCCCAATAATCGGGCGGCAGTGGTGCATGCGGAAGCGAGGAGACGCGGGATGGTAAAGCGCCACAAAGCGAGGCCGCAGCACGCCCCGAGACGCCACCCCAAAGTGACGTCCCCGCGGAAGCGCCCGGCAGTGAACGCGGCGGTCGCATTATCAACGGCGGCGCAATCAGCGGCGCCGCCGGTCCTGTGGGCACCCTCCGCGCAGGACATCGCCCGAGCCAACATCACCCGCTACCTGCTGTGGCTCAAGGTGCAGAAGGGACTCGCGTTCGATTCCTACGACGCGCTGTGGCGCTGGTCCGTGACGGACCTGGAGGGTTTCTGGGGGTCGCTCTGGGAGTTTTTCGCGATCAAAGCGCACCGGCCGTACACCCGGGTGCTCGGCGAGCACCGCGTCTTCGGGGCGCGGTGGTTTCCCGGGGCGGAGATGAACTACGCCGAGCACGCGCTCGCCCGGAGGGATGGGCATCCCGCGGTGGTCTCCCGGTCCGAGGATCGTCCGCTCACAACCCTCACGTACGCGGAGCTCTCCAGGCAGTGCGCGGCGGTTGCCTCCGCCCTGAGGCGCCTGCGAGTGCGGCGAGGCGACCGGATCGTCGCCTACATGCCCAATATTCCGGAGACCCTGGTGGCGTTTCTGGCCACCGCGAGCCTCGGGGCTATCTGGTCCAGCTGCCCGCCGGAGTTCGGGATCCGGAGCGTCGTCGAGCGCTTTCAGCAGATCGAGCCGCGAGTGCTCTTCGCCGTCGATGGATATCGGTACGGCGGGAAACCCTACGATCGCCTTGAAGACGTCGCCGAGATTCAGCGCCAACTGCCGACGCTCGAGGCCGCCGTACTGGTCCCCTACCTGAATGCCCGTCTCGCCTCCGGGACGCTCCCGCGCACCCGGATGTGGCAGGATCTGTTCACGGCGGAGGGTGCGCCCGAGTTGACCTTTGAACCCGTGCCTTTCGACCATCCCCTCTGGGTGGTCTATTCATCCGGAACGACCGGGTTGCCCAAGGCGATTGTCCATGGGCACGGCGGTGTCACACTCGAGCTCCTCAAAGCGCTGTCGCTCCATTTGGATCTTGGGCCCCAGGACCGGTTCTTCTGGTTCAGCACGACCGGCTGGATGATGTGGAACTTTCTCATCAGCGGGCTCCTGCTTGGGGCGACGGCCGTCCTCTACGACGGCAGCCCGGCATATCCGGACCTGCGGGCTTTGTGGCGCCTGGCCGAGGAGACGCGCATGACCTACTTCGGCACGAGCGCGCCCTTTCTTCTGTCGTGCATGAAGGCCGGGATTACTCCGCGGGAAGATTTTCGCCTCGAGAGTCTGCGAGCCGTCGGCTCGACGGGCGCCCCGTTGACACCGGAGGGATTCCGGTGGGTGTACGAGCGCGTCAAGCGCGACCTGCTCCTGGGTTCGATCAGCGGAGGCACGGACGTCGCCACGGCGTTTGCCATGTCGTGCCCGCTGTTGCCTGTCCGCGCCGGCGAGATCCAGTGCCGCGGCCTCGGGGCCAAGATCGAAGCGTTCGATCCGGAAGGGCGGCCGGTGATAGACGAGGTGGGGGAACTGGTGCTCACAGAGCCGCTGCCCTCCATGCCGGTGTTCTTCTGGAACGACCCCGACATGCGCCGCTACCGAGCGAGCTATTTCGACGTCTACCCGGAAGTGTGGCGGCACGGCGACTGGATCCGAATCACCCCTCAGGGGAGCTGTGTCATCTACGGCCGGTCCGATTCGACCCTCAACCGGGCCGGCATCCGCATGGGCACGAGTGAATTCTATCGGGTGGTTGAGGAGCTGCCCGAGGTGGTGGACAGCTTGGTCGTGGATACCGGCCAGGTGGACCGCGAGGGCCAGCTCCTCCTCTTTCTCGTCCTGCGCCGCGGCGCGCAGTTGGACTCGGGCCTCCGCGGCCGTATCAGCGACAAACTACGCCGAGAGCTGTCCCCCCGCCACGTCCCTGACAAGATGTTTGCTCTCGATGCGGTCCCCCGGACGCTCAACGGAAAAAAGTTGGAGGTGCCCGTCAAGCGGATCCTGACCGGGGTGTCGGCGGATGCGGCGGTCAGCGCGGACGCGATGAGCAACCCCGAGTCGCTTGGCTTCTTCGTCAGCCTGGCCAAGACCCTACTGGCGCGTTCGAAGAAAGGGCGGGACGAGGAGCCGTCTACCCGCCGGGTGAGGTCTCGGACTCCGAGCCCAGGCGCTCGGCGAGATACCTGAGGCTCAGCGGATAGCGATATTCAATGCCGGCGTGCGTGGCGTCGAACAAATCGAAAAAGATGTCCGTGATGCCGATCTCGGCCAGGACCCGGCGGAATGCCTCCGCGCCCAGATCGAGGAAGAAGTCGTCGCGTTTGCCCGCGTCGATGTAGATCGCCCTCATCGTCCGGAGCGCCGGCGCTCGATCCCGCGCCATGCGGACCGGGTCCCAGGCCAGCCACCGGTCCCACACCGCCGGAATGAGCTCGCCCGTGGCGGGATCGTAGGGCAGCCGGACCGTGCCGTCGGCGTCGGTCGAGTAACACGCGGCCATGCACCAGTCGTTGAGCAGATGCCCGTCGCTGTCTTTGGAGAACGCCGGACGATTTCGAAAGTCCTGCCAGAAGCGCTCAAACGAGCCGGCGTAGTGATCCCGCAAGGCTCGCGCAGACTTACGAAAGTCCGGAAGGTAGCACACTTCGAAGAGTGCGTCGCCGGCGTGCGTGGCGAATCCCCCCCACTGGTCGGGCCGCAGCATGGGTGTGATCATCGCCCCATATCCGCCGCTGGATTTCCCGGCGATTCCCCGGTGCTCCCGCCGGGCGAGGGTCCGGTAGTGTGCGTCGACCCACGGCACGATTTCCTCGCAGAGGTACGTGTGATAGCGACCGGTCCCCGGCGAATCGAGGAACTGGCTGCCCCCGAGGGAGGTCCAGCAGTCGACCCAGACAACGATGCACGGCGGTGCGCCGCCGCTACTGAACAACTCATCGGTGAGTTCCGGGAAGTTTTTTCTGAACGGCGCGCGGTTCCGCCACATGTCCAGTTGGCCGGTCAGGCCCTGGATCTGGTAGACGGTCGGGTACCGCTTCCCCGACTCATCGTACCCCGGCGGCAGGTACACCCACAGGGGACGGCGGTAGGGATCTCCGAGGGGGTTGCCCTTGAGCGCGGCGCTCTCGAACACGGTCTCCTCGAACCGCCCGCGGAACTCGATAGACCATGGCCGCATAACGACCCTCCTGCTCCCGACATCCTCCGTA
>Ga0187846_10002321_pt1 | contig 10489 bp, 18 predicted proteins | sample TC_taG_FD_161473 | JGI IMG/M metagenome (GOLD analysis project Ga0187846, IMG submission 161473) | Biofilm microbial communities from the roof of an iron ore cave, State of Minas Gerais, Brazil - TC_06 Biofilm (v2) | ecosystem: Environmental > Terrestrial > Deep subsurface > Cave > Wall biofilm... | reverse complement strand
CGTTATTTGCTCTACGGTGTAGGGGCTGCCGGCGGCGAGGTCCAAGGGACCCTCTTGAGAGGGTGGAGGGAGGGTCACCCGACCTTTGGAAGGAGGTCAGGCGAGGCTTAGATGGGGGTCTTGACTTGGTCAGGGGTGGGTCATAAGAGGGTCCCATGACCCTCCAGAAAGCAATCATCTGCCTGGCGGCGAATCCATCTCTGGTTATGATCGCCGAGCCGGCCATGGTGATCGGGTTCAACGTCAAGGGAACGCTGATCAACTTCGGCCGCGGGCCGAACGCGCCGGCCGTGCTCAAGCTGCGCGACTTCATGCGCGAGGACTGGGAAATCATGACCGCGGACCAGGTCGCCCAGGCGGCGACCTTGAAGCCGGAAGGCGAGTAGATGGCCGACGCCTTCAATCGCTGGGCGCAGCTCGTGCGCGCGCCAGGCGCCGTGCAGGTGCTCGCGCATCACCCGATCGACGTGCCGCCGCTGAACAGCCAGCCACCATACGAAAACGCGCGCGCCGGCGTCAGGCTCCTGGTGCGGCCGGTGGGCAGCTCGCCCGACGTGTACACCGTCGACGTCACTTCGACTCAGGTGCAGGCGATGCTCGAGGGGTTTTTACGAACCGGCAACCACGTGGCGCAACGGCTCTCGTGGCGATCGCGCGGCTACGGCGTGCGGCGCAAGGACACGATTCACCTGAGGCCGCTCAAACCGGGAGAGTGATCACATGAACATGATGCAGAAGCTGATCCTCGCGCGCGCTGTGGCGCAATCGCTACCCGACGCCGAGGCCTACGAGCGAGCAGCTCGCCGGCGCAAACGGGTGCTTAAGTACCTGCTGTTCGCGTTCATCGTCGCCGGCGCCATCGAGTGCATCAAGTTCTACCTCTGAAATCCACAGACTCGGGTGGATAACTTCGTGCAAAGGGCATTCTCTCTCGCGGGGATCGATCGCAGAGTGCGATCGGAGGTGTGGTGGTGCGGGGAACGGTGGCATCCCATCGACAGCTTGCGGCGACCTGGCGCCGAGAGGATGAACAGGTCGTCGCGACGACCTGGGGCGGGACCATGTGCTGGACTCCGGTGCGGCCCGGGCGGCTGCGCGTGGAGACCGATGGTTACGTGCATATCGTCAGGTGCCGCAACTGTCATGGATGCCGCCAGTTCGAGCGGCGCCGGCTCAAGGAGCGGCTAAGCAAGCGTTACATCATGCACCATTCTGCACCAGTGTGCACCACTGAGGGCGAGGAACTTCGCATAAGAAATAAGCGGTCAACTACGGGCGAGCGGCTCTACCTCGTCCGCGTGTGGGTCAAGGAGGAGGAACATGGCAGCCTCTCGCATGCGCTGCACCGCCGACCAGGGCTGGAGCTCGAACCAGGATTCTTCCGACTCGGGGTCAGTTCGGTCGGATTCCTTTGCCGATCTATACAACCAGTGTGTCGCGCTCTTCGGGCTCAAGGAGTTGGATTCCGAGTCGAAGAACTTCGTCTACGACGTGGCCGTCGCGCTTTTAACGGTATCACGTCGGGCCTGCTCGTAGCGCGCGAGGCCTACGGCGAGAACCTCAATCGCTTCTACGTGCGTGGACTGCCGCCGGCCGAACGAAAGAGGTGGGAGGTGGTGAAGTTGAAGGCGCGCGTGCGCTACGACCGCAAGAGCTCGCCGCGCGCCTGGACGGCGGACAACCTGGTGCTGGTGCCACCGGAGCTCTGGAAGTTGGGCCGCGGCACTCGTCGCAACCTGATGCGCCAGCTCTCACGCGAAAACTCGCCCGAGGGCGTCGCGCGCGTGATGGCGATCGTACAGGACCTGGCCGCGAACGTTGGCCGCCCATTGCCAGTTATTGCGCCGCTGCGGGCTGCTCTTACTCGTCAGCAGGTGGAGGAGTTCTATCAGCGGCAGGCGGAGCGGCGGCAGGCGGCGCGTACAGATCCTGCCGCTCCCTCTGCTGATCCCCCTTCTTCTGAGAAGGGGGGTTATGCAACTTCTGAACATTCTGGGGGCGCCCCGCCCTCGCCTGAGCAGTGGCTCGAGGCCGATCGCGAGCGCAAGCGGCGGCAGCTCGAGCGCAACAAGGAGAGTTTCGAGGAGTGGGGTAAGCGCATGGCGGAGAAGGCGAAGAAGGACGGCCGTGGCTAAGCCGACACTCGAGACGCCAGGCCCTGGGCCGAGCGCGCAGCAGCGCATGCTCGAGAAGCTGACCGACGCGGTCGAGGCGCAGCAGCGCCTGGAGACCTCGATGGCTGTGATTCGTGGGCATATCGAGCGCCGCGGTACCGCGCGGCCGGTCGGCGTGAGGGTCGTGGCCTGCCTGCTCGACCTGGCCGTGATGCAGCAGGCGCTTTTGCAGCTACAGATCGTCGCGTTGGGCGAGATGACGGAGTGAGTAGCCACGGTCGCGGACAAGGTGGTCGGCACGGTGGTGCTGGTGCACGCAAGCGAACTGCGTAAGGCGGCGCTGGCCGCGGCGCCGATGATGGGGAGGCCGCACTGAGATGAGATGCCCCTACGACGGCGATGAGTGTGGTTATGGGTACTGCGCGCGGAACGGCTGCCGCACCCTGGCGTGGTACAGGATGCCCAAATCGACGGAGTTTAAGGCCATGCGACCATCCAGCCTAAAAATCGCAATTTGCCTTTGGGCGCTGTGTGTGGCTATCGCGTGCGCGGTGTGGCTCTAGCGCAGCGACGGGTAAGTGATTTTATGTCAACTAGACGGAGGTCAGGCAATGCTAAATGTGCGCGAAATTCCGGTCATGAGAGCGCTCAAGAACCAGCTGGCACGCAGTCTCCTGCACGCTTACAACACATCCGACGAAGAGCTCGAGAAGCTCAGCTTCCGCGAATGCCTTGGTTTGTTGGACCAGCTCCACGAGGCTATCCAGAGCCACTTCGACGGCCTCTTGCCATTCGTGCGAGTTGAAATAGCGTTGGGCGAGGGTACCGTCGTATCGGTTAGCTGGCACGGCGATTCGGTACGCCTCGTCTCTTCCGGACCAAGACGGCGGGCGGTCGGAATCAAGTAAGGCTGGTGATCCGTTTTCGCTGGCGCCAGCGGGAGAAGCAGATTTATCTGCGAATGGCGACGCCGGGGGAAATTGAGCAGGCTCGGAGGTATTACCGTGACTACCAGGCAATTCATTGCGATGATCGGTGAGGCCGAGACCGGCGGCCTCGCGCACACCCAGGAACGCCAGAGGGCGATCGGCGATGGCGGACTGGCGGGCGGCTTTTACCAGCAGCACTGGCAATGGCGGGTCGACTACTGGCGGCCGTGGATGTGGGATGTGCTGCAATACTTCGACGCCGACGCGATCGGACATTTCGTGGCGCGCCGTCACGGTATGACCGCGCTCCAGTTGGCCGAGACCTATAATTGCGGCCGTATCAGCGTCGACCCGGCTTACCGCTCTCGGTGCGTGGCCGGGCTTAGCGCCATGGGACTGGATGCGGCCGAACTCGGCAAGCCGCTGAGCGATTCCTGAACCCGCATCCAGGCGAGCAGCGCATCCAGGTCGATCCGCCACACGTGCCCGAGCTTGAAGCCCGGAACGACGCCGGCGCGCAGCAGCCTGAGCATCGTGATCTCGGTGGTGCGCAGCAAGTTTGCTGCCTCACGGGTGGTGAGTATCCGCATCAGATGTTCCTCACGGCGTAACCAGGACCGCCGCGCCCGGGCTCTTCTTCAGCGCCGCGGCCCAGCGCGAGATCTCCGCCTGCGCCTCGGCCTGGTCGACCTTCAGCGCGAGCAGCTGCGCGAGCGCCTGGTCGAGCGTGATGAGCTGGTCCTTCGTCTGCTGGCCGATGGCCGCGACCTTCTCCCGCAGCACGGCCGCGTCCTGCGGGGCAAGGAGCTGCCCGTAGAGCCATTTTAGCCGGCCGGTGCGAGTTGCGTCCTGCACCGCGACGATCGAGGCTACCAGGGCTAAGTCCAGCCCGATGGCGGCCAGTGCCGCGGTTAGACCCGCGTCGTCTATTGCGCCGCGCTGGAACTCCGCGATGGCGGTCCTGGTCAGATTGCGCTGGCGCGCCAGCTCTAGCTTGCGCTCGGCCGCCGCCTCGAGCTTGGCGGCGTGAATGGTGGCCTTCGTGGTGGCCAAGGTGATCTCGAGCTGGGCCAGCCAGGGCAGCACGCCGGCGGCCTCCAGCTGCTGTAAGCCCTCGTCGGGCGTGATGTTGCCATTGGCGACCAGCGGCACCACTTCCTGCATCGCCTTCTGCGCCAGCACCTCGCGGCGCTGGATGAGCACGTGAGACTTGACGTACTGCTTGGCCTGGGGCGAGAAGTTGAAGTCCGTGAGCGCATGGTCGAGCTCGGCGTCGTCGACCACGCCTTTCTGGTATCCACTGATTAGCGCACTGAGATAGCTGTTTCGTACATTGGCTATAGACTTGTAGAGGATCGCGTCAGCCATCGTGCTGGCGTGCGCGTCAGAGTAGGCGTTGTCCTGCAGGATGTCCAGGATGGTCGCGCGATCGAGCGGCTGGTCGACGAAGGCGGACGCGAGCACGAACGGCGTGACCGGCCGATAGGCGCCGGCGTACATCGCCGGCCGCCAGTCCGGGTCCAGACCGGCAAAGCCCTGCAGCTTGTCGGCCGCGGCCTGCGAAATCTTACGGCGCGCGAACAGCGCGAGACCTTGCGGGCCGGGCGGGACCTGAGTGGGCCACTTGGCGTTAGCGTCCTGGCGCGCGCGATGCGCGATGATCGCATCGAGAAATGGTCCCATCCAGCGCGGCGCGATCTCGTCAAAACTGGCAGCGGTGGCGATCATGGCGGCCACCTCGCCCCAGTATTTTTCCCAGGGGCCGAGCAGGAATCCGCCGACCATGGCGGCTACCCAAGCGCTGCCGCCCATCAGGCCGGCGCGCCCCATCGCGTCCTGCACGATCTGCTCGTAGTTGGCGGTAGTGATGAGCTGGCCCGGTGCCGGCGCTGATTGTACGTACTTGAGCGCGGCCGCCGCCGGGGCTCCTATGCCAAGTGCCAGCCCGGTGCCACCGCCGCTGATCTGGCTGGTTACCGCGTTCCCGATCTGCTGCAGGACCTGTTGCGCGATCGGCAGGAGTGCTCCGCCGACGTCCACCGCGACGTGAGCCACCTGAGCGCCGATCAGCGCGAGGATGTAGAGCGGGATGTCGACCAGGCTGTGGATCGGTTGGAAGGGTGCCGGCTTCCCTTGGCTCACCGCCCGGATGTTCGCGGCGATCTGCGCGCCCATGTGCGGGTTCACGCCGCCTAACAGGAAACTCCCGATGCCCGATATCAAACCTGTGATGCTCCAGCTCCACGGCCGGTCCGAGAAGAACTGCGCGATCGGTGCCGGCATCGAGCCGTTTTTGACCATCTCGTCGACCATAGCGGCCGGCAGCAGGTCCTCTGCCGTGCCCTTGTTGATGGCGTCGGCGATGTTCTGGATGACCTTTCCGAGATCGGGGCCAAGCGCGGTCGCGATATCACTCAGCTGAGTGGAGATCGCCGAGCAGCACGCCTGCAACGCCGGCGGATACGCGGCCACCGCCTGAACCAGCTGCACGAGCTCGTTAATCACGCCGGACAGGTCGATGCCCGGTCCCGGCGGCGCCGGCGACGTGAGCACGGTGGCGATCGCGGCGAGCTGAGTGGCGACGCGGGTGATTGCCGCGACCACCTGAATGCAGCACGGATCTATGGATCCGTTGCCGCCCTGGGAGCCGATTTGCTGAACCGCCGCGGTGAGCTGGGCGATCGCGGCGTTGAGCGACTGGCACAGATCGAGGACCTCGTCCTGGTACGGATTAGGGCTTTCGCACGGCTGCGGCCCGGGCGGTGGCGGTGGTGGCGGTGGCGGCGGTGGTGGCGGCGGCGGCTTGTGGTGAGGCCCGCCACCAGGTGGAGGCGGCTTGTGTTTGGGTGGCGTGATCTGCGCCCGGTGCAGCGCGGAAAGTCCCTCGGTGAAGCAATCGATCGCCCGCACCACGTTGAGCACCTGGTTCTCGCCGCCCTTGCTGTACGCCCACGAGGTGTTGATGAGCTGCTGCAGCTGCCAGTAGCCGGGCGAGGCCTCGCCCGCCGGCCAGCCGGCGAGCTGCTGGATCGACTCGATGGTGCCGCGCTTCCAGGTGGAGAACTGCGCCTGAATCGCGGGGCGTGAGTCCGAGATCGGCGCGCCGTTCCTGAGCGCAATACCGAGATCGGCCGCCAGCGCGTGCAGCGGCCAGTAGGCAGACATGCCATAGGCCTGGATTACGACGATGGTGTCCTGGTCCTTGGGCCGGCCGCTGAACATGCTGACCAGGTCGGGAATCTCAAACGCCGCCCACACGAACGGGGCGATCGGCACGAAGAACGACTCGAGCGCGGTCGCCATGTAAAAGCCGATCTCGTCGGCGATAGTCGCTATGTCGGTCGCGAGCAGCTGATTAACGTCGATCAGCTGCTGGTTGTTCGTCAGATTCTCAATCGGTGGGATCCGGCAGACCATTGTGGTCACCTAGAACGGCTTGACCGACTCCCAGATAAAACTGACGCCCCAGATAGCGGAGCCGTTGTTGTCACTGACCATCACCAGCGAGTAGCCAGGCAGCAACGCGCACATCGGCCACTCATGCCCCCACTTCCACACTTCATTCTGGATGGGGAATGAAGCTAACTCGCCGTGCGGGTTGCTATAGGGATTGTTCGCCGTGATCTGGCCCCACGCGGTCTGTGCGGCGACCTGCAGCTGGTAGACCGGTGACAGCGCTCCGCTGAGCTGGCCCTGGATTAGGAGCTCGCGCACGAACTCCGGCGTCTGCGCGGCGCTGGGCGTCGCCTTCACTTCCACGTCCCACACCACCAGCACCGAGCCATCGGTCGAGTTGTTAAAGAGCCCAACGCCGATGTAGCTATTGTCGGCGACCGCGACCCCCGAGAAAGAACCGGAGGACAATTTAGCAAAATGCCACTCCGGGAGAGTGCGGATCAGCGTGCCTTTGGGTGACCTGGCCATGCTGACATCCACTCACTCGACGATGGCGACGCGGCCGATGAAGAAATCGGGTGAGAGTCGGGCGTTTGTTCCCTTGGGCGAGCGCCGGGTCGACATGTACTCTCAGGAGAGCGCGAAGGCGATATTGAGCCTGGCCACGCTGGGCGTGATGGCACCGATCGAGGCCGGAAGGCCCCCACCGACGCTGGCGGCGACGTTGGTACTGAAGAACCAGTTGAAGGCTCCGTTACTAGCGTCGCCGCTTAGCGAGGCGGTGGTAGCGTTGCCGGTCCAGCCGAACAAATAGAGTCCGGCATTGATGGTTTTTGAGCCTTGCACTGTGGCAAAGGTCAGGAGACCAGTACTAGGTAGGTGTTGCGCCCCGATGTCCGCGACTAGGGTGCCAGCCGAATTGTAGATCCCGAAGTCGTAGAGGTTGGCCCCATCTGCGACAAGTATGAAACACGTGATATGGGCGAACGTAAGTGAGAACGGCAGCGAGAAGCCGATTGCTGTTGTAGCGTTGGCCGCGTTGGGAGTGACACCAGTCCCAGTGTTGTTGGTGTAGCTGAAGAAAGTCAGGGGCCAACCGGCCGGGCTTCCACCTCCACCCCCGCTGCCGCCGAGAGGCATTTATATACCCATCAGGACAGACTCGATCACGTACAGTGTCTGAGCGGCGACGCTCGTGATAGCAAACATGTCCTGCATGACCAGTTCGCCATCGAGCAACCACACAAATGACAGGAACCCGTTCGCCGGCACCACGTAGCCGGCGCTCGCAGTGATGGCGGACGAGAAGCCAACCAGGATCGGCGTGGAGGTGGCGTTACTGAAGCCGATCGCAACACGCTGACGCGCGAAACTGCCAACTGCCACGGCGCTGGTGCCGACGGTAACCGCCGATTCACGCGCTACGATCGGGATCTCGCGGTCGAAGTAGTGCGCGATCAAATCGCGCACGCTGCGGGTGGGCGGGTTCATCTCTGCTAGAGCATAAGTCAGGTGTCGGTCCCTAGGTTGAGCGCCATCACGGCGCGCGAGCCGACCGCCTTTAGCGTCACGTTCTGCGCCGTACTTAGCAGGGTGACGTTGATGACGCCGCCGCCGCCTGGGTTCCATTGCGTCTTGCTGTTAGCGCCGACGAACGCGAGCGGGATCATCAAGGTGGCATTAGCAGTTAGTACCGCGGGCGCGACGGTGTAGGTATCGAAATCCGCCGCCGCGCCGATACGCACCGCCACGACCAGGGCGGTCGGCGGCGTGGCGCCGAGCAGCACCGCGGCGACGCCAACGATGAACGGGTACCAGTTACCGATGTTGGTCGCGACCAGCGTAGCCGAGCTAAGCACGTTGGTCTCGGTGCCGGCGGTCACCACGACGTCGGAGCCGGCGGTGACGATCGGCGGGATTGCGAACGGCTGAGCGATGCCCCAGACCGACATGTTATGCCCCCGTTACCCGGCTCTAGATCGCCGGCGTGGTCTGCGGTCCCAGGTATACCATGTCAAACCATCCTTCCTCCGCGACGTCGGCCGCGGTGGCGAAGAACTCGACCTGCGGCGGCACGTTCTGGAAGAAGGTCAGCCACACGCCCCACGGGGTTATAGTTTGCGACCAGCCGTTCTTGTAGCGCTGGTTGAACGGATCGAGCTGATCGTAGGCGTTGACGCAAATCCCGCCCGGGCGCCACTTCGGCCCCATCGCGGGGAACATGCGGAAGAACAGCCCTGTGGCGGAGAAGCAGCGCGCGCCGACCAGCGCGTAATAACCTGCGTAGAGCGCCTGGTCGAACGCCGGCAGGACCTGCGTCCATTGGCCGGCGGTGAGCGTGGTCGACGCGGTCCAGTGCGCGGAAAAGAAGCGGCCCGGCATGGCCGGGCTATCGCGAATGCCCATCGGGTTGACAGTGACCGGCAGCGCCATCGGATTGGCGTCGCTGAACGCCGCGAGCACGTATTCGGTCTGCGCCCCAGCCGAGTTCTGGGTCGCGAAGATATCGAACTCCTCGGTGGGCTTGAGCGGAATCGGCGCCACCGAGTAATCCCAAATGCGCGGCGGCGACTCGAAGCCCGAGCCGCGGTTGTTGGGCGAGAGCGCCGGGTAGGGGAACGGCAGCATCGAATTGGCCTGGGCGCGCACGTGAACCAGGTTCGCGCCCACGCCGGCGACGTACATGAGAAATGGCAGGTCGGGCGAGACCTGCATGCCGTTGACCAGCTTGGGCAGAATGTTGTCGGGCGTGAAGTAGGTTAGCTGCGCGAAGGTGTTAGCGCCGGTGGCGATCGACGAAGTGAACAGTTCGACGTGGAACATGGTCGCTACCTCGCGTGAGTCTACGCGCGTGCGCGGTACTGTCCGCGCATCATCGCCGCCGCGCGCTGCATCGCCACCGAGCGGGAGATGTTCTGATCGAGCGTGCCGCGCGGCGGCAGATTGGCCGCGGCGCTCTGCAGCGCGGGGATGAGCCCGGTCGCCGCCTTCGCGTAGTTGGGCGAGCCCTTGTTGGTGATCCCGCTCGCGTAGAGCGTCGGTCCCTGCGTCGACACCAGCTTGGCGACCTGCTGCTGGTCGACGGCGTTGAGGCCGGCGGTAAAGGCGGCCGTGCCGGCCTCGTTTACGCGCTGCAGCCAGTACGCGGCGGAGGCCGCCGCGGCCTGGAACGGGTTGACCTTGGAGCTCAGGTAGCGCCTGGCCCACCACGTGCCTTTGCCCGCCGCATTCTGCGTATAGTTTGCCGCCGCCTCTTGCGGCGTGATCTTAGAGCCGATCTGAAAGGTACTAGGAATTCCCGCGGCCATGCGCGTGCTCCTTTGGTGAGCCGGCACGGCACGTCTGACACACAGCCGCCGGCACGGTTGGTGAGACGCACCGTGCCGGCGGTGTTCGAGTCCGTGGGTAGGTATATGCTACTTCGTGTAGGATGGGCAAGCGACAGTACACCAACCGCGAATGGAAGCTGCTCTCGTGGTGGCTCGCGCTGTATCACCCGCGCGCCGAAATACTGATGAACGTGCGGGTCGGGCCCACGCTTCCTTTAACAGGTGTGCATAACCCCACGCCCGCCGAGCAGCAGGTCTCGCGCGTGCGCAACCGCTGGCTGGACGCGATCTACATCGAGGACGGCGTGGTGAACCTGGTCGAGGCCAAGATCGAGCCCGACCCGGGAATTTTTTCGCAGCTCATCCACTACGCGCGAAAATTCCGCGCCGATCCAACTTTCAAGGAGTTCGCCCAGGCGCCGCTCACGCTCACCGCGCTGGTGTACCACGACGATCCGTCGGTCGCGGTCGAGGCGCCGTGGTACGGCGTACGCTGGATGGTTTTCCAGCCCAACTTTGAGGGTTTCGTGCCTGCCATGGTCAGAGGCGGTCCGCTTGCGGTCGAGGGTGCGCTCCTGCCCCAGGACTGGCCGGCGCGGCTTTCCGCGCTTACTCGAACGCCGTGGGGGACCGGGGGTGCATGAAAACACATGCACTCCCTCGGGGGGAGGGGTATAAACTTTTTCTGACCGGCATTCTCCGGCGGGAGAATTTTTTAATT
>Ga0187846_10002320_pt1 | contig 10496 bp, 12 predicted proteins | sample TC_taG_FD_161473 | JGI IMG/M metagenome (GOLD analysis project Ga0187846, IMG submission 161473) | Biofilm microbial communities from the roof of an iron ore cave, State of Minas Gerais, Brazil - TC_06 Biofilm (v2) | ecosystem: Environmental > Terrestrial > Deep subsurface > Cave > Wall biofilm... | reverse complement strand
GCGCCGATTGTGAGGGACACGCGCGGATGCTACAATGGAGCCACTCCGGGGAGTAGCGCAGCTTGGTTTAGCGCGCAGCGTTCGGGACGCTGAGGTCGAGGGTTCAAATCCCTCCTCCCCGACCACTTGAAACGCAGGTAGGGCACGGGGTTTCTCCCGTGCCGTTGGATTTTGGGGCCAAATTGGGACCTTCAAAGACGAGAGACATACAGCGACTCGACAAGGCAGTTTTTACCATTGCGACACTGTCCCCCGGTAATCGATACGCTCGCACCGGATGAAACCCGCCGCATTGACGTTGTTAAGCGATGGAAAGACTTGAACTCCGGCCTTCGGATTATGCCCAAAGGAACCTCATCTGCGCTTCCCTCTTCTCGGAACGCCTGACCCCAAGGAGCCAAGCCGCCATCCCAGAAACACGTCCGAAGAATGAGTAACCACTTGCGAAATCCGGAGCTGTTTGCGGCGATAAGAGGCTACTGCCTCGAAGTTTTCGAGCTGTGGCGGCGCCTTTATACGGATGAGAACTCAATCCCGCGCAGAGCAGTTCCAAGGGCTCGCTTTGAGGGCACTAGCATCAGTTTCCAACAAGAAATTCATCTCGATCCGACACGTCTCACTTCGGACATTCGGATTGACGATCAGAGACAAGTCGCATCCCGCGCGGCTGTCGAAACTGCCATGCGTTCGGATGAAAGAGTAGCCCGGCATCTCGATACGTTGGTGGGGACTTCAGGGGGATCCGGGCGAGTTACAGTCGCAACGTGCCTCACGCGTGCTTTGATCGAGTTGCTTGAAGGCAAGGATACCCTGCTCTTTGATGAAGACCGGTTCCGCCAAATCTACGGGGCTATGGAAGATTACTTCTACAGCGACACAATAACCATCAGCCTTTTGGCTCCATTGACTACGTTCGAGATGCAAGCTGATCGGATTATCCTAGGGGATTACCTTTCCTTGAGAAAGTTGAGTCCAAGCGAAAGAGAACAGCTAACGCTCCAGGAACTACAGTTCCCCGGAGTTGGAATGCTTAGCCCATTCCTTGGGCAGGAAGAGTCCGGGGTGGAATTAATCATTGACGTGCCCAAAGTATTCGGGGAACGAACGCAACCAGCTGACCCGGCCACCATACCAATGACAATAGCTACAGCGGAATTCCAAGAAGTGCTCTTGGCACTGAGAGTTTTCAAGGGCGGCAACGTTGATTACTCAATAACCAAGCAGATACCACTAGGTTGGGGGCTCGGTGGCGCAATGTCTTCATACGCATATAAACTTCCACTCCTGGGATCGGCCTATGTGCTTTCTAGCGAGGAGGTCCCAAGATTCACTACATTCTGGGAGGAATACCGTCAAGCTCGAAGGAGAAATAGGCCTCGCATCGACCTCGCCTTGCGGAGACTCAACTTTGGTTATGAACGCACCCGTCCTGAAGACAAACTCATTGATTACATGATTGGTCTCGAAGCCTTGCTTACTAGGAAAGGGGGCGAAGGGAGCGACCTAGCGTACCGGTTAGCTCTGAGAGGAGCTAGGCTGCTGGGCAGCGATGCCACTCACCGAGCGCATATTCATGCTGAGCTAAGGCGGGCGTACAGGCTGAGAAGTGACATTGTCCATGGGAGTGAGATAGAGGTTGGTCAAAGTGTAATGATTGAACAGGGGACAATTGCGTTCGGCGATTTCATCGAAAGAATCGCTCAGCACCTGAGAGAGGCTATCAAGAGGTTTATGAATAGAACAGCTGTTGCAAGAGAGCTGGAAGTCATAAAAGCACTGGACCATGAAGCAATAACAGCAAACTGAGCACCGGATCGCACCTTTACTCCGCGGAGTCCCCGGCTTGTTTGTTGCCGATAAACGTATTTGGGGTTTGTTGGAGGGTGTCCCAGGGTTAGTGGAAATTCGCGGAGAGCACCGTGCACTTCATTATCGATTTTTAGGAATCCATCAGTCTCCCTTTATTTTCTGTGTCTCCTTGAAATACTCATAATACTCGAGAATTCTTTGGTGTCGCCGCTCGATTTGATATTTCTCGCCGGGAGCGCTACTGACCAGCGTCTCAAACTGGTAGAGTTCCCGATTCTTCCTGGCCATCCCGGCGGCAATCTCTTCCCTCAGTCTACTCCATAACTCGAAGACAAAACGTGCAAACATTCTTCGTTCCTTTGAACTGTCAACCTCACCTCTCTTAGCCAATTCCTCGAACAGCAAGTATACGGAAAGGATATAGGCACGGTTTTTGAGTTGCTCTATTCTCTCGCCCAAACATGCCATAAGTTCGTCCATTGTGCCTATGATCTTCTTTTTCTGATCCCGAAAGAACTCAAGATCCTTACCCTTTGGACTCTCATATTCCTGAAAGAACTGAAGGAGATCCTCATACCGGGTCCTTGCGAAGAAACCCAACTTCTCGCGCGTGAACGAGTTGATGGTTATCTGAGCAGCAACGGTCTGCTTCGCATATCTTCGCTCGGGGATCCCCACGCTGTTGATGAATGGATGACGAGCCAACTCCTTGAAGACAAAATCTTTCATCACGCCCGACGACGCATTCAGCTTTTCGCCGGTGATCAGAAGGAGCCCGAGCTGCAGTCGAAGGAAGAGTTGCCGAAGGTACTCGTCTTCAGCATCCTGAAATACCACCACTTGCAACTCATATTGCGTAATAGTTTCACGCTGGGACTGGGTGAGACTTGAGAACCGCCTTGCCTGTCCCCCGTCCGTATATGCGTACGCACCATCAAGGAACTCCCATAAGGCCCAGAGTCGTTGTTGACCATCGACCACCTCATAGTTCTTATCAACCTTATTGAAGTACAGCTTGGGGATGTCAATATCCCGGAGTATGGAATCAATTAGCAGGCTTTTCTTCTCCACCGACCAAAGGTTCGGCTGTCTCTGATATTCTGGGAACGAGATTCGGGTTCGCTCCTTGTGCAGTCTTTCCACGGACCATGTTTCGACCTTACGTTCTATCATCTACGCTTCTCCAGATATAGTCGCCATGGCTCCCTTAAGCTCTCCGGTACCGAACTCTCTGCGTCGGTAATGATGCGTGACCTTCTCCTTCAACCAATAGGCGAAAACATTATTCATCCCCGGATCCTGTGTGCCCGGTTCTTCTTTGTAGGCTTCGAATCGACCCTCGGTTAGAAAGCCGATCGGCGTGAGTTCGCTGAGGTAAGAACAGTCACCCTGAATGTCGACGCCATGCTGATGCGGCATGATAAGCTCTATCTTGAAGGTAGACCTGCCCACCGCCTCGCGGTGACGCTGAGCATTGAAGACGAGCGAGAGTACGTTCCAGTCGTTCTGTGCCAGGGAGGATCCAACGACTCTCAAGACATCACAAGCGTCGACCAGAAGCGCATAAGCGACAGAAGCGATCCTGTTGAAGGGATAAGTCTTAGATTCCTTGAGGATCGCTGGGGGCAGCCACACTGTATCTGGATGGTATCTCGAACTTGGACGCAGCCTACGGATCTCAATCGGCACACCAAACGTCCAAGTGAACGATCCATGTAGCTGAAGAAGGGGCGGCACGGCACTTGACATTGCTGGGGTAAACTCGGAGGAAGCGAAAGGGAATCCGAGGTTGACCGCACCAAGGACCTCCTGAAATGCTATCTGCAAAAGCCCGTCATGGTTCGTTGTTAGGATCCCGATGAGCTTCTCAACGTTCCGTTGAAACTGTGTCTTCCTGTGCATTTCGAGAAGGGCAATTGCAAGTTGAGGCGTCGCAATCACTCTCGCCTCAGCGAGACCCCGGATAACTTCATCAAAATAGAGTTGCCGCATCTCCTGGGCAAGAGTCGCGTGTCTAGCAGCGCCGCTCGCGGCGAGAAGACTTATCAGCTTCTCAACATCGACTCCTCTATCGACCATGAAGGAACGGCCGTTTACCCCACTCCGTTGCAAAATTCGCGTCGAGAGTCCATCTCCAGTGGGGTTGTCCCGCATCAGGAGATTCACTGGCCGCGCACCGAGATAATCAGCCTCGGCTTGCGTTGCCCCCGCACCAAACAGGTGAGCAATCCGCTTCGGCTCGGTGCGGCCAGAGCTAGGCACAGGACCTCTTGCCCGTGCAGACAGATTTCTCAGAGAAGTCGAGCGCGGCACGATCTGGAATTGCCTCTGGGTTGCCGGCCGCCCCGGAATACACCCGACCATTTTTTATGGATCATCCGGAGCGCTGCTTGAGCTCCGGGGATGAGCCCACCTTCTTCAATCGCTCTCCCCCTCCCGTACCGAGCTGCATGCAAGACGAACCCATCGACTACCTCGTCAACTCCACTTCAATATGAGCCCTGTAGGCATGACCTTGCCGTCTTAATGATTCGCGTGCTGCTCCGTGATCTCGATAGTGCCCGGGATGCCGTCAAGCCATTCGTTGGCTACTCTGACCACTTTCGCAGTTGTCGAGCGGCGCCGCCCACCCCCTGCCGGTCAAAGTCAGCAGCTGGTGCCCGTTTGGTGTCTGTAATCTCCCCACAGTCGGCGCCGCCACATATACAGATGGCAGCGGTGTATGTGTAATCCCCCGTTTAGCAGGGGAAACAACATAGACGCCGGCGAGGCCGTTTCCAGTCTCTGGCCTTCGCATAATCGCATCCAGATTCAGGAAGGGACCACTCGCCTCTTCTGCTTGGCTTTAGCCCACCTGGCCTGGACCGCCCGCCGGGCCGCCTCACGTCGTTCCTCGGGAGTCATCCGCTGAGCACGCGCCCTCCCGCCCTTTGGCCCCCCCTTCTTCCCGCCGATCCGGCCTAATTCCGCCAGGGCCTCACGAACGGCCTTCGGAAACCGCCTCATGACCCAAGGATACAAATCGCCGAAGCCTTCTGTCAATACGTGAAGGGGTGTGGGTATTTTCTTGACATACGTACAGGCCTTCACGTATAATAAATTCAACAGATGCGCTTAAACGCCCCAGATGGGAGAGAAACACGACCGATAGGTGGTAGCAGTGGCGCGGCGATCGGCGGGCGTCTTCCAGCGCGGCGTGGTCTGGTACATATCTTGGAACGACCAATTCGGCCGCCGGCATAGAGAGGCGGTTGGAACATCATATTCTGTTGCAGTGCGCGCCAGGGCCAGGCGTCTCGCAGACAGCCGTGCAGCGCGATTTGGATTACGACCCTTACGGAGGGCCATGACGCTTGCAGAATTTGTCCAGACACACTGGCGATCGGAGGTGGCCATAGCGTTCAAACCCTCGACTCTTCGCATGTACGAGGCGATGCTGCGGCACCATCTAATACCTTGTTTTGGCGACTATCCTCTTCCGGCGATCACCCGTGCGACCGTCAAGAAGTATATCGCCCTGAGGTCAGTGCAGCAGCGGTGCTCGCGTAGCCAAAGGAACCCGAACCCCAACCGGACCCACCTTTCGTCCAAGACCATCAAGAATACTGTTGCGCTGCTTTCGAGCATCCTTGAGGCAGCGGCTGTCGACTACGAACTTCTCGAAGGGAATCCCCTTCAAGGGATTCTCCGGCGAACCCAGTTCGGCTTGAGGGCATGCAGACCTTTACCGGCGCGTGTGAGGATCCTTGAACTCGAGGATTTCAGGCGCGCGATCACGTTCTTGAGGCCCAAAGTCTTTGAAATGGTTCTCGTCGCCGCGCTTACGGGACTGCGTTGGGGAGAGCTGATCGCCCTTCGCATAGACCAAGACGTAGACTTCAGGCGTAATAGGCTACGAATCACGCGATCGCTCTATCGGCGCAGTCCGCAGAGCCCAAAGACTGAGCAGAGCTTTCGCGAAGTCGACATGTGTCCCACGGTGCGATGCATTCTCCAAACCGTTTCGCGGAGCGATGGTCTAGTCTTCTCGCCCGAAGGAAAGACCGCCATCGGAGACGGGTCCTGGCTTAAGCGTCAGTGGCGCCAGGCTCAGGTACGCGCGGGTGTCGGGCCAATCCGATGGCATGACTTGCGCCACCAATTTGTAAGCCTGCTCATCGCTGCGGGGAAACACCCGAAGTACATAGCCGCTCAGGCCGGCCATGCCTCTGCAGGCTTTACAATGGACCGCTACGGGCATTTACTCGAACACGTGACTCCACAGCCTGTCGAGTGGATCGACGATTTCCTCGGCGGCTGGGATCAGATTGGAACTATGCTTGAGTTGCTGAAGCGTCGCCAAGTAGACATTGATGCCGTGACCATTCCATGACCCCGCTTGTCGCGGTGTGCTCCTCATCGCGAAACCGGCGGGGTCGGTGTTCGTCCCGACGTCTCGAACTAGCCCCTTGCAAGCGAACGTGTGTTCGCTTATGATGGAATCTGAAATCATCGGGAAAAATGAGCCCCTCGGCCGAGCGGGAGCGATTCGCGAAGGTGCCGCATGTCTGTCCGACGATATTTCGTACCCGGTATTCGAAGCAAGTGTTGCAGCGAGGCGTGTGTCCAACGCGTTTGCGAACACAACAGGCGAGGGCAAGCGGGGGTACAGGTAAACTGCAGGGCTATACGGAAAAGACCCTCGGCGAGTGTTCTACAGTGAGCAAACAGAAACCCTCCAGGCTCAGGGGTGGGCTGTAGTCCAGAGATGTCCAGAGTCTTAGAAAGACCCGTCAAGAAGGGGTTAGAGGGGACCAAGCACGTCCTCAACCTCGGTGACGCTCGCAAACTGGACTCGATTCCGGATGCGTCTGTTCACCTGGCCCTGACTTCCCCCCCTTACTGGACGCTGAAAAAGTACAACGATCACCCGGGCCAGCTCGGTGATATTCAGGACTATGCGCTTTTTATGGACGAGCTGGATAGAGTCTGGCGTCACTGCTTCAGGGTCCTCGTTGAAGGAGGACGTCTCGTCGTCGTAGTCGGCGACGTCTGCATCGCCCGCCGGCGGAACAACGGGCGTCACTTAGTCATGCCGTTGCATGCCGACATCTCGGTGCGGGCACGGCGTCTTGGCTTCGACTACCTCACGCCGATCCTGTGGCACAAGATTGCGAACGCCAGTTACGAAGTCGAGAATGGCTCTTCATTCTTGGGCAAGCCTTTCGAGCCCAATGCCATTATCAAGAACGACATCGAATATATCCTCATGCTGCGGAAGCCCGGCTCCTACCGAAAGCCCACAGAGGAGCAGCGGCGGCTTTCTAGGCTCTCCAAAGAAGAGCACGCGCGTTGGTTCCGATCCATTTGGACCGACGTTCCCGGCGCATCGACGCGAGAGCATCCAGCTCCGTTCCCAGTAGAGCTAGCGACCCGAATCGTTAGGATGTTCTCATTCGTAGGAGATACCGTTCTCGATCCTTTCAGCGGCACCGGATCGACGACACTAGCTGCTCTTAAAATCAATCGCAACAGCATCAGCAACGAGTTGGACCCTAAGTACTTTGCGCTCGCAGTTCGTCGACTACAGCAGGGGCTCGCCCAGGCATCCCTCTTCCCCGAAGGACCCACCCCTACCCTCATCATCAAAGGGGAAACTCACGAAAATCGCTCCGTGTAAAATCTGGCGATCCGCGTGATGAGAGTCTCATAGTGATCTTTATCCCCCGGCTGAGGGGAAGGTGGTTCGGTCCAAAGCACGGCGGGCCCTACATTGTCGCATTCGACCACAATGGACGCGTACGCATCAAAACCAACCTGACCCACTTCTTTTCGCATCGGGAGACCTCTAAGATGGGCAACCATCCTCTGCGTGACCTCCGGCTGCTTGTGTATCGAGACGACGGGACTCTTTCGCCTTCTTTTCTGTCGAAGCGGAGAAACAAAGGTCTTTGCAATGTTGACGATGGTTATTCCGGCAGCAATGGCCTTCGGGTTTCCCTGATGGACAATCTCGTGGGATGAATTCAGTTCATCGAATATGCGCGGTTGGGCCTTCCCATGCTCCGTCATGACCGTCTTCGCCTCGCAGGAAACGAAAATGTCGGCCAAGGGCAGGACGGGAACTCCGATAGGGCCGGCGGCAGGCGGGCCAATGGCGAGATCCAGGGTCTTCTGCTTCCTCGTCTGGGGGAACACGAATCGGGCATTAGTTTCCCAAACGACCGTATGTCGCTCCACCTGCTCGCGGAGCGCCGGGCACCGCTCGAGAAGGTCGTCCATGATGAAATTGCACAAAGCCTTAGAGTGTGCGTCACTACGGCCGTGATATCGGTAGACGTATCCGAACACTCTATCTTTGTGTTCGTGCGCGCTCATCCACTCAACCAAGCGCTGAGGACCGTTCATGAACGGAGAACGTTCGGCCCCTCGAATCTGGGCCCTTCAAACGGAGACCTACACGCGGATCGTGGCCAAATTGAGACCATTGCTGACGGCCGTGTCACGATTGCCACTAAAACCTGATTTCCAGGCTCATCACCTACTGGCGCCTGGCACGGCTGTAAGAGTTTTCGGGAGAACCCTGCACATATTACTTTCGCAATTGGCTGACGATATGTGAAACAATTTCCTGGACAATCTCAGTATTTTCAGGATAGCTGAATTGAATGGTGATAGGTTTCGATCGGTGAGAGATTGAGAAGCGGACGCCGTCTTTAAAGAACTCCACGTCGAGCAGTTTTTCCCATTGCGTGTCCATGGACTTATTGTCACCATGGAAGATAAGGCGATGATTCGTTAGTACCAGAGATCCACTGCTAACGGGTACGATGCCCTTTTGGGACTCAATGTGACCCCGGAACCCTCCGCCGCGAAGATAGACGCCCTTCATGATTCGAACGCTCACCCCGCTCGAACCTCCGACATACTGGCGGTTCACAACTCTCTCTTCGAGAATTGCTCCGGTTTCGGACCAGTACGCTGTTTCCCCCTTCAAGAGAACCAAACCGGGGACAACAACTTCGGGGAGATTGCCTTGGTCAAGTCCATAAAGGACTCGCCCTCGGGATAGATCCGGCTCTGTTTCTTTGACCACCGTCGGGAGAATTTCGAATCGAGAAACGATTGCCTCAAGCAATTTTTCCCTAGTCGGGGTCAGGCGGTTATCTTGCTTAATGAGCTGTACTGCCGTGGAGAAAGCTATTTGCCCAAACTGCTTCAAATCTAATGCAGAGTTGTTTACCGACTTAATGCGTTGCTCGAATTGCTCTGGAGTCTCATTATTCTCCATGCTGGCAAGTACCGAGTAACTGACTTCCTTGCGTAGCTTGTTGAAATGCTTCTGCTGTTCTCTGTATTTCCTGTAGGGGACGAACAAGGCGATACAGACGGCTAGGACTAGAAGTGCGGCGAAAAGAGAATGAGTCATTTGCCTTTCACCCCAATCTGCGTTCTAAGCCGTAATAATGCCCGCTTTCCAGCGAACTCGGACGTCAAACGGCAGGCAAGTAGCTACGCCTGCTAAAAAAGAGCCCCTAACCGCAGCGTCGACCCGCTGCTGATTCTCGACTCAAAGAAGTGGTCCTGCGTCAGGTTGGCGTGCCCTCACAATCACGACCCTGATCCTGGCCAGGGCAACAAGCATGATCGCTTCGTGGAGTACGGCAACCCGCACTACGTGACAATGCTCTTCCGCGCGATGACGCCGATTCGAGTTGCCATGCAGGTTGTGTAGTATACTTCAGGATGGAGGCCGGATCATGAAGCTCCACTATTACCCGGAAACTGATTCGCTCTATATTGACCTCGCGGAGAGACCATCCGCCGATTCGCGAGAGGTAGTACCGGGAGTTGTCTTGGACTTTGACAGCAACGGCCACCTTGTTGGGATTGACATCGACCATGCCCGCCACAAGGTCAATCTCACTCGCCTCGAAGCGGAAGCGCTGCCCATTGCTGGACCGTCGGTCGATAGCTGACACCCCCAATACCGCCATCGCAGGACGCTTAAGCTTAACAGCTCGAGTCCGTCAGATTTGGACAAAACGAATCCCTTGGGACCAAATTGGGACCATGGCTGACGAAAATAGGCGGTGGAAGACGAGGAACGGAGAGTCTCACATTCCTCCAAAAGCGTTGTTAATAGCATCCTCCAGAACTAGGCGGTGGTAGACGCAGCAATACAGGCTGAGGGTTCAAATCCCTCCTCCCCGACCACTCAAAATACAAACAGGACATGGGTTTCGGCCCGTGCTTTTTGATTTTGGGACCGAATCGGGATTTTCAGAGGCAAGCCGTATACGGGGATTGCATTTGTCGCGTGTCAGAGGAGCACGGCTATCGCATCAGGAACGGAGGCAGGGCCGTGAGTGCGATCTTCACGGCGGTAAAACTGGAGCCAAACAGCACGTAGACGCTCAAGAGCGCCGCGGCGATGATGAGCATCGATGGTCGGCGGCGGTCTGCCACAACAGTACCCGGACCTCCTTCGTTACGGACCGTCGAACGGAGCATGCGTCATGCGACGTAATTGTGGTCTCGAGCATAGTCCCATAGCTTCCGCTGAAGCATGTGCCGCCCGCGAAACAACCGGGACATGACCGTCCCAACGGGAACCTTGAGGATATACCCGATCTCCTTGTGTGAAAAGCCCTGCACATCGGCGAGAATCACCGCGGAGCGAAACGAGAGGGGGAGGGACTCCAGGG
>Ga0187846_10002319_pt1 | contig 10500 bp, 5 predicted proteins | sample TC_taG_FD_161473 | JGI IMG/M metagenome (GOLD analysis project Ga0187846, IMG submission 161473) | Biofilm microbial communities from the roof of an iron ore cave, State of Minas Gerais, Brazil - TC_06 Biofilm (v2) | ecosystem: Environmental > Terrestrial > Deep subsurface > Cave > Wall biofilm ... | reverse complement strand
CTTTTGACCGGCGGCACAACGTGAAACTCCGCTTCACCCCCTCCGCGCGAATCCAGTTTCTCCAGGCAGTCTCCTATATTCTCCGCGACAATCCTTTGGCCGCCATCCGATTTCGGAAGAGAGCTGAACGTGCCCTTCGCCGGCTCACGCGATATCCGGAGTCCGGCCGACTCATACGAGAGTTTCCGGACCTTCCCTTTCGCGAGTTGGTTCTTCCGCCTTATCGTTTTTTCTACCGTCGGGAAGGTAAGACGATCTGGGTGGTCGCATGCTGGCACGGATCGCAACTGCCGAGGGAACCCAGGCAGGGGTAGGTCGCGTGACAAGGAGCATGGCGGTGAGTTCCCCTCGCTCCGGAACATGGTGGCGTAGGCCGCCGCTAGACGTTTTTCAGCACGGCCCCTCAGAGTGTAATAGTCAGGCCGCCGTCCACCACCAGATCGGCTCCCGTCAGATAGCCGCATTCGCGCGAAGCCAGGAAGAGCGCTGCCGCCGCGATTTCCTCGGGCAGGCCGGCTCGGCGCAGGGGAATTCGCCCAGTCTTCACATAATAGTTAACAAAGTTTGGTGTGGTCGTTTCATCGATGCCGTTCACGATGGACATGGGCGTGCGGATGAAGCCGGGACTGATGGAATTGACCACAATGTTGTCCGGCGCGAACTCGATCGCGAGGTTGCGCGTCAACTGCGTCACGCCCCCCTTCGAGGCGGCGTAGGCCCCGGAGTTCGGTTCGGAGATCATCCGATGAACGGAGCCGATATTGATAATGCTTCCGCCCCGCCCGCGCATTTCTCGTGCCGCCGCGCGGGCACAAAGGAAATAGGCCGTCAAATTCGTGTCCAGTACCTTCTGCCACTCTTCGCGGGTGATCAGGTCGAAGCTACGAGGAACGTAGGTGGCGGCGTCGTTGACCAGGACATCGACTCTTCCCATCTGCGCCGCGACTTTGGCGATCACAGCTTCCGCGGCGGCTCCGTCAGCAAGGTCGACTTCCCAGGCGTGCGCCTCGGCGCCGGTGCGCCCCAGCTCTTCGGCGGTCTCCCGTGCGGCGGGGCCGTTGCGGTCGAGAATAGCCACGCCCGCGCCTTCGCGCGAAAAAAGATTTACGATAGCGCGCCCGATGCCGCTAGCCCCTCCCGTCACAATGGCGACTTTGCCCGCCACACGTCCCATGGTCCTTCCTTCTCCTTCGGTGTCAGTCCTGGCAGCTAACAAGGATTACATATCGAAGTGACAGCAGCCGCTGTAGCGCCGGTGTCCCCACCGGCGATTTCCGGCGCTGAGGACAGCGCCGCTACAGCGCTGCCCGTCACTATGTTTTGTAAATCCTCGGTAATCTAATTCTACGCCAGACAAAAAAGTCCTCGGTCACAGCGTATGCTGGAAGTTTGACAGAACCTCTGCGCCGTTGTCGGTAACCAAGTGGTGTGCTCGAGCCTGAGCCCGAAGCGGCCCGTTAAGTAAACTCCGGGTTCCAAAGCGATCACCATACCCGGCTGTAAGGGAAGACGAGGCGAGTTTCTGCATGCGCGCTTGCGCCATCTTCGTCAGCTCTCCTTGGCACGGGATGATCCGTGCCTTGCACCAGGCCAGTCGGCGATCCCCGATCGACGTGGCGCCGTCTTTGTGCTTGACACTAGATCGGTTACCAAGATATATCGATAATCGATTTTGCCAGTATAGGGAGTGGAGCTTGGAGCGTCAAGTTCCTTCCAGGCTCAGTCCGCCTTGCGGAGGTTTTGTTCCTGGTCATGCCAAGATGCGTTTCAGCTCGCACTGGGAATCGAAGTGAATCCCGACATGGTATGCCGTTACCACTTGGGATGATTGCGAGGTGCATTCATGAAGCTGTCGCGTTTCTGCTGGTGGAGTCTGGTCCTGGCCCTGCTGGCGCCTGCTGGGCTTGATGCCGAAGCGCTTTTTGACCTAGCCCCCTTTGCCCGCCGGTGTTGCGTGGAGGACCGGCACACCTCCCAGGTCGAGTTCGATTACCAGGAAGCGCGCCGTACCGGGGCGGAGGCGGAGAAGGCCGCCGACGGCCGGTACATTTACGGGCTGCAATGGGCGGAAGAACGCGATATCAGCGATGTCCGAGTGCACTTCCGCGCCGGCAGCCAGCCGCAACCTGCGGTGTTCGAGTATTGGTTCCGCAACTGGCCCTACCCGCCTCCGCACATGCCCACCATCGAGGATCCCGTCGATGACCCCTGGCAGGGTGAGTGGTTGAAAGCGGTCACCCAGCCGGACTGCGAGGGCGCCACGTGCAAATACACGTTTGCGCCGCTTGCCGCCTCCGAGAATCCGCTCGCCAAGAATCTTCCAGGCCTGAAATATCGCCGAACCCTGAAGCTCCGCCTGGTATTCGACTCGCAACCCGCTCTTGAGAGAGTTGAGGTGTTCAGCGGTTCAACAGAGAAACGCATGGAGGTGCGGCTGCAACTGGGCGCTGCGGAGACCGCCGCGCACACCTGGGACGGCAGTCTGCGGATCTATAACGGGCGTCTCGAGAGCGTGCGCGTGTGGAACCCGGCGCCAGGTGATGCGGCGGACGCGAAAAATTTCCACATCATCACGAACGGATCGCCCAAAGGTTTGCTCCTCTGGCTGGTAGCGACGGAGCCGTCGCTGCCCGGCTCAAATGATGTCAGCCTCGTGACTCTCCGCTCCGGCGACCGAACCTTCTCCTTCGCCACGCCCGAACTCCAGAAAGGTCCTGTGTATGTCCCCGACTTTCACGTGTACGCGACCCTGCAATCGGATGCCCAACCGTTTTCGCCGGAAATTGTGAAGAAAGGCGAGAAGATTCGCGAGAAGCTGGCGAAGGAGCCCGAGCAGACTTACGAGCGTGCCCGAAGCGAAATACCCGCGCTCGATCCGGCGCATCGCGAACACGAGCGCTTGTATCTGCCCCTGGCGGCGGATGCGAGCTGGCAGAAGTTCGCTTTCGAGTGGGGCGGGAACATCCACATCAGCAAGCAAGGCACGAAGGCGAAAGGACAGGAATTGAAGCGGCTGGAGTGGGAAGGGGACCGCATCGCCTGGCGGATCGGCAGCGGAGCTTCGCCCAACTATCGCCCGGGGTGGAACGACTCCACGCTCTCCGTGCTCGACGATTACCTGCCCATCGCCACCGCGAAGTGGACGACAGACGGAATCGAATACACGGAGGAAGGTTTCGCCACGCTGCTTTCCGGACCTCCGGGCCCCGACGATCCGCAGCGTAGCGAAGAAACCCCCGCGGTGCTGATGCTGAAGCTCACGGCCCATAATCCCGGATCCTCCGCCGCCACCGCGCACGTCTGGCTGGCGACTTCCCCCGCCGAAAAAGTTACATACCAAAACAACGAGCTGCGCGCCGGCGACGGCCAATTGCTGCGCGCGCGGGTGCGCTGGCCCGACGGAGCGAAAGTAGCGGCGCCGGTGGCCGTGACCGATGAAAAACAACGATTCGAAGGCCTGCACGCGGAACTGGCGCTCCGGCCGGGAGAAACGCAGACCGCCTTTATCGACCTTCCCTATATTCCGCGGCTCACGGCGGAGGAAGCGAAGCGGCTTGCAGAACTGGATTACGACGCCGAACGTGACCGCGTGGTGGCCTACTGGAAGGGCGCTGTGGACCACGTGGTTCCCTTCGACGTCCCCGAGCCCAGGTTCGACAGTTTTGCGCGGGCGGTGATCGCGCACATCCGAATCAGCACCACCAAGGATCCCGCCAGCGGGCTCTATATGGTTCCCGCTGCGAGTTACAACTATCCGGTGTTTGCTAACGAAGCGGCCTTCCAATGCGTCATGCTGGACGCGCTCGGCGATCACGCGCTGGCTGCCGAGTACTTGAAAACACCGGTGGCGTTGCAGGGTTCGAAGAAATTCGACGGCACCTTTACCGGCGACCAGAAGGCCGTCTACCACGGAGCGCGCGTCAACGCGGACTACGACTACACCGCCGCGCAGTACAACCTGGATCACGGGACGGTGCTGTGGGCATTGGCGGAGCACTATTTCTATACGCGCGACAGGGCATGGCTCGCTGAAAACCTGCCGAGCATGAAGCGCGCCGCAGACTGGGTCATCGAACAACGCCGGCTGACCCGAATCATGGACGGCGACGAGAAGATTCCCGAGTATGGCCTGCTGCCCGCAGGGCACTTGGAAGACAACTCTGACTGGGGCCATTGGTTTGCCGTCAACGATTTTGCCTCGGCGGGGATGACGGCGCTGGCGGAGACACTCGCCGACGTCAGCGATGCCGACGCGCCGAGCTATGCGCGCGAGGCTGCAGCCTACCGGCAGGACTTACGGGACGCCATCCTCCGCGCCGCCCAGGTGGCGCCGGTGGTGCAGCTTCGCGACCACACCTATATCCCCTGGTTTGGCCCCCGAACGTATGAAAAGATCCGGCTTTACGGGCCTATCCGCGTCGCCTTCTATACGCGTTACCCCCAGAACGTCTTGCCCATTTACCGTCTTTCGGAAACACGCGAGATCCTCTACGGCCCTATGATCCACCTCACGATGAATATCTTCGGCCCCGAGGAGCCGGTCGCCCACTGGGTGCTGGACGACTGGGAGGACAACGCGACGCTTTCGAGCTCCATGGGTCTGAACGTGCACGGCTGGGTGGATGACCAATACTGGTTCAGCCAGGGCGGCATGGTGTTCCAGGCGAACCTGCAAAACCCCGTGCTGACGTACCTGCGCCGCCATGAGACTCCCGCCGCCATTCGTAACCTTTATAATGATTTTGTCGCCTGCTATTATCCCGATGCGAGTTCTTTTACAGAGGAGTACCACCAGTGGGTTCACGGGAGCGGGCCTTTTTACAAGGTCCCGGACGAGGCGCGGTTTGTGAACCGGGTGCGCGACGCGCTGGCGCTTGAAGAGGACGGGTCGCTTTGGCTCGCCAGCGGTGCGCCACAGCGCTGGTTGGCTCCGGGTCAGAAGATCCAGGTCCACGGCCTGGCCACCTACTTCGGTCCTCTCAGCTATCAAATCCAGGGCGCGCGAGATCAGGTGAACGCCACGGTGCAGTTGCCCTCGCGCAGTCCTTACAAAGACGCCTGGCTCGTCGTGCGTGTTCCGGAGGCTAAGCGCCTCGCTTCAGTTGAAATCGATGGCAAGCCTTGGAAGGATTTTGACGCGACCCGGCAATGGGTGCACCTTCCGCGGAAGACCGGCGAGATGAAAGTGACTGTGCGGTTCTAATTGTTTTCTGATATGCATTCTGCTTTTTCCTTGGTTTATACTAGCCGTGTGCAACAGCTCACCCTAGAACTGCCCGATGAACTCCTGGCAGCCTTAGCCGCTTCCGGTCGGGATCCTTCCCGCGCCGCTTTGGAAGCCATCGCTCTCCAAGCTTACCGCGAACACAAGCTTTCCTGCGACCAACTCAGGCAACTGCTCGGTTACCAGACTCGCATGGAGGTTGGTGGTTTTCTCAAAGAGCATGGTGTCGAGCTTGAATATACTCTCGAAGATTTGGAACGCGATCGCGAGACTCACCGCAGGCTTGGATTGTAGAGCATGGCGGTGATCGTCTCTGACACGACACCGCTGAACTATCTGATCTTGATTGACGCGGTGGAGATATTGCCCAGACTTTATGGCCGAGTTCTCATCCCGCCCGCCGTCCGGGAGGAGCTCAATCAATCCAGCACGCCCAAGCGGGTAACGGGCTTGGCTGCTTCAGCCGCACGACTGGCTCGAAGTGGTCAGTCCTACCTTGCCTCCCGATCCTGCATTGTCCTATCTCGGGCCAGGCGAGGTTCAGGCTGTCGCATTGGCCTTGGAGCACAAGGCCGACCTGCTATTACTGGACGAACGAGTAGGGGCCATTGCGGCTCGCGAGCGAGGATTGGCCGTCACCGGCACGCTCGGTGTTCTGGATCGAGCCGCGGCGTTCGGCTGGGTGGACTTGCCGACAATGTTCGCGCGGCTCGGGCGAACCACGTTCCGCTCACCCATGCGACTGATGGTCACACTGCTGGAGCAGGACGCAGGACACGAAAAGGAATAGTGGAAGGATTTTGACGCGGTCCGGCAATGGGTGCACCTACCGCGCAAGAGCGGCGAGATGAAAGTGATTGTGCGGTTTTAGAACGGAGACCGGAGAACTGGTCCCCCCATGCTCTGAGCAATTACCTCGGGCGCGATCTCGGGCTGCCTGCTGCGATCAGACCTATGGTCCTCCCCCGGTGGCCTACGCCACCCGATTTTCCAGGGACCGGAACCGAACGACACCCAACAGGGAACGGCGGACGAACACAGCCTTACACCGCCAAACGCAAATCCGCCGTAACGGGCAGTTCGAAAAGATCGCCGCGCAGGAGCCGGGTGGAAAAGAACAGCACCTCCGGGTTCTCGACTTCTCCGGTGCGGGGATTAAGCCTCACCATCACATCATCTACCAATTCTTCCGATTGCTGCTCGGGGTAGGGCGGACACTTGTCGATGTCAAGGATGTCGCCTTCGCGGTCATATTTGAAGATCCAAAATCTGAAATCCAAAATTATTGGACAATTCCCTTGCCTTCCTGAACCACGATCGTCCGCCCGCCCGGGACATGGAGGAGCCGGTCCACCTGCCCGCTAGGCCAGCGCAGGATGATCTCTTCCGCCTCCCGATGCTCTCCCAGCCCGAAGTGGAGCCGCAAATCGCTTTGCGAAATGTAGCTGCTTCCGCTGCGGACCTCATCGACCTGCCGCAGTTGCCCGGCGCGCACTTCCACCCGCGTGCCTATCCCACTACGATTGGACTTCACCCCCATGGCCTTGACCTTGATCCAGTGATGGCGGTTGCCGCCTTCGTTGCGCAGCAAGTGCGCCGGGCCATTCATATTGTTGATGACGATTTCGATGTTTCCATCGTCGTCGTAATCGGCAAAGGCCACGCCGCGACTGGAGCTCAAAAGCGGAAGCGCCGGGCCGGATGACTGGGAGACATCGACAAATCTTCGCTGGCCTGCGGGGCCCGGCTGGTTGTGGTACAGAAGCTTTGGCTCCGCATAAGTGGAGTCGATGTGATACTGGTCGATGACGCGGTCGAGATGGCCATTAGCCATGAAGAGGTCCAACCAGCCGTCGTTGTCAAAGTCGAGGAAGCCGATGCCCCATCCCAGGAAGTTCGGATGGCTCCCGAGCCCCGCCGTAAAGGTCGCATCGCGAAACGTGCCGTCACCATTGTTAGCGTAGAGATCCGGCGTGTCGTCGGAAAAGTTGGTCTTGGCGAGATCGAGGTAGCCGTCCTGGTTGTAGTCGCCCGCCGCCACGCCCATGCCTGCCTGCGCCTCGCCGTCGCCGCTGTAGGCGACGCCCGCGACGAAGGCCTGATCGGTAAACGTCCCGTTGCGATTGTTGTGATAGAGGATGCTGGCTGTAGAATCGCAGGCCACGTAGAGGTCCGGCCAGCCATCGTTGTCGTAGTCAACGCTGATCACTCCGAGCGCGTAGTGCTTTTCGGGAAGCAGCAGGATTCCCGATTTCTCGCTGACGTCCGTGAACGTCCCATCGCCGTTGTTGTGGTAAAGATAATTCCTTCCGGTGGGGAGCCCGCGCGGCCCGCAGGCCATGGGAATGCCTTTATACTGGCAGAACTGGCCCGATCCGGGCTGGGGAAGCAGTTGGAAGTCTCTGCCCTGGTCCACATAATTGGCCACAAACAAATCGAGAAGCCCGTCGCGATCGTAATCAAAGAACGTGCATCCGGTGTTCCAACGCCACGCGTCGCCGGCGACTCCGGCGCGCTCCGCGACTTCGGTGAACGTGCCGTCGCCGTTGTTGTGGTAGAGAAGATTCTTCCCGTAGTACGTCACGAAAAGATCGTCCCGCCCGTCGTTATCATAATCACCGGCGCACACACCCTGCCCCCAACCGGTGTGCAGCAATCCGGCCTTCGCCGTCACGTCGGTGAAGGTGCCATTGCCATTGTTATGGTAGAGCCGGTTCGTGGGATTGTCGATTTTTCCCGCTTTGCGGGACCGATTTTCGATTGCCTCGCTGCTCTCTTGTAGGCTCTGACTTCTGGCTTCTAGCTTGTGGTCTTCCTTTGCCGAATCCCGAATCCCGAACCCCGAACCCCAGTTCTCGAGGGTGGTGCCATTGACCAGGAACAGATCGGGGAACCCATCTCCATCATAGTCGATCCAGGCAACACCGCAGCCCGTGGTCTCGAGGAGATACCGTTTTCGCTCTGGTGCGCCGAAGACGTTCTGGAAGTCCACGCCTGCCTTGCGGCTAACTTCGACGTAAGAAACTCCCGCCGGGGAGACTCCCGCGGTCCCGGTCCCCTTAGCCGGCGCCCCCGTTTGTCCCAATGCCTTCCGGGCGACGGCTGCCGAGAGCAAGCCCAAGAATCCTCTGCGGTTCATTAGGTCCACCGTGGCACGCTAGAGAATGGTCCGAGGCTGCTGCGCGAACCTGCGCTCGGCAAAGAGCCTTCGGCAACCCAGCTAGCGCGGTTAAATCGAAGCCTGGGAGTGTGGCCCGTGTTCATAGCATGTCAACGGATCTAAGCCACCTTCGTGTACTACTATGCGCCAAATTGTTGTTGCGGCGCGAAGAAAAGCAGATCCTTCGCTTCCGCTCCGGATGACATCCTAGGGTCGGCTGGAAGTTTTATGGCTGTCATTCTGAGTGTTACATGGGCCTTCGGCCCACCAATGGAGATGAAAGTCGCGAGCGGCGACTGGTGAACGACTTAACCCGCGATGACTGTAGGGGTACGGCTTGCCGTACCCTTCTGCCTAAGAGTGGCGCGGACCCAGGGTACGGCAAGCCGTACCCCTACGGCCCTTGAGAGCTTGCATCACTTTCGACGGAGCGGAGCGCAACGAAGCGAAGTCCGATTTCGGGACTCCGGCGGAGTCCATCGGACTCCCGAAACCGGAGAATCTGCTTTTGGTTGCGGCGTGCAGGCCGCGCTGTGAAACAATGAGCAATCATCTCAAATGGCTGATTACATGGCCCAGTATAGGGGAGCAGGTGAGATAGGTGAAGTCGATCTCGCGTCGACGCGGTCGGGCGAGACCGCAGACGACCCAGAAAGCAAAAGGGGGTAGTATATGATCGACCTCAAACAGGGGCACCGAGAAATGAACACACGAATGAGAAAGCAAAGAGCGGAAAGCAGAGCGAAGAGGTCCGGGCTTTCTCTGTTTTTTAGTCTCTGGTTTCTAACTTTCTTCGGGGTGTGCTATGCCGCGACGCCCCGGCCCGGCGAACCAGTCGACCTCGCTCCTTTTGGCCACGCGAAGACCTGGGAGGGGAATCCGGGTGTGGAGTGGGACGAGCCCCGCGAGGTCAATAGCGTGGAAGTCGATTTCCCAGCGGGTGAAAAGATTCCGCCTCCTGGCTCCCTGAGGATCGAATACTGGGTCTCAAGCTGGCCCCCCCAGGCCAACGGAGGTTGGACGAAGACCGACACCCCTTGGCAGGGTGAGTGGCGAGCCGTTGAAGCAGAAGCGGAAGCAGAGGGCAACACCATCCTCTACCGCTTCAAGCCGTTAGCTGAGACCGAAAATCGCAACGCGCGCAATGTGGCCGGCTTCGCGCCAACCTTTCGCAAGACGCTGAAAGTCAGGCTGCACTTCACCGCAAACCCGTCCCGTCAATCAGGTCTGCGGATTTATGGAAATTCGCGCTGGAACCAGCGCGAGATCAACCTTCAGTCAGGTCTCGAAGGCAAGCCTCGCGCAGAACTTTCTGTTGCAGCTTACAACGGCGTGGTGCTGGCTTTCGAAACCTCAAAAGTCACGGACTCGAAGGTCCGCCCTCCGGTTGCTCCAGGCATGCGACTGAAAGTGCTCTACACAGAGCACGAGCCCGATTCCAACGATCGCACGATTCTCACTATCCGACGAGCCAGCGAGGCTTTTGGCGTGAGCGTCGATGACATCATCGAGCACAAAGGTGTTTATGTAAAACCCTTGGGGGTTTTTCTCGGAGACGGGGCCGTTGACGAAGACTTCGCCAGGTATCTGGAATCCGGAACCCTTCGTCCCGGCAAGGACATCATCAGCCGCACCCTCCAACAGCCGGAGCAAACTCTGAACAGGGCTCTAGCCGAAGTTCCACGTTTGGCGTTCACGGCGCGGTCATCGCGCCATCCCTTACGCTATCTTCCGCTGGGGTTTCCGGCCGCTCGCGAGAAGTACGGCCTCGACTTTAACGGCAATGTCTTTATCAGTAAAAAGAGCTCGAAAGCTATGAAGGAAGACCTGGCACGCATGCTGTGGGACGGTGATCAGATTTATTTCCGCCTCGGCACAGGGTCGACTCCGGATTTTCGTGAACGCGAGTTGGCCGCCAAGCAAACCCTGCTGGATGACTACCTGCCACTGGTCGTCACCCAATGGGAAACGGAGGGGATCGGTTACAAAGAGGAAGCGTACGCCACGATGCTCGATGCACCTCTCGATGACGCACGCCTCCAGGGAGATGAGACCAGCATCCTTTTCCTGAGACTAAATGCAAGAAATCTGGAGGCCAAACCGGCTGAGGCCCAGG
>Ga0187846_10002318_pt1 | contig 10501 bp, 17 predicted proteins | sample TC_taG_FD_161473 | JGI IMG/M metagenome (GOLD analysis project Ga0187846, IMG submission 161473) | Biofilm microbial communities from the roof of an iron ore cave, State of Minas Gerais, Brazil - TC_06 Biofilm (v2) | ecosystem: Environmental > Terrestrial > Deep subsurface > Cave > Wall biofilm... | reverse complement strand
GGACGCCTGGGCCCAGTCCTGCGCGGTCTGAAAGCTAGACGTACCGGGCGCCATGCCGTAAAGCCAGAGGTCGCCGGACGTGTCCGTGATCGATGAGCCTCCGGAGCCGGACCCATCGTCATAACAGACCTGATTGCCAGCTTCGTCGGTGTAGCATACCTGGGCACCCAGTCCAGCGAAGCCCGCCGCAAAGAACTTGTGCCGCAGCCCCAGCGGTGGAAGCGTGTTGACCGGCAGGACTGAAGGCACGTTGAGATTCACGCGGCCCGACCTTTCGCTGCGGCGTTACGCCAGAGATCTTCGTCAAGGCGAACACCACACGCCAAGCATTTCAAGTTGTCATCGGCAGGCTCAGGGAGTTTGGGGAGTAAACACTTTCGGCAATGTGCGTGAGGGTGGTTACCGCATTCACATTGAGCATATCCGCCCGGGCAAAGGCAATACCCGTGGAAGATGCACGCTTCGGACATGAACATCCGAGCCGCTTGATCGGCAAAGGCTCGTACAGCTGGAGGAATAAGCGGAGTGTTGGCGGGTGTCATCTCAAGATCCCTCTGCGATAACAAAGCCAAGCGCCGATCGCGGCGGCGGCTGCTAAAACAACCACCCCCGCATTCCCCATTTGAAGGGGCCACTCGCGCCGCTTCCCGTACTTGTTCTGCGTCTCCCATCCCGGATAGGGACCGTGCGAAAGGTCGAGCGGCACGCGCTCCCCTGCGTACAGTCCTGATGACGGGTAGGTGACAAGGTAGACGTGAGAATAAATGGTTGGGTCGCGAGCGTCGGTCGCCACAGTACAAAACGACGTGGCCACTGCGTTTAACAGAAGATGCGCCGCTCCGTATCCACAGAAGCAATCGCAATCCCCGTGGGGATTGGAAGTCTTGGCCAGCAGCTCCGGGCGGGCGAGGGATTCTACAAACGGACGCCACATGCCGGGTCGCAAATATTCGTACTCGGCGAAAGGCGATGCCGTTACTTCGTCGCGCACGAATTCCATTCCGCGGTCGCCACCACGTCTTAAATAGCACCACGTGTCCGTGATTGGATCGCCGGTCTTGCGCGCCAGCATCACGTCATTCTGGAGGCGCTGGTCCTCGAGATCTTCGGTCACGTACTGGCGCATCAGTCCGATCGTGGTTTCGACCTGGCCGTCCGGATCGTCCGGCATTTCACTGATCGCGTAGCCCACCTGACCCATGCCTGGACCGACGACGTACGCGACACGTCCTCCCGCCGGCAGCATCTTCATCCACGCCTCCTATATAAAAAGGAGGAGGCGTCCTTCTGTGCGGAGGACACATTTAACGGACGCCACCCCTTAGGTAGACTCTAGCAAGTTACTTCCCGCGCTCATTGTAGGCGAAAACGTTTCCCGTCGTCAAGATCGCATGTAATATCATGAGATTTGCCAACGATGGACACTACTATAGAAACCGTCGACGAAACGCAGGGCGAAACCGCCTCCGAGGATATCGCAACACCGTTCGACGAGCCGGAAGAATCGGGGAAACAAACCGCTAAAGTCGGCGGCGGCAAGATTAAAAAGTTCCCGGTTGCTGCCAAACCGACCCTTCCGCCCGAAAAGTTCTTTGCCTTTCTCTTCGGTCTGCCTCAGTTCGCCCGCGACCGCATGGCTTTGTACGTAAATCGTGATTATCCGAAGCTCGACATCACGCGAGGCCTCACATCAGAGGAGCTGGCGAAGTACCGCCGCAACCCGCGCTTGTTCCCCACATACATAGATAAACTCGGTGCACCGTTCGAGTCGGAGGATTGGAAAGAGGAGGTACTCCGCCGATGGGGCAGCGGGTCCTATCGGTTCTATCTGAACGACTGCGGCATTCGTGGCGATAAAAAATTCCCGCATCAGGAAATCTGCCGCTGTAAGGTGGACGTACGCGACGCATCCGCGCCGCCCAAAGTGGATCTGCGCAAGTTGGACATGAATGATCCGATCAACGAGTCCTACAAGCGCGAGCTTATGCTGACGGGTGTGCTGGCCCCCGACGAATCGCTGACCGGCAAAACAACAGGAGACGATGACATGGCTCAATCGGCAGCTGAAGCGATGCAGACCCTCACCACTGCCGTGGTGGAACTCTCAAAGGATAAGAAGAATGGGTCGGGCGACGGTACCGCGGGCGATGCGGTGGCGAGGGCACTCGATAAGGCTGAGGATCGGCACAGCCGTCAAATGCAGGAGCTGGAACAGCGCCATCAAAGAGAGCTTGCCGACATTCGCGCCACGATCAAAGAGAAAGCGTCAGGGACTCTCGACCCGATGGCTGCCGTTACGTCGCTCGTTGATTTGGCCAAGACGATGGTGCCTCAGCCGCAGCTCGCATCCACTACGAAGCAGGGCACAGAAGAACTTCTCCTCAAAATGCTGGAGATTTCTGAGTCTCGGCACGCGCGAGAAATGGAAGCCGTCAACAGGCGCCTTGAAGCGGCCGATACGGCCATGCGCGAAATGACCAAAGAGATGCGCGAGATTCTGACGAAGAAGGTAGAAGCAGCCGCTCCGGTATCTGAATTGGGACTATTGGACAAACTTGTCCGATACCAAGAGAAATTCAAACAGCTCTCTGGTGAGGGTGGCGATCCGAAACGCCCGTGGTGGGCGGACCTCGCGGAAATCGTTGTGGATGGCGTGAAGGACGTGACGGCGAATCTGGCCGAGATGAGCAAAAAAAATAATCCGCTGCCTTCGGCGCCGCAGAACGGTACCGCACAGCAGCCTCAACAGCCCATGCAACAGCTTCCTGCACCCACCGCCGCACAACAACAATCTGTCGAGGAGCAACAGATGAACCAACTGAAGATCTTTGCCCGCCGGATCCATCCTGACCTGGTCAAGGCATTGCTCGATAATGAACCCGGCTACACATTCGCAGCCCGTCTGATGGCGTCCAATCCGGTGATCCAGCAGATGTATGGATCGATCCAGTTGGGAGGACGGGATGCGCTTCTCGGGGAACAGGGACTACTGCGTCTGAATCTGGACCTGTTTGGGGAGCTGGTGAGACCACCACTCGGTGGCGACAGACTGGAAAAGTTTTGCGCCGAATTTCTGGATGGAGCGCGCGCAATGGAAGTACTACGCCAAATCCAGCAGCAGTCTCAGCCGTCAACACCGCGGCCTCAGACCCAGCCCGTAGCACCGGCGCGGCCAACTATCGTACCGCCCAGTCAACCGAAGCCCAAAACCAATCCGGACGGTACCCCAGCCGCGTAACAACGGTCAGGTCTCCACATCGACAATGCCGTCATCTGCTGATTCGCCCTCTTCTTCATCACCAGATTCATATTCCAGTTCCGCATCCTCGATTTCAGATGGGACCTCCTCGGCTTTGGCAACCCGGTAAACCATAGGCGTATCATCGGGCGACTCCATCCGGCAGTACACCAGACCATACCGTTTGGTTTCGCAGGTTGCGAAGTCCCCATACTCGAAGCAGTCTCCCTCTTCGCCATCCGGACCGGTGATGGAGAATACTTCGTTGCCATCTTCATCTTCTCCCCGGATGACTGTGCAGTGATCGCTCATACGTTTTAGGAGCCTCCTTTGGAAAAAGGTTAGCAGATTCAAACGTCGTATCCCGCCTTTCGCGCGGCATTGATGACATTGGCTCGGATGTCTGGATTCAGGCCAGCAAGAAATTGGACTTCGGAATTTTTGCTAGCGATAGCCTTGGCTTCCTCTTCGGGCGTCATCACTCGCAGATTCCCGGTTTGCACTTCCTGTTGCACAAAGGCCAGAACGTCCTGCTTCAACTGGGCCAAATATTCGTCGCGCGTTTTGCCAACTGCCCACTTGATCGCGATTTCAAGGTCCGTAAGCTTCTGAGCATTGGACGTTATCGTTCGTTGCGCAGCCTCGCGGACGAACCAAGCCCGCGTGGATAGTTCCCTGCACGCCTCGTCTAAGAGGTCTACCAGTTGGTCATCTGTCAGGGATGCTAAGCCGAGGTCCATGGTTATCCAATCAGTCCGACGATTTGCCGGCCAAGAGTGTCCTGCATCCCGTGCCAAACAACAGATATCCCGCCCGTGTCGTGCGCCAGGCTTCGCAGGAATTCGATAGCCGGGTGTCCATCGGGTCCGCAGTAAATTGTGTCCACCGTGCCTGTGATCGCCGCGGCTTCCTGACGCGCATCCGACTCGTTGTCGGGCAAGCCATCTGAGATAATGACGGTCTTTTGGGGCCTTAAGCGCGCCGCCATTTCAAGGGCTCGCGCCATATCGGTACCGCCACAGGGCGGGGGCGGATCTTCATCCTGTGCTAACGATTGAACGGTGCCGTTGAACGCGATCACCTGAAGATCGGGATAGTAACGCCGGACGCTTCGTAGAGCTATGCAGAGGTGATCGTGCTTGGTCATTTTTAGACAACCGATCGATTCGCCCATGCTTGCGGAGACGTCGACCAATGCTATCTTGATATCTGAAGCATTTTTCATCCGCTGTTCGATCTTTTGCCGCACTTGGGATAATTTGCCGTCAGGCTTGGAACGCATGGCCCGTATCACTATTGCTGCCAGTGGTGAGGAGAGTTCCTTTGATTGGTCGCACGCTTCGCAGAATCCTGTGTCCGACAGGTGTCGCCCACAACGATCACAGAAATGAGGAGAGAGGTTGCCGTTCATGGATTCTTCTTTCGCTTTCCTGGCCCGTGAGGCGTCTGCCTCTTGCCTAGTTGGGAGAAAATTACACGCCGGATAGATGACACCACCGGATCGTCGAACCCGGCTTGGGCAATATATTGGCAGATTCGTTCCGCCCCTTTGTCTGGGTTCATTCTTGGATTCACCTCATCCCAGAATTGGTACCTATGTTGGGCATTGAAAAACCGATGCCAGGGACGCTTGGGAACGAAGGATTCGCCACATCCGCACGCACAAGGCACCCTCCTGGGTCTATTTTGCCTCGTGGTCATGCTTGAAAATACCGTTGCCACGCATTTTAAGATACCCCCACTGCGTTGCAAACGCAAGTCTGGTGCTATGGAACCTGCCGCCCGAAATTTCTGCCTACGGCCTGGTAATTGTCGCTCGACAGGTACGCCGTCCGCAGTGGGCACGTGAAAAGCACTCCAAAGTCGTGCTCAATGGCTAGCTTTTCCGCGGCACTTTGGGATTCGCGCCAGATCCCCAGGATCCACACACGATCGTCGTACGGGATGGAGTGCCGCTCGAGTGCCACCCTCACGTGGAGACGTGTCGCGCACCGGATCACGCACCGCAACTGCCCGTGCATGTCCGCGTCGGGATGTTGCGGCCAATAAACTACACCGCCAAATACGGTTCCTTTCATTTGAGGGTTTCCAGGTCCGGTTCGCATAGCATGCCGCGCCTAAGTACCATGCTCATCGGAGCGTCGCAGGTCGGACCTTCCGTGTCGCCCTTCCAGCGGGGCGTCCGAAATGGACAGCACAGAATTTCACGCTCCGGTCCGCCGTCGAGAGGCTTCCTCCACCGGATGATCGGGGTTGATTGGTTAGCAAGAGGGCGCCCGCCGGCAAATTTTAGACGCCGGCAAACTCGGCCGCACTGTGTGCATTTCCATCTCTGGCAGGCGATGGCGTACCAGCGGGTATTGAACTGGATTTTCTCTGCTTCGGAAAGTTTGAGGCGCTCGTATTCACGTCCCGTCGTCGGGCCAACAAGGGGCAATGCGCCCTTTCCGGGGATGTGGATTAATCCCATCTCGTGGTCAATCCATGTCACCGCTTTTTCGTGTTTCGGGTTTTGTTGGGTGAAATTCTTTTCTTCCACGTGGTGACCTTTCCGGACGCAACATCAGCGGCTATGTTTGCCCCGAGCGATTTCGAAATAAATTCTCGCATCAGTGTGTGCTCTCGGTTCAGGCGCTCGCTCATTGCGTGATCTGTTGAGCGCGAGAAAACTGCCGCCCAGTTTCCGAAGAACATCCGGCGTAGTTCGGCTTCTGCGAGGATCCGGGATTCTGTTTCGCTGTCCGCGATGATGCGTAGGATCTGTTGGTTGGGATCGTTGGGGTAGAACACCGTGATGATGTGGACTTCTGAGTCCGAATCTGGGTCGTCGGGATCAAACCAAGGCCGCTCGCCACCCGGTCCCATGATCGGATTACCTTCGGTGTCACGCTGACGCATGGCGATGAGAGAGTGCTTCTTCGACCACTCTCGCGCGGACGAAAACACGGTATGTGTGATATTCCGAAAAATAACCGCCAGGTCGATCGTTGAGCTGAAGCCTGAGATGAAGCATGGATCGCTCATCGGTTCCACTCCATCTGGTTTTTGGCAAATTCGGCACCAACGGCGCAGTGGCAGGGAGTGGCGCGTTGCAGTGCAATGACGAGGTAATCCCCGCCGCCCGGTGCTTTCGCTTTCGGGCAGTTTACGTATCCGTAGTCGTCGCAGTCACGGCAGCGCAGAATCGCAATAACGGATCCGGTTGTCTCTTGTGTCCCGGTATTGGTTGGCAAAAGACTGATTTGTCGGCTCAGTACTTCTAAGGCGCTCTCTTCTGGCTTCATGGTTTTTTTTCTCCTAACGTCGCGATGATGGCCGGGACTGTGGTTAGGTACAACCCGGCGGATTCCTGGTTTTTCTTGGTGCATTCGCGGACGATCTGTAATAGCAGTTCGTCGGTCACGATATCGGGATCATGGTGCGTGTTAGCCGCGGCTTGGCGACAAGTCCGCCGAAAACGCAGCATAAAGCGCTCATCGATATCCGGGAACATTCCGCGCATGAACGCTGCCGTTTGAGGCAGGGTTCGTTTCTCGCCGCCGCCGCCGCCGCCGCTGCCGCCATTGGACCCGTTTGCCCTCTGGTCGCCTGATGTCTGACCGGACTCGCGCGGGAGGCGGCGGCTATGGCTAGGCTCTGGCTCTGGCTCTGGCAGGCTGCCGTTGTCCAGTCGGTGACCGGATAATGTCCGGTCAGCGTCCAGTCTCTTCTCTATACATTGTCCAGTCAATATCGTTGCAAAGTGCTGATTCGACCTGGCAAGCCTCTTTCTCGTCGCGTCGTCGCAGTGGTCGCTCCAATCATGTACTACAAGTGTACGTGCGCAAACGGGGCCCGAGTTGGCTGAAACGGGGCCCGAGTTGGCTGAAACGGGGCCCGAGTTGGCTGAAACGGGGCCCGAGTTGGCTGAAACGGGGCTCGCCTCGGTGGTCCCCGATAACCCCAGGTTATGGAGCCGCGATCCAAAGTCCCGGGCACCCCTGTGGCTGCCCGAAGCCCAGGCTTCTTTCTCTGCCTCACCATCCAAAAAGCCGACCATTAGGAGTGCCCTGATTAGTCGTCCATTTCGGCCCCTCCAGTCGCACGCAGTCTCAATTCTGTGGTCGGAAAAGACCCCAATATTCCCGGTTGGCGCGAATTGGGCGGTGAAGTGCCATAGGAGTTCCAAGTATCCTATCGCGGTCGGTCGCGAGCAATTCAAGGCGTAACACAGGTTGTAGAGTTTGGGATGGTTTGGTCCGCTTCGTTTCATTGACCAGTGATACCGTGATAGTTCATGACGCCCTCTCTTCCTGCAGATGGGCTTTAATCGCGTCCACCAAGACTGCGGTCATGGATATCTTTTCCTGAGCTGCTTTGACCTTGACTTTCTGGTGCAAGGTGCCGGGTATGACGATGCAGATCTTCTTCGGAATCTCTGGAGGCTTGTTCTTTTCGCGAGACACAGGGCACAGCTTAAAACCCTTCCAACGAGACGTCAATACCCAAAAATGGCAAGAAACCCGTGCCAGCTTTCTATATTTCTGTATTTACAGCAGATAAAAAAACCCGCCGGTTTGGTTTCCGGCGGGCGATCAAAACAAGGAGAGAGAAGCCTGTTTTACGGCTGTGCCATGACCGCTTGCCGCTGCTCGTCCGTGAGAGGATCGATCAGCCCGGCAGCGGCGAAGGCGTCCATGACTTCCAACTGGCACCCGTTGCGCGCCTTGTTGGATGGGATGCCGTGGTTGAAGTAGTCGAGCAGAATACCGGCGTTGATTCTTGGGCCGTCAAATGGGCCGTCGGGCAAGCGGTCCTTGCTGAAAATGCAGTACGGGACGGGCTCTGAGTCGTGGAACCCGCCGGACTGTTGAAGTACCCAGTCCAGGATCAAGGTGCATGGGAAGGCCATCATGTTGTCGCTAGTCAATACGTCCGAGATGCGGGCAGCCCCGTAGTTCGTGGCGCAATCGCGTGGTGAGCGCCAGGACTTCTGTCCGTTTGGAGCGACCACCACAACTCCGGAGTTGAAAAGTGAGTCGGGGAAGCGTTCCGTTCCATCGTCCGGCCCGAATTGGGCAATGCGTGCGTCTTGCACAAGTTGGGAGAGCTCGTCGGCGTTCATGACTGGTTGATCTTCGCGTCGGCGAGAAGCGCCTTGGCCGTGACCGTGGCGACTGCCGTTTGGTGTGGCGGTGGTACCTGGCCGAGGACCCCTTCAAGTTCCTGGATGATGGCCAGGATGTCTTTGGTGAGCGCGATGCCGCTGGGGGCAAGCGAGAGGATCAGTTCGAGGATCGCAAGAAAGCTCATAGGTTTCTCCTTTTCGTTGGCATGACCCCTCCAGGTGCGCGGCGGGAGCCCGGCAAAAAGGATCGCACACGCACCGGAAGGGCTCCCGTTATGGGGAGGTTTAGGCCGGCTTCCCTGTGGTTTGGGAAGGGGTCGAGGCACCGCCCGAGGCTGTCACCAGCACGGGCACGATGGCGGCGATGGCTTGGGTTGCCTGGGTCAACTGGGCGACGAGCTGCTGTAGGACTGCGAGATTGGCCGTGCTGACGCCTGCTGCGGCTACATCTACGGCGCCACCAGATACGGCTCCTACCGTGTCCGTCACGCGGTTGGGCGGATAGATTCCTCCACGGAGGGTATCGCCTGCGGCGGTCGCCACTGGGTTCGACAGGTCGTACTTGGTTACGTAATTGGAATCGTCAGCATATCGGGCCCGGTCGTTCTCGAGCGAGCGCAGACGCTGCCGGAGATCGTTGACGCCGCTAAAATGGTCTTCGTTGATCTTCGACTGCAGGGTGAGGAGCACGTCAAAGCTGTTCAACGTGCGGCTCTGGAGGTCGTCCAAGTGCCCCTGGCTTCGCCGTGCGGCTGTCAGGTCGACGTCCTGGTAGGCGTCGTAGGTGCGTTTGCGGTTGCTCTGCCAACCGAAGCCGGCGTCTGACGCCATGTTGGCGTTCAGCTGGCTTTGGTTCTCGAATTCTTCTTGGGTATCCTGAACTTTGGTGTCAGGAGGTGTTGGTGCCATAACGGGTTTATTCCTTTCATTTTGGTGGGCTTTGTGGCCCGAATTCATCGTGCACTATACCACGAATCGAGCTACAATCCCTTATATGACAAGTGTTGTTCAGCAGGCAGTCATGGTCGCATACGAGACGAACCGATCGTATTGCCATTCGATCGGCGATCACTCTCAGAAGTCCTGGCAGGAAGCTGATGAATGGCAGCACGAGTCTGCCATTAAAGGAGTTGAATTCCGGTTCTTGAATCCGGGGTCGGGACCCTCGGCGCAGCATGAAGCGTGGTTGCGGGATAAAGAGGCCTCCGGTTGGAAGTACGGTCCGGTCAAGGACGCTGAAAAGCGAGAGCATCCCTGCATGGTTCCCTATCAGGAACTTCCTTTTGAGCAACGATTAAAGGACCGTTTATTTCAGGCCGTCGTGGATGTATTTCTCCAGTGCGATCACTGATCGGGGTACTATGGTTCCTATGAGACTCACCGCCGTCCTTCTCTTGGGGTGGGCCGTCCTGGGGATGGCTCAAACTTTAACTGTGACCGGCCCGCCCACAGCCGCGCCGGGTTCGACATTCCAGATCCAGATCAATCTCGCGGGAACAACGGGGCAGAACCTTGCCGATTTGGAATGGTCCTTACCAACGGGGAATGGCGTGACCTATTCCGCCCCGACTGTTACGCCTGGCGGGGCGGCGGCCGGCAAAGGTGTATTTTGCACGACCGATAATTCGACTTGCGTTGTTGTCGGGTTGAACCAAGCTGCAAACACGGTGAGCAACAATGCCGTGTCGGATGGTGGGCTGGCAGTCTTGTCCGTCACGATGCCCGCCTCGATTACTGCTCCAGTTCCTTTTACAGTTTCCAATCTGGTGGGCGCCTCGACCCTTGGCGCAGCCGTGCCAATCATTCCTGGCACCCTCTATACGATCCCGGTGCCGAACAAATGCGACGTCAATGGGGACGGCAAGGTTGACGGGCTGGATGTTGGAATTATGTTGAATGCCCTGCTCGGCAAGGGCGCGTGTCCGGCCGGCCTGACGTGCAATTTCGCTTCCTTAATTAAGGTTTTGATTGCAGCAACGGGCGGGGCTTGCACTCTGTAGTTTCTCGCATCGTTCCCCAGTCGTACCTCCATCGCGCGCCGCAGTCCAGACACACCACTTCCGCGCGTCCATCTTTTCCTTGTGGCCAAGTTTTGCGCCGGTGACGGCAGCGGAGCAGGTAAAGAATAAGATGTCCCAGAGTGTTCACTTGGTGGT
>Ga0187846_10002317_pt1 | contig 10502 bp, 8 predicted proteins | sample TC_taG_FD_161473 | JGI IMG/M metagenome (GOLD analysis project Ga0187846, IMG submission 161473) | Biofilm microbial communities from the roof of an iron ore cave, State of Minas Gerais, Brazil - TC_06 Biofilm (v2) | ecosystem: Environmental > Terrestrial > Deep subsurface > Cave > Wall biofilm ... | reverse complement strand
CAACGAAGTCGAGGCCGGCAAGTCCGGCTTCGCCCATTTTTTCGAACACATGATGTTCCGAGGGACCAAGGCTTACCCGCCGGACCGGTACCAGCAGATCATCACCAAGGCGGGGGCTCGGCAAAACGCTTTCACCAGTGACGATTTCACCAACTATCACACGACCTTCGCCAAGGAGGATCTGGAAGCGGTCCTGAAAATCGAGGCCGATCGATTCGAGCACCTGTCCTACTCGCAGGAAGCGTTCAAGACGGAGTCGCGCGCCGTGCTGGGCGAGTACAACAAGAACAGCGCCGATCCGACCGTGAAGCTGTCCGAGGTGGTGCGCGACAACGCGTATCGGGTGCACACCTACAAGCACACCACCATGGGCTTCCTGCGGGACATCGAGGACATGCCCAACCAGTACGAGTACTCCCGGATCTTCTTCGATCGCTGGTACCGCCCCAACAATACGACCATCATCATCGCCGGCGACGTCGACGAGCGCCAGGCCTTCGCGCTGGTCCAGAAGTACTGGGGCGACTGGAAGCGCGGCTCCTACACGGCAACCATTCCGGCCGAACCGCCGCCGCAGGGGCCCGTGTACGTGCACGTGCCGTGGGCCAGCCCGACGCTGCCGCTGGTATCGATCTCGTTCCATGGGCCGGCCTTCTCGGAGAAAGTGAAGGACTACGCGGCGCTGAAGACGTTGCTGGCGCTGTCGTTCGGCTCCACCTCGGACCTTTACAAGCGCCTGGTCGAAGACGAGCAGAAAGTCGACGAGCTGGTCGATATCGCCCCGGGCCGCACCGATCCTGCGCTGGTGACGATCCGGGCCCGCGTCAAGAAAATCGACGACGCCCTCTATGTGCGCGACCAGATCCTGCGCACGGTCGAGCAGATCCGCTCTGTTGCCGTCAGCGACAAACGACTGGCGGACGCGAAGTCGGCTCAGCGCTACGGCTTGCTGCGAACGCTGGACAACACTGAACAGATCGCCGGCACGCTGGCGCAGTACGTGCGATACCGGCGCGCTTTCTCGACCATCAACGAATACTACCGGCTGGTCGATGCGCTGACCGCCGCCGACCTGCACGCGGCGGCGCGCACCTATCTGAGCGACGCGGGGCTGGTCGTCGCCACGCTGTCGAAGGATGACATGCCGGCCGATATCGGGCGGATTCCGGCGCTCGAGTCGTTTGCAGCGGCCGCAACGGCGGTCCCCGACATACCGGCGCTGGTGCAGAAGTCTGCCGTTCCGCAGATCTGTTTCAAGCTGCTGTTCTCGGCCGGGTCGGCCAACGACCCTCAGGGCAAGGAAGGGCTGGCGGCGCTGACCGCGGCGATGGTGGCGCGCGGCGGTTCGCGCGAGCAGAAGTTCGACGAGATTTCGAAGGCGCTGTTTCCGCTGGCTGGCGGTTTCACCGACCAGGTCGACAAGGAAATGACCACGTTCACAGGCACGATCCATCCCGACAACTGGAACCGATTCATCGACATCGCCCTGCCGATGCTCGTGTCCCCGGGCTTCCGCGAGGAGGATTTCCAGCGCCTGAAGGACGCCCAGAAAGACGAGCTCATCGTCGATTTGAAGGGCAACAACGAGGAGGAGTTCGCCAAGGAGCGGCTCCAGAGCAATGTGTTCGCGGCAACCCCCTATGGGCACGCGGTGCTCGGGACCGTGCGCGGGATCGGCGCGATTACGTTGGACGATGTGAAGGACTTCTGGGCCAGGGCCTACACGCAGGGCGCGCTGCGAATCGCCCTGGCGGGAGACGTGTCCGACGAACAGGTGGCCACGCTGAAGCGGGCGCTCGGCCAGCTCGCGGCCGGGCCGGGATTGCCGGCGCCTGCGGCAGTGGTCGGCAGGAAGCCGAACGGGATCGAAGTGGAGATCATCCAGAAGGAGACGCGCGCGACCGCGATCTCGCTGGGCTTCCCGATCGAGGTCACGCGCGCCCATCCGGACTACGCCGCCCTGTGGGTGGCGAAGACCTGGCTCGGAGAACATCGCTCCTCAAGCTCACACTTGTTTCAACGGATTCGCGAAATCCGCGGGATGAACTACGGGGACTATGCGTATATCGAGGCGTTTCCGCGCGGGATGTTCCAGTTCTTTCCCGATCCCAACCTCGGCCGGCGGGCGCAGCTGTTCGAGATCTGGATCCGGCCGGTGGCCCCGGAGAACGCGCACATGGCGCTGCGCATCGCCGTCTATGAGCTCGGCAATCTGATCGAGCATGGATTGACCGAAGAGCAGTTCAAGACGACGCGCGACTACCTGATGAAGAACGTGTTCCTGATGACGGCCACGCAAAGCGAGCAGGTGGGCTACACCCTGGATTCCCAGTGGTACGGCGTGCCCGAATACACGAAGATGATGCGCGAGGCGCTGACCAAGCTGAAGCGGGAGGATGTGAACTGGGCGATACGCAAACACCTGGCGGCACGGGATCTGTCGGTCGTGTTCATCACGAAGGACGCGGCGGGGCTGAAGGAAGCGCTGCTGGCCGACGCTTTCTCGGCGATCAAGTACGACGCGCCAAAGCCGCAGCTGCTGGAAGAGGATCAGCGGATCGGAAAACTGCGGCTCGGGATACGGGCGGACGCGGTGGCGATCACGCCGGCCGCACAGGTATTCGAGTAGGTCGCTGCAAGCGATTGATTTGTTTGCTATATCCGGTCGGCCGAGGCCCTGCTGGGCTTACAGGCCACCGAAGTAGAAGGTCGAGTTCTGTACGACCGGCTCGGCCTCCGCGGGGGCCGGTGCAGGCGCGGCTTCAGAGTATCTGGTGATGGGGCCTGAGGATCTGCTGTCGGGGCCTGAGTTGGGGCCTGAGCTGGGGCCTGAGCTGGGGCCTGAGCTGGGGCCCGTCATGATCGTCGTGGGAACAGTCACCTTTTCGCCGTGGAGCGAAATGAAATGGCCCCGCAACAGCTCGCGCAGGCGCTCGACCACTTCCTCCCGGGGAAAAATCGAGTTCTCCAGGATTCCCTCGATCGTCGGGTAGCCCTTCTGGATAAGAAACAGGATGTTTCGAATCTTGGCGTCGAGGCGATACGTGCGCAGGGCGAGCTCCTCTGAGCCCTTTGCTGTGAGCTCGAAATATGCCCGGTCCCGTGCTCCCATCCTCGTGCTCGTGGTTTGCGTGCGCTCAGCCTGACGATAACCATACGCCGCTTAACTGGATCGGTCGGATTCAGGCCAACTTGAGGTACACCTTTCGGCCGATCAGGTTGGGCCGGCGTGATTCGGAATAAGATGCGCGTCCTCGCGCCTTCGCGGGCTTAAGAACGGGCTTGCGCCCTGGCGCTGGCCCAGAATCCAGGGAGGGACTCGAATGATTCTGAGATTGTTCACGGTACTGGTCGGGGCGGCTGCGAGCTGCCTTAGCGTAGTTGGCGCCCGGGCGGCGCTGCCGGTCGGAGCCAGCGCCCCGCAATTCGCAACCCAGGCTGCCCTGGGCGGCAACGAGTTCACGTTCCGTCTGGCCGATGCGCTGAAGAAGGGACCGGTCGTGCTGTACTTCTACCCGAAGGCGTTTACGCCGGGCTGTACCACGGAAGCGCACAACTTTTCGGAGGCGACCGATCGGTTCGCGTCCCTGGGCGCGACGGTGATCGGCATGTCCAACGACGATATCGATACGCTGAAGAAGTTCTCAGTGCTCGAGTGCCGCAACAAGTTTGCCGTGGCGGCCGATGCAGGCGGGCAGGTGATGAAGCAGTACGACGCCGTGATGCCCGGCCGCGTGGATGTGGCCGACCGGATCTCGTACGTGATCGCGCCGGACGGAAAGGTGGTTTACGCGTACGCCAGCAAGAGCCCGGACGGGCACGTGCAGAACACGCTGGACGCGATTGAGCGCTGGAAGGCCGGCGCCCACCCGTGAGCGGGCGCCCGCTGTACCGGCCTGTCCGAGCCGACTAGGGCTGGGCGGCCGGATGCGCCGGGCGGGATTGAGCCTCGGCGATCGACTGCCACAAGACCCGCTTGAGCTCGACCGCTGCCATCGGGCCGAACACGCGCCGGTAGGACTCCACCAGGCGGCGAGCCGGCTGCTGATCTCCGTACAGCGCGGAGGTCAGCGCCCGCGTGAACATGTCGCGGTGCTCATTGACCGATCCGAACAGCGATTCGTAACGGTCCAGGCAACATCGCATCGAAAGATCAAAGATCGGGGCCCGGGTCGCACACAATCTGCAAAGAACATGCTCACTCGTCTCGGCCGCCGGCAAGGACGGTCGAGGCTGCCCGGGCAGGGTTGCTGGGCCCGGGCGAAATCGGGGGCTGTCTTCGTTGGTTGCGAATCCCGGTCCGGACAGTCTGTGGACTAGGGGCATGACCGGCTCTCCTCACTACCTCCCATTGGAGCACGCAGATGCTGCTCCATGATTAAACACCAGTTCAAGTGGCAATCGCGCGTTCCCGTTATCTCATTTCCATGTGAGCGGGCGCTGCGGCTCGGTTAGTCGACCACCCGCCGCCGCCACGCCTTCGCCGACGGTCGCATAGCGCAGCCGCACGCGCAGCTCGCTCTTGATCCTGCGATTGCCGAGCCGGCGCGACTCCTGGAAGAACGAGAATTGCATCGGCGAGACAGCCTGGCGCAGCGCTTCGCGCGGCAGGCGCGGTGCGCGTGGCAGGCCGAAGCGGTCGGCCACCAGGTCCAGGTACTCGCCCAGAGACAGGCAGGAGTCGTCCACCGCGTTGTAGATGCGCCGTGGCGCGGAGCGAAACAGGCTCGCGATGCAGATCCGCGCCAGGTCATCGGCGTGTATGTGGTTGGTCACCACATCCTCCGCGGGGACAGGGGCGGGCAGCGCGAGGCGCAAGCGCTCGATCGGCAGCCGTCCCGGCCCATAGATGCCGGGCACGCGCAGCACCGACGCGCGCCAGGGCGCGGCACGCATGCGCCGCTCGGCATCGACGCGCCGGCGTGCCCGCTCGGTGATCGGAGCCGGCGCTGCAGTCTCGTCGACCCAGCGGCCCTGCCGATCGCCGTAAACGCCGGTCGTGCTTACGTAGACGAGCCGATCCGGCGGCCTGCGCAACATCTGCAGCAGGCGTGCCGCGCGCGGGTCCTGTGTGCCATGAGGCGGCGGCGGCGCCAGGCAGATCAGTCGCGAGGCCAGCCCCGCCAGACGTGCGATGGGCCGCCCGTCCAGGTCCACCACGATCGGTACGGCTCCGGCTTCGCGCAGAGCGCGGCAACGCTGCGCGGAGGTGGTGGTGGCGAAGACCCGGAAGCGCCGATTCAGCCGTGCGACAATTCCGAGGCCGACGTCCCCACATCCGACCACCAGCAGGCGAGGCTTGCCGAGGCGTCCGCGCCCGCACAGCGCCCATGCGGCTGCCGCGGGCGTTTTTGTATGCATGGCGGAATTCTATGGCGTTCAAAGTATCGGTTCGTCCGTCGGGCTGGCAGTTCACGGCCGAGGCCACCGACAACATCCTGGATGCGGCTCTGCGGTCGGGGGTCGGCCTGCCATTCGGGTGCAAGGACGGCGCGTGCGGCTCCTGCAAGGCCAAGCTGCTGTCCGGCCAGGTCGAGCAGGGCATGCATGCCGCGCCCGCGCTGAGCCACGAAGAGCACGTCGCCGGCATGGCGTTGCTGTGCTGTGCGCAGGCGCGATCGGACCTGGTGATCGAAGTGCCGCAGATCGCCGGTTACGGCGAATTTCCCGCGCGCAAGATGCCGTGCCGGATTACCCATCTGGAGCGGGTCGCGCCCGACGTCGTGATCATCACGCTGCAGCTACCCGCCTCGGAGCGGCTGCACTACCGGGCCGGCCAGTTCCTGGAATTCACGCTGGGTCAGGGCGCGCGCCGGTGCTATTCGATCGCGACCGCGCCGCATTCCGAGGAATCCATCAGCATTCACGTGCGGCACATGCCGGGAGGGATCTTTACAGACGCGCTGTTCGGCGCCGCGGCCAAACCCATCAAGGAACGCGACATCCTGCGGCTGGAGGGCCCGCTGGGAACGTTCTTCCTGCGCACCGACTGCGAGCGCCCGATCCTGCTGCTGGCGAGCGGAACCGGCTTCGCGCCGATCAAGGCGATCGCCGAGACGATCTTTCACCTGCGGTTGAACCACGACGATCCGGCGCGCTCACAGGCGGCGCGGCACGTGACGATCTATTGGGGCGCGCGGGCGCGGCACGATCTGTACATGAACGAGTTGCCGATGCACTGGGCAGCCGAGCAGCCGAACTTCCGCTATGTGCCGGTGCTGTCGGACGCGCTGCCGCAGGACGCCTGGAGCGGACGGACCGGGTTCGTGCACCAGGCGGTGATGCAGGATCTGCCCGACCTGTCGCAATACGACGTGTATGCCTGCGGCGCGCCGGTGATGGTCGAAGCGGCGCATCGGGACTTCACCCGATTGTGCGGCCTGCCGGAGGAGCGCTTCTTCGCCGATGCCTTCACGTCGAAGGCCGACGTCGTGAAGGACTGAACATGAAGATCGATTCCTTCGATACGGCGGCGCTGATGGACATCGCGGCACGGCCGCCCGCGGTGTTCGTCCGGGCAGAAGGGTCGTGGCTGATCGATCAGCGCGGCAGGCGCTACCTGGATTTCGTTCAGGGCTGGGCCGTCAATTGCCTGGGGCACTGTCCGCCGCAGATCGTCGAGGCGCTGTCGGCGCAGGCGCGCCGGCTGATCAGTCCGAGCGCGGCTTTCTTCAATGACGCCGCCATCGAGCTGGCGCAGCGCCTGGCGCGCCTGTCGGGCCTGGAGCGCGTGTTCCTGGCGAGCAGCGGTGCCGAAGCCAACGAAGGCGCGATCAAGCTCGCCCGCAAGTGGGGCTCGCTCCACAAGAACGGGGCCTGGCAGATCGTGACCTTCGCCGATGCGTTCCACGGGCGAACGCTGGCGACGATGTCGGCCTCGGGCAAAGCCGGCTGGGATCGCCTGTTCGAGCCGAAGGTGCCCGGCTTTCCAAAGGCTCGGCTCAACGACCTCGAATCGGTGCAGCGCGCGATCGGACCGGAAACCGTTGCGATCATGGTCGAGCCGATTCAGGGCGAGGCCGGTGTGCTGATGGCCGAGGACGACTTCCTGCGCGCGCTGCGGCGATTGTGCGACGAGCACCGGTTGCTGCTGATCCTGGACGAGGTTCAGACCGGCATCGGACGCACGGGACGCATGTTCGCCAGCAAGCATGCGCGCGTGCAGCCCGACATCATCACGCTGGGCAAGGGACTCGGCGGCGGCGTGCCGCTGTCGGCGCTGCTAGCCAGCAAGGATGCAGCGTGTTTCGCGCACGGCGACCAGGGCGGCACCTACTGCGGCAACCCGCTGATGGCGGCGGTCGGCTCCGCGGTGGTCGATTGCGTGTCGCAACCCGCGTTCCTCGAGGGCGTGCAGGCCCGCACGCAGCACCTCGTGCGCGGCTTGCAGGGCCTGATCGATCGCCACCGCTTGGCCGGTGAACGCGGCCGCGGACTTCTGCGCGCGATCGATCTGGGCCGGCCCAACGCGGCGCAGGTGGTCGATTGCGCGCGCGAACTCGCGCCCGAAGGGCTGTTGCTGAATGCGCCGCAACCCCACTTGCTGCGCTTGATGCCGGCGTTGAATATCGAATTCGATGCAATCGACCGGATGCTCGAGCTGCTCGATCGCGCGCTGCGGGCAGCCGGGAGATCCTGACAACCCGGGTCGGCTGCTGCATCGCCGCAAGACGCTACCGTGTGTCCGGATGCAACGGTATGGGGCGCCGTTGCACGGCGCGTGGCAGAATCCGGACAGGATTGAACCCGACCGCGATCGGGAGCGCACTAAAAAGATTGCGCCGCAGGCTGTGCAGCCGGCGGTCGATTGGGGAGACTGCGATGCGTAGTGCAAGGATTTCATGGCTGATGGTGCCGGCCGCCGTTGTGCTGGCCTCCTGCGGCGGTGGCAGTTCGACGGAATCGCCCAACACCAGTACTACGGCGGGCACGCTGATCTACAACCCGCCGCCGCGTGTGGCGTCGGTCAACTCGACCGACCTGACCACGTCGTTCGCCTCGACCAGCTCGGGTCAGGCCTTGCTCGCGCTGGCTGGCACGCCGAAGTGCGGCATCGACTTCTACTACATCCAGTACCAGACCGTCGGCGGCAAGGGCGAGCAAACGACCGCGTCGGGGGCCATCATGGTGCCGAACGGGTCCGCCGCGGGCTGCAGCGGAGCGCTGCCGATCCTGGTCTATACGCACGGTACCGCGGTGACCCAGAGCTACAACATCGCCAACCCGGCCGACCCGAACAACCCGGCGTGGTCGACCGCGGGCGGCGGCAGCGAGGGGCCGATCGTCGCCGCGTTTTTCGCCGCGCAGGGCTACATCGTGGTCGCGTCCAACTACGCCGGCTACGACACCTCGCCACTGCCGTACCACCCCTACCTGATCGGCGCCCAGCAGTCGCAGGACGTGATCAACGGGCTGACGGCCGCGCGCACCGCGCTCAAGGGCGGGCTGTCCGGGGCTTCCGACAGCGGCAAGCTCTTCCTCACCGGCTATTCGCAGGGTGGCTACGTTGCGATGGCCACCTACCGCGCGATGCTGGCAGCGAACATCCCCGTCACGGCGGTCTCGCCGATGTCGGGGCCCTACGCGATGGAGGCTCTGTTCGACTCCGTAGTGCTCGGCGAGGTCCCGCTCGGCTCGCCGACCTACGGCCCGTTCGTGATCAACGCCTACCAGAACTCCTATGGCGACCTGTACAGCGCCACCACCGACATCTATTCGGCGACCTACGCGACCGGCATCGACCAGCAGCTATGGCCCGGCAGCTATACGTTCTCGACGCTCGTGAGCGCCGGCAAGGTGCCGCAGACCGCCCTGTTCTGCAACGACTGCGGCGTCGCCAACCCCCCCAGCCCACCCGTCTCCAATACCCATCTGGCGCCGCTGGACGCCCTGTCGAACGCCATCATCGGGGCCAGCCCGCTGGCGGCGATCGGATTCGGCAGACCCTACCTGATCAACGACTCGGTGCGCGTGGCCTACGCGGGCGATGCGCTGACCAACCCGGACCACGGCCTGCACATCATTCCGCCGTTCAACGGGCTTGCACCATGGAACGGTCTGGCCGATTTCGCGGTGTCGTCGGCGACCCCGGTCTACCCCCTGCGCAAGCATCTGCGCCAGAACGATCTGCGCACGAACTGGGCACCGGCGAACCCGATGCTGATGTGCGGAGGGCACGACGACCCCGAGGTGCCGTATGCGCCGGACACCGGTGTGTTCTCGCAGTTCTGGGCGCCGTACCTCAGCACGGTGCCGTTCGGGGGCGTCCCGAACAACCTGGTCACCGTGCTGGACGTCGATCCCGATACCAACACGAGCGGCATCCAGTCGACGATCGCCGGCCTGGCCGCCACTGCGTTCGCGACCGACCTGGCGGCAGGCGCCACCCCGGCGAAGATCGCGGCCGACGTGCAAGCGGCCGTGATCGTGCATTTTGCAGCGCACTTCAATTTAACCGGGGCCACCCCGGTCCCGATCGACCCGCAGGGCGTGTTCGTGGCAGCGCTGGCCAGCGTCGCGGCGCAGGCCGTCGTGCAGTACTACGCGGCCGGCGTGACCAGCCCGCAGGTGATGGGCCAGGACGTGCTGTTCGCGACCCTCGCCTTCACCCACTTCCCGTCGGAGCAAGCCGCGTGCACGGTTGCGGCGGCCGCCTTCTTCGCTCCGCTGCGGTGAGTGCCGCCATGACAACCAACCAGCGGATTGCGCAACCTCGGAGCGTCGCGATGAACCCGTTCAAAAAGACGATGGCCCTCGGCGGCTGCCTGGCGGCGCTTGTTTGCACGCCGGCTCTTGCGCAGTACGACAACGATGCGCGCGTCGGCATCTACTTTGTCTTCTATCACACCTCCGCCAATGACGTGCAGGGTCCGTTCGTGCCGCCGGGCGTAACGGCGGATGCAAAAAACCTGGTGACCGCGTACGCGGCCTACGTGCGACGCCTGAGCCCGCATTTCGTGATGGAGTTCGCCGCTGGCTACCCGCCGACCGCGGATACGATCGGCAAAGGACCCGAGAAACTCGGCTCGGTGCCCTGGAACACGGTGAAGGTCGGAAGCGTGAAGTGGTTTTCACCCAGCGTGTTGCTCGAGTACATGTTCTTCGACGAATCGCAGCCGCTGCGGCCGTTCGTCGGAGCCGGCCTCAATTACACCCACTTCTACGATCGCAATATCAACGCGGCCGGCGATGCGGCACTAGGCGGGCCAACCCGAGTCCAGCTGAAGAATTCGATCGGTCCGGCCGGCACATTGGGGTTGCGTTACCAGGTGATGGACCATTGGCATGCGGCACTGTCGTTCTCGGCGGCTCAGGTCGAGACCAAACTGACCGCCTATACCGATGGCCTGGTCCGTCGCAGCAACCGGGTCAATTTCGATCCGCAGACGATCGTGCTTTCGGCCGGCTATTCGTTCTGAGCGTCTAAACCGACTCGCCCAGATACGCCTCGCGCACGCGCGCGTCGTGCAGCAGCTCGGCGGCGGGGCCGGACAGGTTGATCC
>Ga0187846_10002316_pt1 | contig 10503 bp, 9 predicted proteins | sample TC_taG_FD_161473 | JGI IMG/M metagenome (GOLD analysis project Ga0187846, IMG submission 161473) | Biofilm microbial communities from the roof of an iron ore cave, State of Minas Gerais, Brazil - TC_06 Biofilm (v2) | ecosystem: Environmental > Terrestrial > Deep subsurface > Cave > Wall biofilm ... | reverse complement strand
TCCGAAGCTCTTCGGCATTCCGTTGCCGCACTGGGGATGGGATGACCCTGCGCTGCGCGGCCGTTTTGCCGAGTGGCACCGGCTCGTTGCATGGGTTTTCGCGGCCTTGATCGCCTTGCACATCCTCGCAGCTCTCAAGCACCTGGTGTTCGACCGGGACGGCGTGTTTCAGCGCATGCTGCCCGTGCGCCGATCCCGATCGAACGATCCCGCGTAAGCGGGCCGGCCTCAGGCCGAAGCGGTCTTCGTCATCAGGGTCGCGCCGAGTTTGGCGGACGCGTATCCGAACAGCGCACCGACCACCATCGAAACGCTGACTGCGATGAAGGCATTGTTCATTCCCACCGAGGTCAGCGCCTGCGTGCTGAGCCGGTCCGGCGTCTGCAGCAGAAACGCGAAGGTCGCTGCATATCCGTACACGTTCGCGGGAATCGCCGATAGAGCCTTCATGTTCGCCGCGATGCAAATGAACCAGACCGTCACCCCGACGACGATCGCGGCCCAGAGCGGCAACGACAGTGCGTTGGCGAGCGGAACGTTCAGGATGATCAGCGCCGCAATGCTGGCGACCAGGGATCCGAAGATGTTGCTGATGATCGTGTTGCGGAGCGCCGAGTCGTCGCCGCCGCAGTGAAAGAAGCATCCCCATGCGATAAAGACGGCCCAGATCAACAGGCCGCCGAACTTCAGACAGATCCAGGTAGCGATCGCTCCGAGCAAGCCGATCGCGAGTGACAGCGCTGACAGCTGCTTCATGGCCAAGCCCCTCCCTTTTATCGGTATTGTGAGCAGACAACAGAAGCGGACAACCAAACGCAACCAACACAAATGCGGACGACGAGCCCCCGTTGAGTAAGGGGGCATGAACTATCCGTCAGTCCCCGCAGAGAGTCAACTTTTTTCGCGATCTCGGTTGCGCACCGCAGCAGGCGCATGAATCGGGAGCGGTTGGAGCGAAGCAAATCAATCGCGGTCAGGCGCGCCGGCGCGCAAGCCATTCGAGCGCGCCGAACAGCGCCTCGCAGAGCAGCGCCAGCGCGGCAGCTGGCAGAGCACCCGCCAGCAACATCTGACCGTCGTTCAGCGCCAGTCCGATCGAAATCCGCTCGCCGAAGCCGCCCGCCCCGACGAACGCACCGATCGTCGCCGTTCCCACACTGATCACGGCGGCGGTGCGCACTCCCGCGACGATCACCGGCAAAGCCAGCGGAAGCTCCACCAGCCATAAGCGCACCAGGCTGCGTGCACCCAGCGCGGTGGCCGCCTGGCGCAGCACCTCCGGTACCTGGGAAAGGCCCACCGCGGTATTGCGCACGATCGGCAGCAACGCAAAGATGAACAGCGCCAGCAATGCAGGGCGGGTACCAATCGCGCCGAGCACCGGGATCAGCGCGGCGAGCAGCGCGAGTGCCGGGATCGTTTGCAAGGCGCCCACTACTGCGAGGATCGCCACCCCTGCGCGCCGCCAGCGCGCCGCGGCCACTCCGAGCGGAATGCCGGCCGCAGTCGCAGCCAACAGTGAAACGAGCACCAGCAGCACATGCTGCCGAGCGAGCCTGCCGAAATCGGGGCCGAACAGCCGATCGAGAAATCTCGGGCGCGGCCCGCTCGATGAGGTTTTCTGCACGAACGCGCGCGCGATCTCGCGCGGGCTACGGTGCTCCAGTTCGGCCTGCGCGTTCAGCTCAATCATCCGGTTCTCGTCGATCGTACCCGCCAGCGACTGCAGAGCGGCCCAGGCGGCCGGAAAGCGTTGCGGCACCGATCGGCGGAACAGGACGACAGCGTCGTAGCGCGGAAAGTAGTGGCGATCGTCGACCAGCACCCGGATGTCGTAGCGGGCGATCTTCGCGTCGGTGGTGTACACGTCGATCACGTCGACCTGATGCCCCGCAAGCGCCTCATAGGCGAGACCATGGTCCAGGCCGATCGGCTCCGAAGCCAGTCCGTAGGCACGTGCCAGACCAGGCCAGCCGTCGGAGCGCCCCAGGAATTCGTGCGACAGTCCAATGCGCAGCTCCGGATGCGCCGCCAGGTCGCCGATCCGGGCCAGCTGCAGCGCCTGCGCGGTGTCGCGCCGCACCCCAAGCGCGTACGAATTCTGGAAACCCAGCGGGATGCCGACCCCGAGGCCAAGCGGCGCCAGTTCCGCATCGACCTGTTCCACGGTGGCACCAGCCTGCCGGTGATGCAGGATCTCCAGCTCGATTGTGCCCAGGTACTCCGGATACAGATCGATCGATCCGCTGCGCAGCGCCTCGAACACGATCGCCGTGTTGCCCATGTCCGGGATGTGCTCGGCGGACGTCGCGCGTTGCGCCGTTTGCGTCAGGATCTCGCCGAGGATCGTCGATTCGGTGAACCGCTTGGAGCCGACGCGCAGCACGCCGTCCGCCGCACCCACAGGGCTCACCGGCGCGACCGGGCCTACCAGCAGCGCCGCTAACAGCAAACAGGGACGCCAGGGAACGGCGACCCGCAGCACTTCGTCAGGCCTCGTCCTTGGGGGCAAGAACGAGCGCGCGCAGCTCGCCAACGATTCCACGGCGGAATACCAGCACGCACACGACGAAAATACCACCCATGATCACCGTGACCCAGGGACCGACCTTGTCCGCCAGCAGGTTCTCCAGGCCGACGATCGTCAATGCCCCGACCGAGGGGCCGAGAACCGTGCCAAGGCCCCCGAGCAGCGTCATCAGCACGACCTCGCCCGACATGTGCCAGTGGGCGTCGGTGAGCGAGGCGAGCTGGAACACGATCGACTTGGTCGCGCCCGCCAGGCCTGCGAGAGTCGCCGACAGCACGAACGCCACGAGCTTGTAGCGCTCGACGGCGTAGCCGAGTGAGATCGCGCGCTGCTCGTTCTCGCGGATTGCCTTCAGGATCTGCCCGAACGGCGAGTGGATCGTGCGATGAATCAGCCAGAATCCTGCCAGGAAGATTGCGAATACGAAGTAGTACATCGTCAGGTTGCCCGACAGGTCGATCAGCCCCAGCAGGTGGCCTCTCGGGATGCCCTGCAGGCCGTCCTCGCCTCCGGTGAACGGCAGCTCCAGCTCGATGAAATACACGAGCTGCGCCAGCGCCAGCGTGATCATCGCGAAGTAGATTCCCGAGCGCCGGATCGCAAGCTGGCCGAACACCAGACCGAGCAGGCCCGCGAACGCGGTGCCCGCCAGGATCCCAACCTCGGGAGTGACGCCCAGCTCCCGGCATAGGTATCCGCACACGTACGCGCTGGCAGCGAAAAACGCGGCATGCCCGAACGACAGCAGACCGGCAAAGCCGAGCAGCAGATTGAACGCGGAAGCAAACAGCGCGAAGCACAGCACCTTCATCAGGAACGTCGGGTATACGAGATGCGGCGCGACCAACCCGACCACGATCAGGACGACGAACATCAGCCGGTCGCCAAGGGGGCGGGCCACCCCCGTACCCGTGCCAGCCGAAGCTCCTTTGCTCTGCAGCGGCGGTGAAACGGAGGCGTCGCTCATTGACTCCCCAATCGCTGCACGGCGCTCACGCCTGACGCCCGAACAGGCCGGCCGGCCGCACCAGCAGCACGATCACCATGATCAGGAAGATCACCACGCCCGAAGCTTGCGGGTAGTAGACCTTGGTGAACGCCTCCACCAGACCCAAGCCGACACCCGTGACGATCGAACCGAGGATCGATCCCATACCGCCGATCACGACGACTGCGAATACGACGATGATCAGGTGCGAGCCCATCAACGGGTTGACCTGCATGATCGGGGCCGCCAGCACGCCCGCGAAGGCGGCCAGCGCAGCGCCGGCGGCGTAGGTCGCCGTCATCAGCAGCGGCACGTTGATGCCGAGAGACTGCACCAGGTCCGGCCGCTGCGTCGCCGCCCGCAGCGTCGCACCGAGGCGAGTGCGCTCGATCGCGAACCACACCGCCAGACACACTCCGAGCGCTGCAACCACGACCCAGCCGCGGTACAACGGCAGGAACATGAAGCCGAGGTTGACGCCGCCGGCGAGCTGATCCGGCACGTCGTAGGATTCGCCGGACACACCGTAGAAATTGCGGAACACGCCTTCGGCGATAAGCGCAAGCCCGAAAGTCAGCAGCAGCCCGTAGAGATGGTCGAGCTTGTACAGACGCCGCAGCATCGACACCTCGATCAGGGCGCTCAGCGCTCCCACCAGCAGCGGGGACAGCACCAGCGCTTCCCAGTAGTTGACGCCGAACTGGGTGAGCGCGATCCACGCAACGAACGCTCCGATCATGAACTGCGCGCCGTGCGCGAAGTTGATCACATTGAGCATCCCGAAGATCACGGCCAGGCCGAGGCTGAGAACGGCATAAAAGGAGCCGTTGATCAGCCCGAGCAGGAGCTGGCTGAACAGCAGCTGAGGCGGGACGCCGAAGATCGTCATCTAGTTAGGTAGAAAAAACCCGAATCACTTCTTGATCAGCGGGCAGCGTGACGCCGACAGCGACTGGAAGGCCTCGTCGCCCGGGATCGTCGCAACCAGCTTGTAGTAGTCCCACGGCCCCTTCGACTCTGACGGTTTCTTCACCTCGAACAGGTACATGTCGTGCACCATGCGGCCGTCGTCGCGGATCCGTCCGTTCTTCGCGAAGAAGTCGTTCACCGGCGTCTTCTTCATCTGCGCCATCACTTTCCGCGTGTCGTCGCTATTGACCGCTTTGACCGCTTGCAGGTAGTGCATCACTGCCGAGTAGTCGCCGGCCTGCACCATTGTGGGCATCTTCTTGTGCTTCTCGAAGAAGCGCTTGGACCAGACGCGTGTCTCCTCGTTCAAGTCCCAGTAGAAGCCTTCGGTCAGGTACATGCCTTGCGTGGCCTTCAGTCCGAGCGAATTGACGTCGGTGATGAACACCAGCAGGCCCGCCAGCGTCTGCTTGGGCGTGATGCCGAACTCGGCTGCCTGTTTGATCGAATTGGTCGTATCGGTGCCGGCGTTGGCGAGGCCGATCACCTGCGCGCCCGAAGCCTGCGCCTTCAGCAGGAACGAGGAAAAATCTGTGCCCGGAAACGGATGGGCCGCAGAGCCCAGCACCTTGCCGCCGCTCGCCACGATCACATCGCTGGCGTCTTTCTCCAGTGAGTGACCGAACACGTAGTCGGCGGTCAGAAAGAACCAGGTCTTGCCGCCGCGCTGCACCAGGGTTTTGGCGGTTCCGTTGGCCAGCGCATAAGTGTCGTACGCCCAGTGCACCGTGACGTCATTGCAGTCTTCGTTGGTAAGGCGGGTCGAGCCGGCACCATTGACCAGAACGATCTTGTCCTTTTCCTTGCCGATCTTCGCGACGGCCACCGCGGTGGAGCTGGTGACCAGATCCGTCACCATGTCGACGCCGTCGCGCTCGAACCACTCGCGCGCCTTGTTGGCGGCGATGTCGGGCTTGTTCTGGTGGTCGGCGTACACCATCTCGACCTTGAAGGACGGCTTCTCGCGCGCGACGAAATCGTCGATCGCCATCTGCACCGCCACGACCGACCCCTGGCCGGATAGATCGGAGTACGCGCCCGACAGATCGGTCAGAACGCCGATCTTCACGACCCCGTCGGCGACCTGCGCATGCACGGCGCCGACCAGGACCATGGCCAGGCCTGCGGCCCCGATCAACAGCTTCGATTTCATCAAGACTCTCCTCGAGGGTGATGGGTGTAGCGAAATCCGGACCATTCGGGATCCTGCAGTGTTCACACGCCGAGCAGCGCGTGCAGCCGTTCGGTCTGCGACGGCAGCTCCTCGCGTGTAACGGTCTGCACGATACGCCCGTGCTCGAGCACGTAGTGGCGGTCGGCCAGCGGGGCGGCGAAGCGGAAATTCTGCTCCACCAGAACGATCGTGAATCCGCGCGCTTTCAGCGTCCGCAGTATCTCGGCAAGCTTCTTCACGATCACCGGCGCCAGCCCCTCTGTGATCTCGTCCAGTAGTAGCAGGCGCGCGCCCGTGCGCAGGATGCGCGCCATCGCCAGCATTTGCTGTTCGCCGCCGGACAGCCGCGTACCCGGGCTGTGGCGCCGCTCCAGCAGATTCGGGAACATCGAGTAGATCTCCTCGACCGACAAGCCTCCGCTGGCGAGCTTGGGTGGCAGCAGCAGGTTTTCCTCCGTGCTCAAGCCGGCGAAGATCCCGCGCTCCTCGGGGCAGTAGCCGATTCCCAGGCGCGCGATGCGGTGCGGCGCCCTCGACGCGATGGGCTCGCCGTTGAACGTGACGGTACCGGTGCGGCGTCCTACCAGACCGAGCACGGTTTTCAGCGTCGTCGTGCGTCCGGCCCCGTTGCGTCCGAGCAGCGTCACCAGTTCGCCGCGGTTCACCTGCAGGTCGATCCCGTGCAGGATGTGCGATTCGCCGTAGAACGCGTGCACGTCCGTCAGTCGCAGCATCTCGCCTTCGCTCATGCTGCCTCCACTCCCACATACGCTTCGAGCACGCGAGGATCCTTGGAAACCTCGACGTACGGGCCCTGCGCCAGTACGCTGCCGCGTTGCAGAACCGTGATCACGTCGCTCAGCGTCTCGACCACCGACAGGTTGTGCTCGACCATCAGGATCGTGCGGTCGCGCGCAACCTTGCGGATCAGTTCGACCACGCGGCCGACGTCCTCGTGGCCCATGCCCTGCGTCGGCTCGTCCAGCAGCATCAGCTGCGGATCGAGCGCGAGCGTCGTAGCGATTTCGAGGGCGCGCTTGCGCCCGTACGGCAGCTCGACCGTCACACGTTGGGCGAATTCGCCCAGATCGACCGCGTCGAGCAGCTCCAGCGCCCGCGCGTTCAGGACGTCCAGAGTCGACTCGCGCTCCCAGAAATGCAGCGAGTTGCCGAGCTTGCGTTGCAGCGCGACGCGCACGTTCTCCAGCGCGCTCAGATGTGGAAACGTGGCCGAAATCTGGAACGAACGCACCATTCCGCGGCGAGCCACTTGCACCGGTGGCTCTCCGGTGATGTCGATTCCGTCGAAGCGAATCCGGCCTGCGCTCGGTCGCAGGAACCCGGTCAGCAGGTTGAATACGGTCGTCTTGCCGGCGCCGTTCGGGCCGATCAGCGCATGTACGCTGCCGCGCCGCACCGCCAGGTCCACCGCCTGGACGGCGCGGAACCCGGAAAAATCCTTGGACAGCCCTTCGGCTTCCAGGATCACGTCGCTCGCGGACACGGGGCGCGCCTACTCGATGGCGCTGGCCGACTTGACCTGCTGGCGCAGCACGAACTTCTGGATCTTGCCGGTCGAGGTCTTGGGCAGCGTGCCGAACACGATCCGCTTGGGCACCTTGTAGCGCGCCAGTAGGGTGCGGCAATGTTCGATCAGCGTCTCGGCGTCCGTGGTGGCACCGGGCTTGAGTTCGACGAATGCGCAGGGAACCTCGCCCCACTTCGGGTCGGGCTGCGCAACGACAGCAGCGACCAGCACGGCCGGGTGCCGGTGCAGCGCATCCTCCACCTCCAGGGAGGAGATGTTCTCGCCTCCCGAGATGATGATGTCCTTGCTGCGGTCCTTGATCTTGACGTAGCCGTCAGGCTGCAACACCGCGAGGTCTCCGGTGTGGAACCAACCGCCGGCGAAGGCCTCCTCGGTGGCATGCGGGTTCTTCAGATATCCCTTCATCACGATGTTGCCTCGGAAGAAGATCTCGCCCATCGTCTGGCCATCCGGCGGAACCGGTTTCAGCGTGACTGGATTGAGCACGCGGATGGCCTGCTGCAAGTGGTATGCGACGCCCTGACGGCCGTTGAGGCGGGCGCGTTCTTCCAGCGGAAGGTCTTCCCACGCTTCCTGCTTCGCACACACCGACGCGGGGCCGTACGTCTCGGTCAGACCGTACACGTGCGTGATGTCGATGCCGGCCTTCGCGCAGCCCTCGATCACGGCAACCGGAGGGGCGGCGCCGGCGATCAGACCCATGATCCTGCGGTCGATGCCGCTGCGCGCGCTTTCCGGAGCGTTGATCAGCATGCTGTAGACGATCGGTGCACCGCACAGATGGGTGACCCCGTGCTCGCGAATCAGCGCGAACACCTGTGCAGGATCGACCCGCCGCAGGCACACGCTGGTGCCGGCGTTCAGCGCCAGCGTCCACGGGAAGCACCAGCCGTTGCAGTGGAACATCGGCAGCGTCCACAGGTAGACGCAATGTGGCGGCATGCCCCACGAGATGACGTTGCTAGCCGCGTTCAGGTAGGCCCCGCGGTGGTGATAGACAACCCCTTTCGGGTTGCCGGTGGTGCCCGAGGTGTAGTTCAGCGTGATCGCGTCCCACTCGTCCGCCGGCAGCTGCCAGGCGTACGCCGGGTCACCTGCCTCGAGGAAGGACTCGTAGTCGACCTGACCGAACTCCTTACCCGGCGGCGCCTGCTCGTCCCGCACGTCGATCACCAACGGGCGCGGCCCGGACAGGAGCTCGAGCGCCCTCTCGACCACCGGTGAGAACTCGCGATCGATCAACAGCACGCGAGCTTCACCATGCTGCAGCATGAAGCCGATCGCCTCGGCATCAAGGCGCGTGTTCAGCGTGTTCAGGACCGCACCGCACATCGCGACGCCGAAATGCGCCTCGAACATGGCGGGAACGTTGGGCAGCATCGCCGCCACCGTGTCGCCGCGTCCGATGCCGCACGCCTCCAGCGAGCTCGCAAGACGGCGGCAGCGCTCGTAGGTCTTCGACCAGTTCTGCCGCAGCTCTCCATGGATCAGGGCGCTGCGATCCGGATACACACTGGCGGTGCGCTCGAGGAAGCTCAGCGGCGACAGGGGCACGAAATTGGCCGGGTTGCGCTCGAGGCCGACCTCATACGGGTTGCTGCGGGTCATCACCAACTCTCCCCGACTTTCGCACGAGTCTGCCGGGTGCGCGCCAACCTGTGGCGCGCGGCGCCCGTTCGTTTTTGCCGGATCGCGTCTCTCCTGTGGAACCATCATATACTGCCGCTCGCGTGAGTGCGAAGCGTGGCTACTGAGACGACCGGGCAGGCGCGCCTGGCCGTGCTGGTGTGTGTCGCCGGCGTGCTGAGCATGTCGGGATTCTCGGCCTACCCCGCGCTGCTGCCGATGCTGCGCGCGGCCTGGAGCATGAGCGCCACCGAGGCGGGCTTTGTCGGTGGCGCGTTCTTCTTCGGATACATCCTCGCCGTACCCTTCCTGTCCGGAATGACCGATCGCGTCGACGCGCGCTCGGTATTCGCCGCTTCGTGCCTGCTCGCTGCAGCCGGGACGACCGGCTTTGCCGCGTTCGCGCGCGGCGCCGCTACGGGTGCATTTTTTCAGGCCCTGACCGGTGCAGGGCTGGCCGGAACCTACATGCCGGGGCTGAAGCTGCTCACCGACCGGGCGAGCGCTTCTCATCAGTCGCGCACCGTCGCCTTTTACACCGCCAGCTTCGGCGTCGGTACCAGCCTGTCGTTTGCATTGGCGGGCTGGTTCGCGAGTGTGCTGCCGTGGCGCCAGGCGTTCGGCGCACTCGCTTGCGGCCCTGTGCTGGCGCTCGCACTGGTGATGCTGCGAATCAAGCCGTTCGCTCCCGCGGGGGCCGGGCAGAGCGGGAGCTGGTCGAACCTGGGCACGGTGCTGCGAAATGCCGATGTGCGACGCTTCGTGCTTGGATACGCGGTCCATTGCTGGGAGCTCTTCGGTTTGCGCTCGTGGCAGGTCGCGTTCATCGCATACGCCGGGTCGGCGTCGGCATCGATCTGCCCCTGGCTCAAAAACACCGATGCCGCAGCGCTGATCAACCTGTTCGGGTTGCCGGCCAGCGTTCTTGGCAACGAGCTGGCAGGGCGCCTGGGACGAATGCGCTGGATCGCTGCGGTGATGGCCTGCGCCGGTGTGTTGAGCTGGCTCACGGCGCTGTCTACACCGGCACCGTGGTGGATCGTCTTGCCGCTTCTGACCACATACGTGGTGTGTGCAATGGGCGATTCTGCAGCTCTGACCGCCGGGCTCGTGGCAGCGGCTCCGGCGAGCCAGCGTGGGACGGCGCTAGCGGTCTATTCGCTGTTCGGATTCGGTGCCGGATTCCTGGCGCCGATGGTGTTCGGCGCGGCACTGGATGCAACCGGGGGGGGCCTGGCAGGCTGGACCGTGGCGTTTGCCACGCTCAGCGCGGGAGGCTTGCTCTGGGCAGTCCGGTTTTCGGCAAAATCTGCCGTTCAAGGACAAGTGAAGTGAGGGACGCATCATGACGGCAAGCAGCGGGTCCACCGGCCGCGTACGTGCAAGCATCACGCTCACCTTTCTCGCGCTGACCTGCGCACTCTTGTGCCAGCCCGCCTGGCCCGCCGCGCACCTGACGCAGGATGAAATGACGCGCCTGCTGAAGGTGGTCGACAAGCGCGGCTCGCTCACGACGATTCCCGCCGCGGTTGCCTCGGTGCTGCAGCTCACGCCGGCGCAACACACACCCGACATCAAGCAGGTTGCGTACGATGACGATGAGGGCAACCGGCACGGATTCGCGCCGCTGAACGACGGCTCGGGCTTCTTCCTGTTCAGTGCCGGCC
>Ga0187846_10002315_pt1 | contig 10505 bp, 10 predicted proteins | sample TC_taG_FD_161473 | JGI IMG/M metagenome (GOLD analysis project Ga0187846, IMG submission 161473) | Biofilm microbial communities from the roof of an iron ore cave, State of Minas Gerais, Brazil - TC_06 Biofilm (v2) | ecosystem: Environmental > Terrestrial > Deep subsurface > Cave > Wall biofilm... | reverse complement strand
ATTGCCAGGTTCCGATAAGAATCGGATATCAGATTGCCTACCCATGTAGGGGCGGGGGTGGCAGGGAGTGGTGGGGGGACGCTTGCGTCGCCCTTCCCAATGTTTGCGTCGCCCCCCTCAGTGCCTACCCACGTAAGGGCGGGGGTGGCAAGGGTGGGTGGTGGGGACCCTTGCCGTCGCCCTGGGGAAATACCTTCCCACCTGCGAGAAAAAGTGTCAGGGAGTGAGGGTGCAAGGGGTGGTGTAGGGACGCTTGCGTCGCCCCTCCCAATGCCAGCGTCGCCCCTCTCACCACGATTCCCGCTCAAACTCCATTGCTCTCCAGCAACAAGCGCAGGTTTCTCAACCGAAGAGGCTTGAAGCTCGAGAGCAGCAAGTAACTCATCGCGCTGGTCTACATTAATAAGAAGCTGATTAGCGGACTTACTACTACCAAACAGACCTACACGAAATGGATAGGGTTGATCAAGCACAAGCAGCACCTGTCCCTGCTCTGAAAAAGCCGCCACAATGCGTCCCTTCTCAGCCTCATATCTCACTATCGGCAGAGCTACTCTCTCGCGTACCTGCCGGGCAGCAATGATGGTATTCCGTGGGACCTCTGCTTTGAATTCTAGCCCATAGTGCAGTTGCAGGCTTGTTGTGTTAAGTTGATGTTTCGTCCACAGCGGAGCCAGCAACTTACTGCTGACGTTGAGAAACAGAGCTACCAGCGCAATGATCAAGGCTAGCTCGATCAATTCATTTGAAACAAATCTCGCAATCAGATAAGCTATCAATCCTACTTCGGCGATCATTATAAAAAGCAGCGCGCAGACTGTACTGATATAAGATTCGCGCTGCGCGGTGTAGGTAAACGTTCTTGATGCATTTTTCATGGCCGTACTCTCAATTTAAGGACTATCCAAAGTTTGCGCATCATCAAATTTGATCTAACTGGCAAAGTCTCTCCCTATCATTGTAAGGGCGGGGACCCTTGCGGTCGCCCTTCTGGTTCGTCCGCATCACCAGGTTTTCCCGAAGAAGCCAGCTTGCGTTTCAGTTCTTCGAAGAACCTGCGTTGCGCAGGGGATACCATGGTCTCAGCTAAATCTATCATTGCATTCTCTAATTGACGGCTGCCTAAAGATGCCACTGTCGAAAACGTCTCATGCAACTGGCTTACTTCGCCAGACATGGCATAAGCCTCTGCTAATCGCTCCACCTCTGGCGAGTCCTCAGGCTCATTGGCTAACGTTGCAAAACGCTCCTCCAATGCGAACAACTGCTTAAACTGCTCTGGCTGTGCGGCAATGTAATGTACCATACCCTTGAGTGTCTCGCGGTAGCTCTCGGGCCATTGAAAAGAGCCGAGCATGGCATCGATCTTCTCACTCCAGTCCCAGGATTCTTCGCTGATATTTGAAAGATACGCCCCGAGCTGCTCTCTCACCAGACCAAGATATAAGGTGGGAGGTTTCTCATCGAGCGGCTGATCCTGATCAATTGTCTCTTTCGCAAGCAGCTTTTTCAGCATCTCCCGGCGTTCTTCCAGTTCCAGCATTTGGGCGGTTAGCTCCTCGATCAGCGATTGCAGTGCATTCCTTAACATTTGCTCGTGCTCGTGATCAGGCTCACCTAGAATCTCCTTGATGCGTTCAAGTGGTAGTCCTAAAGAGCGCAAGCGCCGGATACGCTGCAAACGCAAAAGGTCTTGTGCCGTGTAGAGCCGGTATCCCCCTTCTGTGCGTTTAGGTTCTGCAAGCAGCCCAATTTCATGGTAGTAGCGGATCGTCTTTGGAGATACGCCTATGAGTTTTGCAACCTCGCCAATTTGTAACAATTCTCTCACGGCTTGACCTCCTTTCTTCCTGTCACTTATGAGTATAAAACCTTCCAGCAGGGGAAAGGTCAAGAGGAAAGAGGGTAAAGTTCAAGTCTTTTTGGAACCTCCTTTACCCATTTGGACCTTGTGGTTCGGAATTGATCTGATGCGCAACCGGACGCTGAGCATACCAGCAGGAGAGAAGGTATATTAACCCCTTCGGGCCATATGAAACGAGCGAAAGTGGAGACTCATTGACCCTGCGCTAACACTGTATGTAGCTACCTCATCCAACTAAGGGCTTTCGGGAGCCATTGAGCTGGAAGCCTGAGGCCCTACGACAGCTGCAATCTCTGCTGGGCGACGAGCATCCAATGCCTATACACGTCACCCATCAGAGAAATGAGCCTCTTTAGAGCGCTGGCCAACGATCGGCCCAGGGGCGAGCAGCTTCAAAGCAGGCCGAGGCACGCAGGACGGTCTTCTCAGCGAAGCGACGCCCCACAATCTGCAAGCCGACTGGTAAGCCACTGGCCGTAAAGCCAACCGGGATGCTGGCAGCAGGCTGGCCGCTCAGGTTGAAAGGGTAGGTGAAGAATGGCTCCAGCGGGCCAGAAACTGGCTCACCGGCGACGTCCGTTGGACCAAAGATGCCAGAAGCATAGGGGGGCGTGGCAAGGGTTGGCGTCAGGAACAGCTCGTATTGCTGGAAGAAAGCCACGAGCAGATCATGCACCGCATAGCCCCCATAGATGGCCGCGAAGACATCACGGGTGGTCATCTGCTCTCCAAAAGGCAGGAAGGAATTCAAGACCGGGTCCAGCTTCTCGGCAAAGCCCGCAGGAAACTCCTGCTCAAATTGGATCAGCAGACGGGGGACAATCATCCCCAGAAAAATCTGCTCCGGGTTAGGGATCGGCGGGGTGGCCTCTTCGACGATGCAGCCAAGCTCCTCAAAGGTGCGGGCGGCGGCTTGACAGCGTTCCAACACTTCCGGGTCAACGCGACCATAGCCCGGAGTGGGACTCCAGGCGACACGCATCCCCTTGATCTCACCCTCGCACGCCTCGAGATAGCCACCGACCTCGGCGGGCAGGGAGAACCAGTCACGCTCATCGGGACCAGCCATAATGTCCAGCAGCGCTGCCGCATCACGCACCGTGCGGGTGATCGGCCCCTCATGGTTGAGGATATACCAGCCATTGTGGCGTGGCCAGGACGGAATGCGCCCGAACTGGGGTTTGAGGCCATAGACCCCGCACACGGAAGCTGGCACACGGATCGAGCCACCTCCATCATTGCCCACCGCCAGCGGCCCCATCCCGGCAGCGACCTGGGCTGCGGCACCCCCGGACGAGCCACCCGGCGAACGGCTCAGGTCCCAGGGATTGTTGGTGGCCCCGAACACCAGATTATCCGTCGCGAACTTCCCACCATGATCAGGGGTATTGGTTTTCGCGAACATGGGACATCCCGCCGCCCGCAGTCTCTCGACCAGCACGGCGTCCTGCTCAGGCACAAAATCCTGCCGCAGCAACGAACCAAAGGTCGTGCGTACTCCTTTGGTTTCAATCAAATCTTTAATACTCACTGGAACACCACATAATGGCCCTCCTGTCTCACCCGCAGCAATTCGTGCATCAACAGCACGCGCCTCCTCTCGTACGCTCTCTGCCGCCAGGGTGACGACAGCATTCACCTTTGGATTGACAGCTTCCACACGCGCTAAAATAGCATCCAGGACTTCGACGGCACTGACCTCTTGTCGGGCAACAGCCTCTCCGAGAGCCAGTCCGGACATTTGCCATAGTTCTGTCATGGAGAACTCCTTCCTTGCTGTTCTGTAGGGGTTGTGAGGGAGCTGGGACGACCTGAAGAGTATCCTTGCCATCTCCTCTCCTCTCGGGTTGATGCTATAGGTAATCTACACCAGAACAGCGAGATGCTGCAAGGACAACCCGCCTGAAATCTGTGGGTGTATGAACAAGTTGCTAGCAACCGAGCGTAAGCGCCCGTCCGATGCCGCTGGCCGCACCTGTCACGACGGCCACTTTTCCTTGAAACTCTTTCATAATAATTGTCTCCTTTTTGGTGTATTACGCTGTTTTATTCTTTGCCACGTCCTCCAAACCCAACGTCTTAATCGCCTGCCCGTGCAGCACAGACTAAGGTACTATCCCTACTGTCCCGTCGCAGGAACCACCCCGAGTTGTTGCAGCAGACCCAGACTGTCAAGGTTGGTCCAGACCTCGTCAGACTTGTCGTCTACCCAGTGAGAGATGGAAATTCCTGTTACCGTCACCTGCTTGCTCGTCGGTGGAATTCCCATAAATTCCCCTTTATGGGTACCACTCCATCTATAGCGCGTGACGACCTTGTCTCCTTCCGCAAGCTGATCCTCAATGGTAAAGTGCAGGTCGGGGAAAGCCGTGAGGATCATTGAGAAAGACTGCTTATATTCCTCAGGACCATGGGTTGTTAGTGGAGGAGTATGACCCACATGGTTAGGGGCACACAACTCATCGATGACAGCTAGATCCCCTTGATTTATCCTTTCAATAAGACGACGAGAGTTGGCCTTGTTCTCTTCAGTTGACATGAAAGATGCTCCTTTCTGAATGTTCACTCCAGGGAAGTATTTCTTCCCTGGCTGGAGGAGCCGGTGCGAGACTCCATCCACACTGAAGACGATGCGAGACTCCATTTTTCAGCTACGAATTGCAGGGCAAGGTACTATCCCTACATCCCTGGCGCAAGGATTGTTTTTTGTAAACTAAAGGTGAAGGCGCGTTAAAGCCCACCCCTACGAACACGCTCAACGATAGAAAACCATATAGCTACTTTAAGTATGGTTTCCATTGCCATGATGGCCTTCCAGGCAATCGACTGCCTGTGGGTGACCAAGCACAAAGTAGCTCGCAAAGACAAACAGCCCGGGAAGGAGCCGCACGTAGGCCTTGCCGAGCAGCAAGGTGTGATCCCCTTCATTCGGGAGCCCGACAAAATCGCGAATGCTCCGCATGGGGACGTTCCAGCGGGGATTGAGATCGATGTCATAGTTGAAGAACGCCAGGTGCCTGTAGGGTGCGGCGTACTTCTGGGCAGGCTCATCTTTGACGAACGTGACGCGGTAAAAACCACGTAAAGCCGGTTTGCCCTCTTTCATCTTTGTCTGCCACGCGCCCCGGTAGTGCTGCCCATCTTGACGCACGACTTGATTGAATCCATACAGGGCGTAATCTTGCTGGTAAAAGGCTTTCCTGAATTTTTCGTTAAGGAGCTGGCCAAACCAGTCGTGATTGTAGCCATCGTAAACGCAACCATTCAGCTGTGCCAGGTCGGGTGCGTGCGCGGCTAACAGGACATCCTCGAGAGTCTTGCGATCAGCCTGCGCCAGTGTTTCAAATGTCCAGGGAGGCATGGCTATTATCCTTCTTTCTTTCCTTTGGTCATATCCGCCGCTTTCTCGGCGATCATAATGGTAGGAGCGTTCGTATTGCCACTGACAATCGCCGGCATGATGGAGGCATCTACCACACGCAGCCCCGCGAGCCCATGGACCCGCAGCTCGGCATCCACGACGGTCAGTGAGTCGATGCCCATTTTGCAAGTGCCGACCGGGTGATCGGCCGTCTGAGCTATTGTACGGATATAGTCGGTAATCGCTGCGTCGCCCTGCACCTCTGAACCCGGGTAAAGCTCCTTCCCGCGGAAAGAATCGAAAGCTTTCGCCTGCGCCACTTTGCGACACAGGCTGATCCCCTCGACCAGCGCCTGCAGGTCTGACTCGCCGGTCAGATAGCGGGGCTGAATGGCCGGTGAGTCCAGCGGGTCATGCGAGCGCAGGGCGATAAATCCGCGACTCTGCGGGCGAAGCTGGGCGATCGCGATCGTGAAGCCATGCCCCTCGGGGCGATACAGTCCGTGATTATCCGTAGCCATAGGTACGAAGGCGACCTGGATGTCAGGCGCAGGCAGCTCGGGCCGCGTCTTGATAAAGGCTCCCGCCTCGCCGCCATTGCTCGTGAGCGGACCCCGCTTGAAAAGCAGGTACGACAGTATATTTGCCAGGGTCTCAGCACCGGCCAGGCTGACCGGTTGTGTACAGGCATACATCACGCCTACCCCCAGGTGATCTTGCAGATTCTGCCCGACGCCCGGCAGGTCCTGCGTGACGGGAATGCCCAGCATCTGGAGATGCGCCGCAGGGCCGATGCCTGAGAGCAGGAGCAACTGCGGGGAGTTGATCGCTCCTGCGCACAGCAGCACTTCTCGCCTCACCTGTACCTGTTCGGATTGACCGTCCCGCAGGTATGCGACGCCCACGCAGCGTCGCTGGTCAAACAGCAAGCGGGTTGCATGAGCGCGAGAAAGCACCGTCAGATTGCGTCGCCGCCGTGCTGGTTTCAGATACGCATCTGCCGCACTGTGGCGCTGCCCCTTCTTCTGCGTCACCTGGTAGACACCGACTCCCTCCTGTTCTGCCCCGTTGAAATCGGCGTTGGGCGTCCAGCCCAGCTCGACGCCCGCTGCCACAAAGGCGCGCGTCAGCGGATTCACGTAGCGCAGGTCGGCGACGTTGAGGGGACCATCCACCCCGTGATAGGCAGAGGCGCCCCGTTCCTGGTGCTCTGCTTTCTTGAAGTACGGCAGGACATCTGCGTAGCTCCATCCCTGGTTGCCCAGGGCGCACCAGTGGTCGTAATCGTAGCGGTTGCCTCGCGTATAGATCATGGCGTTGATGGAGCTCGATCCCCCCAGCACCTTTCCCCGGGGCATATAGACGTGACGCTGCTGCAGTTGCTCTTGCTCTTCCGTCTCGTAGCTCCAATCGTAGGCGCTTTTGAAGAGTCTGCCGAACGCGGCAGGAATGTGGACTTCCCTTGCCGTGTCCGCTCCCCCGCTTTCAAGCAGCAGCACCGAAACAGCAGGATCTTCGGTCAGGCGATTGGCGAGAACACATCCCGCGGATCCCGCACCCACAATCACAAAATCATACATGGCTTCCTCCTTGACCAGGTCGCTGGCTCTTATTCCTGTCGCCCGCCAGACCCCCATTCCCGAACGTTAAATCCGTAATGTGGCTACAACCCCAAAATGGTCGGATGGAAACAGACCTGAGGGAGTGAGGTCCTCTGGCTTATTCCCGGCGATTTCCATGTCGAGAGCGCGTACCTTGTTCAGCAAGAGCACCAGGTCGACCCGCAGGTTGATGGTAGGGTGGCAGCAGGTGAAGCCGGGATCGCCGGGATTCGTCACGATCCACGCATCGACAAACCCGGCCGCGATCAGGTTGAGGTAGTTCGGATCCCCACTATCCGCATCCGAGTTGAAGTCTCCGACGAACACTGCCGGGAGGCTGCTATTCGCGGGCCCCTGCACGAGTTCCTTGCCCTGGGCTATCCGCACGGTTGGAAAGCCCGACACCAGGTGGGTGGTCAGGAAGCGGAACGTCTTGTGTCTGATGGTGGCATCAACCGAAATCCATCCCTGCGGGATCGCTATCGTTCCAAGGAGGGTTTTAGCGGATACGAAATTGACAAAGTGTTGCACCTGGATGTTGGCGAGCGTAAGGTCGGGCAGGTCGGTGCGGGCTAGCAGCACGTCGTGGTCAATCAGCCGGACATCGACACCCAGGTTACTCGGTGCTTCGACGTCGGCGTTCGCTGAGACGGCTACAGGGGCGTAGTGCAGTCCTTGCCGGGCGAGCGCATCGAGGAGGGATTGCAGTTGATCGAAGGCCACCGTCGTCGCTGGGGGGCGCCCAAGAGGACCCGTGAACCATTGGAAGACCTCCTGGAGGCCGACCAGGGCAGGCTGAGCTTCTCCTATCTCATCAGCCACGGCCACAGCACGCTCGGGAATATTGCTGGCTTGCACCTCCTTGAAAATCGTCCTCACAGCTGCTTCGAAGGCTGGTAATGAGGTCGCAGTAAAGGCCGGGGTAAAGTCAGCAGCTTCTCCGAACATGTTTTGGGACATGACCGTCACCGTGTGGTCGTGCGTAGGTGAGACCTGCAGTGCCGCCTGGGCATCTCTGGTTATCCACCCGGAGCTGAAGATTGCGATCGCCAGTGCGATCCCAACGCAGAGTGTCAAGCGTTTTTTCATGGTCTCTCCTTCCTCAATATTTCTGTCCGTTTTCCTTACTGATCCAAACATGGACTACTAAATGTGATACACCGGAGGAAAGCAGGAGGCAAAAAGGCTCTGCTCACCCCACTGGACGTAATGAAACCTGATCGCTCAGGCGACAATAAACGTATCGCGTACCTGACTCACTGGCATCAGTTTTGCTCACACCATTGCGTCTCTCTGCATCTCAGAGTACTGAGGAAGCGTTACGAGATCGTTACGGAAAGCGTTACGAAGTCTTCAACTTTTTTCTTTCTCTACTCCTGGACGCTCACTTCATAGACTTCCCGAACCACCTGCGTTGCCAACAAATGCGCAACCTTGCCAAGCTGCTCCTGGAAATAGCCACTGGTCTCGCCTGCCACTAAATTGGCTTCCGTTTCCCATAATGTGATTGTGACAACCTTGCCCGTACTACGGTCTAGCAACCAACCCCCCCCTTGAACCCCGGTTGTTGTCTGGCCGCAGGCAGGATCGAGTCTCGAACAATCTGCATCCCCTCATCCATCTTACCGATCTGAGTCGTAGCGGTCAGCACTCGTGCGTGCCCACCTGGGCCGCCTTTCTGAACCTCCTGAATGCTCACCTCATACGTTTCGATGACAGGCGCTGCGACCAGGAGGGAAGCGGCTTTAGCAATCTGCGACTGCAAGTAGGCACTGCCTGCTCCGCTGGCCTGTGCATCGGCCTCGGTCTGCCACAACGTGATTGAGATGCCCTTGCCTGTACTGCGGTCTACCAGCATCATGGCCCCTTTGAACCCCGGTTGCAGCCTGGCTTCGGGCAGCATCGACTCGCGATAAATCTGGACTACTTCGTCCACCTTGCCTGGCTGATTCTGGGCTGTGATAACTCGTGCGTACATCGTCGATGTTCTACCTTTCTGTGTGTTGCTTCCTTTCCAGAAGCCTGTAAGCATGAAACAGCGAAAGACAACGGGAGTTGACAGAAAAACTCCCTCGCCTGCCTACAGTGACAGACAAACACCTGTGCAATCTTCAGGGCCACTTATACAAACATGTTCGCGGTGCTCGAAACGAGCCCATCAAACGGACTACCGAAGTGCTTATCCAGCCTATCCTTATGCTGGGATGAGGCCCAACTGTTGCACCAGACCCAACGCGTCCGTGTTTGACCAGAGTTCTGCGATTTTGCCACCACTTATATGTGCGATTGAGGTGGCAGTGACAGTAATCGGCTTGCCGGTCGGAGCCACGCCCCGCCAACTCCCGCTATGGATGGCACGGAACGTATACCGATACGCCACCTTGTCTTCTTCGGCCAGTATGTCGTCAATCGTGAAGTGTAGATCGGGAAAGGCCGCGGACAACGCCGTGAGCCATTGCTTGAAGTCTTCACGGCTGCGAACGGTGGGATTGGCTGGATCGTGGGTGACGAAGTCGGGGGTGCATAGCTCGTCTATGACAGCAACATCCTTCTGGTTGATGCCGTCAAACAGACGACGAATGAGGGCCTTGTTCTCTTCGGTTGACATGAAAGATACTCCTTTCTGAATGTTCACTTTTAGGGAAGCGTTTCTTCCCTGGTTGGATGAGCCGATTCACGACTCCATCCACTGCCTCACCCCTTCCCTCTCCACTCCGTGGAGAGGGAAGGGGTGAGGCTACTCCATTTTTCAGCGACGATGTGCAGGGCAAGGTACTATCCCTACTGCCCCGGCGCAGGGATCAGGCCGAGTTGTTGGTACAAGCCGAGATCATCGTCCTGCTCCCAGACTTCGACTCCTTTCCCTCCAGCAAAGCGGACGATGGCGATTCCCGTCACGGTGAACTGCTTGCCGGTTGCGGGGATATGCATCGGCGTCACGATATCACCGGTGTTGGTCCCACGCAACGTATAGCGCACCACCACCTGGTCACCTTCAGCGATCATGTCTTCAATCGTAAGATGAAGGTCGGGGAAAGCGTTGCGGCTCTCGGTAGCAAATCGTTTGTAGTCTGCGAGGGTGCGAACGTCGGGGAGACCAGGATCATGGAAGACCCAGTTGGGGGCACTTAGCTCTTCAAAGACAGCTACATTCCACTGATTCCAGCCCTCCTCCGTCCAACGACGTACGTTTGCCTTGTTCTCTTCGGTTGGCATAACAGATATTCCTTTCTGTGTGTTTCTCCCTTTCCAGGAAGCCAGTGTGCACGAAACTGCGAGAAACACGACACAGATGTGTAGGTGAGAGAGCGGGCTTCTCCCACAGCCTACTTTGCTTTGTAAGTCATCACCTCCCCTGCGGTAATCTCAGGGGGGTTGGGCAGAAGCGATGCGAGATTCTGCTTGACCCAATTCGCAGCCATCCGGTTCGATTCGTCTGCCCCAGCTTGATCCTGAAAAACGCTGACAGAAACCACAACATCGTTGCCGGCATTCACGGCATAATAAGCGACGAACCCTGGCGCTTGGCTGATGATGGGCACAAAGCCTGCTTCGACACGTCGTCCGATCTCCTCAGCAGCACCAGAGGCGGTCTGGTATTTTCGTACAGCCACGTACATAGCTTGTCTCCTTTCTCTCTTTAGTTTTCACTCAGGGGAAGCTTTTTTCCCTGGTGGAA
>Ga0187846_10002314_pt1 | contig 10506 bp, 7 predicted proteins | sample TC_taG_FD_161473 | JGI IMG/M metagenome (GOLD analysis project Ga0187846, IMG submission 161473) | Biofilm microbial communities from the roof of an iron ore cave, State of Minas Gerais, Brazil - TC_06 Biofilm (v2) | ecosystem: Environmental > Terrestrial > Deep subsurface > Cave > Wall biofilm ... | reverse complement strand
CATACTTACCGCTATAAGCCGGGTCGTAATCCTTCAGCTTTACTTTGTTGCCTGCGGCTACTTTCCAGACGTAATCCATATCGACTCAAATCCTTTCTGCTTTTCTTTAGGGTCATTGTGGGAAAAAGCACACCACGCGGGCGACCGGAAAGGCCAACCCCGGGGCGCGATAAATCGGGCCCCTACAGATACACATTTGTATAATATCTCATGTGGGGCTGGATTCAGTAATTATAGGAGAAGGGTTCCTGTTGAGCGCCTTTCCATGCTTGCTTAATCGGCTGACCGGCGGAAAAGAAACGATAAACCTTGCTTTCACGTTATAGTACATAGTGAAAGCAAGTCTGGGGAAGAGCAACACGTATGTCAGTCACATCACCCGATAATAGTGCCGGTGCAGCTAATACTGCCGGCAACCAGGTACCATTCAGGCAGCAGCTCAGAAATTGGGATCGCGTTATCTCCCGTATTCTCCTGGGTATCTTGCTGCCTGGCTTCCTCATCCGTACCGGCATCTTCACCGGCTATGGCATCAGTGCCTGTAAATAGCATACCTGACGAATGGCCTATAATATTGTAAGAGAGCAGAAAATGAGTGCAAAAGAGCCGTCCAGGGACAACCCAGAGCAAATATCTCTGAATACGAATGCGTCAACAGGCAAGAGTCAAGAGCACGAGGAGATCCCGGCCTTGTCGCCTTCAGGTGAGCAAACAAGTCAAGAGGAGCCTGCTCCTCCATTATCTACCGGTGGAAGCCTGGAGAACAAGGCTTCTAAGCAAGAGCTTTCTATGGAAGATCAGGAAGGCATTCCATCGGAACAAACTGAGGTTCCAACAAATGACGACATGGCTTCATCTCAGCAGACCGTGTCTGCCGGGGCAGGTACTGCTGAGACAAAGACCCCATCAATAGTAGTAAGCTCACGAGGTGGCTTTTTCTCTCGTAGACAGCAACGCCCCTCGCGGCCACGCTCTAAGAAATGGCGAGTATTTCAGGTCACTCTTGTCCTGCTCTTGTTGATAAGCACGGTCACCGGTATCATTGTTGTGCCCAGGCTCTATCGGATTTATGCAACCGTGAAAAGTGCCACAAATCAGACGCTCCCGCACGTTAAAACCACAGTGCAGGCCATTCCTTCGCCTACCTCGCTGCCCAATGACCTGGCAGGTCTGGACCATCTGAATCTGCTGTTGCTTGGCAGCGACACAGATTCCAAATTTGAGGGCGGACGAGTGCTCACCCAGACTGACATAGTTGTCCGTATCGACCTCGCCCATCATCATGTCACGATGCTCTCTCTGCCACGTGATCTCTGGGTGCCCAGCGATGAGGGGTACTGTTGCGCCAAGTTGGATGAAATCTCGCTTTATGAAACCGATGGCGCTAAAACGCCCCTGGACGCCAAGCTACACGGCTTCGCGCACACCATTGCAACTATCGAGCAAGACTTTCATATACCGATCAACGCTTACGCCTGGGTAGGCCTTGATGGCTTTATCAAAGTGATTGACACTATAGGCGGCGTCGATATGGATGTGCTTCACCCGGTCGTGGACGATACCTACCCTGCGGATACAACTGACCCCAACAACCCCTATGGTTACGACAGCATCTATATTCCTCCCGGCCCTCAGCACCTGGATGGCAAAACAGCGCTGGCGTATGTGCGCTCGCGCCATGGGGACTTGCTCGAAGATGTTGGGCGCACCGCCCGGCAACAAGAACTCTTGCTGGCTCTCAAAAAGAAGCTGGATAATCCAGAAATTTTTACTCATCTAGATGAGATTGCTACGGATTTACAGGGGAGCGTGCTGACCAGCCTTTCGATTCAACAGGTGCTGGAACTGGCAAACTTCGCGCGCGGGCTCAGTTCGCAAGATTTTACCCAGATGGTGCTGGGCTTACCCGATTATGGCTACGGGGCAATTATCGACTCATATGAAGGTGTTATATGGGTAGAAGAGCCGCTCTGGGGAGCCATCAGCCAGACCATCAATCAAATCTTCCCAGAGGCGACTACTTCAACGCCGCTGAGCCTCCAATCGCTCTCACCAATTGACTATCAAATGGTCCACAAGGAAGGGGCGCGTGTGCTCATTGAGAATGGCAGCCAGGATGAAGCAGCGGGCGAAAAGCTTAAAACAGTGCTGGCACACGATGGGTTCATCGTCTTGAAGGTTGACCAAGCCGACCACCCCTACCTGGCAACTCAGATTGAAAACTTTAACCCGCAGACGGCAAACACCAGTCGCATTCTGGGGCAACTCTTCGGAGTGCTGTCCTCGACGCCAGGTACCGCTCCCCCCCATGGGGTTGACATCATCCTTATACTCGGCCAGGACAGCACCGCATCAGTTAAAGCGACTAGCTAAGCAGGCATCAAACGCTCTGCGTCAAAATCTGTATCTCCATAGGTTGTAAGTCCATCGCAACTGCACGTACCGGCCCACTCGTTATGCTGCCATCGACCTCAGTGACCTCTACACTGCCTGACGATTTCTCTTCCACCTCACCCGGGGCAAGCAGGCCTTTACACGCGCCTGGGAATTCCTAAAACGGGTGGATCGTCATCGTAGGGTCCCACCGTAAAAAGCAGCATTGTATCAACCCCTTTCAAGAGCTATTCTCAAGCAGAAGCCCGATACACAATCAACCAGGAGTATTCGCGAACCACGTCTTTATCAGGTGTTTCACCGCTCATAGTATGCCTGGAAAAAGCTAGTTATAACACGTCATTTAGGGGGCAAGTTGATCTATTTGAGGGAATCGGGCCGTGCGCAAATTTTCCTATAATCTATCGTCTTTGGTATGAGATACCGTGCGTTCAAATAGAGAAAAAGAAAGAGGTGATGAATAAGATGAAACTAGCTGCCACTGCTCTGCCGAATGAGTTGTTGAGATATGAACGGGAACAACGCAACTGGACACAGGAATATGTAGCTGAGCAAATTGGTGCACCCGATCCTAAAATGGTAGGTAAGTGGGAGCGGGGCAACACTACCCCTCAACTTCATTATTGCAAACAACTCGCCAGGCTCTTTGAAAAGAGCACACGGGAGCTGGGATTGGTTCGAAGAGGTGAAGTACCTTTCTGGAATGTTCCCTACCGGCAGAATCCGTTCTTTACAGGACGCGAGGATATTTTGACGCGTTTGCATGAAGCCCTGAGATCGGACAAAACTGCTGCATTGACGCAACCCTATGCCCTTAGCGGATTGGGAGGCGTAGGCAAAACCCAAACAGCCGTCGAATATGCCTATCGATTCCGGCATCAGTGCTACGCTATCCTGTGGGTAAGGGCCGACTCAAGCGAAGTTCTTACTTCGGACTTCGCTGCCATAGCAGCGCTGTTGCACTTGCCAGAGCAGAATGAGCAAGATCTGAGCCGCACTATGGCTGCCGTGAAACAATGGCTCACTGCCGTGTCGCGTTGGCTCCTGATCTTTGACAATGTTGACGATTTGCAAATAATCAATGATTTTATCCCCTCCCCCTGTCGCGGGCATGCCCTGCTGACAACCCGTACAAATGTTACCGGAACACTCGCCCAATCTATCGAGATTGACACGATGGAAGCAGAGGAAGCCGCATTTTTTCTCCTGCGGCGTGCCAAGATAATTGCGCTGGATGCTTCACAAAATGACGCTACAGACATTGATTACAATCAAGCCAGGACCATTTCGCACGCTCTTGGAGGCCTTCCACTCGCACTCGATCAGGCAGGCGCCTATATCGAGGAAACACAATGCAGCTTGTTGGATTACCTCAATCTCTATCAATCCCGGCGAGAGCTACTTCTGAAATGGCGAGGAGACCTTGCTCTAGATCATCCCGAACCCGTTGCCACGACATGGTCCATTTCCTTCGAGAAGATTCACATGGCCAGTCCTATTGCTATGGAACTGCTAAAGATCTGCGCCTTCCTTGCTCCTGATGACATTCCTGAGGAAATAATCACCAAAGGCGCTCCCGATCTCGGGCCATCTCTTCATCATATTGCTACTGACCCTTTCAAGTTGAATGTGGTTATGAAGGAACTGCTCAAATTTTCCCTGATACGCCGCAATCCCAAGAGTAAAACGCTGGCTATTCATCGCCTCGTGCAGGCGGTCTTGAAGGACAGGATGGATGAGAACACACAACGTCAGTGTGCAGAGCGAGTCGTGTTGGCCGTCAATCGTTTATTTCCAGATGCTGAGTTCTCAACCTGGTCCCTTTGCCAACGATACCTCGCGCAAGCCCAAGTCTGTGCAGTACTCATCAAGCAATGCAGAATGAAATTTGCAGAAGCCTCGCGATTACTCCATCGAGTTGGACAATACTTATACCAACGTGCACGCTATACTGAGGCCGAGTTACTTTACCAGCAAGCTTTGGAGGTCGGCGAGCAAGTGCTGGGGTCTGAACATCCTGAAGTGGCTATCATCCTCAGCAGCCTGGCGTCACTGTACTGGGATCAGAGCAAGTATACACTGGCTGAGCCGCTCTTCCTGCGTGCTCTATCTATCCAAGAGCAGGCATCGGGACTCGATCACCCCGATGTGGCCACCACTCTCAACGACCTGGCGTTGCTCTACAAAGCCCAGGACAAGTACGCTCAAGCCAAACCGCTCTTCCTGCGCGCTCTATGTATCCGCGAACAAGCGCTGGGATCTGAACATCTCGCTGTGGCCACCACTCTCAACGACCTGGCCATGCTCTATTATAATGAAGACAAGTATACACTGGCTGAACCACTCTTCATCCGTGCCCTATCTATCCGCGAACGAGTGCTGGGACCTGAGCATCCCGATGTGGCTAGCAGTCTTAATTACCTGGCCGGACTCTACGTTGCATGCGACCAGCACATACAGGCCGAGCCACTCTTTATCCGGGCTCTATCAATCCGTAAGCAGGTGCTTGGCTCTGAGCATCCCGATGTGGCTACAAGTCTCAGCAATCTGGCCATACTCTATACTGACCAGGGCAAATACTCTGAAGCTGAACCACTTTTCCTGAGTGGTCTTGCAATCAACGAGCGGGTGCTTGGCACCAAACATCCTAGCGTGGCAACCATCCTCAACAACATGGCAGTGCTTTATTACTCACAGGACAAATTCGTCCAGGCTGAGCCGCTCTTCCTGCGTGCTCTTGCAATCAGCGAGCACGCACTGGGATCCGAGCACCCCCAAATAGCCATGGTCTCAGACAATTACGCCCGCCTCCTGTGGGAGACTGACCGGGAAGATGAAGCGCAAGAGCTAGTGGCACGTGCCAAGACCATATGGGATAAGCGAACAGGGCAAGCACAAGCGTCCCCTCCGCGCTCTTTTCTCTTCCACATTTCGCCTGTTACAAAAGAGACAGCGACCTGGATCTGAAATAGTGCACTGCTTCATCAAGTTTAAGTGATTTGGACGACCGAAAAAGCTTGACAACAAGCTACAAGAGGAGTAGACTTGCAGCAAAAGGAACATTTGTCCTAAGAAGGAGCGCCACCGCATGGGACAGGCCATTCGCACCACCAAACTGCTCCTTGACCTGGGCGAACGCAGGCAGGGGGGAGCCAATGCCGGTAAACGCACGTTTCTAATTGAGACGGTCGCTCTGCTCACTGCCGCGCGCGCTTTTTATCTCGACTTTTTTCTGACCCATGCCGACAAGCTGGCTGAGCGGGTGTCCTACTACTCGGAAAAACACCTGGAGATGCGCGAGCGCGCCATCTCGGCCAACGAATTGCTCACCTGGGCCGAAAGCTGCACGGTCTCGACGAAAGAACATCCCCATCCCTGGGGAGGCTGGAACTTCAGCCAGCGCTTTCCCGATCTGCCCGTTGCCTTTCGGCGCAGCGTGATCAAAGACGCTATTGGCAAGGCTCGCTCCTCTCTCGCTCATCGAGAGAACTGGGAAAAGAGCGGCAAAAAGAAGGGCAGGCCTGGCAACCCGGGAGCAAGCGACCACCCCACCCTCTACAAAGGCACCTGGGAACTCGATCTCTCCGACGTAGCGGTGAAGAATCGCTTTGTGCGGCTCAAGGTCTATAATGGGCTGAGGTGGCAGTGGGTCAACTATCCGCTCAAATGCAGCCGCCATTTTCAGCAGCGTTTTCATGATCCGCAGTGGGAGCAGGAAAGTCCCCTGTTGATCCTGACCAAAGAGGGAGCGGCCTTGCATTTCCCGCAGACCAGGCATGTCAAGGCGCAGAAGGTGAAGGAGAGCAAGCTCGATCCTGACCTGGTGACGGTGGCAGTGGACCTGAACGTGCGCAACCTCGCCGTGATCACGGTGCGCCGAGCCGAGCGCATCATCGAGACCATCTTCGTCACCGATCATGGCCTGGATCAAGCGCGCTATCGGCATCTCAAGAAAATTGCCAGGAGGCAATGGCAGACAGGCAAACCCGTCAAGGGGGAGCGCAGTAACCAGGACCTGTGGCAGCATGTGCGTCTGATGAATGAGGATGCTGCCCACCAGGTCGCCCACCGCATTGCTCGTGTGTGCGCCAAATATCCCGGCTGCGTGCTGCTCTTTGAGCGGCTGCGCAAGATCAAGCCGAAGGCAGCCAGCAAATCGAGGCGCATGAACCGCCGCGCGGCCAATCAGTTACGCGGCAAAATCAATCAGTACGCGCGCGAGCAAGCCTTTGCGACATGCGCCACCTGTACCGTCGAAGTCAACCCATATGGCACCAGCCAGTATTGTTCCCGCTGTGGCAAGCCGGGGGAGAGGTTCTCCTACCGTGCAGGCCAACGCGTCAGCCAGAAGTGGGGCAAGCTCTTCTGGTGCCCGCATTGTCACTACCAGGTTCAGGCCGACTTTAACGCCAGTGCGAATGTGCATCATAGCTTTTTCCAGGAGTTTCACTGGAAACCCCGCCCCAAACGGAGCGGGTGAAGACGCCCTCTCTGGCTAGAGGTCAGAGGGGAGAAGCCTGCGGAGGGCACTCCCGATGAGGCAGGCCAGGCCGGTTCGCAAGAACACGTAACGGGGTACGGCTATCGTTGGTTCAAAGAGAGCACGTTCCAGTCTGAATGCTCTCGCGGACATGACCTGAGTCGCTAACCTCCTGGAATTCAGAAGGGACGCCAGGAAGGCCGGACCGATTCAGGGCGGCGAGAACGGCTGCTATCCAGGTTTGTACACAAATCTGGCTTCAGTTGATACCACTATAGACATGCTCCATACTCATTGCTACAATTGCAATAACACAGCTACATATTCATTACTTATCATGGCTTTTAACGAAATAATCCGGAAATCGGGTCCCTACAGATGGCCGGAGTGTTTTGTTAATCTGCTTAATATGGTAGCCTGTAACAAACCAAAGGAGAAAGGTTATGTCACAGATGTCCGGGCGCTCCTGCCCAAATTGCGGCATCCCCATCGCTGCCGGCCAACGATTTTGCACGAACTGTGGTGCGGTCCTGGAGGCGCAACCACAGCCACCCAGCCAGTATGGAGGGCCACCAGCGGCACAGGGTTATCCACAAGCTCAACAAGTTCCTCCCTATGCGCAACAACAGCCGCCAGTCCCCCCCTATGCCCAGGCGCAACAGCAGCAACAGGTACCACCTTATGCGCAACAGCCACCGCAGCAGCAAAGCCCCATTGCGGAGGCGCTCGGCGCCCTGGGTCTCTTATTCCTGCTGAGGCGTTATCGACCCGGTTATAGACCCCAACGGCAGCGCAGTGGATGTTGTGGCTGCCTCGTACTATTACTCATCTTACTCATTTTAGCAGCACCCGCCTACTTGATCGCCAGGTCAAGCATACGGAACTTTCCTCAAACCCTTAACTTCAGTGGCAGTAGTGGTAACAGCTCTTTCACAACTCAACCCCCAATCACTACCGTACAGATCAACGAGACTGTGCCCTACGCAGGGGTCGAGATCACTGTCTTAAACGCGCAGCAATCGCAGACCTTTCTAACTGACCCCGATTCAAACACAAATGGTATGGTACGGCTAAATATTAAAGAGAGTAATCAAAACACATCCAGCGGAGGCTACGCTTATAGTGATGTTTCTCGCTTAATCTTGCCTGACAAAACCAGCGTCGCTCCAGTTAATGAACAACAATCCTTCAGACCTGACGCGGGAGTGACACGTACAAACTGGTTGGATTTTCCCGTAGCTATGAGCATCCAGATCAGCCAGCTTACCTTTCAACTGGGCAAAGATACTGAGGCACAAGTGGATGTTCCTTTGACGGGCAAGGCAAATTTGGCGCAGTATCAGACAAAGACTGCTCAGCTAAATGTATTGACCCATTACGCTGGATTGACCTGGACCATCACATCGGCCACTATTGGGCTGAGCGATGACGGGAAAGAGGCTGATAAAGGAACCCGTTACGTCACGGTGACAATGAAGGTCGATAATCCTACATCAAGTGATTTTAATGCCTATTGGGGTGATTACATTCGCTTGCAATCCGGTGGTACTACCAGCGCTCCAGAAGTCGATTCGATATCCGGTAAATTTCCGCTTAACTTTGCTGCCGGATCATCGGGAACGACAGGCAGTCTAACCTTCCTCTTGCCGGGGGGTAGTACGTCGTATACATTGATTCTGCTAGCAAGGCCCAACCTCATTCCACCAATCAGCCAGGCTACAGCGAATTTCCTGATCAGCTAATAGGGGGATGTAGAGGGTTTCGCCCTCTACACTCCCGAAGCTTCAAGGAGAAGGTATATATTCGTAGGCACCAATGTCGCAACCATTCCCCCGGGGCCGTTTCACGCCGCGTTGGTCAGTGGTGATGCCAGTGCTTTGACAAGCGGCAGAAGGAATGCGGTCAATAGCCGGACTTCCGGGGAATAACGAGAGGGTTGGGGTCTGCCCGCCATTATATCGCAACGTACTATCAATACCCAGAACAGTGGACGCAGACACGTCCAAGTCGGTGGAACGCATATTGAATGGAACGATGATGGTTGAGGGAGAGACGGCTTGGAACAAGTTATAACCGTGCGACGTGATCACTCCCGAAATATTGGAGGAAATGTGAGCATGGTTCTCAGCAACAATGCTTTCTCCTATGCCATTGCCATTTTCAATGGGAATGGGGGATTTCGATATTTTGTCATAGATGGCAATACCTGGTCCGCGAATATTCAGGTCTTTGCTGATATCGACATCTTTGGCAGTCAGCACAATCGTACCTCTCAGTCCCGGGGCAAAGGCGATGGTGCTTCCTGGACTTGCAACATCAATAGCCTGGCGCAGCGAACCAGGCCCATCATCCGCGAGGTTGGTTACATATGTGGGATTGGGAGTACTGAGCAGCAGCCAGAGCAGTTGCAGCGCTCCCCCTGCCGTTACCAGAAGTAACAGCAGCATCGCTATCACATTCAAGCGAGAGCGTATGCGCTGTACTGCGCTGGCACGGAGAAATGCCACTTCATTGCTACTCGGCGAGTTGTGCCTGGCCCACGCTTGTGCTTCCTTGAGCTGAGTGCCCCGATAGAGCCGATCTCGGTGGCTAGCAGCGGTATGGCGGCCAGCACCGGGGGTTTGATCTCATCCAACAATTGGGCTAAAATTTACACTGCAAGGTACTTGTAACATCTCATACTTTTTATCAAGGCTCGAGCACGGAGGCAAAGTCATGACATTCTCTATTGTAGCTCGCGACCTGCAGGCAGGCGAGCTAGGCATTGCGGTGCAATCGAAGTTTCTCGCAGTTGGTGCAGTTGTTCCCTGGGCAAAGGCAGGCGTAGGAGCGATTGCCACACAATCCTGGGCAAACACCAGCTATGGACCTCGAGGATTGGAGATACTGGCAAGCGGCCTCTCAGCTGTGGAGACGCTCACACGACTCACGAGCGAAGACGAAGCGCGAGCCAGCCGCCAGGTAGGAATCATTGGTATAAACGGCGAACCTGCCACCTATACTGGCGATGAGTGCTTTCCCTGGGCAGGAGGTCACGTGGGGGAACACTATACGTGCCAGGGAAATATCCTTGTGTCCAAAGAGACTGTGCTCTCCATGGCCCGCGCATTTGAGCAAGCGACGGGTCGCCTCTGCGACCGCCTGGTAGAGGCGCTCGCGGCAGGTCAGGCAGCAGGAGGTGATAGTCGTGGGCAGCAATCAGCGGCACTGCTCGTGGTGCGAGCAGGTGGAGGCTACGGTGGATTCAACGACCGCTTCATCGATCATCGCGTCGATGACCATCCGCACCCTATTGACGAGCTACATCGCCTCTTGCAATTGCACAAACTCTATTTATTTCCACCTGATCCGCAAGACATTTTAGAGATTGACCAGGCGCTGGCACGGGAGGTGCAGGAACTACTGACGATCAGCGGAGACTATCGAGGCAGAATCAACGGCTCTTACGACGAAGTGACACGCGAGGCATTCCGCAAATTCACCGGGCGTGAGAACCTGGAAGAACGCTGGTTCGAAGACGCCTATATCGACCGCGTTGTCCTGGAATTTATGCGGAAAAAAGCTGTAACACAATAAGGCTCTCACCGCCGTCTATTCCACTCTTTGTCCCTACAGATCAGACGATGCGGCCA
>Ga0187846_10002313_pt1 | contig 10508 bp, 13 predicted proteins | sample TC_taG_FD_161473 | JGI IMG/M metagenome (GOLD analysis project Ga0187846, IMG submission 161473) | Biofilm microbial communities from the roof of an iron ore cave, State of Minas Gerais, Brazil - TC_06 Biofilm (v2) | ecosystem: Environmental > Terrestrial > Deep subsurface > Cave > Wall biofilm... | reverse complement strand
GACGCAGGCACGCGATTTGCCTGCGAGGCGTAAAGCGTACCGCCGCGCTGCACGTAGGGATTCAACACGTTCGTCGTGAGCCAGGCTGCGGCGGTCGGCTCGCCCATCACCATCACCGTAAGCTGCCCGCCCGGCGCCGGGACTGATCCTGGCGCAAGCGAGCCCGGCGCGACATCCGGCGACGACCGTGCGCCTCCAATCGCACGGCCACGGGCTGCACCTGCACCAGCAGAGGCGTCACCAACGGCACCTACGCCTCCCGCGATGAGGCCATAGCGCGTAGCCGCAAGGGTGTATTGGATGCCGGCCGCAAAGGCTTCGGGATCACCCATAAACGCATCGGCGAAGGCCTCGGCCGCCTTGGCGGCATCCCAGACCGCGAGAACCGCGGCGGCGGCGCGCCGCCCTGCAACCATACTGACCAGACCCGCAGCCTCCCCCACGATAGCCTTGGCAAACAGCTCCGACGCTGAGGCCTCGAAAAGCTTGGCCACGCCCATTTGCTGCGTGGCCTGGGCGGTCTGTTCCGTGTACTCAGCCACCTGCGGCATGATACCGAGTTGCTGGAGAAGGTCCCTGTTGATCTGAGGCAGCAACTGCGCGGGCCCGCTCATGGCCTTCATTGCCTGCGACCAGGCGTTGGAAATCTCCGTCGATCCTGCGATGGTTGCGGCCTTGAGCTCGCCCATCTTCGCGATAGCCTTGGCGGGGTCGGCGTTGCACTGATGCAGCACAGTCAAGATGTTGTCTGCCATATTGAGTCGGCCAGTAAATCAGCGAACGAGTGGCGTTACTGAAATTAAGTCAGTGATCTTGCCGGATTACTTCCTCTCTCCATTGCCAGAGCGCGGCGGCCGCCGCGCAGTCAAGTTGAAAGTGGGTCGCTCTGCCCCACAGCAGGTCGCTCGGGCGGCAGTGCCACGTCTCCGCCACCTGCGCCAGTAACAGGAGGTTCGGGCTGTGCACAAAAGGGTGCGAGGTCGACGGACCCTTCACCTCCCGGACCGCCATGAAGGCCGGCGCTTGTGATTTCGCCCACCGCCCAGCGAATCAAAAAGTTAGCATCCTCATTCGGTATCCAGGTGGGATGGATCTCGTCGGGACCAGGCATGAGCGAAAGCTTGGGTTGAACAAACATCTGCTCCAAGACGCCGGTCCAGAACCGTGATAAGGCTACAAGGTCCTCTGCGCTCGCAGGGTCAGTGACGGCACTGCCCCCTTGAAGACGGGCGGCAAGAGAGCTCGGCAAACGAGCAGCGAACAGGGTAAAGGCCACAGGCTTCGGTCGTCGCAGGATCACAGCGAGCCCGGATTTGGGCAGCACGATGCGTTCCGTCGGCTCGAAAGCACTGTCTTCAGCGGCACGACGGAAGTCGGCCGCCGTGGCGACACCATTGCTGGTTGGCGATTCTCGATTGTCGACTGCCATCGTTGATGACCTCAGTTGCGGGTTGCTAGTAGACTCTTTTCTGCCACTAACCACTACGTTTGGTGAACCCACTGGTAGACCTGATCGTAGTCGGCGCGGCTTGCGATAGTCATAGCGTCGAACTTCACCTTGTAGGTCGAATGCTTTTTCAACTGCGCTTGCCACTGCAAGGCTTGCTTGCCCACCGACGCTCCGTAGAAGGTAACGATGTGCGACTTTGAGGGGTTGTACCAGCCAGACTTCTGCATCACCGCGACCACGCAGACCTTGGGCGCCAGCGGCGAATTTACGCCACCTCCGGTGATCATCTCGTAGGACTGGGCGCCGCTGACGTATCCCGTCTCCGTTCCGCTGGTGTACTGCGCGGCCGCAAGCGACCGGGCTATGAAGTCGAGCTCAGACTGCATGAGGTCGGCGGTGATGCTCGCCTTGATGTCGCTCGAGACGCGTTGCAAGGGCGCACGGTACTGGTCGGCGGCGATATCCTGCGTGTCGTCTTGGATGTCCACCACGAGCGCGCCTTCACTCGCTCCCAACGCCAGGCCGATCCCCCCGAGGCACATGTAGGCGACGCCAGTCGTGTCGCTCGTGATGCCAAACAGATTCGTCGACCAGGTAGGGGCGCTTGCGCCGCTCGTGCCAGGCGCGATCACGCGCTGCATGTTGCCGTTCGAATCCTGAAAAGCATCGTCCTGGTTGTAAGCGTGCGCTGACTGGAATTGTGGAGGCGACGCGGGCGGCACGAGTTGTGGCGGAGTGGAGCCGTCCACTATCGTTCGCGCGCCGGCACTGGGCACGTACCAGTTGTAGAACAGGCGGCCCGGTCCCTGAAAGATCTTGGAGCCGTTCACAGTGAAGGTTGCGTTTGCCATGTTGCCTCCTGTAGGGGCAGGCCCCTGTGCCTGCCCCAAGGCGGTCGCCGGGGCCGCCCCTACATCATTGCTCCTGGAACCTGAAAATGAGTGTCATCGTCACGGTTACGACCGGAGCTTCGATTTCGTTGCGAGTCGCGAGCGAGTAGCGTTGTGACTCGATGAAGACTCCCTTGAACGAGTCCGGTGTGTTCGGGGTTGTGATGCCACCGGGTACCGTCTCATGAGTGATGGGCAGCGCGGTGAGCCACGAGCTGTAAGGCCCGGTGCCATTCAAATCCGCACTGGTAACGATCATATCCAGCACGCGCGCGTAGTCCTGGGCGTTATCCTGTGCCATTTCCTGGTCGAACTGTCCCACATCAAGGGCGAGCGACACGCGCGCCTCCCAGCGGCGCGGGCCGGACGACGGGTAGCTCGGCACCTCTTCATCGAAGGTGACGCCCTCCAACGCCAGCGTGAGCCAGGGAAACGCCGTACGCACGCCCGGCCCTTTGTGGAATTCCGTGATCGGACTGAGCGTCGAGTTCACCCTAGCAATCGCCCCCGCCTGGTCGCGTTGTATCACCGCGACCAACTGGTTTAAGAGCGGCTTAGCGAACAGGGCCGAATATGCTGGTGTGTAGGGCATTTTTCATCCAGGGGCACGTGCTTAGTGGTCCTTTCTTGCCACTCGCCACTGGCCACCGACCACTGCCTTGCTACGTTCCTCTCTTATCGAATTTTCCGAACACATTCGAAAGACCGATGTCCATGGGCGTCTGGTCGTCGGGCTGGTCGCCGCCTGCGATGCCTTGAAGTCCTGGCCGAGGTGTCTCGGTGCGCGTCTGTGGATCGAACAAGCGATCGTAAGGACCGGCTGCCAAAGGCTTGCCGCGCGCATCCCGCGCGTCCAGGTCATTGAACATATCCTCGTAGACCACTGCGAACGACTTCGCGAGATCCCGTGCCCCAGGCACACCGAACGTGGCGAGCGTCTCGCCAAGCTGCACGGCAGCGCCGTAGCGGTTGATCTTCTCGAGGATGTTCTGGCCGTCGATTCCGATCGAGGCCACGAAGTCCGCAACGTCGTCATAAGTGGGCGGTCCGGCAATCGCCTCGGCGAAGCGGCGGTCGATGATGGCGTTCATCTCGCTCGCCACGTCGTCAATGTACTGCTGGATCAGCGCGTCCGAAGGCTTCTGCTGCGTGATCCCACGCTGGAAAGTGGGAAACATTCCCGCTACATTTGCGACCGTCGTGTAGCTCATATTTTTGCTCTTTGCTTTTTGATTTTTGATTTGCTTTTCGCTGACGAAACACCAAAGCAAAGAGCAAAAGCCAAAAACCAAAAATCAAAAACGTCCGACCACCTTACTGCGTGGCGACCTCCACGTTGGCCGGGTACTCCCGGTGAAGATGCCCGATCCCAATGTCCGCGTCGATGATCAACGTGTAGTTGTAGCCCACGGTCGGGTTGAAGCTGGACGAGATGGTGTACTGATACCAGCCGTTTGAGCCTGGCACATACGTGAGGGTAGCGCCGCTGAGTCCGCTCTGCGGATTGCCGTTTTGGTCATTCAGCGTGGCCGTCACCGTGGCGGCGTTCTGGTACACCACCGGGCCGGTGGTCTCGTCCCCGCCGCTGTATAAGCCTTTCAGCGTCAGGATCTGCGTGTTGCCGCGATAGAAGGTAACCGGCGTCATAGGTTTTGGTAGCCACGGTCAGTGCCTTTCTGACCGTGGGAACTGCCCACGGTCAGCACAAACCGCTGACCGTGGCTAGCGGGCGGCCACAGGGGGCCGCCCCTACAATTCGTTCTCCATCTCCTGAATGCCGAACATGTTCACGTTCACCATTTGTTGCGCACGTAGCTCAGCCGTGTCGAGCGTGAGCGATTGCAGGCCGAGCATCGGGACAGCGAGCATCTGCTGCAGAGCCATGGCGATCACCTGTAGGGCGATAGCCTGAAGCGAGCGATCATCCTCGACGTACTCGGCCAGATTAAAAGCCGCAGGGTTGAAATGCGAACCCTGCGCTACATCAAAGTCATCCCACGGGAAGGGGGGCGCAAACGGTTTCGCGGACGGAGAATCTTCGTCCTCGACCACGCGCGTATCGAACCAGCGGGATTCGACGTCATCTTGATCCCAACCCAGATTCAAGATTTGAGATACCGGAATAGGCCACACGAGCTCACGTTCGTCTTCGTCTTCGACCACCCGCGTGTCGCGGGACTGCGCCCAGTCGTAGTCGGCTGTCCAGTCGGCGCGCGGGAAGAAGTTCTGTGGTGTCGGTGCCGGATCCTCATCCTCTACCACTCGCGTGTCGCGCGATTGCTGCCAGTCGTAATCCGCCGTCCAGTCGATCTGAGCGTTAAACATCTGTGCGGCCGGGATCGGCCAGGCGAGCTCGCGGTGTTCCAGTTCAAGAACCGCAGGGTTAGAAAGCGAACCCTGCGCTACATCGAACGGATCGTCCCAGCCGAACAGGGGGAAGAAGTTCTGCGGCACCTTGTCGTAATCGTCCAGGACCTCGTCGGGCGCCGAGTTCTGGTCGAGGTTGCGCTGGCTCGCGTCTTCGTCCAAGAGCGTGCAGTCCGCGGTGGGGAAGAAGTTCTGGGGAACCTTGTCGAGGTCGTTTATAACCTGCATCTCAGCCAGGAACTGATCGAGATTGCGCGACTGGTCGTCGCCGTCCCACTCGAACGGCATCGCAGGGTTGTTGAAGATCAAGAGCGCCGGATTCGGCTGTTCAAGCTCGCTAATCTGGTCAGCGGCGGAGTCCATGTCAAAGTTGCGCGAGGTGGTGTCGCAGTCAAGGTCCCAGAGCTTCGGCGGTGGCACGAGCGTGCCGATCACGCCGGTGCCGGGCCACGCCATGACCGGCAGCTCGCCCTCCGGCTCGCGCATGTAGGCGGTGTTCATTTCGCAGTTGCGCGAGGTGGTATCGCAATCCATCTCGAAGGTCTTGGGGATGGCTAAGAGCGGGCCGATGCCGGGCCAGCCTGCGGCGTTCGGACCGTAGGTGTCATCGTCGTAGTAGAAGCCGAGCGCCTGGCGACCAGGGCTCGCGTTATCTGTGTCGAAGGTGGGCGAGGTCTGCGCAACGGCCGGGCTGCTGGCGGCGATGTAAAACGCCATCGCCATGGCACTCCAGGCGCCGCTCGATTGCGTAAAGTCCACCGCCGTAGCGCTGGAGGTGCTGAGGTCATACTCGGCATCGTCTCCGGTTTGGCTGCTGATTCCGCCCGCTGCGCCAGTCCAGACCCCCAGGGTCCCGCCTGCGGCTGGAGCGGAGATAGAGCCCGCAACAGCCGCCGCGGCGTAGAGCAGTGAGCCTGCGTTAGTAGGTGTTATCGAGGGCGTGTTAACCGTTGTCCCGCTGCTGCCCGTTCCGGTGGCGTCTTTGTCGAAGGTCGCTGATCCCCCGCTAACGCTAAACTCTTCTGCCCAGGCGTCTGCGTTATTCGTCAGCGTGGTGCCAAAAGTGATGTTGACGATCTTTGAGGCGTTCGCGGGTGCGCTCAGCAAATACGCCAGGAAGACATTGCCTACGCCGGACGTGAAGGGCGAAGGAGAGTTGGTCGTTACCTGGTAAGTGTTGTTGTTGGCATCCTTCACCGTCACTGTCTGCCCACTCATGGGCTGATCGATGGCCACGCACACCAGGTTCCCCTGAGTCGGGTTGCTCCCAAGTGTGACCGACATCGAGGAGGCTCCTGAGGTTGCGCTGCCAAGTGCGCCTTGGACGTGACTGAAACCCATAAAGAACCCTGGTAGCCACGGTCAGCGATTTTCTGACCGTGGGCTTTTCCACGGTCAACAAAAACCGTTGACGTGGGATTTTCCACGGTCAACAAACGCCGTTGACCGTGGCTACCAAACCGCTTTACCACGGTCAACAAGACTCGTTGACCGTGGCTACCGTAGTTTATTCAACGTGCAGCAGCGCTGTGTTGATTGGCACGCTGGTGCCAGTCGACTGCGAGTCGATCACGAGCTCGGCTGACGTCGTGGCCGACGCGGTGGTGCCGACCGTGCCGATGCCCTCGTCAACGACGAACGCGGCCCACAATCCCGTACCGCGCTGGTTGAACGCGAGCTGGACCACCGGGTTCGCCTGCAGGGCGCCCGCGGTAGGGAGCGTGGTCACCGTGGCGTTCGCAGCGGGCGCGTCCGTCAGCATCGGGTTCGGCGTGAAAGCAGTGCCGGCCGTCAGCAACGTCGACGTGCGGTGCAAGCGCAACCGGATGGCATTGTCAGCCGGGGTTGCGTAAGAACCGGCCTGCAGCTTCTGCACCGTCAAGCGATGCGAGGCGGCAGCTGTCTTGATATTCATCAGAAACGTGTCGGTGTTGGCAGAGGCGTTCGAGTTCTGCTGCGTTGCCGACTGGTAGTAATACGCCATTTGTTTTCCTCCATGTGTAGCGCAGACCTGCGGTTTTCAGGTCTGCGGTTCTGTCTGCGGTTTTGTCACAAGCCGCAGACCTCAAAGGCGGAGGTCTGCGCTACCACTGTTGGCAGGGAACGCGCTGTCCCCCGAGTTAACGATTCCTCCGGGCACCGCCGGAGCAAAGCTTGTCCTGAACCATAAACCGCGAAAGACCACCCAGACCGTGATGCAGTGCACGCAGTACCAGGTGGGAAAAGCGATGGCCGGATTATCGCTGCCCGTAGGGGCAGGCCCCTGTGCCTGCCCGCCCGAAATAAAGCACGGCTTCTGCGACCAGTCGTAGAACCAGGGGGGATACGGCTCGCTGCCGTGGATGGTCGATGGCTCAATCTTGATGCGCTCGGTCGTGAGCAGCACCTTCGCCATCGGCATCCGGCAGTGCGGGCAATTCTCCGTCCATTCAAAGGCGTTGGCAGGAACTTGAATTTCCATTTCACCTCGTAGGGGCGGCTCCGTGTGGCCGCCCTGGGCACGCACGGGGGCGTGCCCTACATGCCAAATCCGGGCTTAAACTCCTCGATGGGACATTCCTCCAGGGGAAGCGCGCCCAACTTAACCTGCAGGTCGTACTGGCACTGATCGCACAGCACCAGGATGTTGTTGAACCGGATAAACTCAAAGGACTCGACCGAGACGTAACCCTTCGGCCGGCCGCACTGAGCGCAGTAGGTGCGTTCGAGCGAGAGGTGCGGATGGGTCACCGTGCCGTTGTAGCCTTTGAGCCGTGAATCCGTTGGGACCATCGCTAGCCTTTTGCTTTTTGCCTTTTGATTTTTGAATTCGTTCTTGCCCTCGCCTTCGAACCAAGCAAAGCAAAAGGCAAAAATCAAAGGCCAAAAATCAGAGGGCGTCAGTACTCCACATAGATGTTGGTCGTCGTGCCGGCGCCGGACCCCACGCCGACGTAGATGTTGGTCGAGTCGGCCGGCGAAGCCTCCCAGAAATTGTTGTTCGAAGTCGGCTCAATCGAGACGGTGAGCGGCGTGATCGTGTTGCCCTTGCCGTCCGTGAGGCCGTGGGGCACGTTGTTTGTGGTGCTCACCGTGAGGCCGGTAACAACCAGCTTGGCATTTTTGATGTACTGCCCTGTCCAGCTTTCTTCCACAAACTGGTAAGTAGGTGTGACTGAAATTGCCATCTCAAAACCTCCAGTGGTTAGTGGCTAGTGGCAAGTGGTCAGCGGCCTTTTCTTGCCACTCGCCACTTGCCACTCGTCACTGTTCTTTTGGGCTACCCCTTCTTTCCCTTGGCCGGAGCAATCGCGGCGCCGACAAGCAGCGGCGCAGCCTCAGCGTCCGTCAGCTCGATCACTCCGGACGCGTTCACCGGGACCGGCCGGCCATGGCCGAAGCTCGGCGCCTCTTTCGGGGCCTTGTCGTTCTCGGGCCAGTAGTGAGTTTCGTTGTGCTCGATGGGTGTCAGAACTTTGAACTTTGCCATATTCTCCTCGCATCGGGTCGTCGATTCATCGGGCCATCGAGCCATTGAAAGGCAATGACCTGATCACCCGATGACCCGATGGCTCGATTAAGCTACGACTGACTGCCAAATCCCTCCGGCCAATGGAGCTGTCAATTCAATATCATCGTACCGGTGGACCTCAATCACATCGCTGGTGCGCTTCTCATCGCGATAGCGCTTGGTGAGCGTCCCGCCGAGCTCAGGCGCACCGAACAGCCAGCGAAAGGTGTAACCGAGCGCCGGAAGGCGACGGCTCGCCTCGTTGGGAATGAACGCCAGCAGCGCAATCGAGTTCACCGGAGGCGCCTGCGACGTGCGATCACCCCAAATGAAGTTGAGCGTGGGCGGCTGACCTTCATTCGCGCTGTCGTATTCCGCGCCCATCACCCAGAAGTTGTCCACATCAAAGGCCGACTTCAGGTGCTCCGCCTGCAGCAACCCGACCTGGGTGTACTTGAAGCGGTCGATGATGCGCGGGTGCTGACGCAGCGCCGCATAGATCGGGTAGCTCACCGCCAGCGTGTTCGGGCTCATGGCAATGTTCTTCTTGATCACCGTCTTTTGCTGCTCGACGGCGGCGATAGGATCCGAGTTCACGTAGTCCGACCACTGCGAGGTGCCCGAAAGCGTAGTGTTGAAGCTCAGCGACGCGGCATTGTTCAGCAGCGCCTGGCGCACGCGGATCTCGAAATCGAGCAAGATCGCGTCCGTCAGGTTCTCTGTCGTGTTGACTTCGAGATCGGTGCCGTCACTGTTTGACCGCTCTTCGTCGGAGATGGAATCCTTCAGCGAGTGGTCATCACAGTAGTACGGGTTGTTGGAAAGCGTCCAGGGTGCAATCTCGCGCGCTTCGGCCTTGGCGTGCCGGATGGTTTCATACTGTCGAAACTTCTCCTTGGCAAAGACCCAGTAGCGCCCGGACTGCTTCTTCACCGGGACGATGGGGAAGATCCGCTCGCCAAAGAAGTCGTCGTTCTTGTAGCCGACGCTTACATTGTTGAGCGGCTGGTCCAGGTATTGCAGACTGATATCAGCCATTCTGCCTCAATCGGATCATCGGCTCATCGAGCCATCGATCCATCTGTGCCAGGCCCTTCGCTGCTACCAAATCAACAGGAAGGTTCTAACGCTCACCGCCGCGGGGGCCTGAGCTCGCCATCCGCGATAGATCTGTCACAGCGACCAGCGTCATCGCAAGCCGGGATTTGGCCGGCATGGTCATACATTTAGGCCAGCGGGGCAATGGCTCGATGTTCCGATCACCCGATGGCCCGATAGCGTTACATCTTCTTGCTGTACACCTGCACCAGCGCCTCAACGATGTCTTCCGCCGCAACCGTCGAGTGCTCGGCAATACCGACCACATTCGCCACCGTGCCGCCCGCGACGTTGTTCGTCTGCACGCGGCCGAAGGCGTCAGCGATGATCAGCTCGTCGCCCTGGTTCACCGCGCTCGCGCAGATAAACCGCGCCTTGCCGTTCACCTGCAGCGTCATGCCCTTGCCCATCATGTTGTAGAGCGTGGGCACGGTGCCGGTGACGGTGGTCGAGACCGTGCCCTCAGGCACGAAGTAGTTGGGCTCCACAAAGTGGTCCACCAGCACGCCGAGGAACCCGGCTGCATTCGAGCCGGCCGGGATCGCAGCGTACTTGGCGGTGCGCGTAGAAACGTTTGCCGTCGACTTCACCAGCGCGGCGAACTTGTTGATGCGCACGTTCGCGTCTGCTCTGAAGCCGACTGCCAATCCATTGATTCCTGCCATTCTGTCCTCCTAGGTGTAGCGCAGACCTGCGATTTTCAAGTCTGCGGTTCTTTGTTACAGGCCGCAGACCTCAAAGGCGGAGGTCTGCGCTACCCATTTACTGCGTGATTCCTTCGCTGCTGCCGGCGATCGGCGCGTCCGTTTTGGGCTGCATCCGATGCGCGGCGCGGTAACGCTCCTCGAGCTGCGGGTTAGCTTTGAAGACTTCCTTCATCGCCTTGCCGTACCCGTACTTCTTCTCGCTCATGAGCTTCTTCGTTTCAACGTCGACCTCCTGGTCAACCGGCATCTGCTCGGTCGAGCCGAGGCCGACGCTCGTGAAGCTCACCACCGGCACGGCGCCGGCAATATAGTCGGTGAACTTCTTCGGGTTGTTAAAGGCAATCTCGAAGAAGAAGGCGCGATCCTTGGGCAGCACCTTGCCCTTCGCCACCGCATCATCGAGCAGACCCTTCGCCTCGATCGCGTCGAGCAGATCAGCCGCGCTGATCTTGTTGTCGCGGAGGAGCTGCTTGGCCTTTTCGGTGTCAAACCCCTGTAGCGGCGAT
>Ga0187846_10002312_pt1 | contig 10509 bp, 12 predicted proteins | sample TC_taG_FD_161473 | JGI IMG/M metagenome (GOLD analysis project Ga0187846, IMG submission 161473) | Biofilm microbial communities from the roof of an iron ore cave, State of Minas Gerais, Brazil - TC_06 Biofilm (v2) | ecosystem: Environmental > Terrestrial > Deep subsurface > Cave > Wall biofilm... | reverse complement strand
ACGGGCGTTTCGATCTTCTCCCAATCCAACACCGCAATCCTGCCGCCAGGCTTGAGCAGCCGCTTCGTCGCCAGTAGAAACATTGAGCGCTGGTCAATCTCATGCAGCACAAAGGCCACGAGCGCCAGATCCACTGAGGCTGGCGGCACGCCTGGCTCCAACTCGCTGGAGCGCCGCACGATCACATTGGTGATTTGCTGCTCGGCCAGCCGACGGCGCAGATCGTCAACCATTTCCTGCTGCACATCGACGGCATACACCTGTCCACCGGGACCAACCAGCTCGGCCAGCGGCAGCGTGAAAAAGCCTGGCCCGCAGCCTAGATCGGCCACCGCCATGCCAGCGCGCACGCCCAGCGAGCGCAGCAGCGCGTAGCGATCAAAACGCTGCATGCGGTCTTCTGCAAACAACAGATGCTTCATCGCCGGGTCAAACTTGCGGGCCATTCAGTCCTCTTCTTCCAGACGCTCTGACATGCTGCTTTTACGCACCTTCTTATCACCTGCACGTCGGTATTCTATCATAGTGCCTGCGCCACTTTAGGTGATTTTTAAAAGATACCGACTGATGTGTGCCTTCAGGAACGATGATCTTCACCAGAGGGCGTTGTGGGCACGTCCCGCAGTTCTACCAGGGTTTCTACCGGCTCGGCGACTGGCTCTGAGAGTGCTTCTGCTAACTCTGGCTCAGTTGGCTCCTCCGGCCCAGGCACTGCACTACCATGCAGTATTTCGATGGTAAAGGGTGGGCGCACGCCCTCCACATGCTCAGCCGCCGACTCCAGCGCCAGCAGCACCCGCTTCTCTGGCGGCAGCGAGCGCGTGGCGTAGAGCGCGCCTTTGGCAACCTCTGCGCCTGTCCCAACGGCATCATAGCCGCAGTCCGCCTCAAAAAGCGAATAATTGGAACCGAGATGGAAGAGCCGCCCGCGATGCGCGATCAAAATACTCCCATAATACGATTCTACCTCGGCCTCTTTGTGCGCCAGGCCGCCATCCTTAAAGCACTTGCGCAGCGCATCCAGGAAGTCCGTCGCCATATAGCTTTGCAGGTCTTTCGCAATGGGCCGTTCGGGCGGAACAAACGCATAGCAGAGCAACTGATGAATGCGCGCCGACCCAGCGCAGCCAATTAAAAATTCGCCATTGAGAAAGACTTTTGGCTGCTTCTGCGCAATAACTTCGTTCCCGGTGGAAAGCGCGCTGTCGCCCCCCAGATAGACATCTTCTCCCTCGATCACCCCAACGATACAGGTCATGGCTCCTCCTATGGTATCAACTTATCAACCGACACGCGCAACTCTGCCACGCGATTGGCTCTCATCATAGCATGAAACGCAAGTCATTCCCTGACTCTGGCATAGAATTTGGTAGATGCGTGCTGTTCAGAAAGGGGAAGCCATGAAACTCGCTCTACTTGGCCCGATCTGCTGGCGCACGCCCCCCAGGCACTATGGCCCCTGGGAGCAGGTGGTGAGCAATATTGCCGAAGGCATGGTCAAGCGCGGCGTCGAGGTCACGCTCTTTGCCAGCGGTGATTCAGAGACCTCAGGCGCGTTGGACGCGATCTGCCCTGGCGCGCTCTATGAGCATCCTGATTTGGATGGCAAGGTCTATGAATATCTGCATATTGCGCACTGCTACGAGCGCGCCCGCGACTTCGATCTGATCCACAACCACTATGATTTTATGGGCCTGGTCTGGGCGCGGCTGGTTCCCACGCCGGTCCTGACCACCATTCATGGCTTTAGCTCGCCGCGCATCCATCCTGCCTATCGGGAATACAACAGCTCTGTGAACTATGTGAGCATCAGTGATGCTGATCGCCTGAGCGGGCTAGACTACCAGGCTACCGTCTACAACGGCATCGATCCAGCGCGCTTCACCTTTGGCGAACGTCCCGGCGATTATCTGGTCTTTCTAGGGCGCATCTCTGCCGAAAAGGGCACGCATCTGGCAATTGAAACGGCCAGGCTGAGTGGGATGAAACTCATCATCGCCGGCATCATCCAGGATCAGTCATATTTTGACGCTGTAGTCAAACCCTGGATTGATGGTCAGCAGATCGAGTATATCGGTCCCGTCGGCCCGACAGAGCGCAATACGCTGCTCAGCCGCGCCTACGCGCTGCTCCATCTGATTACCTTCCGCGAACCCTTTGGACTCACAATGATCGAGGCAGGCGCCTGCGGCCTGCCGGTGATTGCAACGCCGCTTGGCTCGGTGCCAGAAATCGTGCAGGATAAGCTGAATGGATTGCTGGTGCCAGATGCTGAAACAGCGGCGAAGCGGCTGCCAGAGATTCTCCAGATGGATCGCGCCGCCTGCCGCCGCCACATCGAGCAGCGTTTCAGCCTGGATGCCATGATTGATGGCTATCTGCATGTCTACGAGCGGATCATGGGGCCTCTGTAAGCCGCTGAAGGAGCGCTCAGCAGATGCGTCCTGTGAGGCAGCCCCGGCTGGCCGCGAGGCTCCTCTTGATCCCTGCTGTCGGTTTGTGCCCGCACTTGCGTGCGCTGCCAGGCAGCTTGAAAATGGCTGGCCGAGAGAATATGCGTGCAGATATAGCCAAGCGCGTTGATATTACATTCGCAGACCAGGCCAGTCCCAGAGGGGCCGCGCTTTACCTGATAGGGCCGATCACGGACACGAGAGGACACCAGATAGTGCCCGCTGCCCACCATGCGGACCGGCAGCAGGGTTCTGCTGCCCGTCTGCCAGGCTTCCTCAAACGCCTCTTCCAATTGCTTGGTCTGGCGCCCTAGCTCAGTGGCATAGTCCCTCAGGCGCCTATCTGCTCTCTCCAACTGGCGCAGATTGTCCTTGAGTGTGTGCAGTGCGGGCAGAAAGATAAACAGCGCCTCCAGCAGAAGAACCAGGAGCAGCACGGCGCAGAGTCCTATCTCAACCAGACGCACCTGCGCAACCTGCTCGACCTCAAGCTGCTCAAGGCGGACTACGATGCCTTCCATCCCCTGTGCAAATGGCGCTTCAGCCGCCAGCAACGCCTGCACATCGGGCAGCAGCGCCGCGCCGTCAAAGCCCAGCGGGGCATCGGGATGACTTAGCTTGTAGGTATCGATGAAGCGCAAGACATCGAGCGTGGTATGGAGCATTGCCTGATACTGTGGATCCAGCGCGTGAAAGTCCTGAGCGATCACCTGATCGCTGTTCCTGGGTAGGCTCAGGCCCGCGTCCCCATGCTGGAGGCCCAGATGGACGCGATTCCAGGTGCGGGCCGCCGTTGTAAACTCAGTAAGGGAAAAGGCACGGGATACCGGGTCATTGATGAACGCCAGGTCCAGCGCATCCTTACTCACCCGTTGGCTGAGCGTTTCCTGGTTGGCAGCCAGAGAGATCACATGGTCGCTTGCAGCAAGCTGCGAAGGGAATATCTGGATGACGGCTTGAGCGACCAGCGCCAGCAGGACAACGAGAACCAGCGCCCCTAGATAGCGACGGGGCAAGCGCCTGACAAAACGGGTCTGTTGTATCAATGGATGAAGCAGCAGATGTGATGTCGTAGTGGACACAGAGATGACTCCTTTCGGCGGGCGTTTCTCTCTGTGCGAACTTAGCATTAGACATGCCAATTTTTCGATTGGTCGCCCTGGCAATACTCAGCGCGGCCATGATGGTTTATCCTGTTGCCGGGTTCACACGCTGGCTGTCTCGTGCCTCATTGTGATTCTGGCGGATGCAAGGCAGAATAGATGCAGCCTGCGGCACTCAGCAGGATTTGCTTCAAAAAATATGAAGAACAGAGAGAGCAAGAAAGGATTTAGACATATATGATACGTCCTCTGCTGCTTGGCGCTGCCTTGCTGCTGGTTATTGAACTTGTGATACTCACGCCGCTGCTGGCCTTTACGCCAGCGGGAGGCCGCTTTTTCCAGAGCTTCGCGCCAACGCCTACACCTACCCACGCCACTACCCTGAGCCTCACGTCGATTGGCACGCCGCCAACTGTGCAGGCCCAGGCTGTCTATCTGATCGATGCTGATACCGGCCACCCGCTGGACAGTGTGCAGAGCGCGCAGCACCTGCCCATCGCCAGCACCACCAAGATTATGACTGCCATTCTGACTATCGAAACTGCCAATCTCGATCAAGTGGTCACTATCAAACAAGATGCCATCGATGAAGTCAATAATTTCCAGGGCAGTTCAGCGGGCCTGGTGGTTGGCGATCAGATTCGCCTGCGCGACCTGCTCTATGGCTTGATGCTGCCATCGGGCGATGACGCCGCCATCGCCATTGCCGACGCCGTTGGAGGCACGTCAGCTAATTTTGTGCAGATGATGAACCAGTTCGCCCAACGCATTGGCATGAAGCAAACGCACTATATCAACCCGGATGGCCTGACCTATACGACGGCTGGCGGCCAGCCCGATCCAACGGAATACTCCAGCGCCGCTGATCTGGTGCGCCTGACCCAGCATGCTCTCAAGAACCCCATCTTTGCTCAACTAGTGCAACTGCAACATTATGTATTGTTTCCAACCGATCAGCATCATAAATATGTCTGGGATGGCATCAACAGCTTGCTCAGCACCTACCCAGGCGCCACTGGCGTCAAGACGGGCTATACCCCAGAGGCAGGCTACTGCCTGGTCTTCTCAGCCACTAACGGCAAGCATCACCTGATCGGCGCCTTACTCAACGAGTCGGATGATAATCAGCGCTTTGTGGACGCCAGGGCACTGCTGGATTGGGGCTTCAGTCTGCCCCAGGCGCCCATCGCGTGAGGGGCGCTACATGCCCATTTCCGCAAACTTCTCGATCACCGCGATGCGCGCGTAATAGGCCCAGTAGCCCTGCGTGGGGCCGTAATAGTCTAATACGCGCTGCATCGCGGCAGTGTCGAGCGGCTGATCGTGATTATACAGTTTGGAGGCCGCTTTGAGCAGCTCCCGGTCAACGACGGAGACCCGCTCCATACGGCCCAGGCCGCGCACCAGGATAAAGTGGGATGACCATTCGCCAATGCCCCGAATGCCACGCAGGCGCGCTACCACTTCCTCATAGGGGCCGCTGCGCAAAAATGACTCGTCTACCTTGCTGAAAAACTGGGTGACCGCCTGAAGATACTCCACCTTGCGTTCGTTTTTTACCACTGCCAGCAGATCATCGGGCGCTACCTCCGCCAACTGCGCCGGTTCAGTGAAGGCGCGGTAGGTTTCGCCATCAGGCAGCGTGATGCTGGTGCCCCAGCGTTCAACCAGCGCCAGCTTTGTGCGGTGCGCAATCCGCATGGGGATGCGCTGGCCCAGCACGGCCCAGCAGGCGATCTCAAAGGGCGTCAGAAACTTGGGTTGGTGCAGGCTGTTAAAGCGCTCAATCACTGGCGCAAAGCTGGGATCGGCCCGTCCCAGCGCGTAGAACGGCTGAAGATCATCATCCAGGCTCAGGAAAAAGCTGATACGATCCTCAACAGCGGCCTGCTCTGCCTGGCTCAATGGGCGCTCGGATGCAAGGCTATAGGCAATCTTAGGCGCCTCAATTGTGCCCGCGTCAGAGAGCGTGAAGGCAACCGCCTGGCCCTGGATGGTGACGGCCTTTGTCAGCGCAACGACGGTAAATGCTTGCTCGCCCACAATCGGCGAAAAGCCGCGCAGAAAACTATGGGTTTTGGCGAAATCAAAGGGTGGGCGCGGCATCAGCGCGCCCGTAATGGTGTGAAGGGGGAGGGTAGCCATCATTGTTTTGCTCCTTTATACATCTGGGTGCTGCCACCCGTACCGCCGGACGCTGGCCGGCGTTCGGGGGCCGGCCAGCGTCCGGCGGTACAGGTAAATGGATTGATTACAAATGACAAATTGTGCCTGAGTCGGGTCCAGCGCCTCCACCTCCGGCAACGCTCTTCCCCCGCCGCTGAACGTCCTTCTTCATCCAGGTATGCTCCGCAGCAGAAATTGCAACGCGGAGGACCTCATGCCAGCACGCCCATGGCGCCTACGCCGTCACGTTCAGCCGCGTTCCGACGGGCAGCAACGGTGGGATCGCGCCTACCAACACCTGCTGCAATGGAACGCGCAGCCCAGCCCTCTTCCACCCCCACTCACCAGTCAGGAGGACACCCATGCAAGTAGCCCTCTATGCCCGCGTCTCGACCCCACGCCAATCCCAGGCTCAGACGATTGAACAGCAATTGGACCGCCTTGCGGCTCATGTCCAGGCCCAAGGATGGGAGCTGAACTCCGAGCACATCTTTCGTGATGACGGCTACAGTGGAGCGACGCTGCGCCGTCCTGGTCTGGATGGCTTACGCGATCTGGTCGCCGGAGGCACGCTCGAGCGCATCTTGCTCACCGCCCCGGATCGGCTCGCGCGGAACTATGTCCACCAGGTCCTGCTCATCGAAGAGTTACAGCGCTTTGGCGCGGTCGTGGAGTTCCTGGATCGGGCCATGAGCCAGGATCCGCACGATCAACTGCTCTTGCAGATTCGTGGAGCGGTGCGGAATACGAACGGACCCTCATTGCCGAACGGATGCGTCGGGGCCGCCTGAGAAAGCTCCAGGCCGGACTGTTGTTGCCGTGGACACGCGTTCCCTACGGCTACCGAGTCAGCCTGGATCGCCCACGCGATCCGGCTGGGGTGTGGATTGATCCACTCGAAGGGCCCGTCATCCAACACCTCTTTGCCCAGTATCTGGAGGAGGGCAGTACCTTGTTGGCGGTGGTAAAATCGTTCCAACAGCAAGGGATCCGCTCGCCCAGAGGCAACACCTGGTGGAACGCCAGTACCTTGCGCTGGCTCTTGAGCAATCCCGTCTACACCGGCCAGGTCTATATCGGACGGACTTGGGAGCGTCCCGCACACGGGCGGCGATCACCGCTTGAGCCGCTGGGGCCGCAGGGGATGACGCTCCAGATCACGCCTCCAGCCCAGTGGACGCTGATCGCCACCATTCCGCCGCTGGTGAGTCAGGAGCAGTTTGAGCGGGTGCAAGAGAAGCTCAAGGAAAGCCGGCAACGCGCCCGGCGCAATAACAAGAAACAAGCATATCTGCTGAGAGCGCTGGTGAGTTGTGGGGTCTGTGGCTACGCCTGCATGGGACGCAGAGAACCGCCTGGCTACGTCTACTACAAGTGTGCTGGTAAGCGCAAGGGTGCGCCTGGCGAGCGCTGCCCGGCGCGCTTTATCCCCACGCAACAACTCGATGCGCTGGTCTGGCACGATCTCTGTGAAGTGCTCACCCATCCTGAAAGCATCCGACAGGCTTTGGTACGGGCGCAAGAGGGGCAGTGGGTTCCTCAGGAACTCCAAGCCAGGCGCGAACAAGTCCGTCAGGGCCGCCTCCAGTTGAAGCAGCAACGAGAAAGGCTAACGGATGCCTACCAGAGTGGCGTGCTGCCCTTAGCCGAGTATCAGCGGCGGCGCCAGGCGGTGGAACAGCAGATGGGGGTGCTGGACCGACAAGCCCAGCAGATAGCGAGCCAGGTAGAACAGCAGCAAGAACTGGCGGGTGTTATGGTCTCCATCGAGGCGTTTTGTCAGCGAGTCCAGGTTGGACTGGAAAACGCTACTTTTGCCCAGAAGCGGCAGCTCGTAGAGTTGCTGATTGATCGGGTGGTTGTCACGAATGGTGATGTCGAGATTCGCTATGTGATTCCCACCAGCCCCAGCAGCGAACATGTCCATTTTAGTCATTTGCGTACAAACTATTTACTACCACTTGCGGCAATTTTCTCGCACGGGTCTCTGGATGCACCTCTGGAGGGGGCTGCGGGAGGCTGAACGCAGGCGCGTCGGGAAGGACCCCCATCCTAGCGCGGCCATCATGGACGCCCAATCCGTCAAAACGGTCGAGGAATCGGCCCGTATCCGCGGCTTTGACGCACACAAGTGTGTGAAGGGGCGAAAACGGCATCTGCTCGTCGATACGCTGGGTCTGCCGATCTCCATCTATGTCACGCCTGCCGATATGCACGACACACAGGGTGCACGACGTCTTCTGGCGGGATTGAAATATTTTGTTCCACGACTGAAGAAAATCTGGGCTGATGCCGCCTATCGTGGCAAGGAATTGGCCGACTGGTGCAAAGCTGAGTCGAGATTGGGAGCTGGAAGTGGTGGAGCGCACGCCAGGGGTGCGTGGATTCGCCGTGATACCCAAGCGCTGGATCGTGGAACGGACATTTGGATGGATTTCGCGCAACCGGCGCATGAGTAAAGACTATGAGCGGAAGGTGCAAACGAGTGAAACGTTGATTGAGGTGGCGATGATTCGGCTGCTGATCGCGCGCCAGGGACGCAGCTCGTGACCTGGCCCAAACAGGCTTTCAGAAATCTCCAACGGTCATTTCCAGCAGGGTTTGGCCGCCAGTTTCGGCCTGCCAGTGGGACAGGCCATCATTGGTCATGCCCATTACGGCGCCTCCTGTGGGGGATGAGTGACGCCGCTTCATGCGCCCGCACGGTTCGGGGCAAACGTCACGATAGCAGAGATGGCTGGCGGTGTCAAGCCCCAGGAACCATTGCGTAGGTGGTTGCGTGGGTGGTTGTGTGGGTTGCGTCTGTTCTTTCTGCCCAGGGTCGGGCATACTCTTTACAGACGCTGTGAAGAAGCGCTCACGGGAGAGCTTCCACAACAAACAAACAACACAAGCACCAAACACAAGGAGAACCACTATGATTGATCAGACCATTCAACAGCAAGTGCTGGCCCGCGCCATCAAAGATGCCGCGTTCCGGCAGGAACTCTTGAGCAACCCCAAGGCCGTGCTGGCCCGCGAGTACCACGTCCAGATGGCCGACACCGTGACCATGCGGGTGCTGGAGGAAAAGCCGACCACCTTCACCCTGGTGCTGCCGCCCCTGGAAACGGCGATGCAGGAACTCACCGATGCCGACCTGGAGGCCGTCGCCGGAGGCTTAGGGCAAGACTTCTATCACAAAGGGGGCGGAATAGGCGGGTAGGAGGGCGGCAGAGGTGGCAGCATGAAGTTGGGGCCAGACTTCGCCCTCAAAATCGATGGTATGTAGCATACTCAATGGCATCCAGAGAGCGCGTGACATGCGTGCGTGAGGACTCGCCTGCTCGATGCAGAGCGGGCGGGTCGCCCCGCACTCCAGGAACCTCGATGATCCCGGTCCAGAGAGCTGTAGGCACCCTTTAAGGAGACCAATCCATGTCTGTTTCCACTTCCACCCACCAGGCCGTCGTGATTGGTGGGGAGCCTGACCGCGCCGCCAGTAACAATCCAGTAGCACAGCACACATAGTCTGGAGAAGAGAGAAAGGATCGGTCTCTATGGCAAGCATGTTGCCGCCACTCTACGAGGCATGGATGGCTCACGTCTTTGCGGGAGCGATTCCTGAGGAGACGAACGCGACCTGCCAGAGCTGTGCCATGTGTCCACCTGCCAGTGGCTCATCACTCCGTCCGCCTGAAACCCTCGTCTTCAATCCGCAGACCAAGTGCTGCACCTATCTCCCCACGCTGCCCAATTTCTTAGTCGGGCGCATCCTGGCCGATGAGACACCGGAGATGCGGGCGGGACGGGCTTCGGTTGAGGAGCGCATCCGCAAGGGCGTGGCCGTAACCCCGCTGGGCCTGGGAAGAGACGAGCATTTCAACTTGATCTACGGCGCCGGGAGACAAGTCACCTTTGGCAAGACCTTAAGCATGCGCTGCCCCCATTACCTTGAAGAAGGGGGCCTTTGTGGCATCTGGCGGCACCGTGAAGCCACCTGTGTCACCTGGTTCTGCAAGCATGTCCGTGGGGCCGTAGGGTTCCGGTTCTGGCAAACGCTCCATCAGCTTTTAGGCATCGTAGAAGTGAGCCTGGCACGGTGGTGTGTGCTGCAATTGGAGGTGGGGAGCGAAGCCCTGTGCGTGCTTTTTGCGCCCAAGCAGGTGCCGAATGGGCGCCCGACGCTGGAGAGCGAGGAGTTGGATGGGACGGTGGACCAGGCGCGTTACCGGGCGCTCTGGGGCAGTTGGGCGGGCCGCGAACACGACTTCTACCGCGCCAGCGCCGCCCTGGTCGAAGCGCTCACCTGGGAGGAGATTTGCTCGCTCTGTGGGCCAGAACTCTCGATCCTGATGCGCCTGGCGCAAGAAGACTATCACGCGCTGGTCGCAGAGACGATCCCGCCTTTGCTCCAGGTGCGCCCGTTGAAGCAGATCCTTCTGGAGCGGAACACCTGCCAGGTCGTCACGTATACCGGCACTGACCCACTGCGGATTCCCAAAGCCCTCGTTTCTGCTCTGCCTGCCTTTGATGGCCGACCAGTGGAGCAGGTCCGGCAGGAGGTGGCATCTGAATACCATCTGACCCTGACTGATACCCTGATTCGCAAACTGGTAGATTTTGAAGTGTTGGCTGCGCCCGAAGCTGCACCAGGCCAGCAAAACAACCAATAGCCGAGAGGGGAAATACGCTGCCTAGCTATTGCTCGACCCTCGCTTTTTGCCCTGGCAGCTATCCCTCTCAGAGCGTGTTTTGCGGTGCTTCCCATCACTCCCCTCACTGCCAAACACGCTCTCAATGTCGGT
>Ga0187846_10002311_pt1 | contig 10513 bp, 10 predicted proteins | sample TC_taG_FD_161473 | JGI IMG/M metagenome (GOLD analysis project Ga0187846, IMG submission 161473) | Biofilm microbial communities from the roof of an iron ore cave, State of Minas Gerais, Brazil - TC_06 Biofilm (v2) | ecosystem: Environmental > Terrestrial > Deep subsurface > Cave > Wall biofilm... | reverse complement strand
TTTTCTGGCCATCGCTGCGGCGGGTGCGGGGCCGAACGGGCGCGACCCGTCGAGGCCGGGCAGCCCTGATGGGCCGGCGGCGGAGCCGGGCGAAGATTAGCGTTGTCCGGTAAGAGCGTGTTTCAAACAATCGCGTGGAGTAGGGGAGGAGGGGGGAGCACGATGCGCGCCTTTCACTTCCTTGTTCTTGGGGCCCTCCTGGTGTTTATCGGCAGCGGCTGCGGGGTTGCCTTCGCCCACGGCGAGGCCGCGGACAAGCCGTTCATCAAGGACATGACCACCGCGTTCTACGACGTGCAAATCACGCCGACCAAGGTTCAGGTCGGAGACCAAGTGACCGTGACCGGGAAAGTCCAGCTCCTGACCACCTGGCCGTACACGCTGCCATCCCCCGACGTGGCCTACGTCAACATGGTGATCCCGGGGCCGCAGTTCGCGCTGATCGACCGCACGGTCAACGGCCAAGAAGCGACCGGGTCGATTCTCACCCGCAAAGGGGCGGTCTACGACTTCAAGATGACGCTGGTGGCGCGCGAACCAGGCCGCTGGCACGTCCATCCCGGGTTTGCCGTTCAAAACGTCGGGACCTTGATCGGACCCGGCGAGTGGATCGAGGTAGCCCCGAGCGCGGCCGGGTTCCACCTCCCGGTCCAGATCGCCACCACGGGAAAAACCGTCGACGTGGAGACCCTGGGCGCGCGGTTCGTGTGGTGGTGGGCGGTCCTGGGGCTGATCCCAGGGCTGATCTGGATGGTCTACTGGACGGTTCCCAAGCGAACCGTCACGCGACTTGCCGTGAACGCGCAAATTCTACCGTCGGATGACGGCCGCGACATCGGCCTCGTGACCGCGGCGGACCACCGCTGGTGCGACTGGCTGGCCGCCATTACGCTCGTCATCCTCGTCGTCGGCTGGGTCTGGTACGGCAACCGCTACCCGGTGCGAATCCCCCAGCAGACGGACTGGTTCGTCCCGCTCCCACCCCCGGCGGAGCCCCACCTGGCGGACGCCCTGGCGACGAACACGACCTACAAGGAACCCAATCCCAGCCAGCCCGGGACGTTCGCGCTGACGGTTCAGGTCAAGAACGTCGGGACGAGTCCCATCAAGGTGACTCGGTTCGTCATGGCCATGGCGACCTTCTTGCCGACCGACGCTGCTTCCGTGATGGGGCCGCCGGACTTCGTGCAGAAGGCGCTCACGGTGGACCCGGCTGCCCCGATCGCCCCCGGGGAGACCAAGACGGTGACGTTGACCGCCGTCTCGACGATCTTCGCAACCGAGCGCTTGATCCCGCTCAACGACCCACAGAAGGAGATCGCCGGTCTGGTGACGGTTCAGAACGCCGAGGGCCAGAGCCAGAACATTACGATCAGAAGTCCAATCGAGGCGCAGTTCGGAACCGGGTACAGCTTCTAGCACGCAGCTGGAGCAACTCCGCGGGGCGAGGGAGCTTCACTCCCCTCGCCCCGCAGTCATTCGCGCAGTTGGCCGCACCCGCTTCCCCCGCGGCGACCGCTGGCTATTGTCGTCGCCCTCCGCACGGGAGCCGCGGGTCATCCATCGGACAGGTCGTGCCGTGTCAGAGGGGAAGCGCTCCGCATCGTGTTACAATGCACCTAAGACAGTACCCGTCAACCTGCTGCCGATTGGGGACTCGACTGCACGCGAGGGGAGGGGCATGGGTCCTGGTGGGCCTCGCAGTCTTCAAAACTGCTGACGGACAGTTCGTCCGTGGTGGGTTCGATTCCCACTCCCCTCCGCCAAACCCCTTTAATCCAGGCCTTGGCGATGGCTCGGGCTCAGGATTCCCTATCTATCGGAGTTCAGCACCTGCTTCATCTGTGCTACACGGTGTCAAAGCCGGGTCATGGTAGGCCTACATCCCCAAGTAGCCTAGTTTCACCTCCCTGGTAGTGGACTCGTCACCTGAAACTTTGAGGCCATCGTTGCTTTTTCCGATGCTAAGATGGATCCTGACCCTCCCCCGATACCCACCCCCGGCCCGGCTCCACCATACCCCCTCGCGAACAAAACCATCTTTTCCCTCGACGGCCCCGAAATATCCGCCCCAAAATGGACGAGCGGACCTGGGAATGGCGTGGACCATAGCGCAACTTAATCACCTGACCCTGAGGTAACTGGTTGAGAGGGCGGTGCGCCGATATGTTCAAGCGGAGCGGAAGGCCTGGCCTGCGGAATGGTTTGCCTCTTCCCACGCGAGGGAGTCCAAATCATCCGAACAATCGGGCTTGAGAAACCTCCGACCCCCGTTCGGGGAGATTGAATCATTCAGGTGAGGGAAGGTACTGAGCAGATATGGACGAACGGAATGAGGGAAGCAACGGGAGAGGTGACAGGTCATGTCGTCGCAAAACCCCGTTCGCCTTCTGGCGCGGCGCATAAAGAATAGAATCTTCCCTCGTCAGCATCCCACCAGTACGCTACCGAGGGGACCCGTTGAACACCCCGCATTAAGGGAGAGTGACGTCAAGAACGCGAGGCTTTTTGCAGAGCGTGAAGCTCTCGTCGAATACCTCGCACCATCCCTGCGTGGAGGGACAATTGCCGAACTTGGTGTCATGTATGGCGACTTCTCTGATTTCCTCATCAGGACCTTGGAGCCAAAACTATTCGTCGCATTCGACATCTTCACAATGCATACTGTGCCTATCATTTGGGGGCAGTCACCAACAAAGCGATTCCACGGCTTGACGACCGAGAGTTCTACGAAAGGCGATTCGCTGGCCTGGGCAGCCGGATACGCTGTGAGGAAGGACTGAGTTACGAGCGCTTATCGAAATATCCGGACGCTACCTTTGACATGATTTATGTTGACGCTGCACACGATTATGAGTCGGTAAAGAAAGACGCCGAAGCTTGCAAGCGCACGATGAGCCCGGATGGAATTCTTATTTTCAACGGTTACACTCACTTCAGCGGCTATGACAACGTATATTATGGCGTTGTTCCCGTGGTGAATGACCTAATTGTTAATGGCGGCTTCGAGGTCCTCGCCTTTTCTCTCGGATGGGAGTTGTACGCCGACATCGCGATCAGAAGGCGACGACCAACTTAAACCTCTTATGGAACCGCATTCATGTCAAATGCCCCGCCGCAGAGATGAATTTTCTGAGAAAGGGGCTTATTCCAGCACGGAACCCTTGTATTCTTATCCGATGATTGCCTTGTTGCCTTGGGGCGATGTCATCGAGGATTTCCTCGACGCGATCGGGGTATCACTTGAGGATTTTTCATCCAAGATGACCGGCGGTTGGCTCTTCGGCTACATCGAAGCGCTTCGGCTCCAAGGAGTACGCAGCACTATTTTCTGCTTTTCGGATCGCGTGAAAGACACTGTTCGCAAAGTGCACAAGGGCACTGGAGCCGAGATTGTCGTGCTGCGCGCGCCGGCCATCTACCGCGGAGTTCGTCGGCATATTAACGACCCGTACGGCTGGAGCGTCGAAGCCATGTTTGGGCCAGCGCACGGACTTTCGTATCAGTTCCGCCGGGTCGCGCGCCACGTGGTTCCCTATCTGGCCACGTCCGTGATGGGCCTCGCCCGTGAAGTCCGCCGGGCAGGATGCTGCGCCATCATCTGCCAAGAATACGAGGCCCCCCGATTCGACGCGTCGGTCTTAATCGGCAGATTGCTGCGAATTCCAGTATTCGCCACGTATCAGGGCGGAAACTGGCAACGGAGCCGCATCGAACGAAGCCTGCGGTCGGTGACCATCGGGAGGTGCGCTGGTCTGATCATCGGCTCCGCCTCCGAAGCAGCCAGAGTCCGAAACCGCTACGGAATACCTGCGCAGAAAATCGCGACCATTTTCAATCCCCTCGATCTGTCGGAGTGGCGACTCGGATCGAGGCAGGAGGCTCGCCAGAATCTCGGAATTCGCGGTACAACTCGCGTTGCAGTCTGGCATGGCCGGGTCGACATTCAGATAAAGGGCCTCGATGTCTTGCTTGAGGCGTGGAAAGCCGTTTGCTCGTCGCGATCGGAACAAGACCTGTTGCTGATGGTGGTCGGCACGGGCAGCGACGCGGACACGTTTGATAACGCCATTAGACGAATGGCTGTGCCGAACGTTCGCTGGATTCGGAATTACGTTTTGGACCGAGCAAAGATGCGTCAATACCTGAACGCCTCGGATGTCTACGTGTTCCCGTCGAGGCGTGAAGGGTTTCCGGTCGGTCCGCTGGAGGCAATGGCCTGTGGACTGCCGGTTGTCGCAGCTCGCGCCCCCGGGGTTGTGGACATCTTCGGCGACGGTGAAGAGTATGGAGGAATAACTGTCCCAATCGGCGACGCGGGATCGCTCGCGAGTAATCTGGGTCGCCTTCTCGACGACGCCGCGTCGGCCCACCTCCTAGGAACGCGAGCCCGCGAACGCGTTGAGCACGCCTTCTCACTCAACACCGTCGGTACGCAGCTTCACGAGCTTCTCCAGTCAAGCGGGGCCTGGGGGCCTAAGAGCGTCCGCTAATTGCGTTTACACAGTGACGGGAAGGTTCGCTTGTTCCCGCTGGCTTGCTGGTTATTGGCAGGGGTGCAAGAGCACCGAACTGCCTTCTGCTGCGCCATGCCTGCGATCGTCTGCGGCCCCCAGCGTCATCATGCCGACCACTTGATTCTGGTCGTTGATGACTGGCCCCCCGCTATCTCCATTGGTCGCCGGACTGTCCGAATAAAGCCCAAAAAATGGGGTGTTGTCTTCTGGCCAGCTCAGCGCCCCATAGAGGTTCTCCACTCGTTCATCCGCCGTCCAGACGTGTGGAATGGCAGAAATATTGCCGAATCCTATCACGCGAACGTGCCCCTTTGCCGCTCCATCGATGGTGAGGTACGGGAACTCGGGCAGCGGGCCCCGATGCGCGGTGGCGAGCGGGATGGGATCGCCTTTCTTTGGGAAGTAGAAGAGGGTCTCCTTTGTTCCATCGTAGGCCGTCGAGGGGATCAGTTTGATTTTTGCGATGTCCCGCGTCATGTGCGTTTCGTCGGTTCCCATGTTGGGAATTGTTGCACAAATGAGTTCCGTATCATAGAATTCCTTTCCCACGATCGCGACCATACGATACTTCTTTGGCTCCTTGGCGACGAGGGACACAACGTGACCAGCGGTGAGCGCCGTGCCGTCCTTCGAGATGAAGAACGCGGTGCCGAACCCCTGATCGTTTACCTTCCCATTCTGCGCGTTCCGGTCCGTCGTCAGGAGCATGAACACCGCATCGGATGGATCTTTGGACTGCCCCGCCACGATCGACGCGGCCATAAACATCAGAACGATCGCTCCGAGGACGACCACCTTCACCGAAGTCTCTCCTTCCTCTGATGAACCCTGAGACTCGCGCTCCTGCCGCGTGGAATCCGCGTCACGCTCGATACGTACGCGGAGTAGCAGTAGTTCCGAGGACGTTCCCGGCTGGCCGGACGTTGGCGGATGAATCCCATCCTCGCGTCTGAATCGCGGGCCAACCACGCGGCGATGGGCCTCGTGTCAGCGATGCCATCGCGCCCGGAACAGATTCTTCACGCGAGTAGGATCTTGCCGTCGCGCATGTCGGTGATGATCGCCAGCGATTCGATCGGCACGCCAAGCGGCGCCAAGGTGGCGCGCCCCCCTTCGAAGGCCTTCTCGATCACCGCGCCGATGCCGACGGTGGTCGAGCCGGCGGCGGCGGCGAGGCGGGCGAGACCGAGGATCGTTTGCCCGGTGGCCAGGAAGTCGTCCACGATCAGCACCCGCTCGTGGCGCGAGAGATACTCGGGGGAGACGATCAGCTCGACGGTGCGCCCTTTCGTGTGCGAGGGCGCGACGGTGAGGAGCACCTGATCTGGCATCGTGATGGGCCGAGCCTTGCGGGCGTAGACGACGGGCACGCCGAGGTGCTGCGCGGTGCTGAGCGCCGGGGCGATGCCTGAAATTTCGGCGGTCAGCACTTTCGTCGCCCGCGCCGACGAAAACCGCGCCGCCAGCTCCCGCCCGCATGCGTCCATTAGCTGTGGATCGATTTGGTGGTTGATAAACGCGTCGACTTTGAGGATCCCGTTTCCCAGATTCCGCCCTTCCTCGAGAATGCGGTCTTTGAGCGCCTTCAACGTCTTCCTCCGCGCGGTGTGCCTGCGCGAGCGTTCGGTGCGGCGCCGACCGAGCCCTGCCGCGTGTTCGGGCCGAGCAGGGGGCACCGATGCTGGATCAAAAATACTCCTCAAAACGGGGACCACGGGGGAGACGGCCGCCATGGTGCAGGTCACGACCTTGTTCTGGGACGTCGGGGGGGTTTTGCTGACGAACGGGTGGGACAGGGTCTCCCGCGCTCAGGCCGTGGAGCGCTTCAACCTGGACGGCCAGGATTTCGAGGCGCGGCACAAACTGATGGACGCAGAGCTTGAAACGGGGGACCTGACTTTGGATGAGTATCTGCGTCAAACGGTGTTTTACCGGGCCCGGCCGTTCACGCAGGCGGAGTTCAAGGCATTCATGCTCGCCCAATCACACCCGTACCCGGAGGCGCTGGCGGTCCTCGACCGTGTGGCCAGCTCGGGGAACTATCTGCTCGCGACGCTCAACAACGAGTCGCTGGAGCTCAACCTGTACCGCATCGACCGCTTCGACCTCCGGCGGTACTTCACCGTGTTCCTCAGTTCCTGCTATCTGGGTGTTCGGAAACCCGACGAGGCGATCTACCGCAAAGCGCTGTGGATCACGCAACGTCCCCCGGAGGAGTCCGTGCTCATCGACGACCGGGAGGCCAACCTCGAACCCGCTGAGCGGTGCGGGATGCGGACGATTCGCTATCAGACCCCACCGCAGGCGCAGCACGATCTCGAACGCCTCGGCGTTCAATTCTAGGCGGCGCCGCGCCCGGTCACCATACGTTCGGGTATCGACACCCGGGCGGTTATCTCAGCGCACGGTGATTTTCCCGGTCGGGGTGTTGAGCTCGACCGCCAGGACCCCGCTCGTCTCGGCCCGCTCCACCGTAACCCTGGCGTCCGGCCCCAGCAGCGCGCGAAGCCGATCGGCCGCGGCGGCCGGGTCGGGGTCGCCGAGCCGGACCAGGCCGATGCCCTTCGATCCCGACGCGTGGACCGCCGCCATTTCTCCGGGATGCATTCCCGGCGGAACCGACCACTCGATGACGAACGGGAGGACGCCCGGCTCGTCGACGGGCGCGAGAAACAGGGTGCGCCACCGCAGCGTGATACCGTCCGGGCGAACGCGGGAGCCGGATGAAGGCTCCGGCAGCTTCCACCCATTCTTGAGGAGGCGTGTGCGGAGCGCGCCGAGGTCCGTCGTGCGCACGGCCCACGTGGCGAACGTGCAGCCGTCGGCGAGGGCCCGGGCGATGCGCCTGCTCGTGGGCGCCCGGCCGGCTTCGTCCCGGTCGACGATTGCGATCAGCTCCAGGTAGTCGGATCCCAGAGGGACGATCATGTTGGCGGTCCCCACGCCGGGGTGCCGCCCTCCCGGCAACGCGTGCAGCCCGTACTCGGCCTCGAGCCGGCGCGCGCCCTCCGCCAGGTCCGCCACGGCGATCAGCACGTGGTCGACCGCGGCCGGGGGAGGGCTGGGGGACTCTGATCGAGCGTCCGCGTGCATGATCCCTTCGGACATGTGTCCACTGCTTCGCGCTCGCCGGTCTTCCGGCCTTCCAAGACGGGCCCTGTGGGGCGCCTCGAGATTGGGTGCGTGCGCGTCCCCAAGGCATACGGGGGATACGCCAGGCGTTATGCGCTTACGCAGGGTCCGAGGGCCCGCAAGCGAGCGGAGCGCGCTCGCGGCGGCGGCGCAGGGGGGAGGGAACGGTGAGCATACAGGGTCTGCATCACATTACGCTCGTATCCTCGGACGCCCAGCGGACGGTGGACTTTTACACTCGGGTGCTCGGGCTCCGGTTGGTGAAACAGACGGTCAACTTTGATGATCCGCGCAGCTACCATCTCTATTTTGGCGACGGGGAAGGGCGGCCGGGCTCGGTCGTCACCTTCTTCGAGTGGCCGGGGGCCCCACGCGGATCCGCGGGAATCGGCGGGACGCATCATTTCGCGCTGGCGGTCGCGGACTACGCGGGGCTGCTGAAGTGGAAACGGCGGCTCGCGGACCACGGCCTGGCGGTGAAGGGCCCGCTGGATCGGCGTTACTTTACCTCGATCTATTTCAACGACCCTGACGGCGCGACCATCGAGATCGCGACCCTCGGACCCGGGTGGACGGTCGACGAGGACGCCGACGTACTGGGGACCGCGCATCGCGATCCCCCGCCCGCGCTGATCGCCGCGAACCGGGATGCGGCGCGCATCCAGGCGGAGACCTGGCCCGACCCTGTGCCGGAGATCACCGCCGACATGGCCCTCCGGCGGGGCATGCACCACATCACCGCGATCGGCGCGGACATCGAGCGGACCGACGCGTTCTTCGGCGGCCTCCTCGGCATGCGCCGCGTCAAGATGACCGCTAATTTCGATGATCCCCGCTCGGCCCACTGGTACTGGGGGGTGGGAGATGGCCGACCCGGGACGCTGATCACGTACTTTCAGCGCGATCCCGCCCGTGAGCGCCGCGCACAGATCGGCGCGGGCCAGACGCACCATTTTGCCCTCGCGGTCCCGGACGATGCGACCCAGCTCGTCTGGCGCGAGAAGCTGGTGCAGGCCCGCCTGCGCGTGTCGCCGGTGATGGACCGGGTCTACTTCAAGAGCATTTACACGAACGATCCGGACGGCCACATCGTTGAATTGGCCACGGCGGGCCCCGGGTTTGCGGTGGATGAGGGGGTCGCGGACCTAGGGCAGCGACTGGCCCTGCCGCCCTGGCTGGAGACGCAGCGCGGGGCCCTCGAGCGGCAGCTTCGCCCGATCACGGCGGCCCCGTGGCGGGCGCCGACCGCGGTCTGACGCGATGCCGGATCCTTCGCGGATGGTAGACAGCCCGCACCAGGGCCAACCCGTTCGCCACGCAGGCGCGCCGCTCGGCCGTGCGGGCGCGGCCCTCGTGATGGTGCACGGACGGGGAGCGACGGCGGAGGGCATCCTGGCGCTCGCGGATGAGTTGGCCCAGCCCGGGTTTGCCCACCTGGCCCCTCAGGCGGCGGGGAACACCTGGTACCCGAACAGCTTCCTCTCCCCGATCGCCAGCAATGAACCGTGGCTGTCCTCGGCGCTGGCGGCGCTCGGGGACGTCCTGGCCCGCGTCGCCGCCGGGGGCGTGCCGCCGGCGCGCACGATCTTGCTCGGGTTCTCGCAGGGAGCGTGTCTGGTTCTGGAGTTCGCGGCCCGCCACGCTCGGCGGTACGGGGGACTGGTCGGCCTGAGCGGTGGGCTGATCGGTCCCGAAGGGACCCCGCGCGATTACGCGGGTTCGTTCGATGAGACTCCCGCGTTTCTTGGATGCAGCGACGTGGACCCGCACATTCCGAAGGCGCGGGTCGCGCAGACCGCCGCGGTGCTCCGCCGGATGGGAGCGAGCGTGACCGAACGGCTCTACGCCGGGATGGGTCATACCGTGAACGCGGATGAAGTCGCGTTTGTCCGCGGGATGATGGCGGCGCTCTCCCCGCGTGGTGACAATGGATGAGCGGCTCCAGCCCTCTAGGTCGGAGGTCCTGCGGGTCCTGATCGTGGCCGGGGACTCGCTGGCGCGGGCCGGGCTCACGGCGTTGCTCGCCGATCAGCCCGGCGTGCGGATCGTCGGCGAAGCTGCCCCGGATGCCGATTCCGCGTTCGACGTTGAGAGCTATCGCCCCGACGTCGTGCTCTGGGACGCGGGACTGGGCTCCGGGCCCCAGGAAGACGATCTCGCGGGCATCGCGGAGGCCGACGCGCCCGTGTTGGTCCTCCTGCCTCCCGACGCCGACGCGGCGGGCGCGCACGCGGCCGGGGCGCGCGGGCTCCTGCGCCGCGAGACCGACTCTCCGGGACTGGTGGCCGCGCTGAGGGCGATCGATCAGGGCCTGATCGTCTGGGACCCCGCGTTCTCCGGGGGCTTTTCCCCGGCACGCGGCGCGTCTTCGGGCGAGCTCGTCGAGGCCCTCACGCGCCGCGAAGAGGAAGTGCTGCAATTGCTGGCCGCGGGCCTTCCCAACAAGACGATTGCGGAGCGGCTGGCCATCAGCGAGCACACCGTAAAGTTCCACGTGAACGCGGTCATGGGCAAGTTGGGAGCGCACAGCCGCACCGAGGCCGTCGCCCGGGCCGCCCGGCTCGGGCTCGTTGTGCTCTGAGGTTCCAAACGTGGCGTGGGGCTGACGGGGGCATGTTTGTGTTCGTCCGCGCGGCGATCTACGCCGTCCTGTTCGTGGACCTCGTCCTCATCTACCTACCGGGTCGCCTGCTCGCGTGGTCCGGCGTGGTTCGCCCCGCCACGATCGGGTTCCCGCAGATTGCCGGGATGCTCATCGGGGCTGCGGGCGCAGCGGTCGTGCTGTGGTGCGTGTTCGTGTTCGCGCGCCTCGGGCGGGGCACGCCGGCGCCCTTCGACCCGCCCCGCCGGCTTGTGACCCGCGG
>Ga0187846_10002310_pt1 | contig 10522 bp, 6 predicted proteins | sample TC_taG_FD_161473 | JGI IMG/M metagenome (GOLD analysis project Ga0187846, IMG submission 161473) | Biofilm microbial communities from the roof of an iron ore cave, State of Minas Gerais, Brazil - TC_06 Biofilm (v2) | ecosystem: Environmental > Terrestrial > Deep subsurface > Cave > Wall biofilm ... | reverse complement strand
CACCAAACCCGACTGAACGCTGACGAAGCTGCGCACGCCCGAGTCGCCGCGCTCGAGCTCTTGCGTCATCAATCCGTATTCGACGTTGGCCATGCCGGCACACCCGTAGCCTTTAAGCGAGGCGCCAAAGAAACCGAGGTCCGCCATGGGCTTGATGAGTTCGCGAGGGAACCGCCCGGCGCGATTGCACGCCTCGATAATGGGAATGAGGTTGTCTTCGATGAATTGACGCGTGGTGTCGCGGACCAGGCGCTCTTCGTCAGTGAGCAGCGAGTCGTATTGAATGAAGTCGACACCACGAAATTTGATGGCTGGCATGTTGAATCTCCTATGAGCTGGTTCCCAGAATCCTGCCGTCGATGCAGGAAAAAGCAGTTTGCGCCTACAGGAGCGGGCGCGCGCCGGTGGGCAAACATATGACGGTAGCAGGCGCAAGGGACGCGGGTCAACGGCGGCGGGCTCAGCACCTGGGCATTTTCATTTTTGCGAAAAAGGCGGGTGTAAGCTGATCGCGCAGTTTTTCATTTCAATTCGACGTCCCTGCGCGAGCGCTACCTCGCAAGGTGGGCGGCTGCTCGAGGAGGCATCATGGCATCGTCAAGTCGCAAGAGCTGGTCTCTCGCAGTTTTTGTCGTGATCATGTTGTCGTGGGCAGGCGCGGCGATCGCGCAGAAGGTCGTCGTAGATGCCGATTCCGCCCACGTCGCGAATACTTTCAGCCCCGTCCGCGCGTTGGGGGCGGCCATCGATCGCCTGCGAACCGGATCTCCCGACCACCTGCTCAAGGATCCGTTGCTCAAAGAAATTCTCGGGGCGGGATGGCAGCCGGTGACCTATCGCCAGAACACCGAACTGATGGTCGAGGCATGGCATTGGAATCCGTCGGGCAAGTGGAGCAATGCCGAAAAGCAGGAAGGCTACTTCGTCGGCAACGCGGAGCCGACCGCCGAATTGATTCACAGTTCGTGGGCGTATCCGCTGCCGCATCGCGGATTCAGCCGCGGGGATGGGAATGGCTGGTCGCGGCTGACCGACGGCGATCCCAAGTCGTATTGGAAGAGCAATCCGTATTTGACCAGGGCCTTTACCGGTGAGGACGACTCTCTGCACCCGCAGTGGGTGATGATCGACCTGGGCAGCAAGATCGACGTGAATGCGATCCGGATTGCCTGGGCCGAGCCCTATGCCAAGCGCTATGCCGTCCAGTTCTGGACGGGCGATCTGGAACCCTTCTACGACGGCACGACCAAGGGAACATGGCAGACGTTTCCGCTGGGCAACTTCACCGGCGGCAAAGGCGGGACGATCACGCTCAAGCTGGTCTCGTGGATGATTTCAGTGCGCTATCTCCGCATCTGGATGACCGAATCGTCAAACACTTGCGATACGCATGGCTCCGCTGACAAGCGAAATTGTGTGGGATATGCGATCAACGAACTCTATGTCGGCTCGCTCTCGGCTGACGGCGCATTCAACGACTACGTCACGCACTTTCCCAACCGCAACCAGACGGTAACCTGGCCATCGTCGGTTGATCCGTGGCACGCCGCTTCCGACCTCGACTATGGACGCGGGGATCAGGTCGGATTTGATTTCTTCTTCAATTGTGGCGTAACTCGCGGACTCCCGACCATGGTACCGATTGCGATGCTGTATGCCACACCCGAGGATGCCGCCAATGAGATTGCTTATCTCTACAAACGGCACTATCCGATTTCATGGATCGAGATGGGTGAGGAAGCCGACGGGCAGCACATGCTGCCCGAAGACTACGGGGCGTTGTACATCCAGTTCGCGACGGCGATTCACAAGCTCGTGCCCGAGGCCAAGCTGGGTGGCCCGCCGTTCGAGGGCACGTTTGGCGACGTCGAGGTCTGGCCGGATGTCAATGGAAAAGTCTCGTGGATCGGGCGCTTCGTCGACTACCTGAAAGCGCGCGGCCGGTTGAGCGACTTCACGTTTTTTTCTTTCGAGCACTATCCGTATCAGGACAAGCCGACGTATTCGTGGGCGGATCTTTACCCGGAGCCGGAATATGTGAAGCACATCGTCCAAGTGTGGAAAGACAACGGTGTGCCGCAGAACATTCCCTTCTTCATGACGGAAGGCAACATCGGAGGCGGTGCTCCGCCATCATCGGTGAAAGCCGGGTTGTGGCTCGCGGATTACGTCGGCACCATGATGGGTGAGGGTGCGGGAGCAACCTACTATTTTCACTACATGCCGTATCCGGGAAACTTCAGTGGTTTTGGGAATTTCCTGTGGATCGACCAGGATTACAAGGTGCTGGGCTATCCGCCGCAGTACATTGCGGCACAGGTCATCACAAAAGAGTGGGTGCAGCCGGTCGATGCTCCGCATAAGCAATACAAAGCTGCCAGCGACATCAGCGACGCTGCCGGGAACGTTCTGGTGACGGCATACGCAGTGGAGCGGCCGGACGGGCAGTGGTCGGTGATGCTGGTGAACCGCGATCAGTTCAATGACCATGCGGTCAAGGTGGCCTTCGCTGACGCGAGCAAGGGCGAGCGGCATTTCTCGGGGCAGATCGACCGGATCACCTTCGGATCCAACGAGTATCAGTGGCACCAGGAGGGACAAGGCGGGCGAGCGGACCCGGACGGTCCGCCGTCGAAATCGGCCGTTGTGGGTGGCGTGGACGTGCTGTATCAACTCCCCAAAGCATCGATCACGGTGCTGCGCGGGCACATCGGACAGTAGCGCCGCGTTTCGCCCGACGAGACAGTAGGCGCCGGTTACTGTAAAATCAAACACGACGGAAGAAGAGCGAGACGCGGCTTGAGAGTCTTCCAGGTGGATCCCTGCGAAGTTCGGGTCTAGTTTCGGAAGTGCCCCATCCAATGCATTCGCCGCGCAAATCACGCGGCTTGCGCTGCGCACACTTTGAGAAGATCAGGAGAGATCAGACATGGCCGTAGGCGCCAAGATCGCAAAGACAGCAGACCGAAAGAAAGTGATGGACACGACTAAGAGCACCGACTGCCCCAAGTGCGGCAAGGCTACGCGCATCGTCAAGCGCGTGAAGGACCGCGAGCGTGGCGTGCCCGGCGGTATTTACATCTCGTGCTCGGCATGCGACTTCTACGAGAAGCTGTAAAGGCAGTTTCCGGTTTCTGGTTTCTAGCGCTGTGGGTTCGAAGCGCCCCCTTCTTCCCTAGTGTTCCTTGTCAGTTGGGGGTGGGCCTCCCTCCGGATGTTCTTCGATGTACTTCGCGACGGCGTCGGCCACGATTTCATTGCCGCGTGGTCCGAGGTGGGCTTGATCGAGGAAAACGGCTTCCGAAACGGAATCAAACAGAGCACTCAGATTAACTGCGCCTAAGTTCGTACCCCTCCGCGCCGCTTCGTCATATACCAGCGCCAGCGGCCTCGGATCCACAGGCCCTCTGCCGGCCGCAGCCGCATCCGCCATATCCCGCTCAAACGGTACCATCGGTTTGTGGCCGTACAGCAAATGCGGTTGGAAGAAGCCATAAAATGCGAAGTGATAACCCTGGCTCAGGGCGCGCACGATTTTCATGTTCGCCTGGTAGTTGTCGACAATGGTGACGGCATTAGCTTGTCCGTACGCCTGCTCAAACGACCCTGGCCGAAGCCGGCTGACAATGGCATGGACGAGAGAAAATGTGTGCGATTTCTGCAGGAAGTCCAGTCGTCCGCGGATGGTGCCCTCAACCCTGGCTTCCATCTCGTCAGATCCGTAGAAGGCCGTGCGCGGGTCGCGGGCGTACATCCCGGTGTACGCATCATTGAATCCGTCATAAAAGACGACGATGTCAGGATGGTGGCCTTCCTTGAGTTTTTCCGTGAGCAGAATCATCTCCTGAGTGGTTACATATCCGTCGACCCCGAGATTGGTGACGGTGGCACAACCTAGTCCCGCAGAGTTGAGGTCGCGGGACAGATAGGACGGCATGGTCGCCCAGTCAGGCACGCCAGTGCTGAAAACGGTCGAACCTCCGAAGACCCAGACACTTTTTGGGCGCGCGCTTCCGCAACCGGTGAGACTGGGATTGTCCGTTCTGCGGGCGATTGCAACCTCGCCGGCGTCGACGTTGATGTACTTTCCGTGCCATTCGCGCGCAGCCCAGAGGCGGAAGGGAACGAACATGCCGCGCGCCTTCAGCCACGACCGTTCTTCCTTGCGGAAATCGCTGACCCAGCCGGCCTGACCGTATGCGGGGCTGGCTTGGGTGCGTCGCGCGTGGTTGGAATAAATCCAGCCATGGGCCGCCAGTGCCGCCCACGATCCCAGTTCCAGCAGGCCTATCGCAAACACTGTGCTGACAAACCAAAATCCCACTCTCGCGAGCACCTGTTCAAAATGTCGCGTGAGTTTCATTCCCGCTCCCCTGCCTTGTTCCCCTGGTGCTCCTTGTCCGTTGGGGATGGGCCTCCCCCGGGATGTTCTTCGATGTATTTCGCAATGGCGTCGGCGACGATTTCGTTGCCGCGTGGTCCGAGGTGGAGGCCGTCGACGTAGATCGGCTCCGATACGGAATCAAACAGGCCGGTAAGGTCGACGGAGCCCGCCTGAGCGCTTCGCCGCTGAGCCTCCTCATATACCAGCCGAAACGGCTCCGAATCACTTCTGGGCCATTCAGAGAGCAGTTCCTGCTCGTAGGGAACCAATGGCTTATGGCCATATTCGAGGCTGGGCTGGAGGAAGGAATAAAAAGTTACCCTGCGGGCTTGGCTCAACATTCTCGCGAGCTGCAGGTTAGCCTCGTAATTGTCTACGACGATGGCCGCTTGGGCAGGTGAGTGTGTAACCGGAGCGACCCTTCTTCGAAAGCCTGCCCGAAGCAAGTGCACAAGCGAAACAAGGTGTGTTTTGTAAATGAAATCGAAGCGGCCACGGATGGTGCCGTCGACCCGTGCTCTTATCAAATCAGTCCAAAAGTGTGCCAACCGCGGATCGGGTGCACGGGTCCAGGCCCAGGCGTCGTTAACCCCATCATAGAAAATCACGACGTCGGGGCGGCTACCTTCCTTCAGTTTTTCCATGAGCAGGATGAGTTCCTGAGTGCTGACGTAGGCCTCCACGCCCAGGTTGCGCACGAGCAAGCAGCCGTGACCGGAACGATTGAGACTGTGCGACAGGTACGAAGGCAAAGTCGCCCAGTCAGGAACGCCTGTCCCGAAGACGGTGGAACCTCCAAACATCCACACCACGGTTTGGTTGCGGATCTTGCAATCGGCGGCGGTGGGGTTCAAAGTTCGGCGCCAGACTCCAACATCGCTGGGGTCGGCATTGATGTATTTACCGTGCCACTCCGTGTTACCCCACAGGCGGAAGGGTACGTACTTCTGGCCGCTGTTCGATTCTTCCCACAAACGCTGTTCCCGCAGGTACTCAGGAACCCAGGCGGCTTGCGCGTATGCCGGACATTGTAAAGCCTTTTCGTAGTAGTCCGGGTGCAGCCAGCCATAACCTGCCAGAATTGCCCAGGAAATGAGCTCCATCAGAGTCAGGATCACCACAACACTCACGACCCAGAACCCCACCAGCGTAATCAGCGATCTGAAACGACTTGGTGTGAGCTTCATTCGATTCTCCGGGCAAGGGCGCGTCTACTTTGCCGCCGTGGTTGGTCGAGGCTCAGGAAGGATACTCCTTCCCGTCAGAGCTCTGCAGGTGTGGCTCGGAGTCAATGGAGAACGCCAGGAATCCTAAACTGCAACGGTGACGGACGTGTCGGTGCGGGTGACCGGCCGGTACAGCGTGTCGCGCTCGACGGGTTCGCGTCCGGCGGCGCGGATGAGCCGCTGCAACTCTTCCCGGCGCATGCCTTGCGGCGTGGTGGCGCCGGCGTCGTGATAGATCTTCTCCTCGATCACGGTGCCGTCCATGTCGTCGGCCCCAAAGCGGAGAGAAATCTGCGCGATCTTGGGCGTCATCATCTGCCAGTAGGACTTGATATGCGGGAAGTTGTCGAGCACAAGGCGGCTTACTGCAATCTGCCTGATGTCGAGGACGCCGGTGGTTTTCGGCAGATGCTGCAGCGGCGTATTGTCGGGGTGAAACGCAAGCGGGATGAACGTCTGGAAGCCGTGAGTCTCATCCTGCAGCACACGCAGTTTGAGCAGGTGGTCGACGCGGTCTTCGTCATTTTCGACGTGGCCGTAGAGCATGGTGGCGTTCGACTTCAGGCCGATCTGATGCGCGAGGCGGGCGGTTTCAAGCCACTGGTCGCCATCGATCTTGTGGTCGCAGATGATGTGGCGCACGCGGTCGGCGAAGATTTCCGCCCCGCCTCCCGGCAGCGAGTCAACGCCTGACGCCTTCAGTTGCTCGAGCGTCTCGCGAATCGAGAGCTTCGCGCGCTTTGAAAGATACGCCACTTCCACCATCGTGAAGGCTTTGAGATGAACTTGCGGAAAGCGCTGCTTGAGGCCCGAACACAAATCGAGGAAGTACTGAAACGGCAGATCAGGATGCAGCCCGCCGACGATGTGAAACTCGGTGACCGCCTCAGAGTAGCCGGAGGCAGCAGTTTCGAATGCCTCCTCGAGCGCCATCGTATAGGCGCCGGGTGCGTCTTTCTTGCGCCCGAAGGCGCAAAGGCGGCAGGCAGCGACACAAACATTCGTGGGATTGATGTGACGGTTGACGTTGAAGTAGGTCGTGTCTCCGTGCATGCGCTCGCGGACGTGGTTCGCCATCCAGCCGACGGCGAGAATGTCCCCCGTTCGATAGAGCGCGAGCGCGTCGTCCGCATTCAATCGTTCGCCTGCGAGAACCTTGGCGTGAGCCGACACCAGCCTCGGATCGTCGGTTTGAAAGGGATGCGTCACGGGCATCTATTTGATGATATCGCAGGCGGGCCAAGCCACCAACTGAAGGGTGCTTTCTGACGAGCGGTACCGGAGATTATGCCACGGGAGGCAGCGTGGGTTTATGTAGGAAACTCCCAGCCTTCGTCCTGCATCCTCTTGTTCGTCCAGTGCTGGAGCTGCTCGAACAGAGTCGGTTCGATGACAGCAAAGCGGAGGCCGACGCGGCCTTCGTCGCCAATCCAGACGATGCGCGCCTTGGCGCGAAATTCCGTGTCACTATCCGGAAGTTTGAAGCTGACATCGAGCAGGCCTGCGAAGCGCAGCGGCTCTTTGAGGCCGTCGAGGCCCATGCCGCCGGTGCTGAGGTTCACGCCCTGTACCGACACCTGGTTGCCCTGAGAATTCGTGAGCACAACGGGCATTTGAACCCGCGCGCGGAAGAACTTCTGCTGCTCCAGGCTGATGAAGCCGAGCGCATTCGGAGTTTCGCTGAGGTTGGCGTTGATGTTGTATTCCTTCAGCTTGCGGCTGAGCGTGCGGCGGGAGATTCCCAGTTGTTCGGCAGCGAGCGAGCGATGGCCTCCCGTGCGCTCCAGCGCGCGGATGATCATCTGCTCTTCCATGCTGTCGAGGTTGCCGACCGGCATCGAAGCGGATTGGCGAAGCGTGGTCGGCCCTCCGGAGATCGCGGCCGTGATCTTTGTGGTGTCGATTTCCGCTGCGCTCGACTCCATCGCCACCTTGGCGATCAGATTCCTCAGTTCGCGGATATTGCCCGGCCACGAATGCGACAGCAGCGTAGAAATGGCATCCGGAGTGAACGCCTTGCCCGGACTCTTGAGACCGAGAAAGTGCTCCGCCAGCGCCACGATGTCTTCCGGGCGCTCGCGCAGTGGCGGCACGCGCAACTGGAACTGCCCCAGGCGATGAAAAAGATCTTCGCGGAAGCGCCCTTGCTTGACGGCGGCTTCCAGGTCCTGATTGGTCGCGGCAACGATGCGGACATCGACTTTGATCTTGCGGTGACCGCCAAGACGGTAGAAAGCTTGCCCGTCCAGCACGCGCAGTAGCTTCACTTGTGTCTGGAGCTGCAGTTCTCCGATTTCGTCCAGGAAAATCGTGCCGCGGTCCGCCAGTTCGAACAATCCAGGCTTGGAAGCATCGGCTCCGCTGAAAGCGCCTTTCTCGTAGCCGAATAGCTCGCTCTCCACCAGGTTTTCTGGAAGTGCAGCGCAGTTGATGTCGACCCAAGGACGGCTGCGCCGCTGCGAGGATTGATGAATTGTTCGCGCGATCAGTTCTTTGCCGGTTCCGGTTTCCCCGGTTATGAGCACGGTCTCGCTGTGGCCCGCCACGCGGTCCACCAGCCCCATGAATTTGTGCATCACGGGACTGGCAAGAATGAACTGCGTGCCATCGACAGAGCGCGAGGAGATCGGCGCCGGCTCCGCCAACTCACGCGGCCTGGGCTTCTCCGTCGCTGCTGGCGAGACTCCCTCTACCACGCGCGCCACGGCCACCAGGCTTGCCGGAGCGGTGCTCGCGTCCCGCAACAACGTCACGCGAAGTTGGACGATGAGCTCTTTCCCGGACTTCGTCTGGCCGTGCAGCCGGCATTCGTGCCGGTTGTCCTTGAAGACTGCTGCCAGAATCTCTTTCTGCAGCCGCCGTCGCTCCGCCGGCTCGGCAGCGGAGAATACGCCTGCCAGAGTCTCCTTCAGTATTTCTTGTGCCGCGTATCCGAAGAGATTGGTGGTTGCATGGTCACAGGCAGTGATGTTGCCCTGGAGATCGGCAGACAACACTCCCCAGTCCGCGACGGTTCCCAAGTCATCCCCGCTGGTGCGCGCCGCCGGTCCGTCGGCGGCCTCGGTGGGCGGCGTAAGGCTCGATTTGCGATTCGAAGGCGACATGCCGCACGTTTGGGACTGATCTTGACACATAATCTTGCTCCTGCAGGGATTTGAAGGAGCGCGGCGCGTAACCGAGGTAACCAGTTACTGCCAATGAAAAGGGTTTTCGACCTGGGGGAGCCGTGGAAATGCGCAAAGGTTCATTCCCGCTCATTACCTCAGTAAGCTTCTGAAAACCCTGTAATCACAATAGGATCGGACATTGCGGCAGAGGTGTGGGCCGGGGACGATCTACGCCTTGGCAGAACTCCGCCATCCGCAAAATTGCTGGGATTCTGGTGTTGTGCAGGTAGCCGGACCCCAGTGCACCACCAATGGGCGGGATGTCGATTCAAACCAAGTTGTTTGTCGGGATTACGGCCTCTTTGGGGGCGGCAGTGCTGTTCTCTGCGCTGCTGCATTGGCACTCCGCCGACCTGACGCGCTTCCTTTGCTACCTTGCGGTCGCCATCCTCGCCTCTGGACTCAAGGTGCAACTGCCCGGCATCGACGGCACCATGTCGGTGAATTTTCTCTTCATCCTCCTTGGCGTGATGGAGCTGAGCCTTCCCGAAACATTGGCGATTGGCTGCACAGCGACGCTGGTCCAAAGCGTGTGGCAGGCGCGAAACAAGCTCGATCCCGTCAAATTGATTTTCAACGTGTTCGGCATGATGGCGAACGCGAGCACGCTTTGCTATTACGGCTATCACTGGCTGGACGCCCGCGTCGGACCCAGCAAGCCCATCCTGCTGATGGGAGCGGCGCTGGTTTTCTTCCTCGCGAACACGCTGCCGATTTCCGTGGTCATCGCGTTAACCGAGGGTAAGTCGAGCCGCCGCGTGTGGTCGGAGTGCTACTTCTGGTCGTTCCCTTACTACCTGGTTGGAGCCGCGGCCGTCGGGCTGGTGGGCATCATCAACAAGCAGGCAGGATGGCAAACTTCGCTGCTGGTGTTGCCGGTGATCTATTGGGTGTACCGCTCTTATCGTTTATACCTCGGGCGGCTGGAAGCGGAGAAGGAACGCGTCGAGATCGAAAAGCGGCACGTGGAAGAGATTGCCTCGCTCAACATGCGGACGATCGAGGCGCTGGCGCTCGCCATCGAAGCCAAGGATCACACCACCCACACGCACCTTCAACGTGTGCGTACCTACGCCGTGGCCATCGCTCATGAACTGGGCTTGTCGTCTGATGAAGTCGAGGCGTTGCGCGCGGCGGCGCTGCTTCACGACATCGGAAAACTGGCCATTCCGGAGCACATCATCAACAAGCCGGGCCGACTGACGCCGGAAGAGTTCGAGAAGATGAAGGTTCATCCTCTGGTCGGCGCTGAGATTCTGGAACGCGTGGCGTTTCCCTATCCCGTGGCGCCGATCGTTCGTTCGCACCACGAGCGCTGGGATGGGACTGGATATCCCAACGGGCTCAAGGAAGAAGAGATCCCCATCGGAGCGCGAATCCTCGCGGTGGTCGACTGCCTGGATGCGATGGCCTCCGATCGCCAGTATCGCCCCGCGGTCCCGCTGGAACGAGCCATGGCGAAGGTGAAGGAGCGGTCCGGAACCTGGTTTGATCCGGTGGTTGTGGAAGTGCTCGAACGCCGTTACGTCGAACTGGAGGAGATGTCGCGCACCCAGGAGGATGGATTCGTGCCTGCTGAATTCTCCTCGAAGCAGGTGCGCGTGGAGCGCGGCCTGGCGCCTGCGACTGGATTCGAGAAGTGGTCCGAAACCGCCCCAACCGACACCGACTTCTTGACCTCCATCGCCTCGGCACGGCAGGAGGCGCAGACCATGTTCGAGCTTAGCCAGGATCTGGGCAACTCG
>Ga0187846_10002309_pt1 | contig 10528 bp, 10 predicted proteins | sample TC_taG_FD_161473 | JGI IMG/M metagenome (GOLD analysis project Ga0187846, IMG submission 161473) | Biofilm microbial communities from the roof of an iron ore cave, State of Minas Gerais, Brazil - TC_06 Biofilm (v2) | ecosystem: Environmental > Terrestrial > Deep subsurface > Cave > Wall biofilm... | reverse complement strand
GCAGAGGGAGACCGGACACCAGCAGATATCTTCATTACCAACGATGCTGGTAGTTTGGAACTCGCGCGGACGGCCGGCCTTCTCCGCCCGCTCAATATGCGGGAAATCGATCGCGCCATCCCCCAACAGTACCGCGCGCCGGACAATAGTTGGGTCGGTCTGTCCGGACGTTTCTGGATCATTGTCTACAACACGACTCAGGTGAAGCCGGATCAGTTGCGATCATTGCTCGACCTTGCGGATCCAAAATGGAAAGACAAGATCGCGATTCCCAATTCTGGCAGCGAGTACTTGCAAGCCGGAGTGTCGGTGATTCGAGCAACCTATGGCGATGAGCGGACCAAACAGTTTCTTGTCGGCCTCCGGGACAACGGCGGGAATCAAGTCTATCAGAAGAGCTCGCAGATCGTAGAGGCGGTGGCGAAAGGCCAGGTCGCGATCGGCATCGTGAATCACTACTACGTATATCGCCACCTGGCAATGCAGCCTGGCGCGCCGATTGCCGTCTTCATGCCCGATCAGCAGGAAGGCGGCATGGGCTCCATTATGAATGTGGCCGGCATCGGCGTCATCAAGCAGACCAAACATCTCGAGAGTGCGAAGCTGCTGGTGGAATTTCTCGTCGCCCAAGCAGGCCAGAAGCTGTTTGCCGACCTCGACAAGGAATATCCCCTCCACTCTGAAGTCAAGGCGGATCCAGCTCTCATCGAGCGAAAAAGCTTCCGCGCGGCGCAGGTCCCACTCACGCGGCTCGCTGAGTTGCGCGAACCTACACTCACACTGATTGAACAAGTGGGGCTCCGGTAATCAGAAGGAACCAGCGTGATCACCATTCGCCAGCAATTATCGTCTCCCCTCCAACTCGTGGCGCTTGCGAGTGGTGGGTTGATCATTCTTCCGCTCGGGTACGTAATGGCACAGGCGCTTTCGGTGGATGCCGTCGTCTGGGGCCGATTGTGGGCCACACGAATTCCTGAACTCCTATTCAACACGGTCAGCTTGGCCGCAAGCGTGGCAGTCATTACGTTGGTTCTCGGCGTGTCGACTGCTTGGGTTGTGACGCGACTCGAGTTCCCTGGCCGCCGATTTTGGGAAGGTGCGCTTGTGCTCCCTTTAGCCATGCCCACCTACGTCCTGGCCTACCTCTACTCATACCTGCTCGGGTTCGGAGGACCGATCGAACATCTCTGGCAGTTTGTCGCCGGACCGCAAGCTAGACTGTTCTCCCCGCACAGCTATCTTGGTGCCACGATTGTAATGGCACTCGACACCTTTCCCTTCGTCTATCTCCTGACACGAAGTGCCCTGCTGAACATGAACGTTTCCTTCGAAGAAGTCTCCAGAGCGAGTGGCGTGTCCCGCCTTTGGACTCTCTGGCGTGTGACATTGCCGCTCATGCGTCCTTCGATTGTGGCCGGGCTTGCCTTGGTCATCCTCTACGTCGTGTCGGATTTCGGTGCGGTCTCTCTGCTCCGCTATCAAACACTTACCTACGCCGTCTTCCAGCAAATGACCGGAAGGTCCGATAATAGTGCGGCCAGTATTCTGAGCCTTTTCCTCGTGAGCCTGGCCTTGCTCTTTCTCGTCACCGAGCGTTGGTTTCGGCATCGCAGCCGGTTTTATCAGACATCCGGCCACTACCGCTCCCCGCAGCGACACCAATGCGGCTGGCCGGGAACAGTCCTTGCCACCGGCTATTTGAGTGTGATCCTTGGTGCGGCATTTGCGGTTCCAGCCTATCTTTTGGTGAATTGGAGTTTCTCCATACAGGCCCAGGCCACTCTCGACAGCCGATTCATGGGATTCGTTTCGAACAGTGCGCTCCTCGCCGCTTTTGCCGCCACCGGCGGCGTGTTGATAGGACTTCCGCTGGCTTATCTGGCAAGCCGGCGCCCCAGTTGGCTGAATCTTGGATGTTTGCAAGCCGCCTACGCCGGATATGTGCTCCCTGGCCCCGTTGCGGCGTTGGCAGTCTTGGTCTTATTCACCAAACTGGTACCTATCTTGTACGGATCTGTCCTTGTGCTCATTGTGGCCTATGTCATTCATTTTCTCCCAGCCGGTTTGCAATCGCTGGAACCAGCGCTCCAACAAATCACCCCAAATTTGGAGGAAGTGTCACGCTCACTCGGCCTCAATGTTCGGGACACCTGGCGACGCGTCACGCTGCCGTTGGTGCGAAATGGGTTTATAGTGGCCTGGGTGTTGATGTTTCTCCAGACCATGAAAGAATTGCCGGCCACACTCTTATTACGGCCGGTAGGCTTTGATACGTTGGCGATTCGAGTTTGGCTGGAAGCCAGCGAGGAGTACTACCAACTGGCCGCGCCTGCGGCGTTATTGATCGTTATTGTGAGTCTCCCCGCTCTTCTATTGCTAGTGTCGAAAGATTGGCGAGCCGCGTAACGGAAAGGGCAAGCACTAGTGACAATGAACTCTCCGATGACACCCCTTCGGACCGATGACACCAGGACGCAAGGGGACCTCTACAGATCGGCGTCCTCTGTACTGGAGCTTCGGCATGTATCATGTGCGTATGGAACCGATCACCCGGCCGTTCGCGGGGTTTCGTTTGCGGCCCGCGAGGGAGAAATCCTGTGTCTGCTCGGCCCGTCGGGATGCGGCAAAACGACGATCCTCAGGGCTATCGCCGGGTTTGAACCGGTTCAGTCCGGTCAGATCTTTTTATCGGGGGAGTTGGTGTCTTCGCCTGACACCATGGTGGCCGCTGAACATCGACACGTCGGCATGGTCTTTCAAGAGTATGCACTCTTCCCGCACCTACGGGTCCATGACAATATTGCCTTCGGTCTTCGACACTTGCCGCGCCGCGAACGCAAAGCCCAGGTGCAAGAGATACTTCGCCTGGTCGGTCTCGAAGGCTTCGATCGGCGATACCCCCACGAACTGTCCGGTGGCCAGCAGCAGCGGGTCGCATTAGCTCGCGCTCTCGTTCAGCATCCCGTGGTCCTCCTCCTGGACGAACCCTTCAGTAATTTGGACCCCGACATGGCCAGCCGTATGCGCCAGGAGCTACATGATCTCTTGAGACGGACCAAGACCACCACAATTCTTGTCACTCACGATCATGATGAAGCATTCGCGATGGCGGATCGGGTAGCCGTCTTAAATCAAGGGGCCGTCGAGCAATTTGACGCCCCCGAAACGATTTACCACTTGCCCGCGACTCCCTTTGTTGCAGACTTTGTAGGGCAAGCGGACTTTATTCCGGGTAAGGTCTCTAACGGAATGGTCCACACGGAACTCGGTGAATTCCCGAATACGCTCGACTGTGAGGAGGGCAGGACCGTCGTCGTCATGATTCGCCCGGATGATATTCACCTCGTCCCCACGAAGAGCGCGTCCTCGCGAGTCCTCTCCCGCCAGTTCCGTGGTTCCGAGAATCTCTACGCGGTCAGCCTCCCTTCTGGGCAGGTCGTTCACAGCAGTCAAGGGTCCACGAGCGTTTACCAGGAAGGTACGGCGGTCGAACTCCGCGTGCTGGCTACACATACGGTGCTCTTCAAGCGACCAAACCATTCACCCTGAGAGCTTCCTCGCACCACACGACACCCGTTCTTCCTCAAACTAGAGCATTGACAGCCCTTTTCTCATTCTGGCAGCATGAACAATCTCATACGACGGTCCCTCTCCCGCCGGCCCGTCATGCCCCAATACGGAGTACATGGAGTGATTGATGGACGCGTTGAAGAACGCGGTCGATTTCGGAATTATCGGCCTCTTGGTAGCCTTGAGTGTGTGGAGCGTCGCCGTCGCGGTTGAGCGGTGGCTGTTCTATCGTCACATCGATCTGGGACAATATCCGAACTCTCAACTATTGGAAATCGCCCTGACACGTCGGCTTGTCGTGATCGGCACCGTCGCCGCCAATGCTCCGTATATCGGCTTGCTTGGCACCGTGCTCGGCATCATGCTCACCTTTCACACAATGGGGACGGCCGGCACAATGGCAGTGAATACTATCATGATTGGTTTGAGTCTCGCTCTGAAAGCCACAGCCGTTGGCCTCCTCGTCGCCATTCCCTGCGTGGTCATGAACAACGTGTTGCGTCGAAGGATCGCCGAGCTTCTCACTCAGTACAAGGTGCAGCATGGATCGCGAGGTTAATCAGATCAACGTTATTCCGCTGGTAGACGTGATGTTAGTCCTACTGGTCATTGTCCTCACTACTGCAACATTTATCAGCACCGGCCAGATACCGGTCAATCTTGCCAAGGCCAAGGAAGTTGGCGATCGCAAAGATGTGCCGATCATTATTACACTCACGTCAGAGGGGAAGCTGTTTCTAAACGATAGCCCGATTCCTGAAGGGGCGCTTGCTATGGCCCTCACCGCGCAACCACGCGAATCGTCCGTGGTCGTCCGTGCCGATAAGGTGACGCTGCTGGAACGATTTGTGGCGCTGGTGGATGAAGTCCGGAGCCTTGGCTTCAAGCAAGTCAGCCTAGAGGTGATCAGGCTGTGACCAATACGGAATTGTGTCGTGGCGGCGAACATGCTGGCGCTCAGGCAGCCGGGTGGGTCGTCTCTGTGCTGCTTCACTGCGGCCTTAGCGTAGGGGCACTTCTCTTCGTCCAACGGGTCCAGTTGGCACCCCAATCGGAACCATTCAGATGGAACGTGGCGCTGGTGTCGTCCGATTCTCCACCGATACCGTCCGTCGGATCGTCATCTTCAGACCCCAGTCCACCCGTAATTCCGGCCAGGCCAATCACGCCATCCATCACAACCCGGACGCAGCCGGCGCCTCCGATTCCGATGACTGTGATCCCGACAGTCCCCGAAACGGTGGAACCCGTGGATCCTGTTCCAACTGCACCAGCCGTGCTCGTTGCGTCTCCGCAGCCTACTGAACCAATCGAGCACACACCAGCCGCCATTGGATCTATGAGCCCTTCAGATCAGACCGCTTCCATTGACACAGTGATGGTCCCACCGCAAAGAGAATCAGACTCCACGAGGGCCGTTACATCGGCGCATCCCGAGTCATCAACACTTACTTCATCGCTTACAAACACATCACCGGAGCCGACGGCATCCGTCACGCCACAGACACCACCACCAGCAGAAACATCTGTTCCGGCCGCCTCGTCAGCCCTCCAGGTAGCCGCAATCACGCCCCCAGGGTCGAACAGGTCTGTTCGAATAGATTACGGGTGGCTATCAGAGGTGATATTACGCCGCGTAGAAGAACTAAAACGCTATCCGGCTGAGGCACGAGTGGATCGCACGGAAGGAAAGGTCGTGGTCAAGGCGGTGATCAACGAGGACGGCAGCGTGGACGACGTTGAGATTTTTCAGAGCTCAGGCTCCACGACCCTTGATAAGGCCGCCATCGACCTGATGCGGCGTGCAGCCCCCTTTTCTTTACCTCACTTGTTAGGAAAACCACGCGTTACGGTCAAGATTCCGATGAATTATCGGCTTGATCGCTAAGTTAAAACCGCATATATGACGTGGTGGGTTGGCAGCCATCGTTTTACTGGAGGTCGTCCACCGCTAGCATGGCACAGCTCCTTTTCGGACCCGCAGACCTAGGGCAATCGAATCCTGCTCTTCATACCAGACGACACCAACATCCGACCGTCAGCATCGACAATGATCGCTTCAATATCTGCGAGATGCTCGACGAGTTCCATGCCACGCTCAGGTCCCATCACAAATATCCCGGTATCGAGTCCATCGGCCCACACGCCTTCGCGAGCAATCACGGTGACGCTTTGACAACCGCGAGCCGGTTGGAGCGTCTGCGGGTCCAGGATATGGTGATACTGCACACCTTCCCGCTCAAAATAACGCTCGTAGTCCCCCGCCGTTGAGATCGCTTCGTCCTCTAGGTCGATCCAGGCTAGCACTGCGCCTTCTTTGCGGGGGTGCTGAATGCCGACAGGGAACCCGTGTCCACCAGGCAATCGCCCGAAAGTCTTAATATCGCCAGATAGGGCGACCACCCCAGCAATCGCCCCTGCCTTCCGCATCATTTCAACAGCACGGTCTGCCGCATAGCCCTTCCCGATTCCACCGACGTCGATTCGCATACCGGCTCGCTCCAGCGAGATGGTCCGGCTGCCTACATCGACATGTAGGCCATGGAGATCCACCAGTGGCATGAGTTGCTGCAGTTCAGCCTCTGTAGGAATATGCTGCCGGTCGGTCACACTCCACGCCTCAACCGCCGGCCCAATCGCAATGTTAAATCCTCCGTCCGTCATCTCCGCAACCTGAAGCGAATATTGGACGACCGCCAGTGTTTCAGGACTTACCAACACCGGTGCCGATCCAGCAGCGGCATTGACGCGCGATAGTTCGCTGGTTGGAATCCAGGTACTCAGTAATTCGTCTAACCGGCGAATCTCCGCAAAACCTGAACTGACAGCAGCTTGCGCGATCAATTCATTCTCTGCCACAGTCGTGATCGTGACTAATGTACCCATGTGCATCTGGGCACGTTTGACCACTACCGGGTTCGAAGAACGCACCACGCTGCTACAGCCTGGAATTCCGGCCAAAGCTGCCATCAAGCTCAGAATGAGATAAACGGAGCGGAGCGGCGTCCTCGCCATCATCTAGGCTTTTACCAATAATGCCGCTGGAAATAATGTGGGTAGCGGGGATAGGGCATGACCTCATACAAACGCGCTTCGCTTTGTGCCGGATCCGGCAGCGCCGTTGTGACCTCGTGGGTTTCATGTGCCGAGTATTTTTGTTTGACGATCTGCTCGGCCTCACCCCTATCCCCCTCATCCACAACCGTTGAGAGGACCACTATCCGCCCATATCGCGGCGAGTCGACCCCAAACCGCCACGTGCCCAGGTATGTGATGGCTCCTTGCTCCAGGGTGAATGAGGCCGATAGCTGGGCCATCGACATGAATGGCCCTTCGCTGATCTGGATACGGCTCAACTCGTACGTGCCAGGCGGCAGAGACAAAGCAAACTGCTCGTTGTCTGACTGAACATCCACGCGAAATCGCTGGTGTGTTTGCTGGTTCTCCAGCTCAAAGGCTCGAAGAATTGGTTCATAGATTCTCTTCCTCTCGCCGGTAAGCACCGTAGTGACGCGACCGAGAACAAGTGTCGTTGCGCTGTCTGTCGATTCGGTTATTGCGGGCAATTCTGTGGCGCATCCGTTCAAAACGATGGCCAGCACCACCGCCCATCCCCAGGAAACCCGCGAAGGGACCTCCAACATATGGTCATTATAGGAAACCAGGGCCCTCAATGCACGCCAGCTCGATCTGGGGTTAGGGCAATGGACGCCTCTTGACTTGCTGATGCCGGATAAGATATTAATAATTGTTCTCATTTTCATTTAACGCCGGGCATGGCGCTGTGGTGACAACAAAATCAGATCCAGCATATCGCTCACCAGCCGAAGAAACTCGCTGTGAATGTGGCCAACTCATCGCTAAACTACGAGGACACGGGTTGGAGTTGAAGTGCAAACGATGCAAACGGATTGTAGTGATTGCTTTTTCTTCCATTGGAGGATGGACATCCCTCAGAGTTCCAGGCCAACCATAACAAGGAGGTATCAAGAACAAGCACGTCTTCTCACGTCTTGAGTAAGTCATAAAACAGCAGGCCAGAGACCAACGAGTCCCGAGTCAGACCAACCCCCTAGCTATTTGGAGGTCTACGATGAGGATCCGGTCAATCCTCGGGGCTCTTATGATTGCCAGCTTGCCGGCATGTCCGGCCTGGGCGGAAATGACCCCGGAGGAAATTAAGAAGATGGTCGACGAGGCAGTGGAGAAACGCCTTCAAGAACGTGAACGCCGCGAAGGAGCGGTGGAGCCTCGGGAAGCAGGTCCACCGCCCGGGCAGTATCCCGTACCAACCGGCCCCATGACGGAGATCAAGGCAGAGCGCCCAGGTGAAGAAAGAGCACCGCTCTCGTTCGGCTCCACTGGCTCAGGACGTTTGGTCTATGCGAAGCCGTTTGTCGCTGCGCCAAAGGCCGTTGTCGGTGGTTATATGGATATTCAGTACCGAGATCAGAGCAAAGGCAGTATCGATAATGGCTACGGAGGCACCGCCAGCAGTTTCGATCAGCAGCGGTTCGTCCCTTTTATCTATGCGGACGTCACCGAGCACGTGAAGTTTGCATCGGAAGTGGAAATTGAGCACGGCATTCGAGAGGAAACCGGAAGCTCCAATGAAGTAAGTCTGGAGTTTGCTTTCATTGACTATCTCATCACTGAAAAAGTCAATCTTCGAGCTGGTATTTTGCTGCTTCCGCTCGGCAAATTTAACCTGCTCCACGACTCACCCTTGAACGACTTAACCGATCGTCCACTCGTCGACCAATTTGTTATTCCTACGACACTGTCTGAAACCGGAGCAGGATTTTACGGAACCTTCTATCCAGGCAGAACCAGTAAGCTGGACTATGAGTTGTACGTTACATCGGGACCCTGCTCATATCTACAGAACGGAACTCCCAGGATCACTGAGGCAGACGGGACGCAATTTTCCAGGCAGCGGGATTGCCCCTCAACCGATGGTTTAGACATCAACAACGGCAGGGCGGTCGTCGGACGCGTGGCCTTCAGCCCCATGCTCGGGGTCGAAGTGGGTGGATCAAGTTATTATGGCAATGGCGCCCCCAACGGCAACTACAATCCCCTGAGCATTTCGGCGCTAGATTGGACGCTCCAGCGGGGTCCATTCGAGCTCATCGGTGAAGCCGCATGGGCCTATGCGAGAGGCAATTCGCGGGCGATCCAGACGAACACGCTCGGCGTCGCTCCAGGAACCCTCTTGACGACAGCAGTGACGGGACAAATCGGCAACAGCGGTCCCGGCATCCCGCCTCAGCGCATGAACGGATTTTATATTCAAGGCAATTACCATTTCATGCCGGAATTCCTGACCAAACTGTCCCCGAAACGGTTCGGTGAGGGGTCGACCCTGACGGCCGTGATCCGGTACGACAGGGTCAACACCAATTTGGACAACAGCAACGGGACAGGCGGCTGGGGCAATCTGGAGCAGATCTCGTTCGGTCTCAACTATCGGCCGATTGAAGACTGTGTCTTCAAGATGAGCTACCAATACCAGCCGATGGCCTTTAATCCCAATACCAATCAACGAATCCACGACAGCGCGTTCGTAATTTCGGCCGCGACGTATTTTTAAATCGATGGCCTTCGTGTCCACTCCCTCGCGGAAGGGCTCGCAAGGTCGTTTAGGAGCAAGACATTACATGCGAGCAAGTATTCTGGCACTCATAGGTTCCCTCGCTTGCAGCGGCTGCGCCTCCTTGAGCGGCAGCAAGGATCAGTTCTTCGTTTGTCCTTTTGATGTCGTGTGGGATGCGGCCTTAGAATCCGTGAAGGATCGGCCGGCGCAAGTTCAGGATAAAACCAAGGGGCTGATCGAGACCGGCTGGGTCGAGATGGAAGGCACCGAGCGCTCATATGGAATTTTCGATCGTGAGGCATTCGGAAACCGAGAACGGGCTCGCATGACAGTCATGGTGAAGCGCCTGAATGACGTGACGTCGGTGAGTGTGCTGGAAAATCGCCAGCGATGGCACCTGAAGGGCGGGATCACACAACAAGCCACCAGATGGTGGCCTATTGATCCATCCGCAGAGGCTGAAACGAAAGTCGTGAATCGTCTCAATAATAAACTCAAAGAGAAAGGCTGTGCCGCGACATGACTCTCCGACACTGGGTCCTAGCAACATGCTTGACCATTCTTCTGTTCCCTGTCCCCGCGCGAGGCGAACGAATCTGGGACGCCGAGCTCAAGCGTTTTCTCACGGAACAGGAGACGACCCACGCCGAGGTCTTCCTTACCGAGCAAGAGGCGTTAAAGCTTATGTTCTCTTCATCAGAACGAATTCGCAGAGACATCATTCGGCTAACTGAAGAGAAAAAGACACAGATAGAAGATCGGATTGGATGGAAATTCCCCGAAGAGACATTTGAGGTCTATATCGGCGAGACCGGTGCACAGGTTGATGGATATGCACTGGTTCAGAATACCATCGGCAAGCACAAACCGATGACCTACATGGTCGGGGTCGACAGCAAGGGACGAGTCTCCAACGTGGAATTATTGGTATTTCGAGAGGCGCGTGGTAGCGAGGTTCGGACAAAACGGTTCAATGTTCAGTACGAAGGCAAGACCTGTCTTGATCCTGTTCGCATCAACAAAGATATCATCAATATCAGCGGAGCCACGATGTCGGTGCGCTCCATGAGTGCGGGAGTCAAACGTGTGTTGGTTCTCATTGACGAATTTTATCTCAAACCCCTGGGTCTCGGAAGCGACACGATAGCCGCGCGCAAATCCGAGAAAGGGTTCTTTGGCTCTCTCTTTGGCGACTGACGGCGGCCGAGATCTTCCGAATGCGCAATTTCAACACTCGGTTCCGCCTGCGAGATTCAGATCGACACATTCGACTCCTGTATACATTGTTTCTGTTTTTGATGCTCCTGGGATTCGCGTTTTCCTTTTTCTGGGCACACAGTATGACAGGGTTGACTCCACAGG
>Ga0187846_10002308_pt1 | contig 10529 bp, 9 predicted proteins | sample TC_taG_FD_161473 | JGI IMG/M metagenome (GOLD analysis project Ga0187846, IMG submission 161473) | Biofilm microbial communities from the roof of an iron ore cave, State of Minas Gerais, Brazil - TC_06 Biofilm (v2) | ecosystem: Environmental > Terrestrial > Deep subsurface > Cave > Wall biofilm ... | reverse complement strand
CTCAGCGTACGGCTGCATCTGGCTGACCAGCTTCGTGTCACTGCCCCGGGTCTTGATCACGGCTGTGATGGTAGCAGTGTCACCCCGCGAGTTCGTGCAGACGAGGCGGTGCGGTAGATGGCGCTGCTGCGGAGCCTGTCCATCCGGCTGCTCGATGGTGTGCTCTTGGACCAGGACCCACTGGTAGCCGCAGTCGCGCAGGGTCTTGACGAACTCGTAGGCGACGTCGGGCTGGTTGGGAAGCGCCATTTCTGCCGGCGAGAAGCCGCGGACCCGCCTGAGCGCGTCCAGGCCAAAGAAGGCGGCAAAGTGGTGTTGCCAGGCCTCGACGTGCAGACGGTAGTCCTGGACCGGAGTGGAGGGAGCCACGGCGTGGCCCCACGAGCAGCCTAGCCACTCCACCGCCCGGCGGGTGCGCTCGTCAGCTGTAAGGCGCACCAGGGCGTCGAGCACGTCGTGGGCTCCCATCTGGCGCAAGCCGGAGAGCAGCGTGCCAGAGTAGTCGAGCATGACCCGCGGTTGGAACCCCTCGTCGAGGAGGTGCGGGATGAACTCGCCCATGCGTTGGTAACACCACACAAAGACGCGCGCGTTGTGGTTGTCAGCGCTGTCTGGAGTGTTGAGCATCCACTGCAAGTTGCTGATCAGCTGTGCCGTTGACAGCTCCGGACCTCCTGCCGGAATGAGTGGCTGGTGCATGTGCAGGGCAATCGCGAAAGTGCTGTTGATCTCACCGAACCCGGAGGCTCCCTGGGGCAGGAACACCGGTGCGGTGCGGCTGGCCCGGATCGTCTGCCTGATGCGCTCCTCTGAGCCGCAGAGGTTGGGAAGCCCATCAACATATTCCGCAAGGTCGTCCATGGGTACGCTCCACTCGCCGGTCTGCACCGGTTCTGACTGAAGAAGGATGTGCGTGTAGATGGTGAGAGAGTGCTGCCCAGCGCTGGCCCCACGAGTGATCCTGGTGCATACCGTTGAGCCTCCACTGCCGGAACTGTCCAGGTCTAAGCAAAAGTGAGGATATCAATAGCTGTATCCAACACGAAAAACGTGCTTGGATCACGTGAAAACTGAAACACACTCGGTGCTGCATTGAGATGAAGGCACAAGCACGCATTGACCCTCTCCCTGGTGAGATAGGCGCGTTGGAAGACGCGAAAGAGCAGTATGGCTCTCGTTCATTGTACTCGCATCGCACATGCTTGGGCAAGCAAACGTGACCAAGCAGGCACAACATGCCGATTTTTCGAACGGATGCTCTCAGTAGCCAACACACTGGTAGGCCAGGGTCCAGAAATCGCGGAAGAGGTCGAGCGGGTAGAGTCGCTGCGTGAGCAGAATGGCAGTCAGGTCCTCTTTGGGGTCAGAAAACCAGGAGGTGCCCGCGCTGCCATCCCAACCGAAGCGGCCTGGAACCGAGGCAATATCGTCCCGTCTGATAATCATAGAGACGCCAAATCCCCAACCACGAGTCTCGAAGAAACTGGGAAGCAGAGGCACGCTGGACACCGCTTTCTGTGCGGGCGTCAACTGGTCAGTGAGCATCGCCTCGACCGAGAAGCGCGACAGGATGCGTTCACTGCCATGCCTGCCCTGATTGAGCAGCATCTGAGTGAAGGCCAGGTAGTCGTCGATGGTCGAGACCAGCCCATCGGCCCCGGATGGGAAGGCGGGAGGACGGCTCCACCGACTCTCCTGAACGGGGTCAAGGAGTGCGAGGGTCCCGGTCGCCGGATTGGGGAAGTAGTAGCTTGCCAGCCGGTCTTGTTTGTCTGCCGGAACGCTGAAGCCTGTGTCCTTCATCCCAAGCGGCTCGAAGATCCGTTCGCGCAGGAATGTCTCCAACGGCTGACCGGAGACGCGCGCGATCAGCACACTCAACACGTCGGACCCGGTCCCGTAGAGCCATCTCTCGCCGGGTTGGGACATGAGTGGCAGCGTACCCAGACGGCGGATCCACTCATCGGGATCGAGCGGTACCTGGAGCCGGGGCGACACGATCCCGATCTGCTGAGCGCTCGCAGCCGAGAGAATCGGGTACTCACCCGCCGGCGTAAACAGCAGTCCGAAGCCCATGGTAAAGGTGAGCAGGTCACGCACGGTGATCGGACGATGCGCGGGCACCGTTTCGTCGAGCGGCGCATCGATGCGCGTAAGCACCTTGCGGTCGGCCAGTTCGGGCAGCCACTTCTGGACCGCATCGTCCAGGCGCAATTTGCATTCCTCCGCCAGGATCATCGTCGCCACCGCCGTGATGGGCTTGCTCATTGAGGCGATGCGGAAGATCGTGTCGCGCCGCATCGGGTCGGAACTATTGAGCGACTTGTTACCCACAACATCGACGTGGACCTCGCCGTGTCGGCTCACCAGTGTGATGATGCCAGGCACCTCGCCGTGCTCCACATAGCCCGTCATGCTCTTGTGCAGGCGCAAGAGCCGCATCTCGGACAAACCACTAGTTCTCATCATTTCTTTTCTCCTTGTTCTTAATGACTTGAATTCTTGTTATTATGATCTACTCAGCTCCCTTGTGAGCTGGAAATTGGATGCGACTTCGACCAATGTTGAGGAGCCATGGAAGCAATCGGCGTCAATTCTATGCTGGCTTCCTCCCGATGGTGAGACACACGGTGAAACACACAAAGCGCGAAACAGGAGTTGGCTGCGCTTCTACCTCCAGGCCCGCCTGTTCAAAAAGTACACGCATCTGCGCGGCACTGTGAAGAAAATGAGAACGTGGAAGCAGCCTTACCAGCCAGGTGGGGAAGGTGAAATCAGCAAGCAGAAAGGAGCCACCAGGTTGCAGCACGCGGGCGGCCTCACGCACACCAGCAGCCTGATCGTGCCAGTGATGGAACGAGATGGTTGAGAGCGCCAGATCGACCGAGGCATCCTCCAGTGGCAAGGCCTCACCGGAACCTATGGAGAAGCGAGCCTCTGGTGTGAGTTGGCGTGCAACTTCCAGCATGGCTTGCGCCGGATCGACCCCAAAAAGGTGTGCCTGCGGCCAAGAGTCGTGCACTTTGCGCAAGAGCCTGCCGCTCCCACAGCCGATATCGAGCACACTCGCCGGTGTGAAGCGGCTTGCGGCTTGATCTAATACGGCAGCGTGAACTGGATCAAACAAGCGTTGCTGCATCCAGGAACGTTCATACGTCGATCCCCAGCGGTCGAAGAGTTCAACATCAAGTGTGTGGTGTTTATTTTTCATCTTTTCTTTTTCCTTTCTTGAGAAGAGAATACATGGGAGTGTTCTCCCAGACAAGCACACACCAGAGAAATCGTTCTCTACCGAACAACTGGCACTGATTGTTCGCTCAAGCCTCAGGTCTCTCTCTGAGTTCTGATTTTTCACATCTCAGGCCCGAACGGCATTGGTGGAAGCTCAGACTGGCTTGTGGGCTGTCGAGACGACCACACCCCAAAACCGAGCCAGGCCAACCCGATGAGGAACAGCGCAGTGCCAATCGTGCCAACCACCGATGGCAGGAGGCTCAGCACTACCCCAACGATGAGCGGTAGACCTACCCAGCGCATTAAGACGGTGGCGCGCAGCATCGTTACGCCGAGCGATACGCTACCAACTAATCCCAGCAGACCTCCGACAAGAAAAAAGATCACTAATCCTTGTGGGGGCGACCCTTTCACGAGGGAAGGGGCCGTCGATGCGAGGAACGGCAGAATGAAGGCTTCGATGGTATCACCAACTACTCCCTGGATGAGGATGTAGACAAGTGTGAACAGGAAACCGATCAGCCCTAAGAGACCTGCTCGTTGGGCTTGTCTGCTACACACCCCAGGCAACCCTACGACGATCAACATGTCGCCAATGATGCGAAGCAGAGCCGCTGTGGCGGCGATAGGACTGGTAGGATCTTCACCGATGAAGAAGACGGGAACGGCAGCAAGAGCAGCGAACAAGCCCCCTATGAATAAGCTGATCCCGCTCAAGCGATACAGTGTTGTTGATGACATGGTTTATTTCGTTTCTCCTTGTTTGACATCGTTTTTCTCTTGCTCACTTTGACTGTTCTCCGCCCTTGGTCACGGCGCGGGTGAAATGCTCTGGGGATCATTCCTGTTTCACTCGTCGCCTGCGTTTACTTGCCCGAGAGCCGCGCAACAACAGGAGCAAAAGCTTCCAGGTCCTGTTCTAAGATGCTGATGTAAGAAATGCCAAAGCGTTCACGGTTCGCCAGCACCTGTTCGCAGATCTGATCCACCGAGCCGACCAGGATATAAATGCCCTGAGGGGATTGCTGCTCCCCAGTGGTTCGAGATCGGAAGGTCCCCGCAATCCTTGGATCAAGTCGCTGCTCCCCGCCCGTCCTGACTCCTCCGATCACAAAGTTGCCGATCTCGATCTGGGCGAAGCGGCCTCCTGCCGCCTCACGAATCCAGGCAATTTGCTGGGCGGTCGCTTCCGCAGTGGCCTCAGCCATATCGATGCTATTGCCGTCCGGTGCCACGGGAGGATTGAGGGTAATAATGTCGGCATAGCGGCCGGCAATCGACAACATCCGTTTCCTTCCACCACATAACAGCAGAGGGGGATGGGGATGTTGGGAGGGTTTGGGAAAGATCTCAAATCCGTTCAGCGAGTAGTAGCGACCAGCAAAGGTCATCGGCCCATCGGAGAAGAGACCTTTGAGGATCTGTACTGCTTCCTCCAGCCTGCCCACGCGCCGACCGGCGGGATCGAAAGGAATGCCGGTCATCTGGGACTCTCTGGCGATCCATCCTGCACCCAGCCCAAGCTCGAAGCGTCCTTCTGAGAGCAGATCAAGCATGGCAACCTCTTTGGCAAGCAAAGCAAGATGGCGGTAATTGATGTCGAGAACCAGGGTTCCCAGACGCAGCGTTGGGCTGGCCTCCGCTGCCGCCATGAGCGCCAGGGTGGGAGAGAACTGGTTTCCCAGGTGGTCTGGCATCTGAAGGACGGAGTAGCCAAGATCCTCGATCTTTCGGACTTTGGCGATCCATTTTTGCCTGGAGGCGGCTCCAAGCAAGGTGACTCCAAAACGAAAGGGACGGGGTATACTCATTCTCTCTTTCTCCTTCTCTGTTCCAGTTTGAGGAACAACACGTTTGCTACCGAACATGGTATTCTAAGGAGAGGTTACCAGGGAGAGTTCTCCCCGGCAAGCACACGCCAGGGAAATCGTTCTCTACCGAACATCTGGCTCTAATTGTTCACTCAAGCCTGAGGAGGGGCATCCGTGAAGCAGCAGAAAACCGATCGTCGTTCGCAACGTACCCATCGCCTGGTGAGTTCCGCCTTTGTTGAACTCATGGGAGAGAAATCCTACGAGGAGATTCTGGTGCAGGATATTCTGGATCGGGCAGGGATTGGCCGTACCACCTTCTATGACCATTATTTCGATAAAGAGGATCTTTTAGACAGCATGCTCGAGCAGCAGCTGGAGATGCTCACGCAGCAGATTGCCCATTCGACCGCAAGGCAACGGCTCCTGCCAAGTTTGGAGTTGTTTGAGCATATCTACCAATCTCCACATCAACATCTTCAGGTGCTGATGCGAAGCCGTGCAGGCGAGCCCTTGTGGGAAGCCTTGCAGACGGCACTCAGCCGATCGATTGAATCAGCTCTGGCAACCCTCTATGCAAAAAGACGGTCTCCGCCAATCCCTCTGCCAGTGGTCTCCCAGTACCTGGCCGGGACCTTTCTCACCTTGCTCAAATGGTGGGTCGAGGCTTCTATGCCCTATCCGCCAGAACAGATGGAGAGCATCTTCCAGCAACTGGCGCTGCCCGGAGTGTGGGCCATGCTCAAGGAACAATGAACAGAAAAGGGAATCTGCCCATAGAAAAACCTGCGCATCTCAAATGAGACTGGGGAAGCCGATTCCTGTTCACCAGGGAGTGAGCCTTTTGCCTGTCGACGCGTCTAAAGTAAGACTCACCCTGTTCGCGCTAGCGGCCCGTCGCGTTGGCAGCGAAGCCGCTCCCCGACGCTCACGACCAATTGTCTGCCATCTGGTAAGATGGCTCCACTCGTGGTCACGTTGCGACACACCTCCTCCAGGTCGCGTACCAGTGCTCGGTTGTTAAACGCACACAGTTCGAGCTGCACCTCGCTCTTCGTCGTGGTGATCCACCCACCCAATTTGAAAAAGGGGAGTAAGCGCTGCCACCCACAGTGCTGGTAGCCCGCTGTAGTGGCTACTTAGTACATCCGTTCGAGAAAGCGACCCCTTGGGCTTTCATCGCCAGCCTCTTTCTCTCTATCAGGTGGGACTCAGCCAGTGATCCAGGAGGGGAATCGTTCCCTTTCCCAAGGGAAACCTCAGGCTTATGGACAGTAAACCATCAAGGAAGGCCTCTCATGGAGCCATGAGAGGCCTGCCAAAAACCTCTTCAGCCATGACGCTACGATCTGGATGGATCTCATCCACTAGCTGGACGCTCGTACACGTGGTCCTGCTTCAGGCTGCCCAGCGGTAGTCATGGTGCAGCCCACCCATGACCGGAAGAGCGATCACCTTCTCGCCTGCGTGATGAGAGGAAAGCACTGATCGGCTCGGTTCAGGAATCTGTTGCGCCATCCCCTGATGCGGTCGTGCCTGATTTAAAATACGAGACGTACGCTTGGAGGACGCGTTGGAGCTGCTTCTCCTTAAGGATCAACAAATGGTCCAGACATTCTTGCCGCACACTCCTCAAAAAACGCTCGCAGATGGCATTGGCTCGTGGGGCATGAACGGGAGTTTTGAGCATCTCGATGCGACTTGTGGTCGCCACGCGAGTAAAGCAAGGCCCGAATTTGCTGTCGTTATCACGAATGAGGTATTTCGGTGCTTGCCCATACGGGGTGGCTTCTCGCAATTGTTGCGCCACCCAGGCATCCCTCGGCGAGCGTGTCACGCCGACGTGGATCACCATCCGTGACTTGAGTTCGATGACGAAGAACACAAAGAGCGGTCGAAAGAAGAGATCTGTTATCTGTAAGAAGTCACAAGCCCAGATCTGTGAGGCGTGAGTGCGCAAAAAGGTTGTCCACTTCTGGCCTCGTAGCTGGTGAGTGCGAACAGTTCTCATGTACTTCTGAATGGTTCGCTTGCAGACATGAATGCCCAGTTTCAACAATTCCCCACGAAGGCGCTCAGCACCCCAAAGCCGATTCTCTCTCGCCATCTGCCTGATCAAGGCGATGGTGTCCGCGGTGACCTTGGGCTTGTGAGCATGAGCCCTTGACTTGCGCTTCCAGTACAGGCGGAAGAGCTTCCGATGGCACCGGAGCAAGGTGTCTGGTTGCACGATGAAGAGAGTCTGCTGCCACGTTCGAACCACACGAGCCAGCAGGACGAGGAGGATGCGATCGGTGTTCGTGTATGTCGGCCGTTTCACCTGCCGTTTGAGAATGATGAGAGGCACGCGCAAGAGGGCATTTTCGGCGATGAGCTCGGACTTGCTTCTGCCTAAGTCGGTGAGGGTGGCCAGTGGCAAGGAGGTCCCGAGCGGTTTGGTCCAACGAACAAAGCGAGAGGAGACCGCATCCAAGCAGCCATCCAAGAGGTGCCGGAGATGAGTCAAAACACGAGCCATAACAAAAGCTTCTCCATCATGTGAAAATATCGGGATACGAGCATGAGGATGCGGTGACGACTTAGGATTGTACACCTACCCGTCTGTGTTTGCAAGCAGGGGAAGAAGAACTTTATCCGTCTCCAGGTGCTTGTTTTTGTACGGATGATCCAAGTAGCCAGTACAGGGGACACCTCCTGCTTCGCTGCTTACCCGCCCGGCCACCAGTCCCAGGTCCCCGAGCAGAGCAAAGAGCGACTCAACATGCTCCGGCGTGGTATGATACGCCTGGGCGAGAGACCTCGTCACGCTTTTCTCCGCCATCCCCATCTCCAGCGCCACGTAGAACGGCGCAACTCTCCCTTGCACCAGGTAGCAGACCTGCGCGATCTCCTCTGGGCGTTCGATCGAGCGAAACAGCTGCGTTAACAGCTCGATCAACGTCAGGCGGGAGCTGGTCCCTTCCAGTTCCTCAAAGGTGTGCGCAAGGCGAGCAAATTCCACGGGATATCCTCCTTCTTCCTGTTCAAGGTGAGTAAGCGCCTCGATCACCTGTCCGGCATGCTGCTGCTTTCATGCAGAATGCTTTGGCTTTGGGGTTCCCACCGGCACGCTTCTCGCGGTCATCCACTCTGTTGTAGTATTATAGCGTATAGAAGGCCAGGCGACGCATCACCACGGAGTGCGCCGGCGCGACCTTTCGGAGCGCCCGCATGAGCGTTCTGAACGTATGGAGGACAGATGCTAGAGGCTCCAGGAAACCGACTGCACTCGAGCAGGACATGCGCGTTCTGTCGCATCATCTGCAGGGAGGAAGAGGCATCTGTGGTCTTTGAAGACAGCCTCTCCCTGGCTTTTTTGGATCACCGGCCGCTTTTCCCCGGTCATTGCCTGCTCGTGCCCAAGGTCCATTACGAGACGCTGGCCGATCTTCCCGCTCCCCTGGTCGGGCCGTTGTTTCAGAACGCGCAACTGCTGGAACGGGCCATTGAAGAGGGCTTAGGGGCTGATGGGACATTCGTCGCCATCAACAATCACGTCAGCCAAAGCGTCCCCCACGTGCACATCCACCTCGTGCCTCGCCACCGCAAGGATGGTCTCAAAGGCTTCTTCTGGCCCAGGCAACGCTACCCGGATGATGCTGCCCTCCGACAGGTGCAGGAAACGCTGCGCACGACCATTGCCGGGCTCCAATCTCGCCTCTAGTCCCGGGCGGTTCGCGAGCATTCAGGATGCCCAGATTGCCATTTCTCCTGGTGCCAGAGCAGCAAGGATCGACAGCGTCAATGGTACAATAGGTTGGGCGGGATGTGCAAGCCTGTGCGCATCGCTTTGCTCTTCCAGGGAAGCATAGTTACATCTGTCAGAGTACGGACAACAGGGAGAAGATGGCCAGCATGAACGCCTCATCGGAAACGTGGCAACTCGGAAACCAGAGTGTCCAGGTCACGCACCTGGAGAACATGTACTGGCCACAGGTGGGTTTCACCAAAGGTGCTTTGCTGCGCTATTACCAGCAGATCACGCAGGTTGCGCTCCTCCATCTCAAAGACCGCCCGGTGACGTTGCGTGTGTACCCACAAGGAGTCAAGGGAGCTTCCTGTTGACGAGGCAATTGCCATCCTACAGCAGTGGAGGAGAGGCAAATGAGAGGTTTTCGCCGATGAAAGCGTTGAGCGTCATGCACCCTGGGCGACGCTGATTGCTCTGGGAGCCAAACGTATTGAAACGCGCTCATGGTCGACTTCCTATTCGGGAGGCGCTGGCAGCAGGGGGATATCAACAGGGAAACGGCCCGACGAGCAATCCATGTGGGCTGCCGCTTGGCGCAGTGATCGCTGTGGTCACTTTGGCAGATGTGCAGCGCATCACGTTACAACATGTTCCACCAGAACCGGAGCGTTCGTTCGGAGATTACACGCCTGGACGCTTTGCCTGGTTCATGGATGACGTGCGACGCCTGTCTGAATCTGTCGACGCTAAGGGCGCGCTCGGTCTATGGGAATGGAAGGCATGATGGCCATGAGAGGGGTCAGTCCAGTTTGTTCGTTTCAGTCCGGTGAACCAGGGACAGATCGATTGCAGCATTGCGTGTCATCATTTGCCGGTCCGATCATCGCTGAAACTGGTACCATGGTAGCACAAGAGAGAAGGAGAGACAGCTGGGCCGAGGAGCAGCCAGCAGCATGAACAAGACAGCACGAGCCATCCTCCATCTCGACCTGGACGCCTTCTACGCCAGCATCGAGCAGCGTGACCACCCCGAATATCGTGGCAAGCCGGTCATCGTGGGCGGGTCGCCCGATCGGCGCGGCGTGGTCGCCACCGCCTCCTACGAAGCGCGCCGCTTCGGCGTGCATTCCGCCATGCCCAGCCGCACGGCGCAGCGGCTCTGCCCGGAGGCGATCTTCCTGCCTGCGCGCTTCGAGGTGTATCGAGCTGTCTCAGGACAGGTGATGGCCATCTTCCAGGCCCACACGGCGCTGGTCGAGCCGCTCAGCCTGGACGAGGCCTACCTGGACGTGACGGCTGCCGTTGGGGACCTTGAAGAGGCGGCACAGCTGGCGCGGGAGATCAAGCAGCAGATCCGAGCGACGACGGACCTCACGGCCTCCGCGGGCGTCTCCTACTGCAAGTTTCTGGCGAAACTGGCCTCCGATGCCCACAAACCCGATGGCCTCACGGTGATCTCTCCAGAGCAGGCCCAGGCCTTTCTCGAGGTGCTGTCCATCGAGAAGTTCTTTGGCGTGGGCAAGATCACTGCGGCAAAGCTCAGGGCGGTGGGCATAGCACATGGAGCCGATCTCAAACGCCTGAGCGAGGAGCGTTTGCACGCCCTGCTGGGTAAGCACGGGAGCCAGCTGTATCGCTTTGTGCGCGGCGAGGATGACCGGCCGGTCGAACCCAGGCGGGAGCGCAAGTCTGTCGGCAAGGAAGTCACCTTCGAGCGCGACCTGGTGGACCGCACCCGCATGGAAGGCGTCCTG
>Ga0187846_10002307_pt1 | contig 10530 bp, 10 predicted proteins | sample TC_taG_FD_161473 | JGI IMG/M metagenome (GOLD analysis project Ga0187846, IMG submission 161473) | Biofilm microbial communities from the roof of an iron ore cave, State of Minas Gerais, Brazil - TC_06 Biofilm (v2) | ecosystem: Environmental > Terrestrial > Deep subsurface > Cave > Wall biofilm... | reverse complement strand
ATTGCTCCGTAATCGGAATTACTCTTCCCATCGGCTGTAAGCTCCTTTCGAGGCATTTGGTTCTTGCTCTCAGGCAAAAACCAACTTACACCCCCCTACCTTTCACACACACAAACTTACGTCACCGCGGCGGCGGTAGCGCAATGCACCGACCGGGTCTGGATTCACGTTGTGCGTTCCTCTCCCGGCAATCCGGGTGGCCTTGCCTGTCTTTCGCTGCAGATCTTGGATGCCTGCGACTGCCGAGTCGAGACATGCACCTTTGTTAGAACGGCTCTCGTCAGGGGTGATCTCGGCCTGACCCGCAACCGGCGAGTGACAAGTGACGATCAAACAAAGCACAGCTTATCAATACATCGCAAGGACTAAAGTGACGACCGTCACAATCGACCATGATGCCGGTCACTGCAAGACGACGGCACTGCTGGCACATTTGGATTTAAACAGCTTATTGGCGGGGCGAAACCATGCTTACAGATGATCGGGACGTCCTTGACGTGCTCAAGTTTGAGCTGGACTTCATCGACAAGAGAGGCTACAGGCGCTCGGTTCGCACGCCTTCGCTGCCCACGTCGATCTTTCAAGATTCTCTGACCTGCCTCAATTTTGGGGATCCCAACCGGAGCCACCCGTGTGACGAATGCCTGCTAATGGCTTTGGTGCCGCCGGAGCACTGCGCGGAGAAAGTTCCTTGCCATCACGTTTCGCTCACACCGGAGGGAGAAACCATTCAGCAGTTGGAGCACAACGAAGGCCGTGAGGTTACGGAAGAGGTAGTCAAGAATTGGTTGTGCCGCATGGTCAAGATTCTTGAGGAGGCACGGGCAGAGCAGGCCAGGCTGTGAGGCTTGCCACGGTTTCAACCTGATGTGACTTCGTTGGCAAACCGCCAGCGGAGGTGTTCGTGACAAGAAGGGGGCCGTAGTTCCGTCAGGCCGTTGCGCAAAATGGTCGCCTGACCCACCACGTTATCTCCTCGCAGCCGGGTAGATTTCCCCAGAAAGGAGAGACTGATGAAACTTAGGCTTGCTATAACCGGGAGTGGCGGATATCTGGCGAATTGGCTGATCGAGCGTCTGGGCTCTGAGGCTGAGTGGGAATTTATTCTCGGGTTGGATATCCGTCCGCGCACGCCCAAGGTGGCCTGTGGCTCCGAGTTCCTTGGGTTCGATCTCACCGCGCCGTGGGAAGAATTGGCGGCACTCTTCCGCTCTCATAAAATCAACTCGGGGTTGCACCTTGCCTGGCAGTTCAATCCCATTCACGACGTCAGGCGTCACCGGCAGGTGGACGTGGAGGGCTCGCGCAATTTCTTTCGAGCTGCCCGAAGCGGCCGGCGTCAAACGCATCGTCTATGCAGGCAGCACCACGGCGTATGTGAACCCTCGAAATCCGAGCGAGCCGCCGTTCCTGGACGAGGATACTCCCGTATCGGGGACGCCGCGCTATCTTTACTCGTGGCATAAGGCCGAAGTCGACCGCATGGCGCAGGAATTCATAGCGCGCCATCCGGACGTCGAGTTCACCCTGTTTCGGGGAGCCGTCGTTCTTGGCGCGCACACGCAGAACATGGCCTCCAAAATGATGGAGTGGCCGGCGCGGCGCTTTCCTTGGATCTGCTGTGTGCGGGGCGCCAATCCACCCATGCAGTTTCTTTCCGACAAAGACGTCGGCGACGTCCTCTACCAGGCAATCAAGTGCGGTAAGAGGGGTATCTTCAATTTTGCGGGCGATGGAGTGATCAGGTTCTACGATCTGGTGCGGCAAACGGGCAAGAAACCGCTTCCGCTGCCGGCGTTCCTGGTCTATCCGGCGACCGCAATGCTTTGGACGCTGCGGTTGGCGCCGTTTCCCGCCGGCGTCCTCGATCTGATCCGCTACCCGTGGGTGGCCAACAACAAGCGGTTGAAAGAAGTGTTTGGTTACACGCCGCAGCATACCTCGCAACAGGCGCTCGATGCGTTTGTACGGGCTCAGTCTGGAAGCTCGCAATAAGGCCGGTGGTCCGGTTTCGGTGACAACACCAGGTCCTAGCGGCTTCCGCGCAGGTGCGCCTCCTTCGGCGCGCTAGATAAACCACCCGCGGAGTTTGTCGTCGTTTGCTAACTGTTGATGTAACTGTTTAGGCTGGAGGCGGGGCCTCGTTTCTAGTATGCAGAAGCTTATCCCTGTTGAAGAAGCCAAAGCGTTGATGAACGAGGCCAAGGACTGGGGTGTATGGCGGTGGCTTACGGAAAAAAGAAGAGTTCGGGCAGCCGCCTACGCAGCCGTCGAAGCCCTCGGCGATCTGGAAAAGAAAGTGAAGGCTTCCTGGAGTGACGATCTGAAAAGGGCGTACCGCGAGCTGCAGGCACAGGCGTCTGCGGAGCGCAATCCAAAAGCCAAGTCGCAGTACCAAAAGGCGAAAGAAGAAGCCAAGAACGTAAATCCCCAAATCAAGCTCGCGGTCCGGCGAGTCAAGGACGCGGACGACGAAGCCGAAAACGCCCGGCTGGATGCGGAGGCGACTTTCGATGAGGCCGAGCGCCGAATGAGCACACACCTGGCCGGCGAGGGAGCCCAGAAGGCCATCGACTCCTGGGAGCTGCGCGAGAAAGCCATTCGTAAAGCTGAGGCGCTCGTCCGCCGGCAATGACGGCGCGAAACGATCAGCGCAGACCGTGGCTCGGGGCACCGCATGAGTAATGGCGACCCAAGGCGGGACTGCACTTACAGGCAGTAACGCCCGGCCGCGAGTACGTGCCGGGCAATCTGGCGGCTTAGGAGAATCGTGTCAGGCGGCTCGTGCTTGGCCAGCCGGCGAAGGATCGCCATCTGGGTTCGCAGTGAGTCTCCCTCAGCAACATTGGCGATCACCTTTCGTGACGACAACTCGACGCTTTGCATGGCCTTCGATGTGTAGAACTGCGTCATGGCCAGCGCCGCCTTCGCTGCCGATTCGCCCTTGCTACCTGCCAGCCGTTCTCCACGCAGAATGCACGACTCCATGGCGTAGACTTCGATGATGCAATCGGCAAGCGCACCCATCACTTCCTGCTGGTCCGCCAGGCGTTGCGTGTACTTCTGTGAGGCGCAGCCGGCGGCAAACAGTGCGAGCTTCTTGGCTTGCGCTAGAGTTTTATGCTCGGCGGCCAGCGGCCCCTCGCGGCCTCCTGCCCCGTTGGAAGGAGAGAGGACCTCGTCCATGAGTTGCTTGATGGCCGGCAACAACGGTAACTGGCCCGCGACAGCTCGCTTCATCAGCCAGCCGGTAATGATCAGGCGGTTGATCTCATTGGTTCCTTCGAAGATGCGGTTGATGCGCGCGTCGCGGTAGGCCCGCTCGGCGGGATACGCCTCAACGTACCCATACCCCCCAAAAATCTGAACCGAGTGATCGGCCACCATCTCCAGCATCTCGGAGGCCCACACCTTCAGGATCGAGCACTCGACGGCGTACTCCTCGATCCGCTTCGGGATCTCCCGCGAATTCCCTGGAGCGCGCTGATCGAGATCGGCCAGGGCGGCGTCGATCATCCCGATGGTGCGGTACGTCAGCGACTCGCCCGCGTAAACTCCCGCCGCGCACTCGGCCAGCTTCTCCTGGATCAGGCCGAATTCCGAAATGGACGTGCCGAACGCCTGGCGCTCCTTGGCGTATTGGATGGCCTGCTCCAGGATATGGCGCGCTCCACCGACGCACGAAGCCCCCAGTTTGAAGCGGCCGATGTTCAGCGCGTTGAAGGCGATGTGGTGTCCTTTGCCGGCTTCGCCCAGGAGGTTCTCTACCGGCACCCGGCAGTCGGAAAGAATCAGGGGGCAGGTGGAGGAACCACGGATACCGAGCTTGTGCTCTTCCGCGCCGACCGCGAAGCCGGGCGTGTTGCGTTCGATGATGAACGCGGAGAGCTTTTCACCGCCAATTTTCGCGAAAACAATGAAAACGTCGGCGAAGCCGCTGTTCGTGATCCACATCTTCTCGCCATTGAGCACGTAGTGCTTGCCGTCATTGGCGAGCACTGCCCGCGTACGGCAATTCAGGGCGTCAGAACCCGACGTGGGCTCAGACAACGCATAGGCGGCGATCCACTCGCCGGTCGCGAGTCGAGGAAGATACTTGCGCTTCTGCTCCTCGGTGCCGTACCAGACGATGGGCAGCGTCCCGATGCCCGCATGGGCGCCGAAGGCCACCGAGAAGCTCGCCAACTTGCTAATCGACTCTGCAACCACCGCTGAGGTCACCTTGTCCATCTCCAGCCCGCCGTAGGCCTCGGGAACATCTACGGCCATCAGCCCGAGTTCGCCGGCCCGGCGGAGCAGGCCCTTGGTGACCACGAAATTCTTGGCCTCGATTTCCTCGGCGGCCGGCAAGACCTCGTTGGTTGTGAACTCGCTCGCCGTCTTGGCAATCTGTCGCTGCTCTTCCGAGAGATCCTCCGGCGTAAAGACGTCCTGCGGACTGCGCTCCTCGGTCAGGAAACTGCCTCCCGCCGCCCTCCTCGCCGGTTTCGGTGATATCGTTGCTTCTATCGTTCCCATATTATTCCTCCCCCCGTTTCAGGTTTTCTACCTACCCGTTATTCCTTGCTTCAACACGGATAACTCCGGGCCCTGGTGTTTGGACATTTCGCGCGTGTCGCCTTGTGATTGCGATCATCCTGTCTACGCATAGCGCCCTGAAAGGGCGCTGGCAATGTAGCCGTGGGCAGCGCCCACGGACAATCCGGCAGATTGAGTTAACCGGACCCTGAAAGGCCGCAGCCCTGCGAAGTCGAAACAGCTGAAGTCCGGCGCTACAAAGGTGTCGAAGATTCTTGCTGTGCCGTTCGTCGTCCACGCCGGGGACCGTCCTGGCTCCCGACCCGCAGCTTGAACGTGCCCGCCGCCTGGAGTGCCTTCCGCTTCGTTCCCGCCAATCCCTCGGTGAGCGTTCGCGCAAATTGGGAGGCGATTTCTTCCGGCGATAAGGCTCCGTCCGGCTCGTACCACATGCAGATCCAGTTCAAGGCGCCGGCAATGGCGAAGGCGGCGATCTTAGGGTCACAGGGCGCGATCGAGCCATCATGGATTCCTTCCTGTATAAACGACCGCAAACGACGGTCGATTTTTCTCTTATAGGCGCGCACCTCGGCGAGTGCCTTGCTCGACAAGTCGCCTTCGTCAAGCCGCATAACGCACCTGCCAAAATTGACAGTCATGACGTTGGCGTAGGAATAGATGAAGGCCGCGACCTTCTCCAGTCCCGGCCCGCAGTGACCCGCGATCTGGTTAAGGCTTTGTTCGATGAGGGCGGTGCCCCAGCGATAGCAACCCAGAAGAACGTCTTCTTTGTTGTGGAAGTAGTGATACAGCGCCGGCTTGGTGATTTTGAGCCGCTCGGCCACGTCGTCGAGGGTGGTCCGGCCGTAGCTCTTCTCAAGAAATAGTTGTGCGGCGGTTTTCAGTACCGCCTCGCGTTTGCTGGCGGGGTCGCGACGACGGCTGGCAAATGCTTTCCAGTGCTCCGAAACGGCTGCCCCTCTCGGCATGGCGCGCCCCGAGCCGCCTGGGTTGACATCCGGACGGATCAGCGATATCTTACCCACGGGTAAGATAGGACTATCTTACCCACGAGTAAGGTAACAAAGCAAGAAGAATAATGATGGGCAGCCTTATCGAGAACGATCTACCCCTACCGCGTGTTTATCGCTGGGAGCGGGCGCGGGCGGAGCGTATTTTTCTTACCCAACCGTTCGGCGGCGGGAAGCTGCGAGAGTGGAGCTGGGCGCAGGCGGCTCGCGAGGCGCGCCGCATGGCCGCCTACCTCAAGGGGCAGGACTGGGAGCCGGGATCGCGCGTGGCCATTCTTTCCCGCAACTCAGCCTGGTGGATCATGGCCGACCTGGCTATTTGGATGGCTGGGTATGTGAGCGTGCCGATCTACCCTTCACTGAAGGCGCAGACAGTTCGGCACATTCTCGAGCACAGTGAGTCCAGGGCCTGCTTCCTCGGCCCTACGGACGAGAAAGAGATGGCGAGTCGTGGCATGCCACCGGGCGTATGCCGCATCTGTTTCCCCACCGCTCCGACCACTGCCGAACCGACTTGGGAGGGCGTGATTGCCTCCCAGCCGCCCCTTACTGCCAGCCCCGTGCGTCCGGCTGACGATCTCGCCACCATCATCTACACTTCCGGCACAACCGGGAAGCCTAAGGGGGTGATGCATCGTTTCGGCGCTTTCAGCATTTTCGCCAAGTCGACGGCCGAGTTGCTGGGTCTGACTTCGGAGGAACGGCTGCTCTCTTATCTACCCCTCGCCCATATTGTGGAGCGTTCAGCCTGCGAGGCGCTAGGCTTGCGCCTCGGTTTTCACATCTTCTTCGCCGAGGGGGTTGAGACCTTCCTCACCGATCTGCGGCGCGCGCGCCCCACACTCTTTATCTCCGTGCCGCGGCTCTTATTAAAGTTTCAGCAGGGCGTCTTCCAAAAGATGCCCCAGCGCCGCCTGGATAGGCTGCTTCGAATTCCCCTCCTGAACCGCTCGGTTAAGAAAAGGATCCTGCATCAGCTCGGACTCCATACGGCGCGCTATGCGGCCAGCGGCTCGGCACCTTTGCCCATCGAAATCCTGCTGTGGTACCGGAATCTCGGGCTCGAACTCTTCGAGGGTTATGGCCTGACGGAGACCTTGGTAACTCACATTCCCAAGCCAGGCCGCGTGCGCCCCGGCTACGTCGGCGGCGCCCTCGACGTCGTCGAGGTGATGCTGGGGGAGAATAGCGAACTCTTGATAAAAAGCCCCATGAACATGCTGGGCTACTACAAGGATCCCCAACTTACGCAGGAGGCCCTGACGCCGGACGGATTTTTCCGAACCGGCGACCTGGTTTACCTCGATCCGGACGGTCAGGTGAAAATCATCGGCCGCCTCAAGGAGCAGTTCAAGACCAGCAAAGGCAAGTATGTCGCCCCGGCTCCAATCGAGAGTGAGTTGATGGCGCATCCGGCGATTGAGGCCTGCTGCGTCATGGGCGCCGGCCTCCCCCGCGCGTTCGCCCTCGTCGTCCTGTCGCCTGACGCGAGAAACGGCTGCGTCAGTCCGGGGGAGCGAAAAGCGCTGGAAGAGTCCCTGCGCGCGCGGATGGAAGAATTGAACGCGCAGCTCGATCCCCACGAGCGGCTGAACTTTATTGCTATCGTCGATGGGCCGTGGACAATCGGCAATGAACTGATAACGCCCACACTTAAAATCAAGCGAGCTGCCGTCGAAGCCCGCTACCAGCCTTTGGTTAATGAGTGGGAGAGGCTTAACCGTCCGGTTGTGTGGGAATCGGCACCTTAGGTGGGGGCTTTGGAGTGCGGCAGCGAGCTACCGCACTCCAAAACTACCGTCGCTGGCGCCTGGGTGCGCGATGTGCGGCCTTATCAAGCTGCGCCAGGCGCGCCTCCAGTTCCGCGATGCGACGGCGGAGTTTTTCGACGTCACCCTCCGGCGTCTCTGGCCAGGGCTGTCCTGCCAGGAGGTGGCGCACGAATTCGAGAGGGCTGGAAACAGCGCTCTTCGCCTCCGAAAGCCTCGTGCGAACAGACTCTTGCGCTTTCCGATACAAATCCAACGTGTTGTGGAGGTACCAAGACAAGAACTCGTGCGTGGCGCGGTCCGAGGCCTTAACCAGTTGCTGCAGCAGTTCGAGCGGCAAGGCGGTTTGCTTCTCACGCGCCTCCTCCACGATGATTTGGGTGAGTACCATGGAGGTCAAGTCTTTGCCGCTGCGGGCATCCCGCACCTCGAGGTCGATTCCCTCCCGCACCATGCGCGCGATATCCTGCAGCTTTACGTAACGGCTGGCGGTCGTGTCGTAGAGCCGCCGGTCGCTGTATTTCCGGATCAGCACATTGCGCTTTTTCATATCGCCCCTCAAGGATTCGGCAAGTCGCCCCCCACAGTTTAACTCCGAAAAATATTCCAAAAAAACTCGCTTGACACGGCAGCCACAGCGTCGTAGACTCAACTTGGATACTGCAGTGCAGTGACCGCACTGCAGTATAACCGATACGGGAAGGAGAAATCAAACATGCCTGCTAAAGCAAAAGGACCTTCACCAGCCCCCTCGCCGGCAAGCCAACTGGCGGGTTGGGCTCGTCAAGGAATCGAGAGTTTTGTGGCCGCGCAGAAGATCCTTTTGGATCTCACGGCTCAGCAGAATGCCCTCGTCATCGGAATGGTGAGGGAGCACCTGAGCAAGCCCATTTTCCGTCCGGGCAACGCGATCGCCAGATTCGCTGACAAGGGTGTGGAGAACTTCACCGCCGCCGGGAAGATCCTGCTGGATTTGGCTGCCAGCGAGACCGCTCTGCTGGTGGATGGCGTCAAGGAAGGGCTACCCCTGCCCCTGGCCGCCATTACTTTGGCCGACGTCGTGCGCCACCGCGTGGACGCGTTCGTTGGCATGCAGAAACGCTTCCTGGACGCGGCTCGGGATGAGACTAATGCCGTTACCCAATCCTATCAAGAAGGGGAAGGGTTGATGATTGGCGCGAGCTTGGCCGAAGTGGCGCGACGTGGCATCGAGGGTTTCGTTGAGACTGAGAAGAGGTTCCTCGACCTAGCCGCCCACGAAGTGACCGCCGCAACCAAGGACGGTAGGGACGTCCACAAGCCATCTCGAGACCGCTTCAAAGTCTTGACGCACCTGGCGAGGGAAGGGGTTGAGAAATACATTGATGCGCAGAAAAGGCTGCTGGATCTTGCCATCGATCAGTTGGAGTCCACGGGTAAAGCCGCCGGTGAGGGCATCGAAGCCGCACGGAAAGAAGGACGCACATCCTGGGGCGAACTCACCCAGAAGAGCGTTCACAACATTGTGACGGCGCAGAAATCGCTGATGGACCTTGCTGTTAGACCCCTTCGGGCCTCGGCGGACGAGGAGAGTCGGAGGATTCCCAGCGCCAGGCCAAGGCGCAAGAAACGCGTCGTTGAAGAGCACAAAGCTGCTTGAGCACCTACAGCCGTTTGCGGCCCGCGGCTGGTAGGGCGTAAAGACAAATACAATGCAGCGGCCGCACCTACCCTTGACAACGCGAGGGTCGGGTCATCGGTTGATAATAAGATGTTGGCTGTTAAACTGCTCTGGAAATCGGATAAACTGTAGGCACATGAGACCTCGTCGTCGCATGGCTCGTCGAGCAGTCCACGAATCGGTGCCTTTGCCGATCTGGCAGGAGTTGCTGGTGGGCGTGGAAGTGGCTTTCCTCCATGTCTCGCCCGTTTTCTGGGGCTACGGCATTCCCCACGGTGATGGATCCGGCGTGGTGCTCGTCCCCGGTTTCATGGGAACCGACCTTTACCTGACGCAGTTGCGTTCCTGGTTGCGCCGGATCGGTTACAAGCCATACTTCTCCGGGATCACCAGGAACGCCGAGTGCCCGAACCTGTTGATCCGGCAACACGTGAATGAGGCTATTCAGGAGGCCTGCAAATCAACCGGGAAAAAGATTCATATCGTTGGCCACAGCCTGGGCGGCACGATCGCCCGTGCGGTCGCGTCGCAAATGCCCGATCGCATCGCTTCGGTAATCACTTTGGCGTCACCCATCCGCGCGCTGACCGGCCACACTGCCATCCTCAAAACCGCCGAAGCGGTTCGGAAGCAGATCCTTGAACGGAACGGCCGTGGCGTACTCCCGGACTGCTACACGGCCAGATGTACCTGCAGCTTCCTGGAGTCACTCAAGCAAGGGTTCCCGAAGTCGGTGCGTCAGACAGCCATCTATACCAAGACCGATGGTATCCTGGACTGGCGTACTTGCCGAACGGGCAACCCAAGCGTTGATTTTGAGGTCTCTGCCACTCATATCGGGCTGGTGGTCAGCCCGCTGGCCTACAGTGTAATCGCCCAACGTCTAGCCGGGGAGGGAACCCCCCTGCCCATTGACGACTGCCGATTGACGATTGCCGATTGAAATTGGCGATTGCTCATTCCATCGGGAGGTCTTAAATCGAAAATCGACAATCGGCAATGAGAGCGTCGCTGGGCAACATCGGATAGAAATCAAAGGCGGACAGTTGCAGGAGGCACTGGAGGTATTTTTCGGCAGCTACAAGACCACCGGGGAACGGATCAGCGCCGTCAAAGCGGCGCTGGAGAGTGGGAGCGGCAGGTTCTGGCGCGAAGAGCTGGGCAAGTGGACCGTCCGCGTAGTACCTGTGGAACTGCTGGTTCCCATGGGCTTTCGACCGCCACCATCCGGTCCCTGCTTTCGCCAAGTAACTGGGTTGCGGTCAACTGGAGCGCGCTGACCTTTGCCTCTCGCCTCTGCGTTCAGGCTTTGACCCGTCCGTGGCGGTGGCTCCCGGGCCTGTCCTTGCAGCCCGACGCAGCGCAGTAAACTTCTAGCGAGATTCCGTTGGGAAAGGAGGCGATCCGCTGTGCAAATCACTTTGGAATTGCCCGACGACGTTGCCCAGGGTCTGGAAGCGAAAATGAAGGACCTGCAGCGCGCCTTGCTCGAGGGTTTCGCGCTCGAGGGCTACCGCTCCGGTAACCTCAGCGAGGAGCAGGTACGGAAGAT
>Ga0187846_10002306_pt1 | contig 10530 bp, 9 predicted proteins | sample TC_taG_FD_161473 | JGI IMG/M metagenome (GOLD analysis project Ga0187846, IMG submission 161473) | Biofilm microbial communities from the roof of an iron ore cave, State of Minas Gerais, Brazil - TC_06 Biofilm (v2) | ecosystem: Environmental > Terrestrial > Deep subsurface > Cave > Wall biofilm ... | reverse complement strand
CCAGGCAATTGCCCCACGCAACGTCTGCTGTCGAGCAGGCAAATCGCGCGCTCCACCTGAGAGGACAGAGAGACCTTGTTCCAGGCGTGTGAGTAGTGTATGCGGCGAGAAATGCTTCACGCGGGCAGCGGCCAGTTCGATGGCCAGAGGCAGTCCATCCAGGTGAGCACAGATGGCAGCTACGGTAGGAGCGTTGGAGTTGGTCACCGAGAAATCCGGCTTTGTGGTCTGCGCCCGCTCGAGGAAGAGAGCAACCGCCTCGTAGTGCGAAAGGGTTTTGATATCAGGCAGTTGTTTCAGTGAAGGCACAGACAACGGCGGAACAATGAACTCATGCTCGGCTCGCACATCCAACCCCATGCGGCTGGTCACCATTACCTTCAGTTGGGGGCAGGCAGCCAGGAGTTCGGCCAGGACCACAGCAGCCTCGACGACTTGCTCGAAATTGTCCAGCAGTAGCAACATCTTTTTCTCTTTGAGAGCGGCTTTGAGCAGTGGTAACAAGGGCAGATCGCTGGATTCGCCGATGCCCAAAGTCTGAGCGATAGCAGGGACCACCTGTTCGGGAGTATTGATGGGGGCCAGGGCAACGACGAATATGCCATCAGTGAAATCGTCCGAGAGTTCCGCAGCCACGTGCAACGCCAGCCGAGTTTTGCCTACGCCCCCTGGCCCACTGAGGGTCACCAGTCGCACGTCTGGCCGCCGGAGCAACTGTGTGACCGCTGCCACTTCCTTCTCGCGTCCAATGAAAGGCGTTGGCTGGATAGGCAAGTTATTGGGATGAGCCTCGAGCGTCTTGAGCGGTGGGAAATCGGTTGGCAAACCTTCAAGGCCCAATTGAAAGAGGTGGCTTGGTCGTTGCAGGTCCTTGAGGCGATGCTCTCCTAGATCCACCAGGAATGTGCCTACCGGCAGGTGTTGCGCAACGAGATCACGCGTGGTTTGCGAGAGCAGGGTCTGCCCTCCATGTGCTGCACTCATAATACGAGCGGTGTGATGGACGTCCATTCCTATATAGCCATCTGAAGTCAGTATTGGTTCACCTGTATGCAGGCCTATACGTACGCGTACAGTTGCGTCCTCTGACCAGGAATGATTGAAAAGTGTACGTTGAATAACTGCTGCTGTGGAGATTGCATTGATGGCACGGTCAAAGGCGACGAAGAACGCATCACCCTGGGTATCAACTTCGTAGCCGTTGTACTGCGCGAACACTTGTCGCAACAGGCACCGAAACTCGGCCAGTACAGCAGCGTAGCGTTCTCCTAACTGCTGTAAGAGGCGCGTTGAACCCTCAATATCTGTGAAAAACAGCGTGACGGTTCCAGTGGGTAGGTTGGGCATGTGTAGATGCACTCCTCAACTAGCATCATCTGATTTATTCCTGACAAGTGTATTTATTCACTGCTCACGTTCGCTTCCTCTGAAAGGGCCGAGTTGATGATGTTTTGCTTATTATACGACAGATTCTGAAGGTGTGTAAGAAGAGGTTAGGTAGAGAGATTTAAGCAACTCAGCTATGACAATGTCCATACCTTCGCATTGCGAAACTCCACCTCTATCAGGTTTCCCCTTGAGAAAGCACTCACGCCAAGACGACCCGCCCGATCTGTGCTATCCACTACACGAGTGATATACTGCATATTCACGTAGACGTCGATTGTGTTCGCGTGTACTACCGGTAGTTTGTGGACTCGGGAAATCGCACCTGATATAGCGTATCTCTCCTGAGCAATTTGAACTCAGATTAACACTAGTTGATGGGTTTAAAGCGAGGCAAAAACCCGAGTCCACAAACTACCGCTACAGCGGTACGCAGAAACGTTGAGCCATTTTGATTGAACCATCCATGATATACTTTGCATGGTTCAGTAGCGAAACAAGATGGGAGTAGGTACATGTCTATTGAGGTATTGCGACTCATAAAAGTAAGAACAACCCTTGAGCCAGCCTTTAGAGAGCAACTCATGAGGAGTCCCTTGAAATTCTTGCAGGAGTATGATCTCACCGAAGATGAGAAGCGGCAAATTATCCTTCCTCACTTTAGCTGGTTGGTTGAAAACAAACTTGCCGCTCTGTCGTATCCAGAGTCAGAAGATGCTTTTATTCTTCTGTACGGGATAGGTATCAGAGCTATTCTTAATCTTTCTGAGGCTCCACTTCCTTACAAGGCTCTTAATACTGTTGGTCTTCTCACTAGGCATATACCAGTTGCCGGCTTTACGGCCCCAACGCTTGATCAGGTGAAACAGGCGGTTACGATGATTTCCTCGTGCCTTGACAGCCACCTGCCTGTCGCAGTTCACTGTGTAGCAGGGCTTGGACGGACGGGCGCCATTCTCGCCTGTTACCTCGTAAGCCAGGGGATTTCTGCTGACAAGGCTATTACGACCATTCGGGAATGGAGACCTGGCTCGATAGAGGTTCCTGAACAGGAAACTGTTGTGTACGAGTACGAGCAGTATATCAACACACAGGTATAGATGATTGAGAAGAGCGCTACACAGACACGTTTTTCCCTCTGTTTTACCAAGGAAGGCTCAAACGTTCTGGTCCACGCTGTAAATAAAGCAAAATTGCATAGTTGAGCGCCAACCAATATTCTTGAGCTGGCTGGCCAAACCTCGCACTCATTCATCATAGATCACTTGCACATGAGGCCACTTGCGCAAAATTTGCTTGGAGTGCAGGCGTTGAACGAACTGTTCCCTTGTGACGCGGCATTGGTTGCGACGCAACACCATGTTGAAGAGGTCGCTGAGGCCAAAGGGAGCCACGATGTAGATATCATCAGAAGGCAGGAGTCGTACAGCCACACTGGTAGCTGTTTCAGGCCAGGTACCTACTGCTTCCTCGCTTGAGTGAAAAGGAGGAACGGAAAAACCAAAAACGTCTTCATACCAAAGATGAACAGCCGCTTGATTTGTTGCTTCCCATGGTACGAGAGGAAGTGTTTGAGCAAGCTGTTGTTGCACCATACGATCTCGTTCGGGACGTACGTCCTGGGGGTCGAAGAAGATGACATCAATATCCGCCAGTGGAGTAGGAGTCTGATACTGGTGGAGATGATCCCAAACGAGGTTCCGGATGACCCCGGCCCCAACGAGCCAATCTGGCGGATCGCACGCGCGGACAGCTTCTAGCATGGACATGAGCCAGGGAGTTGATCGAATCAATTGGGTCAGTTCTTGGCGGTACATCTGTTCTTCCACGGTATCTTGCCTCTATTCTTCGCGTTCAAATGCCATCACCGCTGAGATCGGAAAAATTATCATTCCTATACTTATTCTTTCCTCTTCTTCATTCGTTTCGTAGGTATTGTACTCCCTATTGGAGTAGACTCTTAGCCTGGATGGGCTTTTCCCTCGCCCTGTCTGCCTGCACTTCCCCCTATGCTATACTATCAGTATGACGGGAGAAGGCTTAAAAGGAGCCTGGTGCGGAGTATGAGGAGGCGAGCGATACTCTCCGAAGCGAACCTGCTATTCTGTCAAATGAGTGTGCAGAGCAGAAGCTCCCCCTCCCCCGTCTCTGGTGATCCATTGTCTGAATGGCAATTTGCTGCGGGCGCTGATCGGTTTTGGCCGGCTGGAGGATGAGCGCGTGCAGCGTGCGATTGACTGGCAAGCACGCTCAATTACCGGCGAAGGCTTCAGCCGCTATTACCGCTCGGGAACCAGCGGACCGGGATTCTGCTGCGTGTCGAACGAGCAACTCCCCTGCGCCTGGGGAGCGATCAAAGGGCTGCAGGCGCTTGCGCGTGTCCCTGAAGAACGTCGAGCGCCACATGTAGAACGTGCCATCCAGCAGGGAGTGGCGTTCCTCTTCAGTTGCGACCCGGTCACCGCCGCGTACCCGGCTGGCTGGGGCAATGTGAAGCCAAGCCAGTCCTGGTTCCAGCTGGGCTTCCCTTTAGTCTATGTCGCCGACATCCTCCAGAATATCACGGTCCTGTGTGAGCTTGGCTTCGCGAAAGATGCTCGTCTCCAGCCCGCAGTCGAGTGGCTCCTCAGCAAACAAGAGCAGTCGGGACGCTGGAGGAATCAGTCTGCTTTCAATGGCAAAACCTGGGTGGATATTGACAAGCAGGGCCAGCTGAGCAAATGGGTGACACTGCGCGCGTGTTCAGTCCTCAAGGTGGTATATGGATAGCGACTTAACAGTCTACGCCTCCGTCTCCTCTTGCGTTTCTTCCACTACCTTCTCTGCTTCTTCCACTACCTTCTCAAAATCATTGGCGAGTTCGTGTGCAAGTGTAGCCAACCCACGTGAGAATTCTCGCCCTGCAGCCTTAAAATGCTGTCTGGGCTCTGGTGGCAGCATATTTACAGGCAATAGTGCCAGCTCTACCCCCGCTCGAAACAGGCTTCGGGCGAACTGCTGTGCAGCCTGCACGAGCTCCTCGCGCTCAGCATGCAACTCATCAGATCCTGCAGACGTTTCGGGCGTCTCAGGTTCCTTCTCCGCTTGCTTTTTCTTGTCGTCCGCCATAAGATTACCTCCTTAAAATAGTTATCGATGTTTACGATGAGTTTACTTCCATATTATAAACGATTTAACTGGATTATGCAGCTTCCATCCATGCTACTCGCCTTCTGTTCCTTTCCAACGTATTATAGAAAGGGCGCGGGAAGACCCATCCCTATCAGGGGATTGGGATGAAAGCGCCCACTGGACATGCAGTCATGATAACAGTAAAATAACTGCATGAAAGACCATCCCAAAACGGTCACTCTCCGTATTGCTGCTCCTCTCTTGGAACAGCTACGAGAGGTCGCCAAACAACACAATCGTTCGCTGAATGGCGAGATTTTAACCGCCATCCAGGAACACATCAACACGCAGAAGAGGCAAGCGTGAAGACCGTACGCATCTTTCGGCTTGATCATCTGTCTCAAAGCCAGTTTCTCAGAGCAAGAGCAGCCCAAATGGAGGCGGCTCAGGTCTGGAACCTGTGTATGGAGACCCACAAGCAGACACGCATGGCTCATGGCAAGTGGCCTGGAGGCAATGAATTGCACCAGATCACGAAAGGGCAGTTTGCACTGCATAGCCAATCGGTTCAGCAGATTTTCCGCGCTTTCCTTGCCACTATCGGGACCACACGAGCGCTTCGGAAAACCCATCCTCAGATGAAGTATCCCTGGCGGACCAAGCGGTTCTATCCGGTCAAGTGGCCTGCTCAGGCTGTGCACAAAGCAAAGGGACGGGTCATCTTGCCGATGGGCAAGGGGCACAAATCGCTTGTGTTGCCCCTTGAGCTTCCTGAAAACAGCGGGGCCTGTACGTTGGCCTGGAACCACGGATTCGAGTTACATGTCTGTGTAGAAGTGCCACAAGCTCAAGAAGCTCCTGGAGAGAACCGTGCAACGGTTGATCTCGGTGAAATCCACCTGGCTGCTGTCACTACCAATGCAAGTCATGCTTTGATCGTGACAGGTCGTGGGATCCGTTCGCTCAAACGCCAACATAACCAGCAATTGGGCAAACTTGCCAAAAAGCAATCCCGGTGCCAGAAGTATTCCCGCCGCTGGAAGAAACTGCAACGGGCGAAGAACAAGCAATGCCGACGCGCCGAGCGGCGTATCCGTGATCTGCGGCATAAGGCGACCAGGCAAGTCATCGACTTTTGCGTTGAGCACGAGGTCGGAACGCTCTTCATTGGGAATCCGCATGGCGTGCGCAATCGAGATACTGGCAGGCATCATAATCAGCGCATGGCTGGCTGGGAGTATGGCAAGGATATCGACTATCTCACCCATAAGGCAAACCAGGCTCACATCATGAGCTTCACCGGCTCCGAACGAGGAACCAGTAGTCGGTGTCCTGGATGTGGGCAGAAACAGAGGCCCAAAGGCAGAAATTGGGCATGCCGGGTCTGTGGGTTTCGGGGACATCGTGATCTCGTTGGCTCGGTCAATATGCATCAAGATGCATTCGATACGCATCTGAAGTTTCCTCATTCCTTCACGTATCTACGCCCTGGCACCTCCAGAGTAGTAGTAGGGCAGACACGCCCCGAAGTTGTCTGAGTGAGTCGGTAGATCAAGCACTGCTCATGGAGCAGGTCTCCAAGGAGACAGCCCATCCTCCCGAAGTTGCTCAGAAGCTCATCCCCTTTAGGGGATAGAGAGTGTCACATACTGACTAAACAGCACATGTTGTAAGCGGGTCGATCGCAGGAGGTAAGATGAGCGCCCCAACAGGCACTGATTCTTTTATCGACGAAACCACGTTCCACGCTGATGTACAGTATATCGAATCGCTTTGGCGGCGGAAGCCGGTTGGAGCACTTGATTTGCCATTGATAGACATCGGCGAAGGAGCGCCTTTAGTCTTCGTACCCATACTTGAACACCTTGAATTTGTTTATGCCCGTCAAATACGCACATTTAGCCAGTCCAGGCGCGTCATCCTTTACCGGCGACCTGAAACGCGCACCCGGCCTGTTGGCCTGGTCGAACGTGCCGCAGAACTACACGGCCTTCTCGCTAGTCTTGAGCTGGAATGTGTCGATCTTGTCGCGCATGGAGACGCTGCCATGGTACTCTTCGAGTTCGCAGTTCGCTATCCGCAGTATTGCCGCTCATTAACCATCGTCGCCCAGGGTGCCGAATGCCAGATTGCCCCACATCCCCTGATCTGGCTCCTGCATGAACTCTATTTGCGCCTGCCCGCCGAACACTTTCTTCCTGCCTGGTTCCTGCGCCGCATCGTCATAAACTATATTGTTGCTTGCCAGCCCGCATTTAATACCAGTCGAACTTCTAGCCTGCCACGGCGCTTGATCGAAGAGCAGTTCCGCAAGATCGCTCTCTGGCCTTTCGTCTATAAGTTTTCTGTGCTGCCTGTCATTCATAACTATGACATGCGCAAACGCCTGGGACAATTAACTATGCCCATCCTCCTCATTAATCGAGCTGATGACGTGCTTACTCCTGCATCAAAAACACGTTGGCTCGCCGGGAACCTGCCCAACTGTGCTGGTTATCATATCGTCTCAGGCGGAGAGCGTTTCTTCATGTACTCGCAAGCCGGGGATGTCAATCAGATTATGGAAAAATTTCTAATGATGGAGAGTCCTCCAGGGACGCGGCCATAACCAAATTGTATCTAACGTTCGTATCTATTTTTAGGAAATTGGTTGAGGTTCTACCAGCAATAAAGGCTCATTAGCATGGCGTATCAGGCACTAAGACGGGTCGTAATCACAGGTCTCGGTGTTGTGGCTCCAAACGGTATTGGAAAAGAAGATTTCTGGCAGGCCTGTATCTCTGGCCGCTCAGGTATTCGCCGCATCACGCGCTTTGACCCCAGCCCCCTGCCCACGCAAATAGCCGGAGAAATACAAGCCTTCGATCCTCAGGCATTGGGCCTTACACGGGAAGAATCCCTCACCCTGGATCGAGGCACTCAACTCGCCGTTGCCGCAGCAAACCTCGCGTTCCACGATAGCGGTCTACCCCTTGCTTTGAGCGAATCAGGGCGCAACTCCATGGGCGTGTTTATGGGTACAGCTATGGCTTCCGTCGAAGAGGGTGAGAGGCTCTGGATTCAGTTTACAGGTCGCGGTGCCCATCCTCCACGCGCTCCTGAAGAGGGCATTCACCCGGCCACATTCCTCATGGGCTTTGTACCTGCCGGCTTTATAGCTGCGCATTTTCAACTGCACGGACCGTGTACCGTCATCTCGACCGGCTGTTCCGCGGGAGCAGATGCGATTGGGCAGGCTTTCTGGGCCATCCAGGAAGGACGGGCCGAGCGCATGCTTGCCGGTGGCTCCGACTCTGCTATCTGCCCAGGGGGTATCAATGTATTTTCCGTCATGAAGGCATTAAGCACTCGCAACGCAGAGCCTGAGCAGGCTTCTCGTCCGTATGACGGACAAAGAGATGGCTTTGTCATGGCGGAAGGAGCAGGGGTGCTGCTTTTGGAAGAACGCAACCTGGCGCTGGCGCGCAATGCCCACATCTATGCCGAGCTAATTGCATTCACTTCTAACAGCAATGCGCATCATATGACCGCTTTGCCAGAAGATGGTGCTCCCCTCCAGCACCTTTTAAGGCAGGCATTGAAAGAGGCACACATTACACCTGGTCAACTTGGCTATATTAATTCGCATGGCAGTTCAACTCCTTATAACGAATTAGCGGAAACTGCTGCGTACAAAGCGGTCTTCGGCGAGCTTGCCTATCGTATTCCAATTAGCGCAACCAAATCAATGATCGGCCACTCCCAGGGAGCGGCCAGCGCGATTGAAACCATTGTCACCGCACTCGTACTGGAACGCCAGCTTATACCGCCAACCATAAATCAGCAACAGTTCGACCCGAACTGCGATTTAGATTACGTACCGAATATTGCGCGTCATGCTGGCATTGATATCGCTTTAACCCATTCTAGCGGCTTTGGCGGCGTCAATACCGCGCTCATCCTGACCCGGCCTGAGGTAATGTAATGGCACATCAGACTCATCGACGTGTAGTAATCACAGGACTTGGAGTGGTGGCTCCCAACGGCGTAGGCAAAGAGGCTTTTTGGCATGCCACAAGTAGAGGAATTTCTGGTATCAAGCCTATTCAACGTTTCTCTGCTGATGATTTGCCCATCCAGGTAGCTGGTGAGGTTCGTGACTTTAACGTTGAGGACTACATTGAACGCAAACTGGCAAACCGTACTGACCGTATGACCCATTTTGTCTTCGCCGCTGTCCAGGAAGCTTTACAGGATGCAAAATTGGCGCTGGAAGAGGAGAAGCCACACCGTGTGGGAGCGGTCATCGCCAATACAGTTGGTGGCGCGGAGTATGTCCTGGAACAAGTCGCAGCCTTTCATGTGCGGGGGCCGCGCTATATGAGCGCCTATACAGCCATCGCCTGGCTACAGGTAGCGAATGTGGGTCAGATATCCGTGCGCTACGGCTTTCAGGGATATTGCAAAACGCCCGTCAATGACATGGTGGGTGGCTTAGACGCTCTGGGCATTGCATTGACAGCGATTCGACGTGGCGCGGCAGACGTGCTCATTACTGGTGGATGCGAATCGCTCTTACACCCCTGCATACTGCTGGTACTGGGGCATAGCGGTCAATGCCCGATTGGGGACGACCCGAACGCTTATCGCCCTTTCGATCAGCGTGCCGCTGGTATCTTGCTCGCCGACGGAGCGGGAATCTGCATCCTGGAAGAATATGAACATGCGCGGCGGCGTGGCGTACCCATCTATGGAGAACTTGTGGGCTATGGGCAAACCAACGATGCTCATGGGTTTCAGATTCCCGTATCCGATGGCGCACAATATGCCCGTGCCATGTGTCTTGCAATGCAGGAGGCGAGTTTGCAGCCAGGGGATATTGGCTATTTCAGCCTGGATGGACGAGCTATTCCTCAATCTGACCAGGCTGAGGCAGATGGTCTCCGCTATACGTTTGGTGCTGACCTGCACCGTCTTCCCGTTAGCGTCCCTCGAACTATGCTAGGTCATAGTTTTGCTGCAGCCGGTGCGCTCGACACGATTACCGCGTTGCTGGCATTTCAATATGGTATGATTCCTCCGACAATCAATTGCGAGCAGCTAAAGCCTCAGTATGGGCTAAATCTCGTACAAGACGAAGCAAGGCCATTGTCTCGCTCTGCCGCTCTCATCGGAGGACGAAGTATAGGCGGCGCAAACGTCGTTTTAGCCCTTAAAAAAGCGTAGGAAGCAATGAACAAGAAAGTGGAAAGCCAATTCATTCGTCATAGTAGGGGCGGGGCTTGCCCCGCCCTGGAAAACCGCCCACAATTCCTTAAGTCCGTGCCTATGCGGGCGCACCCTCGCTGTCGCCTTGGATACCTGATATGAACACACAATCTCCCCCATATTTCTCGATTATCATCGTTGGCGCGGGACCAGTTGGCCTGGCAATGGGAAATCTGCTGGGCATGTTCGCTATCGATGCCCTCATCCTCGAACGCAATACAGGCTTGAGTGACTATCCCAAAGCCATCTCGCTTGATGATGAAGGCTTACGTATCTGCCAGGACATGGGCCTGAGTCACGCCATCCTTGAGAACGTGCTTTTGGATATCGACGCTCACTACATCTCGGGCAAACGCTACCTCGCCAAAGTCGCACCTACGAGCAGGAGAAATGGATACCCGCTCATCTCAACCTTCCACCAGCCTGAGTTTGAAGCCACGCTGCATCACGGACTCAAACGCTTCCCATGCATCAGTATACTGTTTCAACACGCCGTCGAAACGTTTGAACAATGCGATAGCGGCGTATTCCTCACTGTCCGAACACCCCAGGGCACCCTCAAGACTTTCGAATGTGCGTATTTGCTGGCCTGCGACGGCGCCAAAAGCACTATCAGGCGCCAGCTTGGCGTTCCCATGCAGGGCTCAACCTATTCACAGAAATGGCTGGTGGTTGATACCATTAATGACGATGATCCCTCTACCACTGCTACCTTTTTCTGCAATCCAACCCGGCCAGCTGTCACTGTTCCAGCCCCTCATGCCGCGCGCAGGTGGGAATTCATGC
>Ga0187846_10002305_pt1 | contig 10531 bp, 15 predicted proteins | sample TC_taG_FD_161473 | JGI IMG/M metagenome (GOLD analysis project Ga0187846, IMG submission 161473) | Biofilm microbial communities from the roof of an iron ore cave, State of Minas Gerais, Brazil - TC_06 Biofilm (v2) | ecosystem: Environmental > Terrestrial > Deep subsurface > Cave > Wall biofilm... | reverse complement strand
CGAAAATGTTCATCGAAGCCGGTACGACCGTCGAAAAGACACAGACAACGCATGTAGCCTCGGGTTACATTTTAGATGGCTTGACGGCTCACCCGAAAGTTACATTCTGAAATGGCTTGATACGGGCAGTCGCGATTAGTCGCAAGGTGTTTTGGTCTTGTCACTCGCCACAGACCGGACAGAAGCATGCTTGAATCTCGCCGGATGAAGATGTGGGCACCAGGTCTTCCGGGTAATTTGAGAGGTGGCATTCCGGAAGCGCCCGCGAGTGAGGCATAAATCAAAACGCCGGACACCATCCTCGTGGCTTGAATCCGTGGACCCAGCTTCCCGACGTGGTTGGACCGGTACCGTTCGGGGCACGTGGGGGCGCAGGGGTACAGGACCATTGGCTACTTGTGCTCGATGAGCCGGAATGTGAGGTTAATCCGTGGCTGAGCAACGCCTCGCTCTTTTGGGACTTCGTGCCTAAAGTTTTTCTGCGTCTCTCCCGCCATGATCAACAGGCTCCCGTGGGGCAACCGTTCCGCAAACACGACAGCTCCATTTTGCCCTTTGAGACGAAATAAACGTTCAGCGCCCAGACTGACAGAAGCGATCACCGGTCCCATTTCCGGCTCCGCATCCGCATGCAACCCGACACTGTCATTCCCGTCTCGGTAAAGATTACAGAGTACGGCGTTGTAGCCCAGCCTCGGCAAACTCGAGGTCGAATAAGCAACTCCGGGAGTGGCCTCTTCGACCCGAGTCTTCAAGGAGAGCAATTCCGGAATCCAGGCGAACGGCTTGTACTCGCGCCTCGAATATATGTAGTTGGCTCCCGGATCGCCGTAGTAGGCTTCGTCGCGCGGCACGGCATATTTGAATGAAGATCGGCGTTGTTCCCAGGCGCACTTCGTCCGCAGCACGTTGAACAGAGTCGTCGCTTCCTTAGGTGGAAGGAAATTCTTGTCGTAGTAGATTTCCGCTCCCGGGATCGGAATCCTTTCCATATTCGTGCTACTCGAAAAGGGCGGCTTGTGCAGCATCCGGCTCGGGTTCTCGAAAGTTGCTCAACCCTACGCCGACGAGCCGGTAGCGTTGCTGTGGACCCAGGACCACTCGTTCTCGCAGCCTCAGGGCGATGTCCGTCAACTCGTCACAGGAGGAGGGAGGAGAGCCGGGCGTATGGCTGCGAGTCAGAACTTTGAACTCGCTTGTCTTCATTTTGAGAACCACCGTGCGTACTGTGCGTGATTCTTTGCGGGAAGCAGACCAGAGCTTCTCTGCTAAGCGCCGGATTATTGGCTCGGTCTCTGCCAGCAGAACGTCTTGCTCAAAGTATCCTCGACGGATAGCGATAGCGTAATCCGGTACGACTGCGCTATCATCGATACCGCGGGCGAGCTCGTGCAGGCGCTGGCCATACCGGCCGAAATGGCGGTTGAGCGCAGGCAAATCCACACTTCGCAAATCTCTCGCAGTCTGGATTCCAAGTTTCGCCACCTTCTCTCCTGTAACTTTGCCAACTCCGGGAAGGCGCCCAACCGGCAGCGGCAGAAGAAACGCATCTATGTCCTCGGGCTGGATGACAAACAGCCCATCCGGTTTGCGCCAGTCGGTGGCGAGTTTGGCTAAGAACTTGTTGGGGGCTACGCCGGCGGAGGCCGTCAGACTCAACTCTTGGCGGATTTGCTCTCGGATGGTGTGTGCCACCAGGGTGGCGGTCGGTAACCTCGTCTTGTTCTCGGGTGACATCGAGGTAGGCTTCGTCAAGCGACAGCGGCTCTATCAGGTCTGTGTGACGTTTGAAGATCTCCCTCACGCTAAGCGAGACTGCCCGATAGCGTGTGAAATCCGGAGCCACGAAGATCGCCTCGGGACACAAGCGTTCCGCTCGTACGGCTGGCATGGCCGAACGCACGCCGAAGCTCCTGGCCTCATACGAAGCAGCGCACACAACGGAGCGGTTACCCCGCCAAGCGACGATTACTGGCTTGCCGCGCAGCTGCGGATCATCGCGCTGCTCGACGGAAGCATAAAACGCGTCCATGTCGACATGGATGATTTTTCGCACAATCTTCTGACATCAATACTATTCCGGGTCTGTGAACACTGTTGTTCCGCTGCAGTTTAATCCTGGGCTGCGGCGTAGCCGGCGTCCACACACGAAAACGCCCGGCTAGGCGGGAGTTGTGAGCGGCACGCCTTTGGGAGCGAGAATCATGGCCAGGAACCGGACAGGTTTGGTCGGGCTGGCGCTGGCGGAGACGGCGTGGACGCCGCCCGGCGCCTCATAAAACATCTGCCCTGCAGGAATAGTCCGCTCCGGCTGGCCGTCCAGCTGGAACCGCAGATCGCCTTCGAGGACGTATCCCAAAACGAAGCCGGGATGTTGGTGACGGTGCGAACCGTGACCCGCCGGCGTGACCACCTCGACGACCGTCACCTGCCAGCCGTCCATAGTGACGTTGGGCAAGTCGTGCTCGAAGACCACGCTGGACGATTGTGCCTCGTGGCCCGCGTGACTGCCGACGGGGCGGGCCGCTGCGGTAGGCGCCGCCGCGAGAGGCAGCATCAGTCCAGCCAGGCTCGCTTCGAGAAAGCGACGCCGCTCAAGTGTGATTACCACCTGGGATGATGCGCTGATCATAGGCATAAACCTCTTTTACCGCCGGTCCCATCGACGGCGGCGGTCATCAGCGAGTCGTCGTCTAACGGCCCTTTTTGGCGAGCCCTTTCCCGATTGGCCCGTCGATCAAGGCGGAAACGTTCTTCACGTATTCTTTCCAGGGCAGTACACCCTTGTACCACATTACGCCGATATCCGTCCGGTAGCGCAACAGGCGCATGAACTTCTGCCACGTGAAGCCGATCGGCTTGAGATCTTTCTTCCAGGCATCCCAAAGGTACTTCGGGAGCTTGTTGCCGTACCAGACGACGAAAGAGTCCCAGTCAATGGATGGGTCAGTAAGTTGGGTTTCCTGTACCGAGCGCATCCAGCCCTTTATTTCTTTTGGTTCCTGTGGCGTTGAGAACGTCATGTCCCAAGTATATAGGGTATACCTCGTCCTGTCAAAACAAGCGTGCCTGCTCGTTGCTTTCAAGCAGCCTGCTGTACACTCTGAGCCTGTTCTCCAAAAACTTCTTCGACGGCAGTGTCGTCAGATACTCCGAGACCTGCATCTTGTGCGGGCCGTGCCTCAGGAGCAGTTCTACGTGCTGGCGCGTCTTGGAGCCGCACAGGATCAGACCGACGGGCTCGTTCTCGCCTTCCCGCCACTCGTGTTCCTTGAGCCATGAGAGGTAGAGACCCATCTGCCCCTTGTCCGCGGCGCTGAATGTGCCAAGCTTGCGGTCGATGGCCACGAGGCTCGGTATGGTGAGGCTCTTCCCTTTTTGTTTTTTTGAGCCACTCTCTTCACCTGGCAGCGTGAAGTCGTGGAGTCCGAAGTTCAAGCGCCAGAAATTGGTCTTCCAACTCAGAATCTGGCGTTTGAGTGCCCGCGCGACCCACTTTCAAGATTCGTTACTCCTGCTGTTGATCATCGTCCATGCGCCGGACGCGGCGGGTGCAGCCACCGACACTTGCTGTCGCCGCTCTGTGCCACTATGGCGCAGCTTATGGTACTCGGAATTGCCCACCAGCGACTCCGAAGCGGAACACATCTGTTTCTAAACCTCCTCAAGCACTGAGCAAAGGCCCATGAAATCGTTATTGAGCTGTAGCTTCACATCGACAAAGTCCGCGTCCTGACTGTGGTACAACAGTCTGCTCCATGGCGTGGCGTTAAGTGCACGATCTGGCTTCGGAATGGCGGAGGTGACCGTATAAGTCCTTCCGGTAAGGAGCGAGGGGCCTGTGAATTAGGTTTCTGTAACGCCGAAGTCTTTCGTCTACAGAATCCAGCGCAGAGTCGTCCAAAGCGCTAGCCCTGGGCAGGCACTTTCGCTGAATGGCAGCGAATCGTTGCACGACATTCTTCGCCAATTCCGCAGAGCGCTCCAGGTTCGCGTATATCTCGTCGAAGAATCTGAGCTGGTCAGCCTCAGCGTCGATCTTCTCGTTGCCGCGCGCGAGATTCACGTAGGCGGAGTAATGATACATGGCCAACCACTCGAAGTCCTCATCGACGCCGTCGCGCAAGAGGATCGAACCTTGGGCTCGCAGAGGGTCCACATTGATCCGCCAGAACTCTTCGTAGTGAGGAAAGTAGCGCTGGAGCGCTCGCCAGGTTTCTCTCTCGAAACGGTCTCCGACTTCTCTAAGCGATGGTCCTGGCACTGCTCCTCCAACTGTCTAGCACGCTGGCTCGGAATCACCCCGAGGTTCGATTCAACACGTGAACGAGGCTCAACTACCTTTTGTAACCAAGCCTCAATCCATCGGATTGGCCAGACTACCCGTCCTTAACGGTGTGATTCGCCGCTCCAGTCTTCTAACGCAAGCGCGTTGCGGTCATGGTTGACCTCGTCGAGCGACCCTGCATCCCATGGGCAGCGTAGGCTATGAGGGCAGCCCTTGACGATCCGATGACGAGGGGACGGTGATCGCCGTCGTCTAGCGGCTGATCTAGACCACCGCCTCAATCTTCTGACAGCGGCATCTGGACCGGTTCGCTGAGAACTTTGCGCAAGAGATCTGGTGTAGAAAGCTCGTCATAACGCTCCGACAGGTGCTCGCGCAACCTGAATAGACGCCTGTTTGCAGTACGTACAAGCTGCGTGTAGGTGGTGACGCAGATCCGGCCGCGCTCAGGATTCTCGCCGATCCTCCGGACCGGTTGCATTCGGTCGCTGAGCCGATGACCGACTACGAATGTTCGGATATATGGCGTTCCGTCCATCAACCCGCAGGTGAGCAAGTCCTCTACGTAGTTGTTAGCTTGATTAACATGGTCCCGGTTGATCTCGGAGTCGCCCCGCTTCAACTCGATTAGCAGGATATCCCTCATTGAGGACAGACCGGTACTATCGTCGAACTGCTCTCAGTCGCGACGACCGATACTGTCGCGTCCGCCAGCACAAGTAGATCGGGCCTCTTCTTCGAGTTGAGGAAGGACGTTTCAATCGCGCGCTTCTTGAATATCTCGCTAACCGCAGTTGTCAGAGTGACGTTGGACGCGTACTCCGGCGAGTCGAACTCCGGCCCGAATAGCCAGCGTGCCTGGGTCACGAGCGGGTGAAGGGTGTGAACTTCGTCGGCCTTCTTGTCGCCCGACAGCCTGCCAAGTGCCTCAGCGACGATCAGCCGACTGTCGATCTCCTCGAGCACTGTGGCGACATCACGGACCGTCCACGTTTCGAGCAGTCGATTAAGCTCTTCTATATCCTCTTCGGGTAGTTGCGAGATCTTCTCTAAAAGAGCCGCGCCGCTTCTCGTCTTCTCCATCTGGATGACCGCCTTCACGGCCACCGAGAGCATCTCAGGCTGAACTAACGGCTGCTCGGATGTTACCTGCTCAACGACGTCCACGATCTCCATTTTCGCCAGGGGCTTCAAGTGCTCGATCTCGCCGCGATGCTCTCTAAGTACGGTTTCCGTCGTGTCCTGGATGCGCTCCTTCGACAAGCGCCTGAACATCTCTTCGACATATCGGGCCAACGCTCTCATGGAGTTTTTTCACTGTCTCAGACTCCCTGAACCCTGACCAATCTGGAAGTACTTCGTCAAATAGGCCCTCAGCCTTGATCACGACGGTATGCCTTTTCGCAATCGTGGTTCTACCATCTATCACGGCGCGGGTACCGAGAATCCATGATGGCACACCCACAAGCCGACCACCGACCCAAAAGGCTATCCCTTGGTGCTGGGTGGTCCGTGCTGCCTTGGCAGAGTCGATGAAGAAAGCTTCGACCTCAAGGTCATTCATGACTCTCAACATTATGCGATTTATCAAACCCGAATGCTCCGAGAGCGGAACTGACTGGCCGTTCACGAGCACCGTGAATCTAGGGTCGTGAAGAAACCGCGCAGAAGGAACTTCCCTGATGCTGTCGGGAGAAGGCAAGTTACGTGTCACCTTTGCGCTGAGTGCCGTACCGTGACCCTCGGCCTCAAGAATCTCCTCGCTCACCAACACAAACGGGTCCTCTCCCGCTGTGTTACGGACGAGATACCTGCCGCCCTTCCCATCACGCACTGACTCCACTTGGTATTCGGGGCCGAAGCACAGGAGCCCGTGCCTACCTACACCGTTCCTGCCGAATGCCCGCCGCTTCCAATCGGCCCGTTCCGCCGGGAAGTCGGCGGATACCCCCTGGTGCCTGACCCTGTCGTAACCGAGTGTCATCCACCGGCACCGGAATTGTTCCGGAGTCATCCCGCAGCCGTCGTCTTTGACTATCATCTGCTGATCGTACTCGTCCGGCATCGTGATCGCGACGTACGAAGCCCCGGCGTCCCAGGCGTTTGCTACCAGTTCGGTGAGGGCTACGTGCGGGGACTGAGCGAGCGTCCCCAGCGTCCTCACTAGAAAGTCTTGCTCGAATAAGGAGCCCTGGATCATCTAGCCTCACTTATGTTAGGTCGCCTTTACCGGGTCAGGCCCAGATCCCTCGGGGCTGCAAAACATACAGTAACCTGTCTCAAAAACCGCCGTTATCGCTGGACTTCGCATATCTGTGGCCTGAGAACGGCTTGCGGCGACTCGTAACATGGGCGTAAGAACCTACGCAACGTCGGGTACGTCGTTTGGCACGGCCCATTCAGCTTGGTCGGACTTCCAAATCCTACCATGGGGCCGGTGTCATTTTCTTGCGCATAAGCAGTTCCCGCGCAACCAAACCGGCCTCAATGGTCTTGCCGAGGCCGACGTCGTCGGCGATGAACAGGTTTACGCGGGGCAGCCGCAGAGCTTTCCGCAGCGGTTCAAGCTGATACGGATCGAGACGAATTCCGGCGCGATTGTGGACGAGTGTTGCGAGAAGCATAAGCATCGCCTGCCTGAACCTGAAGTCGCTGCGGCTGGTAGAGACTAGGCGAGTGGCGGCGTCTTACGTTCTTGCATCGGACCCGAAATCGAAAGACCGGCTTGACGACACAGCCGCCCTTGAATACGCAAGCGGAAGAGGAGGAATAACACGAAATGAGGGGATGCAAGCTGTTGCTAGCCGTAACTCTTCCCGCGCTCGAACAGGAAATCAACCGCATGCTGTCCGAAGAACGCTCAGCCCGGCTGCTTCAAGCCTTTTTCGTACACGGAACGGGCTTCATTGGTGCCGTGGAATATGAGGCAGAAGAAGTCTCATCAGCAGAGACCACCGACCAGGGCACGGCACCCAAGGGATCCTCGAAGTCAAAGTCGCGAAAGTAGTGCATCGGTGGTAAGCCCGCGCTAAACATTTCGCAGGCTTCTCAGACTTTACAACCATCGCTGCAATACCTTTGGTTCTGCCATACGAGTCCTCCACGGCAGGTCCGGAACGCGTGGTCGATACAGCCAAAGAAGACGCTGGCTGGCGATTCACTTTATGAGAGCATTGCGGACCGGGTCTTCAAAGGGCAGTGTCCGTTGTACCGAGCCGTTGGATGAAGATTGAATTCAAAGATTGTGTTGATCTGATCCGAGTACTGGCTTGGCCAGCGACAATTACCTTCGCGGTCGTTGTGCTTCGCAGGCCATTAGCGCAATTCCTGGAGAGTGTGAGCCAGCGAGTGACGAAGCTGTCGGTGTTTGACGTTGCTCTCGAACTCTCAACAGTTCAAGAGTTTTCGACCACATGGTCAGCACCCAATCTGTCCGATGTGAGGCAGCTGAGCCCCGCTGAGGAATTCTCCTCGCAAGCGACGGCCCTGTTGGATCAGATCAGGAGTGACTACGGCTCAGATTACGCAGTTATCGATCTTGGCGCGGGACAGCAGTGGCTGACATCTCGCCTATTCATCTTTGCTGTGTTGCTACAAAGGATGCGAGGTTTACAGTGTTTTGTTTTTGTTGAGAGCACTCCGGCAACACGTCGCCATTTTATCAGAGTAGCGTCGCCCGATGGAGTTCGCTGCGGGCTGGCTCGGAGATATCCTTGGCTGGAGGAGGCTTTTGCGAAGGGATATTCCCAAATACAGAACTATCAGCCACTGTCCAATTACGGAGCGTTGGATACTTGGCAGGCCACTCAGCTCGTGCAGGGATTTCTGAAGCAGATCCAGCAGACAGTGCCGCCAATGGGGGACCCGACGGAGTGGACCACCTTAGCCTCGGAAACACAGCAGTACTGGGAGCATGCAAAGTGGCTTGACGGGGCGCGCCTGGAGCGGGTCCTCCACGATTTCCTTCAGGTTCCCTCGATGCCAGAAGCTCCAGACAATTCACCTGACGAGCGTGTCAAGGCCGCTCTTCGTCGCGAGGGAGCTTTCATCGCTCTACTCGAGGGCGACGGAAGATTTAAGAGCCTTATCGATCGGCAGGCGCTTCTCGAGGCATTGGCAAACCGCTTTGTTGCCTCGTCCGAAGGCCGGCAGTTATCCTAGCGGCGAAATGCAACGGCCGCAACTGATCGGAAGATCTTGTGTCGGAAGATCTTGAAAATTTTGACCCAGACGGGTTTGAAGCACAAATTCCACGTCACGAAATTCAGCCTCAGCGGCCCTCCAGATGCTCGCGTTGTGCGCGTCCACCTTCCGAGCCGGAACGGTCATGCGGTCGGAGTTCGATCCCGAGACCCTTCCGGCGGGACAGAGCGACCGAACAGATCTTTCTTCTTGCGGCGGCGTTGCGGGTTTTGCCGGACTTTGCCGCGCTTGCCGACCTAAGCTGTTGATTTCCTTTGGAATCAGCGGCTGATATTAGACTCTGGATCTGCGTATCGGGGTTCGAATCCCTGCCTCCCAGCCATTGATCCAAAGGAGTTCTGTGACTCCCTCCCCGTTCGCGTGGCGTTTCTTCTTGCGGATTATTGCGGACTGGGAGCGGGTAATCAACGATTTGAATTCGAACGAGATTCTTGGTAGGCACGTCGGAAGGATGCCTTATGTAGCTGATTTGTACTCTCGGCAAACCAGGCGGGGCGGCCCCCACCAGTGGTGCCAGCGTATCGATAAAGGATCCAATCCGACCGGGATCTATCAGATCACTTTAATGAAGGTTCCTTCTATACTCACCGCGTCAGCCAGTTCGGGTTTCTCGGTCTGATCCGGCTCGGACTGCGAAGGTCGTTGGTGCTAGGCCCAACTCGCTATTGCGATCCGATCCTGCGTCCCGGTGATGGTTGTAAATCTGGGCTCTACTGCCGATTTGGAAAACGCGCGCGGGTGGCAGACACCCCCGAAATCAAAGGCACGGAATTTTTGATTCCCTCAAAATCGTGTTGGCCTGTGATGTACATTCCACCTTCCTTGCGATAGAGTTCGGCGTATCGGTTCACCTTACTTCGATCGAGCTCGACGCCGAGGCCCGGGCGGTCAGAGGCGTTCATAGTCCAGTGGTCCAAGGCCAAGAGATCACCGGTGATCACGTCATCCTTGTTGTAATCGTAGAGTGTCTGATGGTCGACGGTCGCATTGGGGGTAGATAAGGCCAAGTGCACCAACTTCATCTGGTTCAGTCCCAATTCGCCGAGGCAGTGGAAGACGACGGGCAGTCCCGCCGCCTCCGCAATCCCACAAGCCTTGCGCACGCCCCACATGCCGTCAGTCGTATAAGGATCAATTTGGATGATGTCCGCTGCCTCTGCCTTGATCGTGTTGAAGGCGTGATAAAACGTTTTCGAGCTTTCGTCGGAGATAACAGGCGTCGAGATGGATTGGCGGATGTGGCGAAGCCCCGCTAAGTCCTCCTCACCGCACGGCTGCTCTACGGCCTCCAATCCAAACCTCTCAAGATCGCGAATGAATTTGACGGCAAACCCCGGGGACAAGCCTTGGTTGAAATCCAAACGCAGGTTTGGCTTCTCACCGACTGCGGCCCGAATTGCGGCCAAGCGGTCAATCAATTCCTGCTCGTCTCCGTCATACTTCACGTACAGTGTATGGCATCCCTCGTCTACAGCTTTTTTTGCGGACTCACCCATCTTCTCGGGGTCCGCAAGAGGTACAATACAGATGAACCTCGCATCCTGATGAACGCGGCCCCCCAGCAACTTGTACAGGGGCTGGTTCGTGGCCTTTCCCATCAGGTCCCAAAGTGCCAAATCGATTCCCGAAAGAGCGAGGCCGGCGAAGACGCGGTCGTAGTAAAGGCCGTTGTAACCCAGGATTCTTTTGTAAATGCGCTCGTGATCGAAAGGGTCTTCTAGCAACAGGAAAGTCTTGCAGGAATCCATTGCAGCCTTGATGCCCTCAGCGGGCGGGAAAAAGCATGGCGATTCCCCGATGCCGATCAAGCCGGTATCAGTTGCAATCTCCGCAAGGACCGATGTAATGCCCTTTGCTTCACCTAGCCGCCAGGGGTATAACTTGCAAAAAGGTACGGAAACAATGGTGGTTTTAAGATCAGTTATTTTCATCTTTGTACCCTCACCGGATTCTGTCCAAAACTTCTGAACTCAATGCCTTCGCCTGAGAGGTTGCGATCACGCGGCGGTTCGCGGGTGGATTCCGAGGAGCCTGGCAGCA
>Ga0187846_10002304_pt1 | contig 10532 bp, 7 predicted proteins | sample TC_taG_FD_161473 | JGI IMG/M metagenome (GOLD analysis project Ga0187846, IMG submission 161473) | Biofilm microbial communities from the roof of an iron ore cave, State of Minas Gerais, Brazil - TC_06 Biofilm (v2) | ecosystem: Environmental > Terrestrial > Deep subsurface > Cave > Wall biofilm ... | reverse complement strand
TTCGGTTCCCCCAACCCCAGTGACGTTCGGAATGCTCGCTGGGAAATCAACCGCGAGTCCTTGGGTGGCCGGGTCGGTGTTCGTGTCCCCATCACAATCTGCCGCTCCGCCGTCCCCCGATGCCGCGACGATGGTTATTCCCTGTGCGTTGGCCTGCTGCGCCAGCGTCACGAGCGGATCGTTAGCGGTGAATTGTTTTTCGCACGCCCCATAGCTAATGCTCATGACCGGGGCGAGGTCGCTGTTGATTGCGGATACCAACGAATTGAGCGCATTCGAGGAATACACGTAAATGATCGTGGCGTTCGGCGCGACCGCCCCGGACCATTCGATATCCAGACTGGCTTCTTGGACATCGCCATCTACAACACCGGGAGGATTGGGCCCGACTGAGATCACTTGCGGGGCGTTTGCAGCCAGTCCCGAGTTGGAACGAAAATTGGCGATATCAGCCAATACAATATTCGATTGCCCCATCACCGCAATCTTTTGGCCACTGCCATTGATTCCGCTGTTGTACAGGGGCTTTAAATCGTAAATTGTGGCAAAGTCATCGGGCGCGAGGAAGTGATTGCCGGTAATGCTCGAGGTGAAGTTCGGCTCTACGGCGCCGCTCGCTGCCTTGCTCTTTAGATTGTGGGCCTTCAGCGGGAAATTATTGAGCCCGCGAAAGCCTAGAACCAATCCGGCGAGAGCGGCGGGTACCGCAGGCTCCCCCGAGTTGGCAAAGTAGGTCTTCCCGTTCAGGGCATAGTTGTGAATTTCGGTATGCAAAGCCGATTGAACCTGCGCGGCCGTGCCCGAAAATGCCACCCAGTTCCGGCTCCGGGCCGTCTCGACCACGGTAAGCCCCTCGCGCTCGAGCCAAGCAACCACTTGGCTGATGTCGCTCTGGGCGACGCCGAAACGCGCGCCAAATTCCTCCGGGGTTAGCCATTTGTGAAAATTCAGCGAGGAAGGGTCCTGCTGCTGCGCCAGGAGGGAGTCGAGGTCGGCCTGCTGCTCGGGTGAAGGCTTGAACATCAGTGTGATGCGCTCTAGCTTGAGCGAGGGGTCGGCGGGGCCCCGATCCGATTGCGGGCGGGCCAATGGATGCACATGACCTTGCAGCACGGTCAGGCGGTTGTCATCAATGCCCTGGGTGATCCGCGGGCGCGCCTGCGTATTTTGGGCGGCCGCTGGCAGCGACGCCAACAGCAGCAGCGCCGCAGTGATTATCGAAAGCTGCGAGAAGAGGCGCCGGCGGGGCAAGCTCGAAGCCGAACCCTGCTTGCTCTTGGGTACGCCACAGGCGCGAAGGGGGTTATGCGAACCGATCACAGTTAGTCGCAAGGTCTCCTCAAGTCCGGAATACCTGATGGCTCCCACCGGGCTTGGGCGGGCTAAAAGCTAGGAGCCAGAATATCAATTCCGTTGGATGCGGGAATTGGTTCCGGGTTTTCCTGCCAGCGAGGTTGCCACGTACGATTTTGAGCACAGCGGGCGCTCCCCGCCGCCGCACGTGGCCCCGTATGGAATGCAGACGGATGGCGCCCCCCTCGACGGAAGTCAGCTCTTTGGGCGCCGCCCCTGGCACGGCTCATCCAGCCGAATCCTGCCGGATGAGGACAGATCGGGCCGCCAACTACCCTTCCATTGGTTTCCAGTTGTCTGGCGGAAAGGAAATCTGCCAGAAGTTCGGATTGGGCTGGTCAAACTCCACGGGTACCAAGTGCCCGCCGGGGCCTTCGCGAGGAGCGCGCGTGACGCGCGCCGGGACTCGTTGGCGCGTGCGGTCGTTCACAACCTCCACCGTGGTCCCGGCGTCTATCGAGCGTTTGCAGAGGATCATCGCTCCGTGGATGTTGACGGAGACCGTGTGCGCCGTCAGCGACTTCTTTTCGCCACCCACCGTGAGCATCACCGTGACCGGCACCTGAATCATGACCCGCTGGCTGCGGCGCCGTTCCTCCATCCGAAGTCCGGTAGCAACCTTGTCGAGTTGTGCGTTTGCGATAGTCAAAGTTCAAGCCCCCAAAAGTCCATTCGCGGACTAACCAACTCTATCCCCATTTCCCAACCCTCGGATTTTTGCTGCCCGCACCAGACCACCACTGCCGGATTTGATTGGCTGCTGAGGAGATTCGTGAGCTGGACTTGCTGGTGAACCTGAAGGTTTTGCGGCATCACCACCAAGCAGCCATAGGGCCCCACCACTCGGGTGTGCGCCTCGCGGCGCCGCAGTTCCCCTCCCAGACCCCATTCGAGCGCCACCGGAACGCGCGAATTTACTCTTTCCCCCCGGCGTTTGCCTCCATGCGATGGAGTACCACTCTGTTCGCTCGACCCGGAACTTGTCCGGTCAGCGGGTACTTTTTGCTCAGCCATTCGAGTCCCTCAGCGGACCAATGGGCCGGCAGCGAAAACCTGAAAGGGGAGGCTCCCTGGGCCTAGCCGTAGGATAGGAGCCAACCGCAGGGAGGTCAATGGTACGCTGTGACAGTGGGTTTGTGGCCGCAAGGACAGGTGAAGAAAACCTAACGAATACTTGATGAACAACGCCAGCAGCCGCGGCTGCCGGTGCGGGCACGCAGCCAAAGACTCGGGGCAGGTACGGATTCGGTAGGGACTATCGGTTCATTGCTGCAAAGTCGAACTGCCCGAGATAAATGGGATGCGATACGGGTGGGGCCGACTTCGTAGCATCCATGGGATAGGGCTGAGTCCCCAGCGTCGGGAAGCCCCAGACTTTGCCGTTCCTGAGATCAACGACGACCTTGCCTTGGACCTGCAGGGTGGCGTCTGGTGAGCGCACCATGGTGATTCCCGGTTCTATGTAGAGGTCGTATTTCTGGAGGGCTTGTGCATGGGCCTTCTGCTGGGCCAGCGGCCGCAGCACCAGCGCACCCAGCAGGACAGCGATAATCAGGAGAAGCACTCTTACAAGAGTATTGGGCTTCATTCCAGCTCCTTCAAATTTGTCTGCCATCGCTGGAGTCGCCCGGCTAGAAACCCACCGTCGTGTCGGACAAGTCCTGCGAGGCATACTCGCTCACCATCACTTCCTCTTCACGCATAAAAGGATGTGGCTCGCAGCAGGAGAGGATGCGCAAGAGCGCTTCCTGAAAGGCGTGGGTCTCACTGTTGCGAAGGGCTTCCAGCGAGTCCCACGTGGAAAAGCCGGTCACATCCAGCTTTTCGCCCGGGCCACCCCGCAGCACGAGAACGCCACGGAATCCTGCGTGTCGCCGCAGCGTGGGAAGAAAGGAATTGATCGCTTCCGCGAATTCCTCGGCTTTTCCGGGAAGGATTTGAAACTTCCAGACCCTCGCGTACATATGCACCTCCAGGCGGGCCAAGTCTATGGATGGGGTGACCGATGTTACCCTCAGTCTCTGTCAATGTAAACCGAGCGGACCGCCGCGAGCCCCGGCAAAATCACAAGCCTGGTCAATTACGTCTGCAATCAGCTGTATGCAATTGTGTCAGGCGCGTTCAGGGGGAATGAATTTAGGGTTGCCTGGTCCTGGGATCATTTTTGTGGCAATGCGCCATCCGGGCCGCTTTGCACTGCGTTGTCGGCGACGGCTTTCGGGGACGGCATTTGCGAGGCGTCCCAGCCTCCGCCCAACGCTTCGATCAGCTTGACGCTATCTACCATCTGTTGCGCGCGCAAGTTGAGCGCGTTTCTTTGGTTGTTCAGAAGTGTTGTCTGGGCGGTCAGGACGTTCAGGTAGATGTCAATCCCGGCTTTGTAGCGGTCCGTCGCCAGCGACACATTTTCCTGCGAAGACCGGACTGCGGCATCCTGTTGGAGCACCTCCTGCTGCAGGATTCGCAGCGCCGCAAGGTTGTCCTCGACCTGCTGGAACGCGGTCAGCACGGTCTGCCGGTAGAGCGCGACAGTCACATCATAGGAGGCCTGCGCCTGCTGCACGGCCGCTCTCCGCGCGCCCGCGTCGAATAGGGTTTCGGCGAGCGCCGGACCCACCGACCAAAAGCGGCTCGACCAAGCAAACCAACTGGCCGCCGAAGTGCTTTGCAAGCCCGTCGACGCGCTCAAGGTGACCGTAGGATAGAAGGCGGTCTTCGCCAGGCCGATTTGAGTATTCGCGCGAGCCATGGTGCGCTCGGCATTGGCGATGTCGGGCCGCCGCTCCAGCAGCGCCGACGGCACACCTATGGGAATCACCGGCGGGTTCGACGCCAGCGCCGAAATGGTCGTGGAGAAGTCCGCCGCGGGCTTCCCCGTCAGCACCGCAACAGCATGCTCGAACTGCGCCCGCTGGATATCCAAGTCAGTATCCTGGGCCTGGGCCGTTTCCAACTGGGTTTCTGCTTGCACGACATCTTCATTCGAGCTAAGCCCCGCTTGAAATCGCGCGCGCACGATCTCCAGCGAATCTTGAAAGGTCTTGACCGTGGAATCCAACAACAGCTTCTGCGCGTCTTGCGAGCGAATCTGGAAGTAATCCACGGCCGCTTCTGCTTGTACGGTCAGGCGCACATTTTCAAGGTCGGCCGCCAGCGCTTGCGCCTCATAAACATTGGCTTGCACAGTTTTCCGCACGCGGCCCCAGAGGTCCGGCTGCCAGGACGCGTCAAAGGGCAATGAATATTCGGTGAACGAGAACGCGGACAAGCCTCCGCCCGATGCGCCGCCCGACCCGCCACCGCCGCCGAAGGCTCCAAAAATGGGGGAACGCTGATTGGTGATCGAAGGATTGGCGGCAACCGACGGAAAATACCCGGCGCGAGCCTGTTTGACTGCGGCGCGCGCGGCGAGAAAGTTGCCGGCAGCGGCCGCGACATTCTGGTTGGCATTGCTGACTTGATCTTCCAAACTATTCAATTCCGGATCGCCGAAAATTTCCCACCAGTTGCCGCGCGCCGCTTCGTCTTTGGGCTCGCCGATTTTCCAATCGCCCAACTCCTTGTAGGCTTTCGGCGTTTCGACCGCAGGCGTCCGGTATTTGGGGCCAATGTTACATCCGGCCAGAAGGAGGAGGCCCGGTGCTGCCGCGATCAAAATGGTTGCTGCGAACACAGCGCGCCCACGGCCCTCGTGGCAATTCATTTTCATCAGGAATCCATCCGGTGAGAGCCGCCCACGAGTTCCGGCGTAGCTCCCGGCTGCGCGGGACGCTCCCGGTGAGAGCGGAAGAAGCTGGTTCGATCCAGCACCTTTTCCTGGAATTCCTCCAAGTACAGATAAATGGCCGGGGTGATGTAGAGAGTGATGAACTGCGACACGATCAGTCCTCCGACCACTACCAGGCCCAAGGGCCGGCGGGAAGCCCCATCGGCGCCATAACCGAGCGCCAGGGGGAGCGCACCCATCAATGCTGCTAGCGTGGTCATCATGATGGGGCGGAAGCGCTCCATGCTGGCATCGTGGATGGCTTGTTCATCGTTGATGCCGTGTTCCACCCGCTGTTGCGCGAAGTCCACAATCATGATCCCGTTTTTCTTCACGATTCCCATCAGCATGAACATACCAATGAAGGCGTACAGCGAAGCCTCGGCATTGAACAGCCAGAGCGTCAGCAGGCCTCCAACGAGAGCGACCGGGAGAGAGGAGAGCACGGTCAGGGGGTGAAGGTAACTCTCGTAAAGGATGGCGAGAATGACGTACATGACGAACACGGCGAGCAGCATCAGGACGGTAAGATCGGAGACCGTGCTTTGGAACGTTTGAGCCTCTCCCAGAAGTCCACCCCGAATGTCCGGAGGGAGAAGTTCCTTCGCCGTCGCTTCCACGTAGTCAGTCGCTTGGCCGATCGTGTACCCCGGCTTCAAGTTGAAGAAGTAGGTCACGCTCGTGAACTGATTGATGTGGTTCACCGTTTGAGGCCCCAGGACCGAATGCCAGGAAGTAATTGCGTTCAGCGGAACCAGCCTTTGACCGTCATCGCTTTTGATGTAGAGCAAACCCAGGTCCTCGGGCCGGGAGCGATCTTTGTCATTCACTTCGACGATGACTTGATACTGGTTATTGGGCTGCTTAATCAAGTACGCGTAATTCTGCGAATAGGCGTTGTGGAGCAGCGTCAGGACCCGGGTCTCCGACACGCCGTAAAGCTTCGCCTGGTCGCGGAGGATGTCCACCTGAAGGTTCGGCGTGTGATTGAAGAGGTCGGAGTTGACGAACAGAAATCCGGGGAACTCCAGCATTTTTTGCATGAACTTGTTCGAGGTGTCATAGAGTTCCGGCGGGTCGAACCCGGAAAGCGCGTAGGCAAATTGGCCCTGGGATGTGCCGGTAGCGCCGGTGCTAATTTGAAGCACGGGGTTCGGACGCAGAAAGGTAAGCAAGCCGGGGACCGTGGATCTCTCCGCACTCATAAGCTGTCCCGCGACCAACGGGATCGGCGGCCGCTTGCTGGGTTCCTTCAGAACGGCGAACAGGAAACCTTGGTTGGCGGGGAAGAATCCGCTGGCGCCGGTCAGCGAGAATGTCAAATCCACTGCAGGATTCGCCTGTAAAACCTGTTCGGCCTGCACTTGTAATCCGTGCATCTGAGTGGCCGAGGTACCCTCCTGAGCGACCATCACGCCGAAAATAAGTGAGCTATCGCCAATGGGCAGAAAGGCCTTGGGGACGATGTAGAACAAATAGATCGTCCCGAGTAGGCAACCCGCCCAGGTCAGCGCCGAAATCCAGCGCCGACGGAGAAAAAACCACAAGGAGCGCCCGTACAAGTTCACCACGCGGCGCTCGATGCCGCCAATCACCCGCTCCACAAACGTCTGCCGGGCGCCCTCTCCGCGGTGGTCTAGCAGACGGGAACACATCAAGGGTGTGAGCGTCAGGGACACAATGCCGCTGGCAAAAATAGAAACAATGATGGTGATGGAAAACTCGCGAAAGATGCGTCCCACCAATCCGCCCATGAACACGAGCGGCAGGAAAACGGAAGCCAGCGAAACGGTCATCGCCAGGATCGTGAAGCTAATCTCCTTGGCGGATTCCAAGGTTGCTTCCAGGGGCCTCAATCCGGATTCCATTAACCGGACGGTGTTCTCCAGGAACACGATGGCGTCGTCCACGAGAAAACCGATGGCCAGCGTCAGGGCCATGAGCGACAAGTTGTCCAGGCTATAGCCCAGGATTACCATCACAACAAAAGTCAGTAAAAGGGAAAGCGGGAGCGCCACGGCGGGAATTAGCGTGTCCTTGGCCCGTCCGAGGAAGATGAAGATCACGAACACAACCAGCACAAACGCAATGGACAGTGTTGTCTCTACGTCCATCACGCTATTGACGATGGACTGCGACCGGTCGTAAATCGGAACGATCGCGACCGACGGGGGGAGCTGCGCCTGTACACTGGGAAGCAGCGCGCGTATCGCCTTGGCGACCTCGACAGCGTTGGACCCGGCGCGTCGGAAAACCGCCACCACGACGGTGGCCGAAGGTACATGGTGGCCGCGATACCAGAACCGCATATTGATGCGCTCGTCTTGCACGCTGTTCTTGGCGACGGCCACGTCCTTCAAATAAACGGGCGCGCCGTTTCTCTGGCCCACAATCAGGTCATCATATTGGCTCGCCTCGCTCAATTGGCCTTGCGGCTGGATCATGAAAGTTCTGTGCTCGCCCTCGACTTGTCCGGCGCCGGTATATCCTGTGCCGGTTTTGATGGCTGCGACCAGATCATCCAAGGTGAGATTGCGAGCCGCCATAGCGGAAGGGTCGGCCTTAATCCGCACCGCGGATTGTGTCCCATACACGCCCACTTGGCTGACTCCCGGCAGAATGCTGATCCGCTCGCCGACTTGCGTGGTGGCATAGTCGTAGAGCTGTCCTTCGGTGGCGCTGTCGCTGGTGAGGCCGACGTACATAATGGGTTGGTCGTTAGGGTTGGTCTTGGTGAAGGTCGGCGGGCTGGGCAAATCAACCGGCAACAGCCCGGAAGCCTGTGAAATGGCCGCCTGCACGTCCGTCGCAGCCGTGTCCACACTTTTGGAAAGATTAAACTGCAAGGCGAAAGTGGTGTGGCCCTGGCCGCTGCTCGAGGTCACCAGATCAAGACCTGGAATCTGCATGAATTGCCGTTCCAGGGGCGTGGCCACATTGTTGGCCATCGTATCCGGCGTCGCTCCGGGATAGTTCACTTGAACCTGGATGACGGGATAATCCACGCCAGGTAAGTCATTGACCGGGAGATTGAAATAGGCGAGCACCCCGAACAGAATCGCCGAGGCCGTCAACACGACGGTCATTACGGGACGTCGTATGAATAAGTCAGAAAAGTTCACGGCCTTGACCCCATGCCCACACTCCCACCTAAAAGCCCCGCGGGTTAATGCTGCGCGGCCGGCGTGGCCGCGGCGGCGGGAGCCGCGGAGGCAATGCGGACCTTCGCGCCTGGACCGACGACCAACTGTCCCTCCACCACTACTTGTTCTCCGGCACTCACTCCTTGCCGGACCACGACGTCATCTCCCTGCCGCTGTCCCTCGGTCACCAGTCGCAAGTCAATTGTCATGTCGGGCTTGACCACGTAAACAAAAGACCCCTGCTGGCTGACCTGCACAGCCTGGTTGGGCACCAAGATCGCCTTGGCCTCCATGGACAAAATGAGCCTCACGTTTACAAACTGGCCGGGCCAGAAGTGGCGGTCTGCGTTGGGGATGGTGGCGCGAAGATTGACCGTTCCGGTGCCGCTTTGCACGGCGTTGTCCAGGAACGTCACGTTCCCCGCTCGCCCGCTCGCTTCCGCATCGGAGGGCAGCCGGACCAAGCTCCTCAAGCCCCCGCGAACCATTTGCCGGCGCACATCCGGCAAATCGCGCTCCGTGACCGTGAAGTCGGCGTAAATCGGGTCCAGCCGCTGGATCGAAAGCAGCGCCGTCATATTGGCCTGCACCACATTCCCCACGTCCACCAAGCGCGCTCCGGCGCGGCCATCAATGGGCGACCGGATATAGCAGTAATCCAGGTTCAACTTGGCGTTTTCGACGGCCGCTTCCGCCGCCTGAATTTGCGCCTTGTCGATTTCGACGGCATTCTTCTTCGTTTGGTAGTCCAACTGAGAAACGGCCCGAGTATCCGTCAGGGCGTCGTACATCTGAAGCTGCGTCTTGGCCAACTCCAGCGCGGCCTTGCTTTGAGCAAGCTGGGCTTCCGCCGCATCGAGTTGCGCCTGGAACGGGCGCGGGTCAACCACAAATAGAAGCTGGCTCTTCGTTAGGTCAGCGCCATCCTCGAACTTGCGTTCGGTGATGCGTCCCGCCACTTGCGGCATTACCGTGACGGACTCGAAGGCGCCGTTCTTGCCGATCTCATCCAGGTACACCGGCACGGTCTGAGATTTGGCCACCGCTACTGTGACCAAGGGAGCAGGAGGCTGCTGTGGCGCCGCTTGCGCCTTCTGCCGGTTGCACCCTAAGGTCCACACAGCCGAAAGCGCGAGAACACACGCGGGTAGCGCACGCCTACTCTGGTACCACCGGTTTTGTCGCCGCGTTGGAAACATCTCGTAATCTTACCAGGGGACACTTCCGAATTGCACTTCGGGGAGCATCCCACCCAGTCCCCATAACTTAGATGAATCCCGGTTCTCCCGGTTACTCGAAAGGGCCATCACAGCCGGGGCCAATGTGCCCGCATCGATCGGCCCCCACTGCCCTAGATTGGTACGGCTGGGGCGGTGCAATCGTTTCAACGAGAGATACCTCGGTGAGGCTCAACTGTAAAGGCGTTGCACAATACCGGAAGGGTTTCGAACGCCATTCAACCAGAGGCAGCCAATCGGCTAACCGCCGCTCGGAAGCCGAATACTTACTTCATCCGCGCGACGTAGAGTAGAAGCGTGAAAATCACCACTGGGATCAGGAAAATTATCACATAGAAGGCGATTTTCCGTGGCCATGGCGAGCGCCGCCGCTTCCAGTCTCGCAGCTCGGGGCGGTCGGAAATTCCAATTTGTTCCGGATGCTCGAGGTCACTCACAAACTCTTTCGCGCCGGAATAACGCTTTTTAGGATCGCGCTCGATCGCCCGGTAGATGATTTCTTGCAACTGAGGGGAGATTTCGGGGTCAATCTCGCGGGGAGGGATGGGGTTGTTGAGCAGCCGGTCGTTCATGATCACGAACGGGTTGGGGCCGGTGAAGGGAACTTTGCCGGTCAGCATCTCGTACAGCATCACGCCCAGCGCGTAGATGTCGCTGCGCGCGTCACCCCGGCCCCCCTTCACCTGCTCTGGAGAAATATAATCGGGCGTGCCCATGGCCTGGGTGAGCTTGGCGAAGGTCAGGCGGCGCGACCCGGAATTGGCGGCAATGCCAAAATCAATCAGCTTCACCCGGCCTTCCGAATCGACCATGATGTTTTCGGGCTTCAGGTCGCGGTGAACCACGCCCTGGCTGTGAATGTAAGCCAGCGCGTTGGCAATGCCCAACGCGATTTTCACTGCCCGATCCGGCGGGAATTTTTTTTGCTCGTTCAGAAGCTCGCGTAACAGCCGGCCCTCGACCCACTCAAACACAATGTACAGGCGGCTGCGGTCGTCATCCACAACCACTTTTACGACATTGGGATGGTCC
>Ga0187846_10002303_pt1 | contig 10535 bp, 12 predicted proteins | sample TC_taG_FD_161473 | JGI IMG/M metagenome (GOLD analysis project Ga0187846, IMG submission 161473) | Biofilm microbial communities from the roof of an iron ore cave, State of Minas Gerais, Brazil - TC_06 Biofilm (v2) | ecosystem: Environmental > Terrestrial > Deep subsurface > Cave > Wall biofilm... | reverse complement strand
CGACGCTTGACGACAAGAAACTGGCGGCATCGCGCGCCTTTGCGGAGCGGCGCCTGGCATCGACGGGTGCGACAGGGCTGCACGTCGAGCAATCAGACGCAGAAGTGGCGCGAACCGCATTCACCAACCTTCTGGGTAACGATGACGAACAATCGCTGTCGGAAAGACTGATCGACGCGACCAAACGCGGCGCCACGACGGAAGGTCCGGCCCTAGCACAAGAGTTCGCTGCGCTGTTCTATTTACACTCCGCAACGGTCGCCGACTTCAAACCAATTCTGCGCGGCGCGCGTGCAGACAGCATCCCGTTCGAAGTCCTGGCGGCGGCGTTTCAAGAGGCAGATACCCCGCCTGCGCAGGCCGCGCTCGCGGAGATCGCAGAGCAGCGCGCAGGCGAACCTCACACGGACACGGCGCTAGCCGTCGGCATGGGTTTCATCCAACATCCATCGGTCGCGATCGACGGCGCGCTCGCTTATGTTTCCGAGCACGGCGATTCCGATGCGGCGGGTTCGGCCGAATTGGCCCTAGGCTCGATCGCCGGTAGACTCCTCGGCGTCGACAATCAACGCGCGGCGGCGATCATCGCCCACATCAAAAGCAGATTGGCAGCGGCGAAAGATGACTATGCCAAACATACTGAGCTGCTGGCGCTTGGCAACGCACGCGCGGCAGGAAGCACTCAAGAGATCTTGGCGCTCGCGAGCGACCCATCGAGCGATGTGCGCTCGGCGGTCGCCACCGCGCTTCGCTACAGCGATGATCCTGCGGCTGACGATGCGCTGCGAGGCCTGCTCAGCGATCAAGGTGAGGACGTACGGCTTGCAGCCGCGACCGCGTTTGACAGCAGGACACCGAGCGGTCAGTCGTTTGCGGCACTCGTCAGCGTGATGCAACACGACCCGAGCGCGAGCGTCCGAGCCGGCGCGGTGCAGGCAGTGTGGGCCGCGCGCGGTGCATTTCCGAAGGCAGAATCCATGGTGCGCGCTGCAGCGCACGATTCAGATGCCAATGTCCGCTCGGTAGCCGAGCAGGCGCTTGCCGCTCAGCATGCAACGCGCAAACGTCCTATCCCACCAGACATCACTGCCCTGACTCGGTAAGAACTCTGTCTCAGTGGACCAAGGGTCGTCGCATCGCGTGCCGCGAAGGCGGCGCGCAATGGTCGCCTCCCCCGCGCGGGCGCAGCTATCTGCTCGTGGGTGATGCTGTTATGTATCGTTTGCAGCGTTTCATCGCATCGACGCTCCTCGTCGCGATGGTACTGACTCTGCTGCCGCCGCCGCCTGCGACCGCGCAAACGCCGACGGTCGAAGCCATCGATCCTCTGCAAATCGCGGCCGCCTCGGTAGATGCGTCCAGCGCCGTGACGCCGGTGTATACCGGCAGGATGGAACCGGCGCTGCCATCTTCCGCTTACCTACCACCGACAGCTATCAGGATTCCGTTCCAGGCATTTCCTGTCGTCGACCCTGACACGGGCAAGAAAGTAGATCCGGACGCGACGATCTATCTCAAGCACTCGCATCGCTCGGTCAATGCCGGTAAGTACTACGATCAGGTGAACAAGCTCGAGCAAAGCTTGAACACCATGGGCTACACCTTGCGCAAACCTAGCAAGCCGACGTTCTGCAAGACCGGGCACGAGTGGCAGAGCGCTGACAAGCTGACGTTCACGAAGCCCTGCGCGACGGCCGCCAAACAGGGACGCCTCCAAGGTTCGGACCAAGACGAGCTGATGGCGACCGTTCACTACGTTCCAATCGGCCACATGCAGCCGTTCTTCTCACAACGTCATGTCACTGACGAGCTATCACGACTCGATGCCTTGGTTACCGTGAACCCTGCGCTGCTGAACGCACAAACCTACTTCGCGGCGCCCGAACACGGCATACGGGTACCGCCGGGCGCGCCGCATCCGAAACCGCCGGCCGGCGTAGTCAACGTCACTCCCATCTGTGCGAAATGCACGCTCGCGCCGGTGCCGGTGAAAGATCACGATTGCACCAGCAAGGCGTGGTTCAATCCGATTTGGTACGGCGATTGGTGGAATTGGTCCGCTAACACGCCGGATGGCATCAAAGACAAGAGCCTGCTCCTACCGCACCTGTGCAAGATGCCCGAGAAGGCGACGCTGCGCGGCCGTGTCACGCCGCTGGTGAACCCGTGGTCCACGACGCTGGGCAGCCAAAATCCGGCTGGTTTCACGCTCGCGGCGAACATGTCGATCGGCGGCGATTATAACAAGCATGGGCTCGACATGAGCGCAACGGCACGAGCGACTGGATACCTGCTCAACGTCGCCGAGAATATCGCCTCAGCTACGGCTACGGCGCACGGAAACAGCGGCTCCGTTGATCTCGTGGTCGCCGGCAACACGATTTGGAGCGCGCACGCATCGGGCAAGCACACCGATAACTTCAGCAAGAGCATAAATTTCTTCAGCTTCCAGGTTCCGATACCGATCCTGTGGTTCACCATAACGCTCGCCGCCTCGGCAGACGGAAACTTCGGTGCCCAATTCGGCGTGAATCTGTCGACCAAGAACTCGGGCTTCTTCGTCGGCCCATTCATGAACATCACCGCGACGTTCAGCGCCAGTTTCGGCATCAGCATCATCATCGTGTCGGTGAGCGTCGGCGTGTACGGCAAGATCACGCTCGCCCAGGTCGGGCTGAAGTTCGCGGCCACCGGCAAGTTCTGGACGCCCGCCGAGTACAGCGGCAAGGAACACAAGCGCTCCAACATCATCGGTTGCAAGCTGTACTTCCAGGATCAAGTAGCGCTGGACGCTACGTTCAGTGCGCTGTCAGGCCAGATGGGGGTGCAGGCGCAGGCGTGCGTCGATCTGCTCTTCTGGAGCGACTGCTGGACGGCGCAACTGCCACTCTTCAGTTGGACCGGCTACTCCACGAGTGGCAACCTGTTCACCATCCCATCGAACCCGACGTGGACGCAGATCGGGCCGTGGTATACTGACCGGCCACAATATGGGTATCCGTTGCAGAAGAGCGAGCACATGGTTTACAGTCCCGACGATGCATCGGGCGAGCCCGCAGTGTGCCACACGCTCGGGGCCAAATAGCGAGTTCCCTGAGATGAGTCCGTAACGTTACAAGCCGTTCTCCACAGCTCCTAGAGGCGGGAACGCTAGGTGGGTCCGTGCACGGCTGGACCTCCACGACGATGGCTTCGTGGGCTTTACGCCTCTTTAGCCGTCACCAGGTTCTAAGCACTACATCATCTCAGATCCTGGTTATGCCAGGGCCGCACGAAGTCACTCCTTAACCCCTTCAACTCCGTTCGACGCTCTTAGGCGCAGTTCAACGGCCGGGCTTCGTGCAAGTGTTTCAGGGGCACGCGATAACTCGGCCCGCCGAAGGGCTTGATCTGGCTTAGATGAACGGCCCGCAAGAAGAAGTTGATGACGCTAGCGACGAGCTTAGGCATCGAATACCCGATCCCCACGTGAAGAGCAAGATCTAAATCGGCGGCGGGGCATGGCGGTCCCGCAATCGCCGCCGCTCCCGCACCATTGACGATGCCGATGCCGGCGCTGTAGCCGAGGTACGGGCCCGTCGTGAGCATCGTCAAGGAGCTCGACGCCGGCGCGACGGCGACTGAGGTCGCTGGTCGCCATGGCGTGCATCCCAACACCGTGGCGTTGTGGCGCAGCAAGTACGGTGGGCTTGAGCCCGGCGATCTGGCGCGGCTCAAGCAGCTCGAAAGCGAGAACGCCGAGATGGAACGCATCATCGCGCGCCAACAGCTTGAGATCCACGCCATGCAGAGCCTCATCCGAAAAAACTCCTGGGGCCCTCAGCGCGCAAAGCGGCGGTGAGGGCCTTGCAGAGCGAGGACCTCAGCCAACGCCAAGCCTGTCGCATCGTCCGCTGTCCGCGGCGGACCGCGCAATACCAGTCGCTACGCATCGATCGTGATCGCCCGGTGCGCGAGCGTCTGCGCGTGCTAGCAGGCCAACGTCTGCGTGCCGGCTGGCGCACGCTCAAGATCTTCCTTCGTCGCGAGGGGATGGTGATGAACGACAAGCGCTTGCGCCGCATCTACAAGGAAGAGCAGCTCCAAGTCAAGCCGCGCAAGCGCCGGCGCGTTCGTCTGGTCCGTGGCCCGGTGGCGCCGCCACCGGGCGCGCTCAACGACGAATGGGGATTGGATTTCATGGAAGACCGGTTGTGGACGCGGCGTAAGATTCGCGCGTTGACGATCGAGGATCGTCTCAGCCGTGAAGGTTTGGCCGTGGACATTGACTTCTCGCTCACCGGCCGACGCGTGACACGCACGCTTGACACCATCGCGTGGCTTCGCGGCTATCCGCGTCGTCTTCGCGTTGATAACGGTCCCGAAAATTGTTCGCGCACCATGCTCGTTTGGGCCGTCGAGCACGACGTCGAGCTGCACTTCATCGACCCCGGCAAACCAGCGCAAAATGCTTGGATCGAATCTTTCAACGCACGTGTCCGCGATGAGTTCTTCAACTTGCACTTGTTTCGGACGCTCGAGGACGGCGCGTTGCCGCCGCCGCCTGGCTCACCGACTACAACGAGTTACGGCCCCACAGCTCACTCGGCTTTAAAACGCTAGCCGAGTTCGCTGCGAACTTATCCACGCTATCCACGGAACCCACAGCCGCCGCTGCGGCTACTGCCACTCCACAATTACTACTGGCCTAAGAACGGGGCCCGAACCTGGCTGGAACGCGTGGACGAGCCATGACTGGGAAATCTCCACTACCAATGGGCCTTGCACCGGCATCGCAGTCCGGGAGGCCGGTTACCATTTTGACTTGGCCAACACGCAGTTCCCGATCTTGAAGGCAGAACTGATCAGCATCGGCGACGCCCGCTGCGCAAACGAAGCCGATGTCAACGGTTCGACGTTTCGGACGCGACAACAACCGACATTCGACCAAGACGTGACCAAGGGGGTCGGCCAAGAACTGGTCACCGCTAATTTCAACCCTACTATTGTCGCCATGGCGTTGCCGCTCGGCGGGGGTGAATGCTTGAGTAAGCTCACGGGGGCCATGCTGAAGGTTACGCGCCTGAAATAGCGGGTGAGACGCGATGAAGATTGCGCCCGCAGTCGCCGTTAATGCGATCGTAGGCACGTTGCTACATCTTGGGCTGCTTGTGGCGCTTCGCGTTTTCGAGGTTCGGACATCCTGAGCGTACAAACCGGCGCCCGGTGAAAGAGCAACGTCCGCGATCCATGATTTTCCAAGACCTAGCCAGATCAGAAACCTCGCTTCGATGGGTTCGCGTCGACCATGTGGCTTAATGTGGCTTATCGCCCAAAAACGCACTCGCGAACGCTAGCAGACAACTGTGAACAGTTGGGCGAGGATGCACCAGCTGTGCCGCAATTCCTCGGCGTACCTTCGCGGACATTGGCGGACAGGCGGAAACGTCTGTCACGCAGGAGGTCGTGGGTTCGAGCCCCATCAGCGTCGCCACTTTGAAGCCCATGAAATGAGACCGCATGGGCTTCACTATTTTGGTGTTCATCCGCGAGGGCGCATTGAGAAACTTGACAAACGAAGAAAGGGCCCGTATAATCTGACCTGTCTGACCAGAATTAAGAAAACCAAAGGAGAGGGAGACGGGATGACGAGGCGAGCTGCAATTCGAAGCCGGAAAGCCGGCAAGGCTTCCCACGCTCCGGGCGGGGCAGCGAACCAATGGCAGCTTCAGGGTGCCAAGGCGCGCTTCAGCGAGGTGTTTCGCCGCGCCCTCATAACGCCACAAGAGATACGCAGGCACGGCCGCGACCGCGTCGTGATGATTAGCGCTTATGAGTTCGCGAGGTTGAAAGCGACTCGTAAGGCGGGCAACCTTGTGGAGCTGATGCAGAACTCACCACTGCATGGTATCGAACTGACGTTGAGGCGAGAGCGCGACTACGGGCGCAGCATCGAATTGTGAACGGCTACCTCATCGACACGAACGTCGTTTCGGAGGTTGTGCGCAAGTCGCCAGACAAAGAGGTGCTGGACTGGCTCGCGGGCATTCCAAATGAACTCTTGTTCCTCAGCGTGCTCTCGATCGGCGAGATTCGGCGAGGCATTAGTCGGCAGGTCGACCCCCGACGGCGAGTACGCATCGAAGCATGGCTAGAAAGCGATTTGAAGCCATGGTTTCATGACCGTATCTTGGCAGTGGATACTGGTGTAGCGGAGCGCTGGGGTACATTATCCGCGAAAGCCGACGCGAGCGGCAAGCGAGCCGGGGTTATCGACGCCTTGCTGGCGGCGACCGCCTTGCATCACGATCTGGTTCTAGCAACCAGAAACGTCGCGGACGTTTCACACCTTGGCGTTGCGCTATTCAACCCTTGGCAATCGGCACCTTAACCCGGTGCGCCTCAGCGGGCGCGACACGCTCTCCAAGTTCGACGGCTCGCGCTCAATCCGTAATAACCCGTAGAAGATGCAGCAATGCCTTGTGCCAGGCGCGTTATGCAATGCCTGTCACGCAGGAGGGTCGTGGGTTTCGAGCCCCATCAGCGTCGCCAGTTAGAAGCCTATGAAATAAGACTTCATGGGCTTCACCATTTTACTCACCATCGACCCGTCGCTCTGGCCGGTGGCTTCATGCAATCGGCTATCGCATAGGAACTATTGTCGGACTGCTCGATGCATCGAGATCTGGCTACGCACGTTCCCGATCTGGTTTTGATCCTTCTCGGCGCGGCCGGATTGTCTCTCTTCGCGATTCGGTGTAGCGTCCTGCTTTGGCTTGCATGTTCCTCAGCGTGTGGCAGCACTGGTCCCGCGACTTTAGAGCTCAGGCTTCACGCAAGGGGTTCACGAAGCTCCCGCTAATCATCAATTCTTGACCGAACCGCAAAGCTCACGGCAGACTTTCATCGTGGCGCGCAATCCTGACCCGACGAGCAGGCTCGCATTCCTCGTGCGCGTTCCCATCGACAGCGGCCGCTGGTTCAAGACTCGCGACTCATGGCCGCGCGCCGCGCGCCTGTACTGCCAACCATTAGACGACCCGCCGCGGCGCCCGGACATCATCGAGGAGGCAGAGGTCAGCCGCTGCGCCTGGCGCGGCGCGGCCATCGATCTCGTGTTGGCGCGCCCCAACAACAGCCGCGCGCAGTTCGTCTTCACGAAGTTCCGCGGACGCCAGATGGTCCTGTGGCAGACGGCCAAAGCGGTGCTCAGCGCGCGGCCGGGCGTCCGCGTTCCCGGGCGGCGCTTGCCGGTCGCGAGCCTGCTCGTACACATCGACACACGAGAGCGCTACCCATATCGGTTCGCGGGCCGCGGCTTGGTCACGAACCGGAAAGCGCTGCGAGTGGGCGACTACGCGGTGTCGGATGGCGATGAGATCGTCGCGGCCGTGGAGCGAAAGACGTTCGAAGACTTCGCCAAGGGCTTATCGGACGGATCGCTTGGTTTTGTCATGAGCCACCTCGCGAGCCTGCGCGCTGGGGCGGTGGTCGTGGAAGGCACCTATTCTCAGCTGCTCAGACATCCGTTCACTCGTGCGGGTTGGCTTGCGGATCTCGTCGCGGCGGTGCAGGTGCGCTATCGGACGGTCCCTTTGGTCTTCGCCGAATCGCGCAAGCTCGCCGAAGAATGGACGGTTCGCTTCTTAGCCGCCGCATTCTCCGAGGCGCGTGACAGCCGCTTGCCCCTCGAGCGTGCGTGGCCATCGAGCGCCGGCCGGCGCAGATCTCGCAAGCGACCTACAACGTCCAACAGCCCCAAACTCATGTCGGGGGCCGAGTTGCTCGAAAGCCTGCGCGAGCGCGCGCGTGTGCGCGAGGACGAAACGAGGGCGTGACCGCAACTTCGGGCGGTCAAACCCTCACACTCCCGGGCCGTGCGCGGTTCGGAGAGCCTGAACCGCCTCGTATGAAGCTCTGAATCAAACGGCCAGACTCGATGGCGCCCTTGGCGTCGGCCTCTGCCGAGCATCAACGCCTGGAGCCCCGCAACGCAGACGCGGGGCTCGTGTTTTCCACGCCAAGACCCGATTTAGGCAGCGGGTCTTCGCAGGGGTCTGAGCCTCGCGATGTGCTTGGCCGCCGGAGAATGCAGGGCGTCGTAGATGTCAACGACTGCTTGGAGGTTGAGCCACGTCTGCATGCTTACGCCAAGCACGCGCTCAAGCCGCATTGCCATATCCGGCGTGACCGCGCGTTTGCCATTGATAATGGCATTTAGATTCGCTCGGCTGACGCCGAGCCTACGCGCAAGCGTGCCTTGCGTAAGCCTAAGGTCTGGGTCCTCGAGGTAGTCTCGAATGAATTCCCCGGGCGGGCTCGGTCGCCGATGTGTTGGAACCATGAGCTCTCTAGCCATCAGTCAGTCCTCGTCGTGAAACTCTCCGAGCGTAATGCCAACCGCCCCGTGGCGCGGATCCCAATGGAAGCGGATGCGGTATTGATTATCGATTCGAATTTGATACGTACCACGCAGTCTTCCATGGAGTTGCTTGAACCGCCAGCCGGGAGGATAGTAAGAGCAATCCTTTAGCGTAGCGGTGTTGAGAATCCGGTCTACAAGCATGGCGGCTTTCCGGTGTAAGAGTGACGGGAAAATCCGCCGGGCTGCCTTGTTGGCCCGACCTTCCCAGATCAGTCGCGCCTCGTCGCAGCCGAACCGCTCCATCCCAAATGTGATTATACATTGTCAAGTGACGCTTTACAAGATGCCGCTGTCGCAAGAAGCGACTGTCGGCCTCGCGTGTGGCTTAATGTGGCTTAACGCCCCAAAAGACGAGGACGGACTTCAGCGAACAACGCTGAACGGTGGGGCGAAGGTGTATCTGCAGTAGCGGGATCTGCTGAACGACGCTCGTGGAACTTGGTGGACACGCTGAAAACGCCTGTCACGCAGGAGGTCGTGGGTTCGAGCCCCATCAGCGTCGCCAGTCAAGAGCCCGCAAGGACAACCTCGCGGGCTTGCTTATTCGATTCGAGGTCCCCGATGTCTGGGGGATGGAAAAGGTCCTCCAAATGGAATGGGCCTGCTTGGGAGGCTCGTCATCGAAGTCCAATACGATTTTTCGGGCCAAACTGCCGTCATAACCGGTGGTTCGCGTGGCATTGGCAGAGCAGTCGCGGCCCAGTTCGTGCGATTTGGCGCTCAAGTCTACATTTGGGACGCCGATCCGATCGAACTTCCTGGCGCAACTTCACTGATTGTTGATGTTTCGAGGAGCGACCAAGTCGCAGAGGCAGTTACAAGTGTCGAGAAGCAAGCGAACGCGCATTGACATTCTCGTAAATAATGCTGGTTATCTCGGCGGCTACCAGCCCTTCGAGCGATGCGACGCCGCCGAATGGCTTCGAATTCTCAACGTCAATTGGATCGGCGTCTTCGAAGTGACACGGCGAGTCCTCCAAATCATGCGGCGCGCTAGACGCGGCTGCATTGTGAATATGGGTTCGCTGGCCGGGAAGGAGGGTCTACCGAACCTCGCCCTTTACTCCGCCGCTAGTGCAGGCGTCATAGCGTTTACCAAGGCGCTGTCGCGCGAAATCTGTGATGCGGGTATTCGAATTAATTGTGTAGCGCCGGGTCCGGTTGACACCGCATTGATCCGAGGACTTGGAACCGATGTTGTCGACGACATGGTCGCCGCAAGTCCTCTTGGGCGGCTGGGAACCGTCCACGAAGTTGCCGGAGTCGTCTTGTGGCTTTGCTCTGGCGCTAGCACGTTTAGCACTGGAGCAGTGTTTGATGCTTCTGGCGGCCGCGCCCGGTACTAGACGAGTGATCGCAGCGTTTGCGGGGCTTCTTTGCTCCTCGCAGCCGGGTTCACGCTTCGCAGGACGGCCGTAGCCTACGCGGGCTGAATCTGCGCCTCTGCGAGCCGAGTCTGCATCAGGTCGTTTTCCCGTCTCAGTGACTCTACTTCGCGCTTCATTGACTCAGCGTCGAGGTGATCGTAGGCCGCGGCCGCGCCGGGCGCGAGACCGGTGATGGTCTTGATCTCGTCTGGATCCAGACCTTCGCCATGGACATGAGAACCGTAGAACACAATCGCGGCAAGCTGCCTACGCACCATGATGGGCAAGGCGAGCACCGGATAAGCCGGCCCCGAAGGTACGCCCTGGGTGCGCCAAGGGTGATCGTAGAGCGATACAGGACCGTTCTCCGCTTGTAAGAGCATCAATAAGTGGCCGTCCGTGTCGTCCAATTTGGCAATATCATCTGCATTCCAGCCGTTCGACTCTTCGCGCACATAGACGCCATCGTTACCGCGCCGGAAGAGCGCGGCGGATGCGAGCTCGAGTGCTCGAACCGGCTCCTTGATCAACGCCTGCGCAACGTTCTGCGGCGTTGTCGCAAAAGGCAATGCAGCTGCATTTCTCGCGAGCTGGACTTCCGCGCGATGACGTTGGCGGAAAAACGTCGCGTCGACCAGAGAGTCCACGCGCCGGTGCAGACCATTGAACCAAAGGCCAAACGCGACGACCGCACCGACCTCTGCAATCGTTCCCAACCGAGCCAGCCGCAGATAATCACCGAAGAACCAGTCGATGACGGAAAA
>Ga0187846_10002301_pt1 | contig 10540 bp, 7 predicted proteins | sample TC_taG_FD_161473 | JGI IMG/M metagenome (GOLD analysis project Ga0187846, IMG submission 161473) | Biofilm microbial communities from the roof of an iron ore cave, State of Minas Gerais, Brazil - TC_06 Biofilm (v2) | ecosystem: Environmental > Terrestrial > Deep subsurface > Cave > Wall biofilm ... | reverse complement strand
CGCGACCTCACCCTCCGAGGGCGGAAGGAACCCGTACAGCACCTTGAGGAGCGTCGACTTGCCCGTCCCGTTGGGGCCCAGGACGCAGCGGATCTGTCCGCGCACAGCGTCCACCGAAACCCCCCGCAGGATGCTGATGCCGGGGAGATATCCCGCGACGAGGTTCCTCGCCACGAGGCAGGAGGTCCCCTCGCCCGCCCGCCCTGGCGGCGCCCCTCCCTGGACGTTCGTCTGCGCGTCCGTGCTAGATCCCCGAATACGCGGTGAGGACGGCCTGGTCCGTCCGCACGTCGGCCGGCGGACCGTCGGCGATTTTGCGCCCTCGCGCCATGCAGACGAGCCGCCGGGCACAGCGCAGGATGGACTCCATGTCGTGATCGACGAGCACAAACGTCCGGCCGGACTGATGCAGGTTCAGAATCCGTTTGATCAGCTCGTTCCGGAGCTGCGGGTGCACGCCGGCAAACGGCTCGTCCAAGAAGAGCACCGCGGGCTCCAGCATCAGCGCACGCCCGAGCTCGAGGAGCTTCTGCTGCCCCCCGGAGAGGTTCCTCGCGTAGAGGGTCTCCAGATGGGCGAGGTTCAAGAATTCAAGGTACGTCCGCGCCCGCTTCAACACGGGAGCCCACGAGGATCCCACCCGCGTCAGGCCGGGGACCAGCATGTTCTCGAGAACGGTCATCCGCCCGAACAGCTGGGTCAGCTGAAAGGTCCGCGCCACGCCGAGCCCGGCAAATTCGTGCGCGGGCCGCGCCGTGACCCGCCTGCCGCGCACGAAGATGTCGCCCGAGTCGGGGCTGAGGTGCCCGGTGAGCAAGTTGATCAGTGTCGTCTTCCCCGAGCCGTTCGGGCCGATCAGGCCGATGAGGTCCCCCTCGGCGACGACGAAGTCGACTTCGTCGGTGGCGATGATTCCGCCGAACCGCTTCTGCAGCCGGGCGCCGTGGACGATCGCCCCATCCCGATTCATATTCCGGATCCTTCCTGGCCGGCTTTCCGGGCAGCCGGCCGCGCGCCGCGCACCTCTCCCAGGCGGAGAAACTGCAGCCACAGCGGGGTCAAGAGGCCGTTTCGGGCGAACCGCATCGTCAGGAGCAGGATGAACCCGAAGAACACGAGCCGCCACTCTCCGTAGGCGCGCAGATATTCTTGCAGCGCCTCCACCCCGAAGGCCCCGCCCACCGCCGTGGGGATCCGCTCCATCCCGCCGATCACGGTCATGACCACGACGACGGCCATCAGGTCAAGCGAGCCGACGCTTGGGGTCAGGACCCCGATATAATGCGCGTAGAATCCCCCGGCCAGCGCCGCGAAGCCACTGGCGATCGCGAACGCCAGAATGCGGAACCGGGCGACGGCCACGCCCGATGCCGCGGCGGCCTGCTCGTCTTCCCGGATCGCGCGGAAGAACAAACCCCAGCGGGAGTGGACGATGAAGCCCATGACGGCCAGCGAGAACACGAGAAGGCCGAAGGCGGTATAGAAGTACGGCAGCCGGGAGGCGGTGTGGAACAACGGCTCGGTGTGGAGCCCCGCCATCCCGGCGGTGATGTTATCCTCGGTCGAGAACGCGATCCGCAGGATCTCCGAGAACGCCAGGGTGAAGATCGCCAGGTACGGTCCGGACAGGCGCAGGCACACCCATCCGATCACGCCCCCGACGGCGCAGCACATCGCGACGCCGGCCACGACGCCGAGCGGAACCGGAATCGCGTACCACTTCACCAGCAGCGCCGAGGTGTATCCGCCCAGCGACGCAAAGGCCATGTGCGCGAGCGAAAACAGGCCGGCGTATCCGGCCAGCAGCGACCAGCTGGACGTGAGAATCCCGTAGAACAGCGCGATGATGGCGACGTGCATCCAGTAATCGTTGAGGAGGTGCGCGTAGACCAGCGACAGGATCGCCGCGGCGAGCAAAATGAAGACGGGAAGTCCCCGCACGTCGCTACTCCATTCGCAGGTGACGCCGGCCGAAGAGCCCCGTCGGCCTGAAGATCAGGACGATGATCAGCACCAGGACCCCAAACGCGTTCGTGTACGACAGCGCCCGCGTGGGGTCGGGGAAGAACGCGGTGAACAAGGTCTCGGCCTCGCCCAGCAAGATCCCGGCGATGATGCTGCCGAGCACCGAGCCCATCCCGCCGAGGATGACGATCACGTAGGACTGGATCGTGGGCAGCACGCCCATGTCGGGCGCGAGCGAGAAAATCGGCGCGATCAGGGCACCGGCCGCCGCCGCGAGGGACGCGCCCACCGCGTACGCCAGCGAGTTGAAGCGGCGGGGGTTGATGCCCACGATGGCGGCGGAATCTCGCGACTGGCTCACCGCATCGAGCGCCTGCCCCCAGATCGTGCGATTCATGAAATAGAGGAGCGCAAAGATCAGCACCAGCCCGACCCCTCCCACGAACAGGCGGTCGTTCGTCACGATCAGGCTGCCGATGTGCTGCGCGCCCGACACGAACGACGGGGGGCGGTGGGCAAACGGACCGAACACGATGAGCGCCATGTTGCGCAGGACGAACGCCAGGCCGAAGGTGACGATGATCCCGTACTCGTCCTTCCGCTCGGTGCGCTCGTTGTAGAGGGGCGTGAGGAGCGATCGCTCGATGAGGACGCCGAAGGTAAAGATCGTCGCCATGGAGATGACGAGCGCCAGCAGCGGCGGGGCGCCGAGGAATTTGATGACGTAGTACGCGCAGTAGCCCCCGAGCATGTACAGGTCGCCGTGGGCGAAATTGACGATCTTCAGAATAGAAAAAATGAGCGTCACGCCCGTGGCCACGAGGGCGTAAATGATCCCGATGACGGCGCCGTTCGTCGCCTGGACGAGGAGGTAATCCATCAGTCAGGCCCGCGGATGACGCGCCTGCTCAGAAGGAGGCCTAAAGGCAGGGAGGCCGCAACCGCCCGGCGATCGCCGCCGCGGATGCGGGCCTCCCCACGCGAGCGCGGTTTACAGGACTCGGCCGCGGATCACTTTCCCATCGGCTTCAAGTACATGTACTGCACGGTGGCCAGGCGCCGCGGCCACACGACCGGAGCGTCGTCGGGGGTCTGACCGACCTTGTCAAATTGGATGAGGTTCAGCGGCGCGTCGACGAACTGGTGGTAGGCCCAATCGGGGCTGTGGCCGGTGGAAAACGCATAGGCCCCGCGGGTGCCGGACCAGGATGAGGTCTCGAGGGCCGCGATGATGGCCTTGGGATCGGTGCTGCCGGCGCGCTTGATCGCGTCGACGAGAATCATCTCCGCGTCGTAGCTCTCCATCGACTGCGGGGTGGGATCCGACTTAAAGCGCGCCTTGAATGCGGCCACGAACGCCCGCGTCTTGTCGTTCCACTTCGCCTTCGGCAGGCCAGGGACTTCCGTCACCACGTACTTCCCATTGTCTTTCACGTTCTCCCAAAAGGTCGGGGTCGTGGCGGGACCGCCCGAGTTGTAGAGGCCGGTATGCGCCGTCGGCGCGAACCCGAGGCTCGCCGACTGGTTCACCAGCGCGAACGCGCCATCGTCCTCGCTGAAGGCGTTGGCGAAGAAATCGTACGGCGGATTATGGGTCAGGAGCCGCTGGATCTCGGCTGTAAACTCCGTCTGGGTGGGGTCGGCCCCGATGACGTCGTAGTGGATGCCGTGCGCGTCGAGGATGCCGGTCAGCACGTCGCGGTGGCTCTGGCCGCCGTCCGTCTTCTCATAGAGGATCGCGACGTTCTTGAACCCCGCCGCCGCGAGCCAATCCCCGTAGGCCTTGGCGATGATCGCCTGGCAGGGGGCCACCCGGAACACCTCGGGGTACCCCTTCGCGGTGATCTTGTTGGCCCACACGTCGACCGCGATGATCGGAATGCCGGCGTTGTGGGCGACTTCCATCTCGGCGAGGAACACGGAACTGTGGAATTCCCCAAAGATGCCGACGACGTGTTCTTGCGCGGTCAACCGCGACGCGGCGGCCGTGCCCTCCTCGGGCATGCCGCGCGTGTCCTGGATGCTGACCGTGACGGGACGGCCGAGCACGCCGCCCTTCGCGTTGATGTCATCGGTCGCGAGCTGCGCCGCATCCGCCATCAGCTTGCCGTCCGCGTATCCGCCGGGCGGCGACAGCGGCCCAACTTCGCCAAGCCGAATGGGCTCGGCCGCGCTGAGCATCACCTTCACCGGAACCAGGACCACCCCGGCGCTCAGCAGGGCCACGATGGCCACGAGTACCATTTGTTTTGCCAAACGCATCCTCTACCCCCCCTCGCCGCGAGTTGCTGATTGCGTGGCACCGATCATAAGAACACCTCGCGTGCCTTCTGGTAGTTGGCAGACCTCGAGTCGATTTCCTGCCGCGGCAAAACCGAACCCCCGTTCGAGGGAGAGAACTTCCGCACGTCGGGAAGGAAGCCCTAGGCGGAGCGGGGCGGAAACCGTTAAGTTTTGGTGAAATCCGGCGCTACTCGATGAAATCCTTGAGCCGTTTGCTTCGGCTCGGGTGGCGCAGCTTCCGGAGGGCTTTCGCCTCGATCTGTCGGATGCGTTCCCGCGTCACCCCAAACTCCTGTCCGACCTCCTCCAGCGTCCGGGGGCGGCCGTCATCAAGGCCAAACCTGAGCTTCAGCACCTTCCGTTCCCTGGGGGTGAGCGTCTCGAGCACGCCCTCGAGCTGCTCTTTCAGCATGGTGAACGACGCCGCCTCGGCGGGCGCCAGGGCGTCCTGGTCTTCGATGAAATCCCCGAGGTGGCTGTCCTCTTCCTCGCCGATCGGCGTTTCCAGCGAGATCGGCTCCTGGGCGATCTTGATGATCTCCCGGACCCGCTCGGTCGGCATCTTCATGACCTGGCCAATCTCTTCGGGGGTGGGCTCCCGTCCGAGCTCCTGCAGGAGCTGGCGCGAGATCCGGATCAGCTTGTTGATCGTCTCGACCATGTGGACGGGGATGCGGATCGTCCGCGCCTGGTCGGCGAGGGCTCGGGTGATCGCCTGCCGGATCCACCACGTGGCGTACGTGCTGAACTTATAGCCCTTCCGCCAGTCGAACTTCTCGACCGCCCGGATCAGGCCGAGGTTGCCCTCCTGAATCAGATCCAGGAAGAGCATCCCCCGGCCGACGTACTTCTTGGCGATGCTTACGACCAGCCGGAGGTTAGCCTCGATTAGCCGGCGCTTGGCGTCCTCATCCCCCCGCTCCATCCGCTTGGCCAGCTTGATCTCGTCGACCGAGTTGAGCAGGGGAACCTTGCCGATCTCCTTGAGGTACATCCGGACGGGATCGTCGATGCTTACGCCCTCCAGGGGCTCCAGCACCGGCTCGGCCTCTTCCTCCTCGTCCGCGCGCTTTTCGGCCTCTTTCGGATCGTCGACGACCTTGATCTCCAGGTCAACCAGCATGCCGTAGATCCGATCGTACTCATCGAGGTTTTGCTCAACCTCGGGGGCCGCTTCCTGGATTTCGTCATAGGTGACGTAGCCGCGCTTGCGGCCCTGCTCGACGAGCTGACGCAGGTCCGCGGAAAGGGTGCTCAGCACCTTTTCGGCCTCCGCCTTCTTTCTCGACGAGGCCGCCTCGGATCCGGCCGTCACGTGCGCCTTACGGGGTTTGGACACTGACCTTCAACTCCCTATACAGTTCTCGTAATTCGATCTGCAGCGCTTGTACGCGCTCCTGATTCTTGGCCCGATCGGCCTCCCGGAGTGCGCCCAGGAGTCCGTCGACCCGCTCCTGCAACGTGAACCGGCGGAGCCTCCGAACGCATTCATCGGCCACCCGGCGCGCGTCTCCCCCGGGCGGCTCGGCGATCAAGAACCGACTCAGCAGCGAGACGGCCGTCTCGTCCCGCAGCCGCCCGCGCAACCGCCCCGGGTCCTCGGCGCCGGGGCCGTCCGTGAGGAGAGCCGCCGCCAACTCACGATGGCCGGGATCCGTGAACACGGTCGCGTCCACCGCTCCCCGGAGCGCCTTGCGCACCGCTGCGTCCGAAACCAATACGTGGAGCAGAAGCTCCTCGGTTCCGGCGCGGGCGCTGGCATCTGATACCGGCTGCACCCCACCCGACCCGGCGGCCCCTGCCCCCTCCACCCGCGGCCGGCTCACCCGTCGAAGCTGGCCCCGGATGGCGTCCTCCCGAACGCCCAAGCGATCCGCCAGGAGGCGGACGTACTCCCCCTGGCGCACGGGATTCGTGGCCGAAATGATTAACTGACTCAATTCGTTAACAATTCCAACCTTTCCTTCCACGGTGCGGTCATCGTGACGCCGCGCGGCCATCGCCAAGCGGTAGTCAAAGATGGGCAGCGCCGCATCGCAGACGCGTTGAAAGGCCTCGGGCCCCTCCCGTCTCAAGAACGCATCCGGGTCGGATTGGCCGGGCAGGACCGCCACCTTGACCGGAAGCTCTGCCTGCTCAAAGACGTCCAGCCCGCGCTCCGCCGCCCCAACCCCCGCCGCATCGGCATCATACACGAGGACCGCGCTCGAGGCGAACCGCTTGAGCAAGAGGACTTGATCGATGGTCAGCGCGGTCCCAAGCGACGCGACGGCGTTGTGCACCCCGAATTGGTGGCACGCCAGCGCGTCCATGTACCCCTCCACGACCACCGCCGTGCCCCCGTCACGAATCGCTTCCCGAGCATCGTTCAGGGCGTACAGGGTCTTGCCTTTGACGAACAGCGAGGTTTCGCGGGTGTTCAGGTACTTTGGCGTGCTCTCTCTATCGAGGACACGCCCGCCGAAGGCCACCGGTCGCCCCTGCAGGTCATGGATCGGAAAGATCAGACGGCCCCGAAGGGCGTCGTAGTGTCCTCCGGAGGGCCGGGATACCGCGACGCCGGCCTGCTCGGCGATGCCGGCATCGAACCCCTTCGCCTGAAGGGCGCGCAGGAGGTTGTCCCAGCCGGGCGGTGCAAACCCGAGCCGGAACGATTCGCGAATGGCCGGATCGACACCCCGCGCGTCGAGGTATCGCCGTGCCGACTCCCCCGCGGCGCCCCTGAGTTGGGCGCGAAAGAACGCGGCGGAAGCGTCGGCGATCCGAAGCAGCCGTTCACGCTCGCCGGATGCGTGGGCCTCCTCACCGGTGGGGTCCAGCCGGATTCCTGCCCGCGCGGCGAGCTCGTCGCGCGCTTCCCCGAACGTCCGCGTCCCGATGCGCATCACGAAGTCGAACACATCCCCGCCGGCGTGACACCCGAAACAGTAGAAGAACCCACGATCCGGGTCCACGTTGAATGACGGGGTCTTTTCGGAGTGGAACGGGCAGAGCCCCTTGTAGTTCCGCCCCGACCGGCGCAGGGTGACGTGGGACGAAATGACGTCCAGAATGTTGACCCGGCGCCGGATCTCGTCCACGACCTCTCGTGATTTCCCCACGGTTCGCCCTCCGGCGCGAAAAAAGCCTTATCTCTGCGCAAGATAAGGCTCCTCGCCCTTCCCTTTCTTCCCTATTGTCCGCTCCACCCCCCCAGTCCTCTTCGCGAGCCAGCGTCGTTCGGGGAAGCCGCCTCGTGCGCTGTGGACACCGGGCCGGAGCACGTTCCTGCACAACGTGGCTCGGGCGCCCGCCGGAAAAGCGGCGGGCGCGAAACGGAAAACTTCGAGTCGGTCCAGGGGGAGGGAAATCGCGTGCCAGCCGGGGGGGTTGGCCTACCCGCGGGTGAAACCCGCGAGGTCGGTGGCGGGGCCGACTTCACGGTGCCACGACCGCCACGGAGAGGCTAAGAACTGGGGCCTTCTCATCGGGGCGACCGATCTACTACCTACCTATATGAAGATGCATGGCGACCGTCAGGCATCCGGCTACCCCCCGCTATCCCTGGGCGCGTCCGCCCGGATCAGGCCGTCTTCATCTCGCCCAGGTAGGCGCTCCGAATCATCTCATTCTCCCGGAGGCTTCGGGCCGTTCCGGAAAGCACGACCACGCCCGTCTGCAGGACGTAGCCGCGGGTGGCGATCGAGAGCGCCATGTTGGCGTTCTGCTCGACCACGAAGATCGTCATGCCCTGCCGATTGATCTGCTGGATGATGTCAAAGACCTGCTCCACCAGCGCCGGCGACAGCCCCATCGACGGCTCGTCCATGCACACGAGGCTCGGACGGGCCATCAAGGCCCGCCCGATCGCCACCATCTGCTGTTCCCCGCCCGACAGCGTTCCGGCCAGCTGGTTGCGGCGCTCCTTCACCCGGGGAAACAGGCTGTAGACGCGCTCGACATCCTCCTGGATCGCCTTTGGGTCGTCCCGGGTGAACGCCCCCATCTCGAGGTTCTCCAGGACGGTCATCTTCGCAAACAGCCGACGCGCCTCAGGGACGGGGGCGATCCCCCGCCGGACGCGCTCCGAGGTGGAGACGGTGTTGATCGGCTCGCCGCGGTAGAAGACGGTCCCCCGGGCCGGTCGAACGATCCCCAGGACCGTCTTCATGGTGGTGGACTTTCCTGACGCGTTCCCCCCGAGCAGGCAGACGATCTCCCCCGCGCGGATCTCGTAGTTCACCCGCTTCAGGACGTGCAGTTCCCCGTAGTAGGTGTCGACGTCCTTAAACTCGAGCAGCGGCTGTCCGTCCGAGGTAGGCGCGGATGACATCCTCGTTCTGGTGAACCTCCTCTGCGCGACCTTCGGCGATCTTCTCGCCGTAGTCCAACACCGCGACCTTATCGGCGATCGTGTTCACGACGTCGAGCTTGTGCTCGATGAACAGCACGGTCAGGCCCAGGTTCCGGAGGCTCCCGATCTGGTCGGCGAGCTCCAGGGTCTCCGCTGGGTTCATCCCCGCGGTCGGCTCATCCAGTAGCAGTAGGCGCGGGCGGGACGCGAGCGCCCGCGCGATCTCCAGCCGCCGCCGGTTGGCGTAGGAGAGGGTGCTGGCGAGATGGTTCATCCGGGGAATGAGCCGGTTCCCGAACACCCGGAGCACCTCCTCCGCCCATTCGCGGGCCTCCGCCTCCTCGGCGAGGACCGCCGGCGGCCGCAGGACCGCCCCGATCGCGCTCGCCTGGGTTCGCGTGTGCATTCCGACGAGCACGTTTTCCAACACGGTCATGTTGGCGAACAGGCGGAGCGTCTGAAAGGTCCGCGCGATCCCGCGCTCGACGATCGTGTGGGCGGGGAGCCCGGTGATGTCGTCTCCCATGAACAGGACGCGGCCGGCGTCTGGCCGATCCAGGCCGGTGACGAGGTTGAAGAAGGTGGTCTTCCCGGAGCCGTTGGGACCGATCAGCCCCAGCACGCTGTTGGGAGGGATGGTCAAATCGACCCTGTTCACCGCCGTGATCCCGCCGAACCGTTTGGTGAGGCCGGCGGTTTCCAGCATCGGAGTCCCCGGCGGTAGCTCGGTCTGCTCGATGCGGCTCAGCGTGAACCCGATTCCCCCGCGGGATGGCGCGGCCGCCTGCTCGGTGAGGGACAGCGCTGCGACCGTCCGCCCCGCCGGGATCAGCCCCTGGCGGCGGTAGAGCATCATCAGCACGAGGATGATGCCGAAGAACAGCTCGATCGCCTGGACGAGTTCGATGTGCTGGAGCCACTCGACGTGCACCAGCCGGCCGAGCGCGTGAATCCACTGGGTGAGATCCTGGAGGAACCAGGACTGGAGCAGCTGCAGAATGACCGCCCCCAGCACGACGCCCGCCACGCTCCCCATCCCGCCGAGCACGACCATCACCAGCACCATCACGGAGACCGGGAACTGGAACATGTCTGGGGTGGCGGTGCCGAGCTTCGCGATATAGAAGGTGCCGGTGGCCCCGGCAAACGCCGCGCCGACGGCAAACGCCAGCAGCTTCAACCGCGCTCGGTTGACCCCCATCGCGCCTGCAGCGATCTCGTCCTCGCGGATCGCCATCCACGCCCGTCCGATGCGGGAGTCCCTCAACCGGACGCTGACAAAGATGAGCAGGGCGATCATCGCGACCCCGAGATAATAGTAGGGCGTGGAATCGACCCCGAATTTGTAGCCGAACAGTTGGGGGGAGAGCACCCCGTTGAGCCCCATCGCTCCGTTGGTCAGCGTGGGCGTGTTGCGGACCACGATCGGGACGATCTCGCCGAACCCGAGGGTGACGATTGCCAGATAGTCGCCCTTCAACCGCAGGGTCGGAGCCCCGAACAAGATGCCGAAGAACGCGGCCACGAGCGCCGCGGCTGGCAGCATCAGCCAAAAGGAAAAGTGGAATTGAACGACGTCGGGCGCGCCCGGAACATGGAACCGGCTGACAAGCCCGAGCCACTGGAAGGGCTGCCAGAAGTCCCGCCAGGGCGGGCTCAGCTGCCCCGAGGCCAAGACCCCGTACGTGTAGGCGCCGATCGCGAAGAACGCCGCGTAGCCTAGATCGAGCAGTCCGGCAAACCCCACGACGATGTTGAGGCCGAGGGCGAGGATGGCCAGCGCGCACGCGTTCGCCGCCGCGTCGATGTCCCCTCCATTCGTCACGATCACGGGAAAGAGCAGCGCGCCCGCGATCACCGCCGCCAGCCCGACGCGCTTGCGCATCGCTTCCGGCACGCGCCGGAGGGGGGCCCAGAGGATGTCGCGGAAGGTCCGCGCCCGGGCGGGCGGAAGCACCT
>Ga0187846_10002300_pt1 | contig 10541 bp, 9 predicted proteins | sample TC_taG_FD_161473 | JGI IMG/M metagenome (GOLD analysis project Ga0187846, IMG submission 161473) | Biofilm microbial communities from the roof of an iron ore cave, State of Minas Gerais, Brazil - TC_06 Biofilm (v2) | ecosystem: Environmental > Terrestrial > Deep subsurface > Cave > Wall biofilm ... | reverse complement strand
CCGAAGCCCACGGTGACCCCCCGCAAGGGGCCGCAGGGCTGCTGCGGCAGCGGAAAGCCCGCTTCGGGCTACGCCCTCCGCGGCCTTTCCGCCGCTATCGACTTACACCACTTGTTGGGACACGAGCCGAAATTACGTCTATGTCGGCTGCTCACGGGTTGTCCGAAGCGCTGAACTCAACTGACCTCGTGGTTCATTCAGCATTCAGCGCCATTCTTAGTGGCGCGAACATCCAGACGTCCCCATGCTGCGAGCAGACCGTCAAGATGACTTCGCTAGGCGCTTACACAGAAGGGTGCTGATTGCCGCTGGTGTTATTGGCGCGGCAAGTCTTTTCTTGCCGCTTGTGCGCGGCTACGGAACTATCCTCTTTCAATTCGTAGTCCTCGGCGCATGGGGCATCGTCGCGAGCGTTAGTTCCGGAACCTTCGCGGACCAACACCACGAGATCGTCTGGCCAATCGCCGTGCTGGTTAATGTGGTGCTTTTCCTCCTTCCAGTGCTTCCGGTTTGGCTGATTGGTCGTCGAAAGCCGAATGCCGCGTCGATCCTGCTTCTACTTTGGTGCAGCTTTTATCTGGCGGCGCTGTTTGTCTTATTTCCTGCAGCGGATGGCCCCTAGCCGTGGCCCACCAGCGGTCGAACAAGGGCGCACCAGATAACCGCCGATGAGGCTGTGAACGTCGTTCCCGCGCAAGCTGGGGAAGATGATGAGTAGTCGCTCGCCGATCGAGCCACTTATCGAAACTGCACGCCAACGAGCGCAAGTCCACCCTCACCCATCGCCAGCTGCGCCGACAAGTGATTCGTTTGTTCGCACACCGGCGGCGGCGCTCACCGCCGTGACGGCGCTCACAACTCTTGAGCCACCGGCCAGATAGCCACTTCTTTGAGCGGCGTTGAATTCTCAAGAAACGGCGCGAGCGCCATTCGGTTTATTCCCGCTCGGACCGGTTCGGTTCAAAGCAATCGCGTCGAGATGGCAAAGTCGCCCCGACAGCAACGATTCGCTGGTGGCAACGCGCTGATTCGTCCACTTTGGGGCGAGCACCCCATTGACATCGAGATGCATCGGCAAAGACTTGGAGTCCTGGTCGGAATCAAATCGATCGTCCAAGCCGCACCCTCCCTCAGAAGGAAACAACTGTGAAACCAATTGCCGCGTCTCTGGTTCTTGCTGCGTCCTTGTTCACCGCCGCCTCCGCAGGTGCTACCGACACCATCAGTGTGGTCCATAGGTTCGCCGGTGGGAATGATGGGGACTCGCCGAACTCTCTGATCCTGGCATCCGACGGCAATTTCTACGGCACCACCTACCTGTCGGTCGGCACTGTTTTCAAGGTCACGCCGGATGGGCAGTTCACGACTGTGTTCTTTTTACCTTCGCAAAACCCGAGCCGCTATTTCTACGGCGACTTCTTCACGAGCGTAGTCGAGGGCTCCGATGGCTTTCTGTACGTCATAGCCAACGGGAGCAACAACAACCCGAACCCAATGCTCTTCAGGATCAGCAAATCGGGCACCGACTTCCAGGTGGTGCTGCACGAGGCGCCTTACAGTCTGTCGGTGGCCTCCGATGGCAACTTCTATGGGGTGGACGGCAACGGGTTATTCCGGCTGAGCACCAGCGGCACGTACTCCGTGCTGTTTTCATCGGGTACGGGCGGGATTACCCCGGGCGGCTTTGGCAAACAGGCAGCAGACGGAAATTTCTACGGGGACTGCTCGGTCGCCGGCGTCTCGGGCCCGCCGCACGTGTGCCGGGTGACCACCTCGGGTGCAGTGACCCCGATCTTCCAGTTCCCCAGTGGGCGATGGCCCGCGAACGGGATTTTGACGCAAGGATCGGATGGCTTTCTGTACGGTGCCGCGTGGAAGAATAGCTATACCGCTGAGTTGATTTTTCAGCTCAGCACGTCGGGCAGCTACCGGGAGATTTATAACAGCCCCAACAACTGCACTCCGAAGACCGGGTGCAGCAGGGTAATTCAGGCATCGGATGGCAATCTGTGGATCACCAATCCGCCTGGGGATGACGTCTACTCGATCACGACCAACGGCACGCTGCTACAGACGGTCTCTTTCTCGTCGCAGCCGAATGCGGACGCTCATCCTAATATCCTGCTTCAGGCACCCAGCGGCATCCTGTCTGGAACGACAGGCGAACCGAATCCCGCGTACTACGACCTCGGGTCGGTTTTTTCGCTTGACGCGGGCCTGCCGCCGCTCAGGTAGAGGCGACCTCAAGGCGCGCGCGGACCGGTTCCTCTGATCGACGTTCCTGGTGGCTGCGGCTGCCGTGCGCGCGTCGACGGCACCCGGGCCGGCTCGAGCGTGCCGCCCTGCCACAGCAGCATCGTGGCGTAGGCGCGCCACGGGCGCCACGCTTCCGAGCGTGCCTCGAGCGCCCGCTCGGTCAGGTTCCCGGTCTTCCTGCGCAGGTGCAGATCGCCCGCGGGAAACGCATCCGGATCGGCGAGGGCCCTCATCGCGACGTATTCGGCGGTCCACCGGCCGATGCCCGGGATTTCGCACAACTGGGCCCGCAACGCGCGGTCATCGACGACTCCCTCGAAGCGGATGCGCCGCTCGCACACCGCGCGCGCCAGCGCGCGAATCGTTTCGGCCCGGGCCCGGGTCAGCCCGACGCGGGTCAGATCGGCCTGCGCCAGCACCTCCGGCGTCGGAAAAAGATGCGTCAGGCCGGGTGCCGGCGCGTAGCGCTGGCCGAACGTGCTGGCGATGCGGCCTGCCAGCGTGGTGGCGGCTTTGACGCTGACCTGCTGGCCCAGGATCGCGCGCGTGGCGAGCTCGAAGCCGTCGAAGCAACCGGGTACGCGCAGCCCCGCCTCGGCCTGCAGCAGCGCCGCCAGCGCCGGATCGGCGCCCAATATCCAGGAAATGATGGCCCAGTCCGCGTTCAGGTCGAACATCGCGCGCACCCGCTCGATGATGAACGCGAGCGAGCGCGCATCGTCGAACTGGACGCCGACCTGTATCGCGTTTTTCTGCTGCTGCAGTGAAACGCTCAGGAATCCGTGCTGTCCGTGCAGTGAAATGGTGCGGCGGTAACTGCCGTCCTGCACCGCTTCGACGCCGGGCGTGGCGCGCGCCGCCAGGAACTCCAGCAACCGCTTCCAGTTGTACGGCGGCCGGTAGTCGAGCCGGAACACACAGGCGTTGTCCAGCTCGCGGATCGTCTGGCGCACCAGGTGCCGGATCTGCGTCGGGGTGCGGTGGTAGACCTTGCGGATCGCGTCGTTGAAGCGCCGCACGCAGCCAAAGCCGGCGGCGATCGCCACCTGCACCATCGGTAGCGTCGTCTCGTCGATCAGTTGCTTGGCAAAGTGCAGCCGGCGCGTGTGCGCTACCGCGCTCGGGCTGGCGCCCAGGTGCTTGATGAACAGGCGCCGCAGATGGCGCGCGCCCACCCCCAGGTGATCGGCCAGCGCCTCCACGCCGCCGTCTTCCAGCCCGTTCTCGCTGATCAGCCGCAGCGCGCGCGCCACCGTGGTTTGCGTTCCGAACCACGCTGGGCAGCCGGGCGAGCATTCGGGCCGGCAGCGCAGACACGGCCGAAAACCGGCCTCGGCCGCAGCGGCCGCGGTCGGAAAGTAAATGACGTTGCTTTCCTTGCAGGTGCGCGCCGGGCAGATCGGCCGGCAGTAGATGCGCGTGGTCAGCACCGCGATGAAGAACTTGCCATCGAAGCGCGCATCGCGCGCCAGCCGCGCGCGCGAGCAAACCTGTCGGTCCAGTTTCATACGCCGTGCCGATCGATCGTAGCCGATTGTGGCACGCGCGGTGGACGTTTTCGGACGTCGAAGAGGCCGCCCATATCGAGGTCCGCGATCGTCCAACGGCGCGCACCACCTTGCTCTAGATTGCGGCGCGCTGGCGGGGGCCTGCGGGCAACGACAACGTTTGAATAAGGGAGACGAGCCATGGATTCGACGATCCGCACAACGGCCATCGCCGCCATTTTGTTCGGCACGCTCGGTCTTGCGCCGCCGCTCGGCGCGCAGGAGCACCCGGCGCCCAGCCACTACCGCGTGATAGACCTGGGTACGCTGGGCGGGCAGTTCAGCGTCGGCAACACGATCAACAACCTGGGCTGGGTGATGGGCGGCTCCAACGAGGCCGGCGACGTGATTCAACTGGCCACGTTGTGGCTGCCCGGAAGACAGATCCCGCTGGGCACGCTGGGTGGACCCAGCAGCGATGTGCTCTGGCCCGTCAAGAACGATTTCGGGCTGATCTCGGGCGTCACCGAAAACGGCAAGCTCGATCCCTTGGGCGAGACCTTCTCGTGCCCGGTGTTCGGTCTGACGAGCGGCAATTCATGCGTCGCGTTCGCCTGGCGGGACAACAAGATGACGCAGCTTCCGGGCCTGGGCGGCAACAACTCGATCGGCGGCGGCGTCAACAACCGCGGACAGATCGTCGGGTGGGCCGAGACCGCGGCGCGCGATGCGACCTGCGCCGGCACCAGCTCGCCACCGTTCGTCCAGTTCCTGCAGTTCGAGGCGGTGATCTGGAATATGGACGAGGGCCACTGGCACGTGCGGCAGCTCGCCCCGTTCACGGGCGATCCCGATGCAGCGGCGGTGGCGATCAACGACGCTGGCCAGGTGGTCGGCATCTCGGGCCTGTGCAGCATCGCGATCGGCGGTTACAGCGCGATCCACGCCGTGCTGTGGGAAAACGGCATCCCGATCGACATGGGCAACCTCGGCGGCCACGGCTGGAACACGCCGGGCGCGATCAACCAGCGCGGCGTAGCGGCCGGGTTCGCCAATCAAGCGAACGACCTGCCCGGCGGGGCGCTGGCGTTTCTGCCGGAGGCGTTCACCTGGACGAAGGAGGGCGGGATGGTCGACATCGGCCGCCTGCCGGGCGATGCCATCAGCGAAGCCACCGACATCAACGATGCCGGCCAGGTGGTCGGCGTCTCCTACGCCCACACCGACTTCAGCGGCGCGCGCGCCTTCATCTACCAGAATGGGGTGATGACAGCGCTGAATGATCTGCTGTCAGCCAGCGACCAGGCGAGCTTTTTCGTGTCCTCCACTGGCGGCATCAACGACCTGGGCGAGATCGCCGCCACCGCCAACCTGGTCTCCAACGGCGTGGTCACGGCCGCCGCGCACGCGGTGCTGCTGGTGCCGACCGGGGAGGGGGAGGGTGGCGATAGCGCGCTCGCACCGGCCGCTGTTCCGGACGAGGTCAACGCGCAGATGCGGCAGCGCGCCGCGCTGCGGCACTTCGGCCGTGAAAATTCGGCAGCGGGGCGGTAAGGGTCGCGGATATGATGCCAGCAGTGGGCGCCGGTGACATGATGGAGAGGTGTCCAAACATGTCGCTCGACGGCGCCCGATGCCGGCGGAGCCTGCCGCGCCCGAAGCGCGCAGCGTTGGAGCGATGGCTGCCAGGAAGGGAAATCGCGGACTTAAAAGTACGGCTGCGGCCGGACCGCTGCAGCCATCTGTCCTCGGCGCAGAGAAGGGGGAAGGAACCGCACCCGGCAGCAGCGCGGTCGCGCTAACCGATTCCTGGGGTTCGCTGCGGACATTCACGCCGGCGCGCCTGGCGCTGGGCCGCGCCGGGGCGAGCCTGCCGACCGGCGAGGTGCTCCGCTTCGGGTGGGACCACGCGCAGGCGCGCGACGCGGTACAGCGGCCGCTGGATATCGACGCCCTGGAACGCGCTATCGCAGCCCTGGGGCTGGCCACGCTGCGGGTTGCGAGCCGTGCACCGGACCGCGTCACTTATCTCATGCGGCCCGATCTGGGCCGCAGGCTCGATGACCGTTACGTGACCGCGCTGGAGCAGTCGCCCGCGCGCGGATGCGATCTTGTGCTGGTGGTGGCCGACGGTCTGTCCGCGCAGGCGGTGCAAAGCCACGCCGCTCCCGTGCTGGAACAGATCGTGGCCTTGCTACCGAAGGACTGGCGCCTGGCCCCGGTCGTGATCGCGACCCAGGCCCGGGTCGCACTGGGCGACGAGATCGGCGAGCGGCTCGGTGCCGCGCTGGTCGCGGTCCTGATCGGCGAGCGCCCGGGGCTGAGCTCGCCCGACAGCCTGGGCATTTACGTCACTTGGCAACCGCGCATCGGCCGCACCGATGCCGAGCGCAACTGCATCTCCAACGTCAGGCCCGAGGGCCTGTCCTACGCGCAGGCGGCGCACAAGCTCGTCTGGCTGTGCGGGGAGGCGAGGCGATTAAAAGCGAGCGGCCTGGCACTGAAGGATAGGAGCGATCTTCGATCTGTGAATCCTTCACTTCGCTAGTTACCGAGAATCTGACGTCTCCCGAAAGGACTTGATGTGACAAACAACAGAGAGCCTCGTCCTGATGAGCGATCGCGAGATTCGATCAAAGGGCCGCTGATATCCGAGGCTATTTCTCGTGAATTATGATGCCAGGATCTCCCAATGCTCCGGCCACCCTTTCTAGCTCTTCGAGAGACAAATCCACGATATCGGTTGTGGGCAACTGCAGGCGGTCCATTTCGACGGGTTCGGAGATTGGATTTTCCATACGAACTCCCGAGTCTATGAGGTCGGTTAGAGTCGAACTCGATCAGTATTGAGTTCGTATTTAGTCAAGTCAACTCCGCTGTCTAGGTCGAAAATCCAAGGACTGGAGTTGGGTCGGGAATTTGTGACGTTCAGGAGGAATCTCGAAGGACTACAACCCAAAAAGACGGCAATGATTACTACAAGAACAGACTACATGTGGCGCGGGATACTTTGCTTGAGCGTCGCAATGCGTTTCGAGCGGGACCGCGCGCGTCTTGGACTTGCAACAGCGCTAGGTGAAGTCAGAAGGGCGCTTAACGAAAACGGCTTATGGTTGGAGGGGGACGAGCAGTTACTGAGCGGAGTTCTGGGTGGCTTGGTTTCGAGGGAGCAGTTCGCAGAGGCGTTGTGCTCGATCGAGCGGCTGAGCCCAGCTGGCAGAACGATGCAGTGACCCGCAGGATACTCCTGGATTCTTGCTCTACGGCGACTCTCGGTCCAGGTTCGAGCTTGGCGGTGTCTGGGGTGGACTCATCGAGCGTCTCAAGATGCCCGCATTACGGTAGACACCACCCCGAGTGCTAGGCCAACCTTCATTTGGCGGACAGACAGTCCGTCGAACTGTCGAACTGCCGACGTATGCGCCGCTAAGCCTTACGAGGTGGGTGGTTCAGGGTGCGGTCACAGGGTGTGGCGCCCAGAGACCCGCCCGCCGCCCGACTGTCAGCGAGGACTGCAAGGGCGTTGGTGCACCGCGGCGGGAACGCCTGCTATAGGCTGGCGGTGGCAAGCTACCTGACCGGCCCGGATCGGCCAGTTGCGGTTCCTTGCGCCCCGCTTCAAGCGACCAGCGCGGCTATCCAGCCGGCACCGCCCCGCAGGGCAGGGCGGGTCACGGCACGGAGCGACGCCTTACCCGGCCTTCCCTAGGGCGGACCGCAGCATTTCCGGTTCTTGGCACCCGTCCTTGATACCCTTAAGCTTTCGCGGTCTCGTATCCGTAGTCCCCCGCTACCAGGGCAGGGGAATCGCGCAAAATTGGCTGCATTGCCGCGATCCCTAATCACCTCGCGAACCGACCGGGGTGTGCTCCGGATACGGATTGCCGGCGCAACAGTCCTAACCACCGGCCAAGGCTCCCTCGAGATCCCTCGTGCCGGGTCTGCGCCGATTGCGAAACCGAAGACTCATGAAGAGAAGCAACGATGCCTACAAAACTCATCGAGCTCGCTGACAAGCTTCTGGTAGAAGTGGAAGTCCCTCAGGATCAGGCGCGCCAGATTTCGGGCGGCTTTGCCGAGAAAGTCAATGCAACGCTCGACAACATCAAGCCGATCCTTCTCAGTGCATGCCGCCCGATCATTGCCGCATGGAAGGAAGTCAGGCAGGAGGTGGAGGTTGATCATGTTGAAATTGAGCTGGGTCTAAGCGTTGAAGGAGAAGGCAATCTTTACATCACCAAGACCAAAGCCGGCGCCAATTTGACCGTCAAGCTGACGCTCAAGCAGCGTGGGTAGCCTAGATGGGAGCCGATTTGCTGAAGTCGGTCGTTTTGATCAGAGGGAGTGATCCGACCCGATTTGGTACCGGCTTCGTCATCTTTCGTAGTGACCAGGCTACCTTCCTACTGACCTGCATGCACGTGGTAGAAGATGTCGGAGGAAGCGAGGTCGTCAGGATTGGAAACGGGCAGGCCACTTTGGTTGCCTCCGACGAAACCAAAGGTTTCGATCTAGCGGTCCTGCGCGTGAACGAGGCTCTAGAAGCCCCGCCCCTCAAGCTGTTGAGCTCAGGCGGCGAGGAAGAGGACTTTACCGCCGTCGGGTTCCATACGGTGGGGAAGAAGACGGTTTCCCAAGAGGTGACGGGCAAGCTGCACGGACAAGTCGGCCTTGAATCTCAGTCACTTGGAAGTGCGAAAGCATGGTACCTGGAAATCCCCGGTGTCGAGGAAGCGCAAGGCCGCTCCCTCCTGCCCGGATACAGCGGCGGACCTGTGCTGGACAAGCAATATCGCGTTATCGGTGTCGTCAGCGTCAGTCAGGACGAAGGGAAGCGGGGGCTAGCAATCGACATAAGCGCGCTGAAGCTGGTCTGGGCGGATATGCCGCCAGGCCTCATCGCTCACCAACCGGAGGCGCGCTTTAAGCAAATAGAGCCAGTGATGAATTTGGAGGAGGAACTCGACGCGTTTAAGAAAATTGTCGCAGGAGATGACCCTCACACTCGCGTCATTTTAGTGAGCGGTGAGGGTGGTATGGGCAAAACCCACCTTATAGAACTGTATCGGCGTGTCGCTCAAGCGAATCAAGTCGACTATCTGGATTTGCCGCTTGGGCCGCAAATGTCCGTGGAGGAATGCATCCAACGGATTATTCGACGTGTCGGGGGCTTCAGTAAGTTTCCACGCTACGATGAATATCGAAGCGAAAACAGCAAGCCCGACACTCGAAAGGGGGAAGAGGAGTGGCTGAGCAATTTGACCCGCAAGGTCTTCATGGATCTTGAAAGCTGTAACAGGGTAAAACAACTAATCCTGTTCTTTGATCAGTATGAAAAGGCCGATCCGGCTTTCAAGAAATGGTTGGGTGAGGTTTTCCTCCCGTATATCAATCGCCCCTTAACTGTGGTGGTCGCCGGGCGCGAGGCATGTTTAGCGTCTTTAAGAGAGCGTCGAGAGTTCTATCTTAATGGTGTGGAGGTGAAATGGTTCTACCAGTATTGCGAAGCGTGCAAAATCAAACTCAATAGTGATCTCATAGAGACACTTCATACTGCGCTTCGGGGTCGGCCCAAAGAGTTTGTCGAATACTTGAAGACGGCCGCGGTCCGAGAGAGCGTGTGATGACCGACGCAATTGTTTGTGAATTGAAGCAGGCAACGAGTGACGCGGAAAGGACGTGGATCGTCACGAATGCGCTGCTTCAAACGTTGCCGGAGCCGTTGGCGGGGGCGGTACTGGCGGCCGCGGTTCCGCATTGGTTTAACGCTGCTGTCATAGCTGAGTTGTTGGAAATGGATATCGAAGCGGCGGGGCCCGTGTACGGGAAGCTGCAGGCGCTGCCGTTTACGGAGGCGTTCGGTGACAAGAATTGTGCTTTGCATGACCTGACGCGAGCAAGCGTTTTGGCGCATTTGATATCGACCAGAGATCAGCGATTCATAACGTACAGCGATCGGGCGCGCCGGTATTTCGAGCGGTTTGATGATTTCCAGAATAGAGTCGAGGCGATCTACCATCTCTTGGCCGTCGATACGGAAGAAGGGCTGGATCGTTTCAAGAGGGAGATGACTGTCTGCCGGAGGGAGGAAAATTTCAGTGCGGCCCATAACCTTGTGCGAAATGGGCAGGAATTGGTCAGCTTGGGTTTGTTGACCGACGCTGAAGGTTTGGAGATAGAGCGGCAGAACTATTTGATGGGGTGGGATTTCATTCGGCTCGGCGTGCAGGAACGAAAGCCGGATCGGGCGCGCGTGTACTTGACCCATGCTATTAGTATTTTCGGTCCAGCCGAGGGCACGAATCGTTACGAGGCTGTCGACACATCGACACTTCAGAAGGAAGTTGAAGGACTGAGGCGTCAATTTCTGGTGCGAAAGGTGGAGGAAGCGAAGGGCGCGGGGGATCTCAATCGTCAAAAGGTGTGGCTCGCGGAACTGGATCGGAGGCTTTTGGAAGAGGGGGATCGGGAAGAGGGTCCTGGTGGGTATGAGGTTGCCGGAGCTCCGGAAGAGGAGAAAGGAACGCGGAGCGAGGGTCCCTGGTGGAGAATTTGGAGGAGATGGAAGGCGCCGAGGACGAAGAGCGTTGACAAGGAGGAGATATTTCGGCAAGGGGAAGGGAGGCGGTTGGCTGAGGATTATCCGGCGGCGTTGTCCTATTTCGATCGAGCCATTCAGATCGATGAGAAGTATGCCGTGGCAATTGGCCGCCGCGGGCAGACATTCCGAGATATGGGAAATTATCCGACGGCGCTCGCTGATTTCGACCGAGCGATCGAGCTGGATGCGAATGCTGC
>Ga0187846_10002299_pt1 | contig 10545 bp, 10 predicted proteins | sample TC_taG_FD_161473 | JGI IMG/M metagenome (GOLD analysis project Ga0187846, IMG submission 161473) | Biofilm microbial communities from the roof of an iron ore cave, State of Minas Gerais, Brazil - TC_06 Biofilm (v2) | ecosystem: Environmental > Terrestrial > Deep subsurface > Cave > Wall biofilm... | reverse complement strand
TGACAGTCGGCAGGCCGAGCCCGGTCTCGCCGGCGATGTCCGCCGCGCTCATCAGCCGCTCGGGCTCGCGTGCCATGTGCGCCATGATCACCGTGCCGTAGTCGGCGAGCTTGCTGAGCTTGAACATGGTGCTACCTTTCGGACGGCGTGCAATTGATAATATAGTACCGTTTTAGTACGTTTAACTGTGTGCGTTTTGGGATCGAAGAGCCGCCCGGTCGTTCTACGTTTGCGGGCGGCGTACTTAACTGAAGGAGGCCAAAACCATGACGCGGCCGAAGCATTGGCAAGATGCGGTCAATGTAGTACTCGGAGCGTGGTTGATCGTCTCGCCCTGGGCGATCGGCTTTCAGGATCAAACGGCCGCCCTGGCCGACGCAATCGCGGTCGGGGTAGCGCTAATCGCCGCCGCGCTCGGCGCGATCTTTGTCCCGCGGGCCTGGGAAGAATGGACCGAGGGCGTTCTCGGTCTGTGGCTATTCGTGTCTCCCGCCGTGCTGGGCTTCACCGCCGATCGCAGAGCGCTGCTTAGCGCAGTAATCATCGGCGTCGTGATCGTCGCGCTTGCGCTCTGGACACTGCTGACCGACAAGGACTACAGCGCCTGGTTGCGCAAGCGCACGGCACATTGACTTTTGCGGGGAGCCTGCACACCAGTCCGATATAGGTGACGATCTCGTCGACAACATCGAAGTGATTTCGAGGGAGAAGGGTTCATGCGCGGGTCCGAGTGATCGGTAGTTCCGGCTCTCGGGGAAAAGCGCATGCACGTGCAAGTGACACCTCACCTCCTGGGGAAAAACGGGGGTTGCGGCGTGAATCGCCCGGAGAACAAGCACCGGGAGCGGGTTATTGACTCGTCCGTCTCCGCCAACGCCCCAATATTCATGCGGTTCCCCAGGTAAGCGGACACTGCTTTCCCCGGATTCGAAGCAAGCGCAGCACAGGACTGCGGATTCGAAGCTATTCACGCTCGCTGTACCGGAAACCTTCGGGTTAGGGCTAGGGCGGAGTGGGAGTTCGATGCGCGAAGCGGATTGCGCGGGCGGAAGGACGTAGGAAGCTCTTGAAACGTCTCCCGCGATCAGCCGATACTTGTTCATTCGTGCCCGGCCTTGACGCGGGGATCGCATGCCTGCCAATCTCACCCCCGAATACAAAGCCGCCGAAGCCGCCTATCGAAGGACGCGCGAGCCTCGCGACCGTCTCGAGCGACTGCGCGAGATGCTGCGTACGATCCCCAAGCACAAGGGAACCGAGCACCTCCAGGCCGACATCAAGGTACGGATCAAGGAGCTATCCGAAGAGCTCGAGGGTCCGCACAAAGGCGCCGCGCATGGTGGCCCTTCATATATCGTTCGCCCCGAAGGCGCGGCGCAGATCGTGCTAATCGGTCCGCCGAACGCCGGGAAGTCGTTGCTCCACGCGCGTCTTACCGGATCCGGTGCGCGTGACGCTTCCTATGCATTCACAACGCAGCATCCCGAGCCGGGGATGATGCCGTTCGAGGACGTTCAGTTGCAGCTCATCGACCTGCCCGCCGTGTCGCCCGAGCACCCGCTTCCGTGGCTGGCAAACGCGCTGCAGACCGCGGACGCGGCGCTTCTCGTCGTTAATCTCTCCGAGCCTGCATGCGTGGAACAACTGCAGAGCGTGCATGAAACGCTGGGCGAGAAGCGAGTGATGCTCACCGAGCATTGGCCCGCCACGAACGATGCGGCACGCCTCGAGGCGAACGACGACGATCCGTTCGCGCTGCGACTGCCAGCGCTTCTGCTCGCCAACAAAGCGGAGCTCGTCGCCGATCCGAAGGCCGAACTCGAGGCGCTGCGCGAGCTCGCGCAATTCCGCTACTCGGCACTCGCGGTCTCCGCGACCACCGGACATGGTTTGGGCGAGATCGCGCCCTGGCTGTTCGAGCGCCTCGGTATCGTGCGCGTGTACACGAAGGTCCCGCACCGGGCGCCCGATCGCGACAGACCGTTTACGCTGCGGCGCGGACAGACGGTGCGCGATCTCGCGCGGCTTGTGCACCAGGACCTCGAGCACTCACTACGATTTGCTCGTGTCTGGGGTCGTTCCGGATTCGACGGACAGCAGGTCGGCGCCGATCACTTGGTTGCCGATGGCGACGTTGTCGAGCTGCACAGCTGAAGGGGCTCGCGCACGCTCGCATGGTCCGTCGGCAGCAACAGGCGTGCGCCGTCTATTGATCGTTCAGCGCCCGATCTTGCGGCATCGCCACCGCGCGCAGCACTTGCATCGGTCCTACCGCACGGACCCGTTCCAGGTCCCCTTGCGAACGCACGAACAAGGAGCCCGCGAAGCCGAGCGCGTTCACCGGGATCGATTCAAAGCAAGCCCGCGAGCGGGGCACGACCAGCATCCAGCTTCGGCGAACGAGCAGGTTGTACGGCGCGGACTGCAACTCCCCTTCTGCAGCGGCGACGGCGGAAATACCGCACCGATGAAGCAACTCGCGATAGAGCGCGTAAAACACGAGATCGGTTGACTGCGGCGGGACACGTGCGAACGCATGCTTGAACGACAGCCGAGCGCCGGCATCAAGCACCCGCTCCATCGGCACTTCGTCCGAGCTGTCCCGTGCAAGCGGGACGGGCACCAGCTGCAGGTGCTTGCGCAGTTGGCTGGCCCCGGCCTCGGCGCCGCCGTTGTAGAAGCCAAGCCCATCAACCTGGCCCAGGCAGGTGATGAGCGCCGCGAAATCCTCGACGGTGAGCAGGAGTTCCTGGCGCTCGAAGCGCCGCGAGACAAGCAGCACATGACCGCCGAGCAGCGGGAACTTGTTCAGCAGGATGTAGTGCGAAGGCGCGAGGTCGGCGACGAACAGGTCCGGGTCATAGTCGCCGAGCGGATCCGTGGCCATCGCAGCACGGCGGGCCTGGTCCTTGCGCACGAGACTCGATACCGCGCGCACGACGAAACGGACGCCATCGTCGCTGAGCAAGGTGGTCTGGGTCGCGATCGGCTGCAGCGCACCGCTTGCCAGGGCGCGGCGGGTTACTCTATGAATGATGGACAGCGAAAACACGCCGCCATTCTCGATCCGATTGCGGCCCGATGGTCCGGTCTTCGCGGGGCGCACATAGAATCGCGATGCAGGACTGCGCTCGCCGAATCCGACGCTTGCTTACTTGCAAGCCGATCAGTTGAGAAGCCCCTGCCGCCTCATCCAGTCGGTCGCGTGTGCGTACAGTCTTGAGATCTTTTGCTCGTCGGCCGCGCGCACGTGCCCGCCCGGCATCGTCTCTATGGTGAGCTCCGCACTCGATCGTCGCAGTGCCTCATGCAACGCTCGCCGCGATCGCTCTGGTAGAAACTCGTCGACTTCGGCGTCGATCACATAGACGCTTTGCGTGGCTCGCAGGCTCCGCGCGGCGGCTTCGAGATCGGGAACGTCGACCAGTTGGAGAGCCGCTGTTTCAGCCAGCCACGCCAGCGCGTCGCCCAAAACTCCGTATCGCGCCCGCCAGCGACGAGCGAATTGATGGCGTAGCGTGTACGGCAGGTCACCAAAGCCGTCGATAATCACAACGCCGCGATAGCCCTCTTGGGCGGCACCAATGACTGCAAACGGCGCGCCGAAGCTGACGCCGACGATGCTCAGTCGGGCGGCATCGACATCCGGGCGCCGCATGAGCAGCGCTTGCAGACGCGCCACGGCCTCGATCGTCTCATGGATGCCTCTTTCGAGCCGGCGCGCGATGGGCAGCACGTCGGTCCAGCTCACTCGTTCCGGGAGTGCGACAGGGTAGTCAAACCCGACAAGCACTGCGTTCGTGGTGTGAGGGATCAGATCGACGACGCCGCAGCCGCGCTGCAAACCGCCGAGCACGACGATTGCGGGCAGGCGGACGGCGCTCTCTGACGGGCGCATCAGCCGCACCTGAACTTCCGTCCCGGAGCTCAACCGCAGCCGAAATCGCTCCTCGCCAGCCGTAGCGGCCCTCGATAGCAGGGACGCTGCGATCAGGACAACAACCATTCGCGTCATTCTGACCGCCTATCCACGCTACAAGGCGGCTTCATTCGTTTCGCCGGTTCGAAGTCGGACCGCCCGGTCCAGAGCAGATACGAAGATCTTCCCGTCACCAACTCTGCCGGTTCTGGCTGCCTTCTCGACGGCCTCGATGACCTTGCCGAGAAGCTCGTCGGGAACGGCCGTATCGATCCTGACCCTCGGTATGGATGTCACGTGCTCCGGGCCTTCGTAGAGCTGTGCGTGGGCCTCCTGCCGGCCGAAACCCTTCGCTTCGGTCACCGTGAAGCCGCTCACGCCGACCGAGGAAAGTGCCTCGATTACATCGTCCAGCTTCGATGGCCTGATGACCGCGACAATCAGCTTCATAGTCCCTCCTTCACGAAGGGCTCGCGACCGCTGCTTCGAATTGCAGATCCGCGCGCTCGGTGTCGCGACGGGGGAGGCGACCTTCCAATCAAATGTCGAAGTACAGGTAGAACTCCCACGGATGCGGGCGCAGCCGCACCGCATCGATCTCTCTTTTGCGCTTGTACTCCAGCCAAGTGTCGATCACGTCCTGGGTGAATACATCGCCCATTTTTAGGAAATCGTGGTCGTTCTCCAAGGCGGCCAGCGACTCCTCCAGGGAGCCGGGTACCTGCCGGATGTCCTTCGCTTCCTCGGGAGGCAGGTCGTAGATATTCTTGTCGAGCGGCTCTCCGGGGTCGGTCTTGTTGGCAATGCCGTCCAGACCCGCCATCAGCATTGCCGCAAACGCCAGATAGGGGTTTGCAGACGGGTCGGGGCAGCGAAACTCCACCCGCTTCGAGTTCGCCGAAGCCGAGTACATCGGGATGCGCGCTGCAGCGGAGCGATTGCGCTGGGACATGGCCAGATTGACGGGTGCCTCGTATCCAGGCACCAGCCGCTTGTATGAGTTGGTGGTAGGCGCGCAGAACGCCATCAGTGCCGGCGCATGTTTCAGCAACCCGCCGATGTACCAGCGGCAGGCCTGCGAGGTCAAAGCCCAGCCACTGGCGTCGTAGAACAGGTTCTTCTCGGCGTTCCATAGGCTCTGGTGGCAGTGCATGCCGCTGGCGTTGTCGGCGAAGATGGGCTTGGGCATGAAGGTGGCGACTTTGCCGTGCCTGCGTGCCACGTTCTTGCACACGTATTTGTAGATCATCACGTTGTCCGCCATCCGCGTCAGGGCAGCAAAGCGCATGTCGATCTCGTTCTGTCCCGCCGTCGCCACCTCATGGTGGTGGACCTCTATTTGGATGCCGGCCTGCATCAGTGCCAGGACAATCTCCGAGCGGATGTCCTGCAGTGTGTCGTGGGGAGGAACCGGGAAGTAGCCCTCCTTGTAGCGCGGCTTGTAACCGAGATTGCCTCCGCCGTAGGCGCCTTCGTCAGCGCCCGAGTTCCACTCTCCCTCGGCGGACTGTACGTAGTAGTAGCCGGAATGCTGATCCTGTCCGAAGCGGATCGAGTCGAAGATGAAGAACTCCAGTTCCGGCCCGAAATAGCAGGTGGTCGCGATGCCGGTATTCTTCAGGTGGTTTTCCGCCTTCTTCGCGACGTAGCGCGGATCCCGCGTATACGGCTTGCCGAGAACCGGATCAAATACGTCACAGATGATCGAGAGCGTCGGCACTTCGCACACCGGGTCCACGAACGCGGTCGCAGGATCGGGCTTCAGCAGCATGTCCGACTCGTGGATCTCCTGAAAGCCGCGAATCGAAGAGCCATCGAACCCGATCCCATCGCTGAAGAGATCGTCATGGATCTCCGGCAGCGTGATCGAGAAGTGTTGCCACAGGCCGGGCAGGTCGGTGAATTTCAGATCGACGATCTGAATCTTGTGACGTTCGAGCAACCTGACGACGTCGCTCGCACTCGCCGGTCTTTCAACGCGATAGCTTCCCGCTCCAACCGTTGCCAGCGATGGACCTTCGTTAATTGCCGCTTGATTGGACATGGTTCTCCTCCCTCTCGGGATTGCTGACTGCTCCCTTCTTCATGGCCAACACCGCGGCCCACGCTAGGCGCGGAGTGGGAGAGCCGGCGGGCGCAGCGGTCGGCCTATGGCGAGGCAACCCCGCCGGCGGTCACGGCGCTGTGCGCTTGCGCCACCAGGCGCTGTAGGCCTTGTCGGTCAGTAGCGTCCAGCCGGCGAGCACGACGATCACGATTCCAGTGATCACCGCGCTGAGCAATGCACCCCGATCGGCCGTAAAGCTCAGCAACGCGGGAGACACGAACAACCAGAGGCCAAGAACGCCCTCGATCCATTCCTCCCAGGCCCGCGGCGCGAAGATCGCGCCGAGCGCAGCGGCGATCAGCGCCGCGCCAATCACAAACGCATTGACCATGGGTGCCAATTCACTCTGATAGCCGACCGCCCAAGGCGACACGATCAACCACGCCCCGAGCACCACATTGACCGCATCCTGCCAGTGCTTGATCTTCATCATGGTTTCCGCCTCCTTCAGTCTTTGAAAAAGTACCAAAGTAGTTCTATATTATCAAGTCGCAGATGCCAGAAATCAGGGAGAGCGGACCCCATGTTCAAGCTCAGCAAGCTCGCCGACTACAGTACCGTGATCATGGCGCACATGGCGCGCGAACCCGAGCGATTGATGAGTGCGACCAATATTGCTGCTGAGACCGGGCTCGGGCTGCCGACCGTCGGCAAGCTGCTCAAGCAGCTGGCTCGAACAACGCTGGTATCAACGCACCGCGGCCGGCGGGGCGGATACACACTCGGTCGGGCACCAGCGCTGATCTCGGCTGCCGATATCATCGATGCGATCGAGGGCCGCTTCGGCCTGACCGAATGCGCGAGCAACCCCGGCGCATGCCGGCATGAGCGCGCGTGCGGCGTGCGGCGGCACTGGCTGCATGTCGATCGGGCCGTGCGCCGGGCGCTCGAAGGTCTCACACTCACCCAGTTGGCCGGACCTGCGCGTGCAATGAGACACCCTGTGTCAACCTCACGCGGGTTGGACGGTGAGTTTGAGAGCGCTGCGATGTTTTGCAGGGTCGTAGGGTTTGTGGTCGATCCAGGCTTTCCAGATGATGCGCAGCCAAGCGCGGGCGAGGATGCGGACGGCGTGGGGATGGTCGCAGCCGCGGGATCGAGCTTTGGTGTAGACGTTCAGAGCCCAGGGGTTGGCGTGGCGGGAGTTGTCGGCCATGCAGGTGAGAGCGGCGCGCAGGCGGTGGTTGCAGGCCCAGCGGAAGGTGATGGCTTTGGATTTGCCCGATTGGTAGGTGACGGGAGCGACGCCGGCTTCGGCGGCGAGGTGCTCGTCGCTGACGAAGCGTTCGCGCTCGGAACCGAGCTCGGCCAGGATCTGGGCGGCGCACAGGCGCCCGGCGCGCGGGAAGCTCATGAGGATGCGGCCGTCCTCGAGCGAAGCGACGTGGTGCTCGATGCGGCTGGTGAGCAGGCGGATTTGCTCGACGAGGGCATCGAGGGTGCGTGCGAGGCAGCGGGCGAGTTCTCCCTTGGCGTCCATTTCGAGTTCGGAGCACACGCTGGGCGGGGCGCTGTGCAGTCGCTCGAGCAACTCGGGGATGGGGCGACGGCCGCAGTAGGCGTGCTGGGCGCAGAAGGCCGCCAGGCGCTTGGGTCCCAGGCGTGCGGCGCTGTCCGGGGTGGGGTAGCGCTGCACGAACGCGAGGGCGATCGGGGTGTCGATATCGGCGAAGATCGCTGCGGCGCCGGGCCAGAAGGATTCGAGCAGGCTGCGCAGCTGGTTGGCGAGTTGCACGCGGGTGGCGACGAGGTCGTCGCGGCCGCGCACGAGCGCGCGCAGGGCGCGGATCTGGTCGGTTTGCGGGGCGAGCGGGTGGAAGCGGTGGCCGTCGGTGCGAAGCAGGTCGGCCAGCAGGAAGGCGTCGGAGGCATCGCTCTTGCCGCCGTGGCTGCGGTAGCGCGGGCGCGTGGCCTGGACGACATTGGGGTGGATGGGCACCACCGTGAAGCCGGCCTCGACGAGGGTGTCGACGAGCAGGCCGGAAGGGCGCTCGATGGCGATCGGCGGCTTGCCCAAGGCGAGCAGGCGCTTTTTCAAGTGCGCCAGGCCAGTGGTGTTGTGCTCGATTTCGATGCTCTCCTGGACGCGGGCGCGCTCGTCGATGATGCAAAGGGTGTGCGTGCGGCTGGCCCAATCGAGTCCGGCGAAGAAGTTGGGCATGGACAGTCTCCTGGGGTTTGCGGTATGACTTGCCGTGCCGGAAGCCCACGCGGGTCGCTCACTGAACGGCGCTCCGGGCTGGACACCTTGGCGCTACACCCTGTAGCCCGTCTGGGTCTTCCGGCGCCCCGCGGGCTGCGGGTCTCATCGGGGCCGTCGAGCGGCCAGCGACGCTGGCAGTCACCGCAGGGGCACGGAAGTCGGCACGAACCATCGGCGCGTTGCGCGCGCCGCGTCAAGACTCTCGAAAGAAAGAACACGGGATCCGGGTTGCCCACCGGGCGCTGCGCGGCTGTGGACAACACGCCTCGTGGCCTTTCGAGGGGCCGGCGCGTTGTCCACAGCCAAGCCCGGTGGACAACCCTCCGCCTGGAATCTCCAACAGCCTCTCACAAGTCCGAGGTTACCCAGTGAGCGCACGCCGTCGCTACATCGTCATCGGGGGCGGACACAACGGGCTGGTATGCGCCACGTACCTGGCACGTGGCGGCGCCGAGGTCGTCGTACTGGAAGCCGGTGACCAGATCGGCGGGGCGGCAGTGACGAGCGAGCTGTGCCCCGGCTTTCGGGTTTCCGCCGGCGCCCACTTGCTGAGCGCGCTGCCGCAGCGCCTGCTGCACGAGCTCGATTTGCAGCGTCACGGGCTGCGTCTGGCGGCACAGGCACTGCCGACCTGCAACCTGAGCGATGCGGGGGCGCCGGCCCTCACGATCTCGGGAACGACTGTACAGGGCGCCGGCGACAAAGACGCAGCCGCTTTCGCGGACTTCTGCCGCCGGATGTCGCGCTTCGCCAGCGTGATGGACACTCTCTCGCAGACGGTGCCGTTCCGCCTATCACTTCCCACCTGGCGTGAGCGTCTCGATGCCCTGCGCATCGCCTGGAAAATCCGCACCCTTGGATCCGCCCCGATGCGCGAGCTGCTGCGCATAGGGGCGATGAATGCGTACGATCTGTTGAGCGAGAACTTCGAATCACCGCGACTGCAAGGCGCGCTGGGGTTCGACGCGACCCTCGGTGCGGAACACGGACCACGCTCTCCCGGTACCGTTCTCACGCTGCTGCATCGGTGGGCTGGGCAGGTCCGCGCCGGCGCGCTGGGCCTCGCACAGCCGGCTGGTGGAATGGGAAACGTGAGCGAAGCGCTTGCGAGTGCTGCCCGCGCAGCCGGCGTGCAAGTACGCACGAGCGCACCGGTCGAGGCGATCCTCGTGCAGAACGACCGCGCGTGCGGCGTGCGCTTGCAGTCCGGCGAGACGTTGCAATCCGGCTCCGTCATCTCCAGCGCAGACCCGAAGACGACATTTTTGAAGCTGCTCGGTGCCGAACACTTGGACACCGATTTCGTGCGGCGTATCGACCACCTCAAAGCACGCGGCCTGGTCGCGAAGATGCACTTGGCGCTGGACGGCACACCCTCGTTCCGCGGCCTCGATCCCGCGCAGTTGGGTGGACGTCTGCTGGTGTCGCCCGACCTGGACTACCTGGAGCTCGCGTTCAACCCGTCGAAATACCGCGACGTTCCGGAGCGACCGGCACTGGAGATCACCGTTCCGACGGTCCGTGATCCGACGCTGGCCCCGGCCGGCAAGCACGTTATGTCGATCAATGTAATGTTCGTTCCATACGACCTCGGGGCCGATCCGCCCGCGGCACGCGAGCGACTTTCGCAGAACGTGCTGGCGACGCTACAGCGCCATGCCCCCGGTATCCGCGAGCGGATCGTCTTTGCCGAGCTGCTGACCCCGTCCGACCTGGAACGGCGCTTCCGCGCCGCCGGTGGTCACTGGCACCACTGCGCGCTAAGCCTGGATCAGTTCTTTTTTACACGCCCAGCGCCCGGCGCGACCCGCTATTTCACGCCGATGCCCGGGTTGGTTCTGTGCGGCGCGGGCAGCCATCCCGGCGGCGACGTCAGCGGCATCGCCGGCCGCAACGCAGCGCGGGTCGTCCTCAAACAGGAGAGCGAAAATGCCGGCCGCCACTAACGCGCGCCCGCACTACGAACGTCCGCTGCTGACCTCGGCCTTCTTCGAGCGCAGCCGGCACCTGGTCCAGACGGACCAGTATGTGCCATGGTCGGGCTACACGACCGTCGACGTGTACTCCTCGATCGAGCAGGAGTACTTCGCGATCCGCAATTCGGCCTCGGTATTTGACCTGACGCCGATGGTGAAGTACCGCATCACCGGCCACGACTCGGAACGCTATTTCAACCGGCTGGTCACGCGCGATGTCGGCAAGGTCAAGCCCGGTCGGGTCGCGTATGCAGTGTGGTGCGACGAATTTGGTCACCTGATTGACGACGGCACGATCTTTCGCTTCGGACCCGCCGATTTCCGGCTTTGCACAGCGGAA
>Ga0187846_10002298_pt1 | contig 10546 bp, 8 predicted proteins | sample TC_taG_FD_161473 | JGI IMG/M metagenome (GOLD analysis project Ga0187846, IMG submission 161473) | Biofilm microbial communities from the roof of an iron ore cave, State of Minas Gerais, Brazil - TC_06 Biofilm (v2) | ecosystem: Environmental > Terrestrial > Deep subsurface > Cave > Wall biofilm ... | reverse complement strand
ATCCAGCAGCGCTTGTTGTAGTTGAAACTGCATGCCCTAATCGCGCCTCATCACGGCCGCCCACAGCCCCAGAAGCGCAACTACCGCCAGAATGGAAACAACCTTCCACACGTCGTAAGATCCATTGTACGGCAGTCGATGAACCGGTCACGATCGATCATCCGGTTGTGCTGCTCCAACCGCTTTTCGTGATCCATCTGCTATCATGAAGATTACCACCAGGCGATTTCCTGAGGTAAATTCCATTTGGCGTTAGTAGAAGGCTGCAAGCACTCGCTGGAGATTTCTGTGCCCGTTGATGAGGTGGAGAGCGAGACCAGCCGCGTCACTGCGGACGTCCAAAAGCGGGCCAAACTGCCCGGATTCCGCCCGGGCAAGGCACCGGCTTCGATCATCCGCAAACAGTTTGCGGGTGAGATCCGGCAGAAAGTGCTGGAAAGCCTTATCCCCAAGCACCTGCAAAAGCAGATTGAAGCCGAAAACCTGAGCATCGTGGGGAGGGCCACTTACCCGGAAGTCCATTTTCAGGACGGCGAGCCGCTGCGTTTCAAAGCCGAGTTCGAAGTCGTCCCGCAGATCGAGCTGAAAGATTATAAGGGCATCGAAATTCCGTATCACGATCCGGAGGTGACCGAGGAAGATATTTCTAAGCGCATCGAGGAAATCCGCGAGGAGAAGGCGCAGTACATCAATATCGACCCGCGGCCCCTGGAAAACGGTGACTATGCCGTGGTGGCTCTCGAGAGCCTGGCGGGAGTTCAGGGCCAACCCGTGAAGCAGGATGAAATGGTGCTGGAGATCGGCGGCGCCGATACGTTCGAAGCCTTCAGCGAGAACTTGCGCGGGCTCTCTCCAGGAGATGAAAAGAGGTTCGAGGTGGTTTATCCGGAAGATTACGGCTCGGCCCGTCTCGCCGGCAAAACCGTCCGGTTCCATGCCACGGTCAAGGGGATTCGCCAAAAGGAATTGCCGGAGCTAAATGATGAATTCGCGCAAGATTTAGGGGACTACAGGAATTTGGACGAGCTGCGGGAGGCGGTCCGGAAGGCGCTCTTCAACCAGCGCCAGCGCGATGCCCAGCAGGAAGCCAAGGACCGCATCATTGATAAGCTGGTAGAGGAACACGATTTTCCTGTGCCGGAGTTCTTTATCGAAAACCAGATTCGCAGCCGCGCGGAGCAGAGCCTTCAGGCCATGGCCGCCGAGGGCGTGGATCTCCGCTCGGTCAAGCTGGATCGGGAAAAACTGCGCGAAAAGGCTGTCCGGGACGTGAAGGCATCCCTCTTACTTTCGCGCATCGCCGAGCGGGAAGCCATCGGGGTCACGCGCGACGAAGTCGACCGTGAAGTGGAAAAGATTGCGCGCCAGCAGCGCGAGCCCGTCGCAGCGCTCCAGATGAAGTTTGAAAAGGACGGAACTTTGGGAAATATCGCTTCCCAGAAGCGAACGGAAAAAACGCTGAACGTTTTGTTCGAGCACGCCCGGAAGACCGTTTGATTCCGGACCCATAGGGGTGATCGCCGTACCCCGTTAACTGCGAGTACTCACCAAGTTTGCTTAAAATACGGTCTTCAGGTGATAATAGGAACGAAACCGGTTTGAGGTTCCCTACCGCGGAGGCGCCGGCGCAAAGGTCTCGCGAGAAAAGCCGAATGCGGAAGAGGAGAAGAATGCGTGAAGCGTACCGGATCTGATGATGCTTTACGGTGTTCGTTTTGTCATAAGAGTCAGGACGTAGTCGGAAAGCTCATCTCCTCCCCCAGTGACTACCCGCGCGCCTACATCTGCGACGAATGCATTGCCGTATGTAATTCCATCCTGGAGGACGATAAAACCGAGGCCCCTTCGGGAATCCCCAACAAAATTCCGAAGCCGTTGGAAGTAAAGGAATTCCTCGATCAATACGTGATTGGTCAAGAGGCTACGAAAAAGAAACTGGCGGTGGCCGTTTACAATCACTGCAAGCGGATTCACATGAACCGCCTGCGCAATACCGAGGTCGAGCTGCAGAAATCCAATATCCTGCTGATCGGCCCCACCGGCACCGGCAAGACGCTGATGGCCCAAACCTTGGCCAAGATCCTGGATGTGCCGTTCGCTTTGGTGGACGCGACCACCTTGACGGAAGCCGGATATGTTGGGGAAGACGTAGAAAACATTATCCTTAAGCTCCTGCAAGCGGCGGATGGGGATGTGCAGAAATGCCAGCAGGGCATCATCTATATCGATGAAATCGACAAAATCTGCCGCAAGGATGAAAACCCTTCCATCACCCGGGACGTGTCCGGGGAAGGCGTGCAGCAGGCGCTGCTGAAAATTCTGGAGGGCACGGTGGCTAACGTTCCGCCGCAGGGCGGCCGTAAGCACCCCCATCAGGAATTTACACCGGTCGACACCACCAACATCTTGTTCATCTGTGGCGGCGCCTTTGTCGGGTTGGAGAAGGTGATCGCGCGACGGACCGGCAAGAAGTCGATGGGCTTCCTACAGGAGGAGGAAAAAGGAAGCGGCAAAGTTGCCGGCATCAGCGGGCGGCGGGATCTTGATCTGCTCTCCCAGGTGCAGCCGATGGATTTGATCAAATTTGGCTTCATTCCGGAATTTATCGGCCGGTTGCCGGTGAATGCGGTGCTCGAGGATCTGGACCGTTCCGCGCTCATCCAAATTCTGACGAAGCCCAAGAATGCAATTGTGAAGCAATATCAGAAGCTCTTTGAGTTTGAGAATGTCCGCTTGAAGTTCAGTGATGATGCTTTAGAGGCAATCGCGGATCTGGCCATGGAGCGGAAAGTGGGTGCGCGCGGCCTGCGGATGATTCTCGAAGACCTGATGCTCGATTTAATGTACTATTTGCCTTCCTACAAGAAGGTTCGCGAATTCCAGGTCACCAAAGAGATGGTGCTCAGCCAGAAGATCAGTCTTACAATATTGGAAAAGGCCGGTTAACCGGGCTAGCCCGTGGATGCTCGGCTTCCCGGCATCTCTGAGCGCGATCCGGGGACCTAAGGGGCCGGAAGATTCCCCCCTTCAGGAGGACAATGCTTACTTCAAAGGAAAAATCTGAAACAAAACGTCTGCCGATGATGCCGATCCGTGACGTGGTCATCTTCCCTTACATGATGACCCCGTTCGTGGTGGGGCGTGAATCCAGCGTACGAGCGTTGGAAGAGGCCATGGCCGGCGACAAAAAAATCTTCCTGGCGACGCAGCACGATGCGTCTATCGATGAGCCCAAGCCCGACGAGATTTACAGCGTCGGTACTATCGTGAACATCGTCCAGAGCCTCAAGCTGCCGGATGGCAACATCAAAGTCCTGGTCGAAGGCGTAGAGCGGGCCAAAGTGGTTTCCGTATCCGATGATGAGGGTTTCTTCCGCGCCGTGGTGCGAACCGCCAGCTATAAGGTCGAGACCGGCCCCCAGCTCGATGTTCTGATCAGCCGCGTGACCGGGCTCTTTGAGCAGTACGTGAAGCTCAGCCAAAACCTGAATTATGAGACGATGATCGCCGCCATCCGCGTGGATGATCCGGGCAAACTCTCCGATACCGTGGGCGCCAATCTGCAACTGACGATTGAAGAGAAGCAGGAACTACTCGAGATCTTCGACCCCATTGACCGGCTCACCCGCGTAGCCGAGATGCTCGATATCGAAATCGAAAAGCTGAACGTGGATCGCACGATTCAGGGCCGCGTCAAGCGCCAGATGGAGAAGGCCCAGAAAGAGTATTACCTCAACGAGAAAATCAAAGCCATCCAGAAGGAGTTGGGCCGTGGCGAGAAGAGCGAGATCGACGAGCTGAAGAAGCGCATCGAATCCGCCGGAATGACGAAGGACGCGCTGGAGAAGGCGATGGCCGAGTTAAAGCGGCTGGAAAATATGCCGCCCATGTCGGCCGAATCGACGGTTTCCCGCAATTATCTGGATTGGCTTTTGGCGGTGCCCTGGAAGAAGAAATCCAAGGAAATCCGCGATCTGAAGTACGCCGAGCAGGTGCTCGAATCCGATCACTACGGGCTGGAAAAAATCAAAGAGCGCATCCTCGAGTTCCTGGCCGTGCGGCGGCTGGTGAAGAATCCGAAGGGCTCGATTCTGTGCTTCGTCGGGCCCCCGGGCGTAGGCAAAACGTCGTTAGGAATGTCGATCGCCAAGGCGACTGGCCGCAAATTCGTGCGCCTGTCGCTGGGCGGCGTGCGCGATGAAGCGGAAGTCCGCGGGCATCGCCGGACGTATATCGGAGCGCTGCCCGGCCAGATCATCCAGATGATGAAGAAGGCGGGTACCCGCAATCCCGTGTTTATGCTGGACGAAGTCGATAAAATGTCCATGGATTTTCGCGGTGACCCGTCGGCTGCTCTGCTGGAAGTGCTCGATCCCGAGCAGAATTTCATGTTTGTCGACCATTATCTCGATGTGGAATACGATCTCAGCCAGGTCTTCTTCATCGCTACCTCCAACGTGCTGCACACCGTGCCGCCGGCATTGCAGGACCGCATGGAAGTCATCCGGCTTTCCGGCTACACCGAACTGGAGAAAATGGAAATCGCCAAGCGGTTCCTGGTGCGCAAGCAGATGGCAGCGACCGGCGTCACTCAGGACCAGCTTGAATTCACCGATTCCGGACTCAATGGTCTCATTCAGTATTACACGCGCGAAGCGGGTGTCCGGAACCTGGAGCGGGAAATCGGAAACATCTGCCGGAAGGTGGCTCGCCAGGTAGTGAACAGTCAGAGTGGTAAAGAGAAGAAGCCGCCCGCTCAAGCTGTGATTACCGCCGAAAAGCTGCCGGATCTGCTTGGGCCTTGGAAGTTCCGGGATCTGGATACCGAAAAGAAGAACGAGATCGGCGCCGCCGTGGGCTTGGCGTGGACGGAAGTGGGGGGCCAGATCCTCTCAGTCGAGTGCACCTTGATGGAAGGCAAAGGTAAGCTTACGATCACCGGGAAGCTGGGTGAAGTCATGCAGGAATCGGCGCAAGCGGCGATGAGCTACATCCGCTCCCGTGCCCACACCTTCGGCCTGATGCGCGACTTCTACCGGAACCTGGATGTTCATATCCACATTCCCGAGGGCGCTATCCCCAAGGATGGGCCTTCCGCGGGTATCACGCTCGCCACCGCGATCTGCAGCGCGCTTACGCGGAATCCGGTCCGCGGCGATGTGGCGATGACGGGAGAAATCACGCTGCGCGGCAAAGTATTGCCGATCGGCGGCCTCAAGGAGAAGTTGATGGCCGCTCACCGGCACGGCATTCTGGAAGCCATCGTTCCCAGAGAGAACGAAAAAGACCTCCCGGATATTCCCGAAGCGATTAAGAACACCATGAAGCTGAATTTCGTGGAATCGATGGACGAAGTTTTGAAAATTGCTTTGGAGCGTGAAGTGATAGCGCTGCCGCTGGCTGCGGCCGGTCCGAACGTGGAGGTGCAGGCGGCCGAAGAGACGCGGGCGCATTGAAATGAATGATCGGCAGCCAGCCAACCGCGATCGGCTTGCTGCGCGAATTGGCGAAGCGAAGAGTTGATGGCTTTTTGAAAACCGAATTGGTCGTGAGTTCGGCCCAGCCGGAAACGTTCCCGTCGGACCGGCTGCCGGAAGTAGCATTTTTGGGGAGAAGTAATGTAGGAAAATCCAGCCTGATTAACGCCCTGATGGGCCGGAAACGGCTGGCCTTTACGAGCAGCACGCCGGGTCGCACACAAACGGTCAATTTTTATCGTATCGACGGCGCATTTTATTTCGTCGATCTTCCTGGGTATGGTTACGCCCGGGTGCCGCCCCAGAAATCCCAGGAATGGAAGAAGCTGATTGAGCAATATTTGGAAGAAAGGCAGAATCTGAAGGTTTCCTGTCTGATCCTGGACGTCCGGCGCGGCTGGATGGAAAAGGATCTGGATCTGAAGCGGTGGCTCGAGGATAACGCCCGGGATTACCTGGTCATCGCCACCAAGACAGACAAACTGAATCGATCTGAGTTAGAGCACGGTTTACGCGCTATCCGCCAGGAAGGCGTGGAGCCGCTGCCGTTCTCGGCCCAAACGGGTCGGGGAGTGAGGGAAATTTGGCAAGCAATAGCGAAAACACTCCAACCACGGTAGGCAATCTCCCACCGCAGGAAAAACCCGCCGAAAAACCGATCGTGCCCGCGCGCGATAACCTCGAAGCTGGGGAGAAGAACGATCATCCCGAGCGGCCCGAGAAACCGCCCGGGGAACGGGCAGAGCGTCCGCCGCGGACAGCAGCGGCTCCCTCCAACGAGTCCAAGCCCATCGAGCCGCCGTTGGTCAAGGAGGCCGCCTCGCCGGCTCCTGAAGCCGCGCCCAATCAACTCGCAGCCCCATCCGCGGCTCCGCCGGCCGGGCCCGGCATGCAGCGCCGCAAACAGCAGGCCCAAGGCGTGAAGAACGGCACGCCGACTCTCGATCTGGTCGAGTTAAAAGATATGAGCATTCAGAAGCTCAACCAGGTTGCCAAAGATATGGGCATTGCCGGTGCCGCCGGGCTGCGCAAGCAGGAGCTCATCTTCAAAATCCTGCAGACGCAGGCGGAAAAGAGCGGCCTGATTTTTTCCGAAGGCGTGCTCGAATGCCTCCCCGATGGCTTCGGATTCCTGCGCGCGCCGGAATACAACTATCTGCCTGGCCCGGATGATGTTTACGTTTCTCCCTCGCAAATCCGGCGTTTCGACCTGCGCACCGGTGACACCATCTCCGGTCAGATCCGCCCGCCCAAGGAAGGCGAGCGGTACTTTGCGCTGATCAAAGTCGATGCCATCAATTTTGAGCCTCCCGAGGAAGCGCGCAACAAGATCTTTTTTGATAACCTGACGCCTCTTTACCCCAAACAACGCTTGAAACTCGAGACCGTCCGCGAGAATTATTCGGGCCGCGTGATGGACCTGCTTACCCCCATTGGTAAAGGCCAGCGCGGGCTCATCGTTTCGCCTCCGCGCACGGGCAAGACGATGCTGCTGCAATCCATCGCCAATTCGATTACGGCCAATCACGCCGAAGTGACGCTGATTGTCCTGTTGATTGATGAGCGTCCCGAAGAAGTAACGGATATGCAGCGCAGTGTGCGGGGCGAAGTGATCAGCTCGACCTTCGACGAGCCCGCCACGCGGCACGTCCAGGTGGCCGAAATGGTGATCGAGAAAGCCAAGCGGCTGGTCGAGCATAAGCGCGATGTGGTGATCCTGCTGGATTCGATCACGCGCCTGGCCCGCGCCTACAACACCATCGTGCCGCCTTCGGGGAAGGTACTCTCGGGCGGCGTCGATTCCAACGCCTTGCAGCGCCCGAAGCGCTTTTTCGGCGCCGCACGCAACATCGAAGAAGGCGGTTCGCTAACCATCATCGCCACGGCATTGATTGATACCGGCAGCCGCATGGACGATGTGATCTTTGAAGAATTCAAAGGCACCGGCAACATGGAAATCCACCTCGAACGCAAGCTGGTTGACAAGCGCGTATTCCCGGCCATCGACATCAATAAGAGCGGCACGCGCAAGGAAGAGCTGCTGCTGCCTAAAGATGAGCTCAACCGCGTGTGGATCTTGCGCAAGGTGCTGAACCCGCTTTCCCCCGTCGAGACTATGGAGCTCCTGCTCGATAAGCTGGGCAAAACGCGCAGCAATGGTGAATTCCTGGCGTCCATGAGCGGCTAAGATCGCAGCGAACGAAGCTCTGTCTATCGAATCAGTTCCGGCTGCGAAAAAAGGAAATGGTCGAAATAATAGTGCATCAACAGGACACTGAGCACCACCACAAAATAGCTCTGGTCTGCCGAAAGCGGCGTGAGCACCCGAACGGCCAATGTCAAAAGGACCAGCACGCCCGTCGCGGCCAGGAAACAGGCGTAATAAGGGAGCATCGTGTTCCGGCGGACCAGCTTGCGCACGAAAGCATTGTCGATTTCGCCGCGCTGCTCGCGCAGGCGGTTCAGCAGCCACAGCAGGAACAGATACTGAAACGAATGCCACGTGTTATACCCCTGGAACAATACATCCAGATTCGAGCCGAGTGGGAGGCAGAACGACACCACGGTCGTGATGCCGATTAACAATGTCTTCGGCAGGCTGGCTCGGCGCTGCCGGATTTCCACCGCGGTTTTGGCAATCCATCCCAGCAAAAACACGCCGAAAACCACTCCCGCCAGGATCGGCAGATGCATCCGCTCGAGCCAATCGGGAAACGGCAGGATGACTCCGCCGACATGGAATTGCCGCAACGAAAGCTTGTAGATGCCGACGGGGTATAAGCCCGTCAGGATGAGACCGTAATCCAGTGCGCGGGACCACTTCGGCTCCGCTGCCGGGTGGCGCGCGCGGTAGCAATCGCTGAGATAGATGATCTGGTGCAGCACGTGGAGCGAGGCCCATGTAAAGAACAAGGTGATGAGCAGCGTATACTCCTTTACGCCCAGATACACCACCGCTATCGGCAGCAGCACCGCCAGTTTCGAGTACCAGGGATGGCTGGTCCGGAAACGCCTGTCCAGGAACGTGTACGTAATGGTTGAAAACAGGTGCGGCCCTCCGATTAGCGTGGCCACCGCGATGTTAATCAAGTCAATGGCCTGTTGAGGTTGCATCAGTCCGGAGAGCTCCGCAGCCCAAGCCACGAGGAAAGGCAGGGGAACCAGAACAGCGCTAAAGATCAGCAGCGACAGATCCCAGGACGGCTTATAGATCCATCCCGGCCGGCGTTGTGGAATGAACTGCGGTGAAGCGGCGAAGGCAGCCATAGCCAGAATCATACGTCATACCTTTCGCGAATTCATCCCGGAGGTGCGATTCTTCCGCGGGCTGCGGCCTCCCGATCGCAGTGGTTACCCAGAGGGTGCCCCGCCGCGTGTCCTTTTCTCGTGATATTATTGCCGCCATGCGGAAGACGATTGGTTCTCTTGCCCAGCTTTGCGCGTGCATCATCACTGTTGCCGGCGCACAGGCCCAAACCACGCACCCCTCCAGCTTCGCTGCTGAGGCTCAGGTAGGATACCGCAGCATCCCGAACATCACCTATCTCACCGCGAATGGCTATGATGCCAAGCTCGATGTGTACCAGGCGCGGGGACAAAGCACGCCGCAGGCTACCGTTATCTACATTCACGGAGGCGGGTGGACCGGCGGTTCTAAAGAGGCTAGCATCCTGAACCTGTTGCCATATTTTGAGATGGGTTGGAACGTGATCAACGTAGAGTACCGCCTGGCCCGTGTCTCGCTGGCTCCCGCTGCCGTGGAGGATTGCTTATGCGCGCTTCGCTGGGTTCTTCACAATGCCAAAGAGTACAACGTTGACACGCGCCGCATCGTGGTGACCGGCAATTCCGCCGGTGGACACCTCGCGCTCACGACGGGAATGATTCCGGCATCCGCCGGGCTCGACCGGCGCTGCCCCGGTCCGGAAGAATTGAAGGTGGGGGCAATTATCAACTGGTACGGGATCACGGATGTCGCCGATCTTTTGGACGGGCCGAATATGAAGATATATGCGGTCACGTGGCTGGGAGGGCTGGAGAACCGCAAGGAGATTGCCGCCCGCGTTTCTCCGCTGACTTACGTCCGCCCAGGACTGCCGCCGGTGCTTTCCATTCAGGGCGATGCCGATCCAACGGTCCCCTACACGCACTCGGTCAGGCTGCACGCCGCGCTGGAAAAGGCCGGTGTGCCCAACAAGCTAATCACGGTTCCCGGCGGGTTGCACGGCAATTTCAAGCCGGAGGAGTATCCCCGGCTGTATGGCGAGATCCGTGACTTTCTGGCGCAGCACAGCTTTTGACCCCCGGCGGCGGCGTCGGAGCCTGCGGGAATGAAGCCTGGCTAGAGCGTCTTCAGATAGGCGATGACGTCGGCCTTTTCCTGGTCACTCAAAATGTCCTTATAGCTCGGCATCCCATTGCCGCCCTCATCGATTTGGGCGCGCACATTCGCATCCGTCACGGGTTTCCCGCTCACCAGCTTGTCATGCTTGAACAGGCCTTTGAGGCCGGGGCCAATCTTCTTTTCGGTACTGTCGGCGTTATGGCATACACTGCACTGGTCGAAAACTTCCTTACCTTTGGCGGCATCGCCCTTTTGTGCGAATGCCACGGTCGAACCGGCGGCCAGAGCCACCGTGAGAGCGATCACACGAATTCGGTACATGTGAATATCTTAGCGGATTGACCCAGAGGGAAACAGCCTGCGCCGCGGCGCCAGCATTTATTTTTCAGGCCAACGCTTTTCGCCGCTGCTCGACATCGGCGATGCTGACGACGGGCTTGTCGAAAACGGTCATCTCCTGAACCAGACGCTGAATATCGGAGCCCTCTTCCAGGGCAATCTCGTGCTCGATCCAGTCCGAGAGCGGGATATTCCTGAAGTACATGCGCTCCTGGAGCACCAGGCTTCGGCGGTTGGGGGAAAGCCGCCGGCTTTCCCTGGTGTAGTGTCGCTGCTCGACGTGCAGATCGTCCAGAAAACCCTCGATGGCGACCCGCCGTGCTTTCTCCTCAGCGGCCCAGAGGATGGGATCGAGAGCGGATTTGAGCGTGGATTTGTGGGCGTG
>Ga0187846_10002297_pt1 | contig 10549 bp, 11 predicted proteins | sample TC_taG_FD_161473 | JGI IMG/M metagenome (GOLD analysis project Ga0187846, IMG submission 161473) | Biofilm microbial communities from the roof of an iron ore cave, State of Minas Gerais, Brazil - TC_06 Biofilm (v2) | ecosystem: Environmental > Terrestrial > Deep subsurface > Cave > Wall biofilm... | reverse complement strand
GCCGAAGGCGTCGAGAGCGCCGAGGACGCGGCGCTGCTGCGCGCCGAAGGTATCGGCTTTCTCCAGGGTCACCATTTCGGGCGGCCAACGATCGGGCGCGCTTCGCTCCAGATGGCCGATCCGAAGGTCCGGCCCTCGAGCCACCGCATGTGATCCCATCGAGTTCTCAACGATCCCGGCCAAGATCCCTTAGTTGCTGAGTAAGGGCGTTGATCTGCGCCTCGAGCCGTTTCAGGCGTGGATCCTCGTCGTTCGCCCGCGAGGCCCCCGTGTCAGGTGAAGGAGGCCTCTCCTCCGCGCGGTAGGGCGTCAGCATCCGCAGGGCGCGCTCGAACAGCGCCATATGCTGCTTGCTCATCTCCTCGAATTGGCCGAACGGGAAAATGCCGAACGTGGCCTGTAGGTTCCTCCGCATCTGCTCCTGATTTTGAGCGAATGCGAGCATTGCCTGCTCGAGATAGCCCGGCACCAAAAACTGCATACTGTCGCCATAGAAGCCAATCAATTGACGCAAAAAACTGATCGGCAGAAGGTTTTGGCCTTTCTGCTCCTGCTCGACGATAATCTGCGTCAGCACTTGCCGGGTGATGTCTTCGTTCGTTTTCGCGTCATAGGCGACGAAATCACCACCATCTTTGATCAGGCGTGCCAGATCATCGAGCGTTACATAACTGCTGGTCGCGGTATTGTAGAGACGGCGGTTGGCGTACTTTTTGACCACCACCGGTCTGTTGTCGCCCGGTTTATCGCTTTTCGGAGTGCTCATGCGCGCGGTGTCTCGCTTCGGAGAAGGTCACCTCCGACCACAATACATTGTTTTGGCGTGATCGCCTCGCCAAAGTAATGACCGGGTAGCGCGACCGATCGCAAGGAGGCCGGCTGGACTTCTCGCAAACCCGCCCCTAGATTCGTTAGCACTTGCTTTTCTCGACCTCAATCACCGAGGAGATCCCCGATGACCGACATCGTCATTGCGAGCGCCGCGCGTACCGCGGTCGGGGCGTTCAACGGCGGGCTCGGCAGCCTGCCGGCCCACGAACTCGGTCAGGTGGCGATCGTCGAGGCGCTGTGCCGCGCCGGTGTCGAACCGAAAGAGGTTTCCGAGGTCATCATGGGCCAGATCCTCGCGGCGGGCGAGGGCCAGAACCCGGCCAGGCAAGCCGCGGTCGCCGCCGGCATCCCCTTTGAAGTCACGGCCTATGGCGTCAACCAGCTTTGCGGCTCGGGTTTGCGCACCGTTGCGCTCGGCTACCAGGCGATCCGCAACGGCGATTCCGAAATCGTCGTTGCCGGCGGGCAAGAGAGCATGAGCCAGGCGCCGCACTGCATCCACCTGCGCAACGGCGTCAAGATGGGCGATGCCGAGCTTGTCGACACGATGATCCGCGACGGGCTGTGGGACGCGTTCAACGGCTACCACATGGGCAACACCGCCGAAAATGTCGCCCAGCGCTGGCAGATCACGCGCGACCAGCAAGATAGTTTTGCTGCCGCTTCGCAAGCAAAGGCCGAAGCGGCGCAAAAGGCCGGCCGGTTCAAGGACGAGATCGTTCCGGTCAAGGTCGCGACCCGCCGCGGGGAAATGGTCGTCGACACCGACGAGCATCCCAAGCACGGCACCACTGCCGAGGTGTTGGCAAAGCTGCGTCCTGCTTTCGACAAAAACGGGACGGTCACCGCGGGCAACGCCTCGGGCATCAATGACGGTGCTGCCGCGGTGGTGCTGATGACCGCAGCGGAGGCCGAGAAACGCGGCCTGAAGCCGCTGGCGAGAATCGTCTCGTGGGCGACAGCCGGCGTCGATCCGGCGATCATGGGCACCGGGCCGATTCCGGCGAGCCGCATGGCCCTAAAGAAGGCGGGATGGTCGGCCGATGATCTCGACCTGATCGAAGCGAATGAAGCCTTTGCCGCGCAAGCTTGTGCCGTCAACAAGGATCTCGGCTGGGATGTCGGGAAGGTCAACGTCAACGGCGGTGCTATCGCCCTCGGTCACCCGATCGGCGCGTCCGGCGCCCGCATATTGGTGACCCTGTTGCACGAGATGCGGCGCCGAACTGCCCGTAAGGGCCTCGCCACCTTGTGCATCGGCGGCGGGATGGGCATCGCGATGTGCGTCGAGCGCGATTAGGCCCCGTACGGAAAATACAGAACATAACGGGAGGAACGCATGGCGAGGGTAGCGGTGGTGACAGGGGGGACGCGCGGCATCGGGCGGGCGATCTCTGTGGCGCTGAGAGAGGCCGGCTACAAGGTCGCGGCGACCTACGGTGCCAACGATGAAGCGGCGCAGCAATTCCACCGGGAGACCGGCATAAGAGTATTCAAATTCGACGTCGCCGATTTCGAGGCCTGCGCCAAAGGCGTGAGGGAAATCGAAGCGGCGCTCGGCCCGATCGAGGTACTCGTCAATAATGCCGGGATCACCCGCGACGCGACGATGCACCGCATGAACTTCGAGCAATGGAACGCGGTGATCCAGACCAACCTCGCCTCGTGCTTCAGCATGTCGAGGGCGGTGATCGAAGGGATGCGCTCGCGCAGCTTTGGCCGGATCGTCAATATCGGCTCGATCAACGGACAGGCGGGCCAATACGGGCAAGTCAACTACGCCGCCGCGAAATCCGGCATTCACGGCTTTACCAAGGCGCTGGCGCAAGAGGGCGCCAGCCGCGGCATCACAGTCAACGCCGTCGCCCCGGGCTATGTCGACACCGAGATGGTGCGCGCCGTGCCGGCGGAGGTGCTCGAAAAGATTATCGCCCGCATCCCGGTCGGCCGGCTCGGCAAGGCCGACGATATCGCCCGCACCGTGCTATTCCTCGTCGCCGACGAAGCCGGCTTCATCACCGGCTCGACAATCTCGGTCAATGGCGGTCAGCACATGTATTGAGACCGCCCGAGTGGCGAGCCGGGCAGCCGGTTGCCTGCCAAGGGGGCTTGCTTGCCTGTTTCATCGCCTCCAGCAGCGGCGCATGTCGAGTAGGTGATGTTTGTCGTCCGATGTCATCGACCTCAGAGATTTCTATCGGACCGGGCTGGGGCTAGTCGCACGGCGAATGATCCGTCGCGCGATCCAGCGAACTTGGCCCGATTTGCGCGGATTGCGGCTTCTCGGTATCGGCTACACCACCCCGTTTCTGACGGCGATCGCGACCGAGACCGAGCGCTCGCTGGCCTTGATGCCCGCCGGGCTCGGGGTGCTCGGGTGGCCTCTGGAGGGACCCAATCGCGTCACCCTCGCAGACGAAGGCGAGCTCCCCTTCGCCGACTATTCGATCGACCGGGTCCTGATCGTCCATGCCGTAGAGACGAGTGAGCAGATCCGGCCGATGTTGAAGGAGGTCTGGCGGGTCCTCGCCGGCGGCGGTCGCTTGTTGATCGTCGTACCGAACCGGCGCGGCATCTGGGCCCGCCTCGACCGCACGCCGTTCGGATTCGGCCGGCCCTATACGATGTCTCAGCTGTCGCAATTGCTGCGCGACGAACTCTTCACTCCGATCGGATCCGACGCCGCACTGTTCATCCCGCCGCTGCGCAAGCGCATAATCCTGCGCTCGGCACCGGCCTGGGAGCGGATCGGCAAGCGCTGGTTTCCTACCTTTGCCGGTGTCGTGCTGATCGAGGCGACAAAGCAGATTTACGCCAAGCCGGCCCTTGTGCGCACGCCCCGCCGCCGTCTCGTCTATGCCCCGGCGCCGCACGGACTGTCTCGGCGATCCCAGGCCGCCGGCGCGTTTCAGCTCCGCCGTCCCGCCGCCTGGGCAGTGGCTTCGATCTCGCCCCGGTTCTCCGACAGGACAAACACGCCCTGCTCGGCAAGCAGATTTGCCAGGCTCCCGTGAGGATCGAGGGAATAGGGCCGGCCGTGGCGGTCGAGGGTGACGCTGCGCTCGACCCGGACGCCGATCTCGTCGCACATTGCGACAAAATCGCGGATCGTGCAGAGATGGATATTTGGCGTTTCGTACCACTGATGGGTGAGGAGGTGCGAAACCGGCATTCGTCCGCGTAGCAGCAGCTGCAGCCGAATTCGCCAGAAGCCGAAATTTGGGAAGGAGACTATGGCGCGCCGGCCGATACGGACGAGGGTTTCGAGCAGCTTGCGCGGCTGCCGCGTCGCCTGCAAGGTTTGGCTCAACACCACGACGTCGAAGGCTCCGGCGGGATAGGCTTCGAGATCGCGGTCGGCGTCACCCTGAATAACCGAAAGTCCGTGGCCGACACAGGCGTTTACCCCCGATTGGCTCAGCTCCATGCCGCGGCCGTCGACATTTTTGTGCCGCACGAGATGGGCGAGCAGCGCGCCGTCGCCGCAGCCGATGTCGAGCACGCGCGCGCCGGGTTCGATCATTTCCGCGATCAGCCCGAGGTCACGGCGAAGCCCTTCCGCGGTGCTGCTCGCTGCCGCGGGGTACGCCTCGGCGGCGCCGGAGGTCAGCGCGGCGCCTCTGACGGGCTCGGCCATCACCATCCGCGGCTCAGTCCGCGGTGCTCGGCACACCCGGTCAGGAAGCCGCGCAGTGTTTCGAAGAGCTCGGGCTCATGCAGCAAAAAGGCGTCGTGCCCGTTGTCGGTGTCGATCTCGACAAAGCTGACATTGGCGGCAACGGCGTTCAAGGCGTGCACCAATTCTCGGCTCTCGGGTGTCGGGAACAGCCAATCGCTGGTGAAGGAGATGATGCAGAACCGCGAGCGAATGCCCTTGAAGGCATTTGGCAACGACCCGCCATGCTCGGCGGCGAGATCGAAATAGTCCATCGCCCTCGTGATGTAGAGATACGAGTTGGCGTCGAAGCGGTCGACAAAAGTGCTGCCTTGGTGGCGCAGATAGCTTTCGACCTGGAAATCGGCGTCGAAGCCGTAAGTGACTGTGTGTCGATCCTGCAAGTTCCGCCCGAACTTGCGGTGCAGCGCGGGCTCCGAGAGATAGGTGATGTGGGCCGCCATGCGGGCGACCGCGAGACCCCGGACGGGTCGCCGGCCGAGGCTCAGATAACGACCGCCGGACCAGTCGGGGTCGGCCATGATGGCTTGCCGCCCGACCTCGTGAAAGGCGATGTTCTGCGCGGAGTGGCGCGCCGCTGCGGCGATCGGCACCGCCGCAAAAACGCTTTCGGGATAGCTCGCGGCCCATTGCAACACCTGCATGCCGCCCATCGACCCGCCGGTCACGCAGAACAAGCTGTCGATCCCGAGATGATCGAGAAGCCGCTTTTGCGCGCGGACCATGTCGGGCACGGTGATCACCGGGAAAGACAATGCCCAGGGCTCGCCGGTCTGCGGGTTGATGTCTTGCGGACCGGTTGTCCCCATGCAGCCGCCGAGCACGTTCGCACAGATGATGAAGAACCGGTCGGTGTCGAGCACCAATCCGGGGCCGACCATGGTTTCCCACCAACCGGGCTTGCCGGTGATCGGATGGGGGTCGGCGACGTATTGGTCCCCGGTCAACGCATGGCAGACCAGGATCGCGTTCGACCGATCCGGGTTGAGCTCGCCATAGGTCTGATACGCGATCGTGAACGGGCCAAGATCGATCCCACAGTCGAGACGCAAAGGTTCGCGCACGAGCAAGCGGTGCCCGGGCCAATCCTGGCCCGAGCGCTGTCGGAGGCGGGATGAGATCAAAACCGACATCTGGATCTACGCGATTAGAAGGCGGGCGACGGCGCTCTCGCTCGAGCGGCCGGTTCCGACTTCGCGCCGCTAGGTAGGGATCGCACCCGTGGCATGTCAACGTTTTCTTTGATTTCGCTCGGTCGCGACCCTAGTACTATGCGCCCCGCAGCGAAGGCACCATGACCCCCAGTCCGTCCGATCTCGCAGATTTGCGCCGCCGCCTCGACGAGATCGACGACAAGCTGCACGATCTGTTGATCAGACGGGCGGAGATCGTCGGGGCGGTAGCGGCCAGCAAGAGAGAAGGCAAGCTGCCCGCCTTCCAGCCGGGACGCGAGGCCCAAATTATTCGACGGTTGGTCGGTCGGCACCATGGCGACTTCCCGGTCGCGACACTCGTTCGCATGTGGCGCGAAATGCTCGCGGCCACGGTGCGGCTGCAATCCCCGTTTGCGGTTGTTGTCTTTGCACCGATCGAATTGCAGGGGTTTTGGGATCTGGCACGCGATCATTACGGCAGCCACACGCCGATGGCGGCCTATCGTTCGATCGGCCAGGTGATCCGTGCCGTCACCGAGGGTCAAGCATCCCTCGGTGTCCTGCCGATGCCGCAGGAGGGAGAGACCGATCCTTGGTGGCGTCACCTCTTGTCAAAGAATGACGACGCGCCGCGGGTCGTCGCTCGCCTGCCCTTTGGCGCCCGTGGCAACGCCCGCGGCGATGGCGTCGACGCACTCGCGATCGGCCGAGGGGTGCAGCAAGAGACGGGTCGGGACCGTGTGCTGCTCGCGGCCGAGTCTTCGGCAGACATCAGCCGTGACCGGATCTTGCGGACTCTCGCGTCGCTCGGCCTGCACTGCACGTTCTTTGCGTCTTACGAACATGCCGGCAGCACCACTAGCCTGATCGAAATCGAGGGCTTCGTGCCGATCACCGATCCGCGTCTCGAGAGCTTTCGCGCGCAGCTCGGAAACGAGCTGCATCGCCTCTTGCCCTTTGGCGGCTATGCGGTCCCATTATCCGCGCCGGCGCCGGCGAAAGCCGCTCCTGGTCTCGCGGGCCAGATCGCCAGCGCGGCGAATGGCTGACGAATGATGACGCCAGCGGGACCGGCGCCGCGGCCGGGCATCCTGGAAATCGCTCCCTATGTCGCGGGCGAGGCAAAAATTTCCGGGATCGAGCGCCCGATCCGCCTCGCCTCGAACGAAAGCGCGCTCGGGCCGAGCGCCAAAGCCATCGCCGCCTACCGCGCCGTCGCCGGTGAGATCCACCGCTACCCCGACGGGGCCGCCGACGAGCTGCGCGAGGCGCTCGGACGGCGCCATGGGCTCGATCCGGCGCGCATCGTCTGCGGCGCCGGCTCGGATGAGCTGATCACTTTGTTGCTGCGCGGCTATGCCGGCCCGGGTGACGAGGTGCTGTACAGCCGCCACGGCTTTCTGATGTACCCGATCAACGCGCAGACTGTCGGCGCCACCCCGGTCGCCGCTCCCGAGCGGGCGCTGACCACCGATGTCGATGCGCTGCTGCAGCGCGTCAGCGAACGCACCAAGATCGTCTTTGTCGCCAACCCGAACAACCCCACCGGCACCTACCTCGGGGCCTCGGAAATGGCGCAGCTGCACGCCGGGCTGCCGCCTTCGGTCGTGCTCGCGATCGACGCCGCCTATGCCGAGTTCGTCAACCGCAACGACTACGAAGCCGGCGCGGCGCTGGTCGATCGGGCGGACAATGTCGTGATGTTGCGCACCTTCTCGAAGATCTATGCGCTCGCCGGGCTGCGGCTCGGTTGGGCCTATTGCCCGCCGGCGATCGCCGACATCCTCAATCGGCTGCGCAGCCCGTTCAATGTCAGCGCGCCGGTGCTCGCGGCCGGGGTCGCCGCCGTCGAGGATGTCGCGGCGCTGGAGCGCGCTCAGGCCCACAACCAGCACTGGCTGGCGTGGTTTTCCGAGCGGCTCGCGGCACTCGGCATCCCGCTCACCCCGAGTGTCGCCAACTTCGTGCTGGCCCGCTTTCCCGACGATCCGCGCAAGAATGCCGACGCGGTCTTCGCGTTGCTGCAGAGGCACGGCATCCTGACCCGCAAGATGGGGGCCTACGGGCTGCCGGAGTACCTCAGGATCTCGATCGGTACCGGCGAGGAGATGGAGCGGGTGGCGGCGACCCTCGGCGAGATCATGGCAGCGCGATGAGCGACAAGCTGTTCGACCGGGTGGCGCTGATCGGGACCGGGCTCATCGGGTCCTCGCTCGCCCGTGCGCTGCGCCGCGACAGCCCGGGCACCGCGATCGTCGCCTGCGCGCGGCGGGCCGAGACACTGGCGGCGGTGCGCCGGCTCGAGCTCGCCGACGAGACCACCGTCGACCCGGCGCGGGCGGCGGCGGGTGCCGATCTGGTGGTGATCGCGACACCGCTTTCGGCCTATGCCGAGATCGGGCAGCGGATCGCCCCGGCGTTGCAGCCCGGTACCATCCTGACCGATGTCGGCTCGGTCAAGCAGGCGGTGATCCGCGACCTGCAACCGCATCTGCCCGCGGGGGTGCATTTCGTGCCCGGCCATCCGGTCGCCGGGACCGAGCATTCCGGACCCGAGGCGGGCTTCGCGGAGCTGTTTCGCGGCCGCTGGTGCATTCTGATCCCACTGTCCGAGACCGCCCCCGAGGCGGTGGCGCGGGTCGGCGGGATGTGGGAGACCCTCGGCATGCGGGTCGTCACGATGAGTGCCGACCACCACGACAAGGTGCTGGCGGTGACCTCGCATCTGCCGCATCTGATCGCCTATACGATCGTCGGCACCGCGACTGATCTCGAAGACAGTCTCAAATCCGAGGTCATCGAATTCTCGGCCAGCGGGTTTCGCGACTTCACCCGGATCGCCGCCTCCGACCCGGTGATGTGGCGCGACATCTTTCTCAACAACCGCGAGGCGGTGCTCGAGATCCTGCAGCGCTTCAACGAAGACCTGACCGCGCTGCAGCGGGCGATCCGCTGGGGCGAGGGTGACAAACTGCAGGATCTCTTCACCCGGACGCGGGCGATCCGACGCTCGATCATCGAAGCCAAGCAAGCCTGAGCGCTCAAGGGCGCGGCAGTCGACGACGACCTGCCGGTTTCCCGGTTTTCGCGGGAGAAACCGGCTAGAAAACTTGTATCGGTTGAAAATTCGTCAACAAATCATTTTATTTCACATACTTACGAGCCAACTCCCGACGGTAAACCGGGAATTCGCATGCCTCGAAACCGGGAAACAAATCACCGAACCGGGAATTAACCGGGAACCGGCTCTTCACCGGGCGGAACGGCATTCCGGATGCCGGCGATTCGATCGCACAAGATAACCCCCGATCATGGTAACAAGATGACGAGATGCACTTGCCCGGGCGCCGAAGGAGCAAGCGATGTATGCGGTGATCTTCGAAGTCGAGCCCGAGCCGGACCGCCTGCAGGATTATCTCGACATCGCCGCCCGCCTGCGGGCGGATCTCGAGAAGATCGACGGGTTCATCTCGATCGAGCGGTTCAAGAGCCTGAGCCGGGACGGCAAGATCCTGTCGCTTTCGTTCTGGCGAGACGAGGAGGCGATCGCCCGCTGGCGCCGACAGGAAGAGCATCAGGCCGCACAACGGACGGGACGTGATCGGATCTTTCACGATTACCGCATTCGTGTCGCCGCGGTGGTGCGTGATTACGGGATGTACGAACGGGAGCAGGCGCCGCAGCAGTTTCCTCCAGCCTAACCCACGCCCGCCGGCGGCAACGGTAGGCGGAGCCGGCCGAGTTCGGTCATTCCCAGCCGAGGCGCGGCGCCTTGCCGAGCTTTGCCGGGCCGAGAAACATCTCGCCGTTTTGTATCCTGAATGCGGTCTTGATCTCGGGCCTGCCGTCGGGGCCGGCTTTGGCCAGCATCGCCAGCGCCAGCCGTGCCAAGCCCGCGTCGGCGGCGCGAATCCGCCCGCTCTGGACCAATCCGGTCAGGATCTGGTCGTAACCCTCGATCGCTCCGGAGAAGCCGCCGATCGGCTGCAGCTCGCGATCGAGGGCGATGGTGCCGCTGGCGGTGGCACCCACCCCACCCCAATTCAGGTACAGATTGTCGAGCTCGACCGTGCCGCCGGCGTCGCGCCACTCGGCGGCTGCCCGAGCCAGCTTACCGGTCGGCACCGCACCTTTTACCGTGACGCCGAGGGCCAGCTCGTCGATCGTGTCGTTGAGCACCGAGGCGGTGCCGGGGAGCTGTACCTGGCGCAGATCGAGTGCCACCCCGAGAGCCGGCTCGGCGTGGGAGCGCGGCGCCTTTGCTGGCACGATCACCCAGGCGCCGGCCGAGCTGATGGCAACCGCCTCGCCGGCCTCGACGTCGACGTCCTGCGCGGTCAGCCACAAGCTGGTGCCGGCTTCGGGATCGACCGTCAGCACCCCGTCGGCGGTGCGCGCCGCCAGTTTCAGCGGCGGCCGCTCGCCACCGCCGGCGAGCATGGCGGATATGCCTGCGGGCGCAGTCAGCCGCCAGCTGCCGAAGTCCCACGGCCGCGCGCTGGCGGACAGCGCGGGGATGCGCAGCTCCGGCGATGGGGTCAGACGGGTGTCGCGCAGCACCGCATCCTCCAGCGCCACCCGGTAGGCAAACGGGTAGCCGGCGACGCCGATGCTGTGCCAGGACACCTCGATCTTATCGGCCCGCTCGGCTTGTGCCCAGGCAGCGACACCATCGGTGATCCGTTTCGCGGCGATCCGCCAATACGCGGTATAGGCGCCGAGCAAGACCAGCAGCACGGCAGCGACGGCGAGGCCGAGACGCGTCGGACGGCGCATGGTAGGGGTTATAATTACCTCGGCCGGCCGCCGCCAGCGGTCGGCGAGGGGACATGGAAAACCAGATGCTCGATCCAACCTCCGAATTCGCCCTCGCCGATCCGATGCCCCC
>Ga0187846_10002296_pt1 | contig 10550 bp, 10 predicted proteins | sample TC_taG_FD_161473 | JGI IMG/M metagenome (GOLD analysis project Ga0187846, IMG submission 161473) | Biofilm microbial communities from the roof of an iron ore cave, State of Minas Gerais, Brazil - TC_06 Biofilm (v2) | ecosystem: Environmental > Terrestrial > Deep subsurface > Cave > Wall biofilm... | reverse complement strand
CAGTCACGACAAGAGTGTCGGGCTCCGGCAACAGCGTGTGTGCGGCGCGGCAAACGCCTGCTGTTGCAATCGGAAACACCTTCAGCGCGCTGATCGCCGTAGACTGGTCGCGATCACTAGAGGGATGAACGTTGCTCGCGAGATGCGGGCTAGTGTCTCTCCCCTCGTTGCGCGTGAAAGGAGACCCCGATGGCCCGAGCAATCTGTTGGCTGCGATCCTCGTGGTGGGCGTCACGCTTGCTGACGGCGCTTCGGCGCGTGGCGGCGGCGGCGCCGGCGGCGGCGCCCCGTCCGGTGCGCAAGCGGCAGCGCATGCGAACAGCCGAGCTGTTCAGAACAGCAACGCGCCTTTCGCTGCGGACCGCGATAAAGGGCTGCAGCGCGCGGAGGACCGCAGAAGCGTCAAAGGCAACTTGCACGAGCCCGCTACCCGGCAGATGAAGAAGTAGTGCCCGCGCGACGCCGAACGCCCGAGGCACCGCGTCTGGCACCAAGGCACCAACGAAGTACGCGGTCTGAAGCGGTGTCCTTCCGGCCGTAGTTTCGGGCGGCTCGACGGGTCATCCGCATCGAGCGCCGAACGGTGCTTCACCGCGCGGCAGGTGCGTCGCCGGGACCAGCGTCGGGCGCGCGCGCCCCTACCGCGCCCAACCACCGCGGTCGAAGTGCCACTTGAGGCGGTACTCGAACTCGGCGCGGTCACGCCGCTTTTCCCGCGCCGCATGGGCTGTCCCGCGCATGCCCTTTGCGCCTCGGCCTCACAGTAGACTCTATTTCCCGCGCCCACTCGGCCGCCGACACGCAGGAGCGAACATGGCGCACTCGAAATCTCCAGTCGCAATGATGGCGGCCGACGCGCCCCGCCGGGCCAAGGCCACCAACTACCCGGAGCCGTACGCCGCGCGCGTGGCGGGCCGAGAAAAGCGCCCGCTCGGGGACTTGTTCGGCCTCGCGAACTTCGGCGTCAACCTGACGCGTCTCGCGCCGGGTGCGATCTCGGCGCTGCGCCATGCGCATTTGCTCCAGGACGAGTTCATCTACGTTCTCGAAGGCGAGCCGATTCTGGTCACCGACGCCGGCGAGACGCCGCTGCGGCCGGGCATGTGTGCCGGATTCAAGGCCGGCACCGGCGACGCGCACCAGCTCGTCAACCGCACCGGCGACGATGTCGTCTATCTCGAAGTTGGAGACCGGAGTGCCGGCGACGCCGCGAGTTACCCGGACGACGATCTGCGGGCGGTCCTCGGCGCCGACGGGAAGTATCGCTTTGCACACAAGGACGGCATGCCCTATTGACCGCGGGCTGCGGCGCGCCCGCGGCGGGCGCGGGGGGCCAAGGCTTACGCTGCGGGCGGACGGGTCTGTGCCGCGTAGAGCGCGCGGACGGTGTCGATGGTGTCGGCCGCACTCGCCTCCTTGTCGGGCCGATAGCCCTTCACGCGCGCGAATCGCAGCGCGAGGCCGCCGGCGTACTGCGGGCTCGCCTGCAGCTCGTTGAACGCGATCTCGACGACGATCTCCGGTCGCACGTAGACGGTGCCGGCGTCGCGCGCGACCGCCCGCGCGAGGAACGCCTCGGTTTGCCACGCGAGCATCTCGTCGGTGAGGCCCTTGAACGTCTTGCCGAGCATGACGAATTCGCCGGCCGCGGGATCCCGCGCCCCCAGATGGAGGTTCGAGAGCCAGCCGTTGCGCCGCCCGTGACCCCACTCGGCGGCGAGCACCACCAGATCGAGCGTCTGCGCGCGCTTCACCTTGAGCCACCCCGATCCGCGGCGACCGGCCTCGTACGGCGCATCGAGCGCCTTCGCCATCACGCCCTCGTGACCGTGCCGCAGGGCATCCTCGAAAAACGCTTGCGCGGCCGCCGCGTCGCCGGTCACGAGGCGCGGGACTAGGAGATCGCCGGGCAGCGCCTCGGCGAGCGAGTCGAACCGCTCGCGCGCGGGGCGGTCGACGAGATCTACGGCGTCTCGTCGTAGGCAGTCGAAGAAGAACACCGACAGCGGCAACTCGGCGCGCAGCGCCGCCACGTCGAGCTTGCGGCCGAAGCGGCGCATCGTGATCTGGAACGGGCGGGGCGCGCCGGTCGGCTGCAGCGCGATCGCCTCGCCGTCGAGGATCAGCTCGCGCGCGCCGAGCGGCTGCACCGCCTCGACCACCTCGGGCACCGCGGCGGTGACGTCGTTCAGCTGACGCGTGTACACCCGCACCGCGTCGAGCGCCTTGTGGACCTGCACGCGCGCGCCGTCGAGCTTCCATTCGAATGCTGCGGTGCCGAGCTGCGCCAGCGCGGCGTCGATGTCCGGGGCGCTTTGCGCGAGCATCGGCTGCAGCGGCCGCAGCAGCTGCATGGAAAACCGCCCGAGCCCCGGCGCACCCTCGGTGAGCACCGCCGCCGCGACCGCGCCCAGCCCGCCCGCGTACATCGCCGCACGGCGCACGTCGGCGACCGGAAGGGCCGCCGCCTGTGCGATCGCGTCGAGCATCACGCCTTCGAGCGCGCCCTGGCGCAACTCGCCGACGAGCAGCCGCACCAGGAAGCCCCGTTCGGCACCGGTCGCGCGCCCGAAGAGTTCGCCGAGCGCACGTGCGCGCTCGGCGGCCGAGCCCTTGCCGATGGTCCCGGCAAGCCCGTCGAGCGCCGCGTTGACCGCGCGCAGCTCGAGCGTGGCGGGCGCTGCGACGGCACTGCCCGAGCCGATTGCCTGCAGTGTGGCGTAGCCGATGCCGAGCTTGCCCTGCGGCGTCTCGCCGCACAGGAACGCGACCGCGATCTCGATCTCGTCCGGCGCGAGACGGCGCAGGAACGAGGCGAGCGCGGCGACCTTCGCGCGCCGGCTCGCCGTCGCGCCGACCCGCTGCGAGGCCGCGACGAGCTCGGCGAGCAGCGTCATCAGTGCCGCACTGCGCTCGCGCTCCCGCCGTCGTGGGGGACGGTGCCGACCAGGCCGGCGAGCTCCCAGTCGCCCGACAGCGCGTCGTGCCGGAGGATGAATTGACGGCCGTCGGTGACCTGGACCTTGAAGTACCGGTGCGCCGGGTGGAGCCAGCGGTCGAGCAGGCTCACCACCTCGAACCGGCGCTCGCCCAGCCGAAAGGCGAGCGGCTCCTGCTCGCCCCGATAGCCGGCGTAGCATTCGACGCTGATCTTCATCTACACATGATAGTGCACGCCCGGAGCGCGCGCGCTACCCTGGCGCCATCGCACCGGGGGCGCTCCCCGTATCCCGCATCCGCATGCGCTCGATCTTTAATGCTCAGCTCGTCAACGAACCGTTCGGCGATCCCGGCCTGTACGTCGATTTCCGGTTCGAGCGGCGCGCGTTCCTGTTCGACCTCGGCGATAACGCCGCGCTCGCGCCGCGGAAACTGCTGCGGGTGTCGCACGTGTTCGTCTCGCACACGCACATGGACCACTTCATCGGCTTCGACCGGCTGCTCCGGATCTGCGTCGGCCGGCATGCGGCGCTCGCGATGTACGGACCGCCCGGATTCATCGATCGCGTCGAGCATCGGCTCGCCGCCTATACCTGGGACCGCGCGGACCGGTACGAGGTCGCGCTGCTGATCACGGCGACCGAGCTCGACGAAGCGGGCGCGACGCGCAGCGCGCGGTTCGACACGCGACGCCGCTTCGAGCGCGAGCCGCTTCCGGATGGCCGAGTGGGCGACGGCGTGATCGTCGACGAGCGGGAGTTCCGGGTGCGCTGCGCGCTGCTCGACCACCGCACGCCGTGCCTCGGCTTCGCGCTCGAGGAGAAGACACACCTCAATGTGTGGAAGAACCGCCTGGTGGCGATGGGCTTCAAGACCGGGCCGTGGCTCGCCGAGCTCAAGCGCGCCGCGCTCGCCGGCGCACCCGACGAGACGCCCGTTCGCGTGTGGTGGCGGGAGGTGCAAGGAGTGCACGAGCAGACCGTGGCCCTCGGGGCGTTGAAGCCGGCGCTGGAGTTCGTCCGCGGGCAGAAGCTCGGCTACGTCACCGACGTCGTGTTTCACGACGCGAACTTCGACCGCATCGTCGCGCTCGCGCGCGGGGCGGATCTGCTGTTCATCGAATCGGTGTTTCTGGATCAGGACGTCGCGCACGCGACGCAGAAGCAGCATCTCACTGCCCGCCAGGCCGGGCTGATCGCGCGCGCGGCGGCGGTGCGCGCGGTCATCCCCTTCCACTTCTCGCCGCGATACACTGACCGCGAGGCGGCGCTGCGCGAGGAGCTCGACGCCGCACTGCGAACGTAACCGGAGCCAACGCGCATGAGCACCCAGGCCTATGCAACCGAACTCATCGACGCGGCGGCGCACGCGCGCTCGGTTCCGACGTTCACTGGGCGCGATCCGGCCTTCGACATGGCGCAGGCCTACGCGATCGCCGAGCGCGTGCACCGCGCGCGCGTCGCGCGCGGCGAGCGGCCGGTCGGTCGCAAGATCGGCTTCACCAACCGCACGATCTGGGCGGAGTACGGCGTATACCAGCCGATCTGGGGCCACGTCTACGACACGACGGTGACCTACGCGCCAGGTGGGCGCGCCGAACTCGCGCTCGCCGGCTTGGTCGCGCCGCGGATCGAGCCGGAGGTGGTGCTGCACTTTCGCTCACCGCCGCCAGTGACGAACGACGAGCCGGCGTTGCTCGCGTGCATCGACTGGATTGCCCACGGCTTCGAGATCGTCCAGAGCCCGTTTCCCGAGTGGCGGTTCAAGGTCGAGGATACGGTGGCCGCAGGCGGTCTGCATGGCGCGCTCGTCATCGGCACGCCGGTGCCGGTGTCCGACATTGCCGACTGCGCCCGCAAGCTGCGCGAGTTCCGCATCGCGCTTTGGCGCGACGGCGCGATCCGGGCCGAAGGGGCGGGCGCGAACGTGCTCGATTCGCCGCTGGCCGCCTTTGCGCATCTGGCACGCGTGCTCGATCGCCTGCCGCAGTTCCTCCCCGTCGGCGTGGGCGAGGTCGTGACCACCGGGACGCTTACGCCCGCGCTGCCGGTGAAGGCGGGCGAGACGTGGCGCACGACGCTCGAGGGCATTGAGCTGCCGGGGCTTACGATCGCTTTGCGCTGAAGCGCTGCGCCCCACGAACGCTAGCGCCCTACGGCCAGCCGGCCCGCTCGAAAGGGGAGTCGAAACATGCCCGGTCCGCTCGCAGGTATTCGCGTCCTCGACCTGACGACCGTCGTCTTCGGTCCGTACGCAACGCAGCTCCTCGCCGAGCTCGGCGCGGAGGTGATCAAAGTCGAGCCCCCCGACGGCGACAACATGCGTCACGTCGGCGCGATGCGGCATCCGGGCATGGGCCACATTCACCTCAACCTCAACCGCGGCAAGCGCAGCCTCGTGCTCGATCTCAAGCGGCCGGCGGCGCGCGAGGCGGTGCTGCGCCTCGCCGAGCGGGTGGACGTGATGATCTCCAACGTTCGCCCGGCCGCGATGAAGCGCCTCGGTCTGGACTACGACGCGGTGGCGGCGCGCAGCCCGCGCATCGTGTACGTGAGCGCGTGCGGGTTCTCGCAGCGCGGCCCCTACGCCACCTCACCCGCCTATGACGACCTCATCCAAGGGGCGACCGGTGTGCCGTGGCTGATGCAGCGCTACGGCGAGCCTGAGCCCTGCTATGCGCCGGTGCTGCTCGGCGACCGAGTCACCGGGCTGCACGCCGCGTTCGCCGTCTGCGCCGCGCTCTATGCGCGCGCGCACAGCGGGCGCGGGCAGGCGGTCGAGGTACCGATGTTCGAGGCGGTCGCGCAATTCGTGCTCGGCGATCACATCGGCGGGCTCGCGTTCGTGCCGCAGCACGGCGAGCCCGGCTACTCGCGCCTCCTCGCCCGCGATCGCCGGCCCTACCGCACGGCCGATGGCTGGCTGTGCGTGCTGATCTACAACGACAAGCAGTGGCGGAGCTTTTGCACCGCGATCGGCGAACCGGAGCGCTACGAGGGCGACCCGCGCTTTTCCAGCCACGCCGCGCGGGCGCAGCATATCGACGCGGTGTACGCCTGGGTCGCCGAGGTGATGCGCATGCGACCGACCGCCGCGTGGCGGCAGCTGCTCGACGCCGCGGACATCCCCAACCAGCCGATCAACTCTCCGGCCGACGTGCTCGCCGATCCGCATTTCGCGGCGACCGGTTTCGTGCATGAAGAGCTGCACCCGACCGAAGGTCGCCTGTGCGCGCTCGGCGTGCCGACCAGCTGGTCGGCGACCCCGCCGGGACAGCCCGCGCCGGCGCCGCGGCTCGGGGAGCACTCGCGCGAGTGCCTGCGCGAAGCGGGCTACAGCGATGCCGAGATCGCGGCGCTCCTCGCCGCGGGGACGACGGCGCTCGGCGACTAGCGCGTGGACTTCTCCCTCACCCCCGAGCAGGCGCAGATCCGCGCGGCGGTCGAGCGCGTGTGCGCGCGGTTCACCGACGACTACTGGCTCGCGCGCGACCGGGAGGGCGGCTTTCCGGAGGACTTCCATCGCGCGCTCGCCGAGTCCGGGTGGCTCGGGATCGCGATGCCGACCGCGCACGGCGGTGCCGGGCTCGGCATCACCGAGGCGGCGCTGATGATGCAGACGATCGCCGAGTCGGGCGCCGGGTTCTCCGGCGCCTCGGCGGTGCACATGAACATCTTCGGGCTGCACCCGGCGGTGGTGTTCGGCACCGCCGCCCAGCGGGAGCGCTGGCTCCCGCCGCTCATCGCCGGGCGCGATCGTGCCTGCTTCGCGGTCACTGAGCCCGACGCGGGACTGAACACGCTGAAACTCAAGACGCGCGCGCTGCGCGAGGGCGACCACTACCTCATCACCGGACAGAAGATCTGGATCTCCACCGCGCTGATCGCGACCAAGGTGCTGCTGCTCGCGCGCACGACGCCGATCGAGCAGGCATCGGGCACGCAGGGGCTATCGATCTTCTACACCGACCTCGATCGCCGCTTCGTCGAGGTGCGCGAGATCGAGAAGATGGGACGCAAGTGCGTCGACTCGAACCAGGTGTTCTTCGACCGCCTGCCGGTGCCGGCCGCCGATCGCATCGGCGAGGAGGGGCGCGGGTTCGAGTACATCCTGCACGGCATGAACCCGGAGCGGATCCTGATTGCGGCCGAAGCGGTCGGCCTCGGGCGGGCGGCGCTGCGGCGCGCGGTGAAGTACGCCGGGGAGCGCGTCGTTTTTGATCGTCCGATCGGCCAGAACCAGGCGATCCAACACCCGCTCGCGAACTGCTGGATGACGCTCGAAGCGGCGAACCTGATGGCCTTCAAGGCGGCCGCCCTCTACGACGCCGGCCGGCCCTGCGGCGCAGAGGCCAACGCGGCGAAGTATCTCGCCGCCGAGGCGTGCTTTCGCGCCTGCGAAACGGCGGTGATGACGCACGGCGGTATGGGCTACGCGAAGGAGTACCACGTGGAGCGCTATCTGCGCGAAGCGATGATCCCGCGCCTCGCGCCGGTGAGCCCGCAGCTCATCCTGTGCTACATCGCCGAGAAAGTGCTCGGGCTGCCGAAGAGCTACTAGGGCCGCTCGAACTCGCGTTCGACGCGGGCAATGAAGCGCAGGCGCCGATCGTGGGAAACGCGGTCCATGTTGTACTGCGCGAGCAGGCGAAAGCGCGCGTTCCCCGCGCACCCTCGGACCAACCCGGTGCGGAACAGCCGCCGCGTCGGATTGCGCATCACGAACTCCACGGTCCAGCGCGACGCGCCGTAGGTCGTCACGACCGAGACCTGCCGCAGGTTGGTGAGCAGCGGCTCGATGCGTCCGCGGTGCTTGGCGTGGCGGAAGGCGACGCCCGGCACCCACACACGGTCGAAGTAGCCCTTCAGGATGGCGGGCATGTTGAACCACCAGTGCGGAAACACGAACACCATGCCCTCGGCCCGGCGCAGCTCCTCGATGTAGGGCGCGATGCCCGCGTTGCCCTCCGGGCTGAGGTAGTAGCAGTCGCGCTCGGCCCCGGTCAACACCGGATCGAAGCCCTCGCGATAGAGGTCCGTGAAGACGACGTCGTGCCCGGCTCGCTCCAGCGCGCGGCGGGCTGCAGCAGCGAGCATTCCGCTGTAGCTCTCGGCGAGGGGATGCGCGAAGACGATTTGGCAACGCATCGATGGAGTGGGGGCGCACCCCATCTTAGCGGAGCGGGTGCTCCCGCTCCACCGGCGTTTCTGCCTAGGGCTTTCAGCCGAGCGTCAGGCTACATGACGCCGGAACGCCGTCCGGGTCCGGCAGCGGCTCGGCGCTGCCGATCAGTTCGGCGCGGAATGCGCCGAGCGTGAGCGGCGTCCGAGCGCACGCATCACCGCCGCCGTCCGGGTCTCGACCCCCAGCTTTTCGTAGATCCGCTCGAGATGCTTCTCCACCGTGCGCGGCCTCGCGCCGAGGATCACCGCGACGTCGCGGTTGGTCTTGCCCGCCGCCACCCAGTCGAGCACTTCGCGCTCGCGCGGCGTGAGCGGCAGCGCCGCGAGCTGCGCCGCGGGGTCGGCATGGGCAGGAGCTTCCCGCGCGCGATCCGCGGCGACGCCCAGCCGGTACAGGTTGGCGAGGTGCGGACGCAGGACTTCGAGGAGCGCGCGCTCCCGATCGCCGAAGTCGCGCCCGCTCCGGTTCAGCACGAAGCTCACGAGGAACCGCTGGTCGACGTGGATCGGCACCGCCATGACGTGGTCGATGCCGATGGCGCGGTAGTACTCGTTGTAGAGCGGTGAGCGCCGGAACGCGCCCGTGGACATGAGATCGCTCACCCGCTTGGTCACCGCCGCCGGGTTGCGGCCGTGCTCGCGTACCAGTGGGTGCTCGTAGAAGAAGTGGTCGAACGCTTCCAGCTCTGGCGCCCGAATCGCGCCCGGCTGGTCGCTCACGACGCTGCGATGCCCGCTCGCGAGATTGCACACCGACAGCGTGGTGAGTTCCGCGGGGACGAGCTGCGGCACCCGGGTCACGCCCCGGCGCGCGAAATCGTCGGCGCCGGTGCTCGCTTCGCCGATTGCGTGGAGCGCGTCGAGCGCTGCACGAAGCTCCCCGCTCGTCAGCTCATTCGCACTGGGAGGAAGCATGCCGACTCTCCGGCCGGGCCGATGCCAGTCTTATACCAACTAGTAGGTAATTTGTCAACCAGTAGGTAAAATATGATATCGTCCGCTGTCGTCCGGTAGCGCCCGCGCCGCCGGTCGGTCGCGCCGGGCGGCTGGCCATCGGATGAGCGCCGCCAACTGCAGCAGCGGGAGAATCGATGCCTCGACCATCGGCCGGCACGGATACGGCGCAGCGGATCTTGGATATCGCCGAGCGCCTGGTGCAGACGCGCGGGTTCAACGGATTCAGCTACGCCGACATTGCGGCCGCGCTTGCGGTCACGAAAGCGAGTCTGCACTACCACTTTCCCACCAAGGCGGCGCTCGGCAAGCGTCTCATCGAACGCTACGAAGCGACGTTCGCGCAGACGCTCGATGCGATCGACCGAACCGGCGCCGACGCGCACGAGAAGCTGCGACGGTACGCGAAGATCTACGCCGATGTGCTGCGCAACAACCGGATGTGCCTGTGCGGGATGCTCGCCGCCGAGTACGCCACGCTGCCGAAGCCGATGAAAGAGGAGATGAAGCACTTCTTCGACCGGAACGAGTACTGGCTGATCGCGGTCCTGGAGCAGGGTCGCGAAACGGGCGCACTGCGCTTCACCGGGCGGGCGCAAGAGGTCGCGCGCGCGCTCGTGGGATCCCTCGAGGGCGCGATGATGCTCGCCCGGTCGTACGGCGAAGTATCCCGCTTCGACATGGTCGCGGATCGGTTGCTCGCCGAGCTCTGACTCGCGGTGCGCTCGTGAGCTCGGCCTCAGCGGCGCCCTCCGCGCCGGCGAGGCTACGTAGAGCTACGCATTCACCGCCCGAGCCGCCTGGCGTACAAAACTGTCGTCAGCAGCGCAACGACAGGAGGCGAACATGGCACTCGATATGCAGAAGCTGGATGCGTTCATGGGCAAGTTCCTCGCCGATTTTGGGGCCGCGTTCCACGCCGGCCTGGCGGTCATCGGCGAGCAGCTGGGTCTGTACAAGGCGCTCGCTGCCGGCCCGCTCAGCTCGGAGGAGTTGGCGGCGCGGACCGGCACCTTCGAGCGCTACGTGCGGGAATGGCTGAGCGCGCAAGCCGCGGGCGGCTACGTGCAATACGACCCGGCGACGAAGAAGTTCAGCCTGACCGAGGAGCAAGCGTTTGCGCTCGCAACCGAAGGCAGCCCGGCGTACATCCCCGGTGCGTTCGAAGTCGCGACCTCGGCGCTGCGCGCGGTGCCGCAGATCGTCGAGCGCTTCAAAAGCGGCGCGGGGCTCGGGTGGCACGAACACCACCACGGGCTGTTCCATGGCACGGAGAAATTCTTCCGGCCCGGGTACGCGGCGCATCTGGTGCAGGAATGGATCCCGGCCCTCGACGGCGTGCAGCACAAGCTCGAGCGCGGCGCCCGGGTCGCCGATGTCGGCTGCGGCCACGGCGCCTCGACCATCATCCTCGCGCAGGCGTTCCCGAAGTCGACCTTCGTCGGCTTCGACTACCACGCGCCGTCGATCGAC